>Ga0065707_10082986_pt1 | contig 11031 bp, 11 predicted proteins | sample SwiRhicommuniRL3_FD_59094 | JGI IMG/M metagenome (GOLD analysis project Ga0065707, IMG submission 59094) | Switchgrass rhizosphere bacterial communities from Rose Lake, Michigan, USA - RL3 v2 (version 2) | ecosystem: Host-associated > Plants > Roots > Rhizosphere > Soil | place: East Lansing... | reverse complement strand
GGCAGCCGATGCAGACCGGCGCGCACTGGCCACCGGTGGCCAGCCGGTTGCGCTTGCCTTCGGCAATACCGAGCACAGCAAGACCATTGATTTTCGCGGCTATGCCTACACGCGCACACAATCTCCCGTGTCAGGCGCGCTGATGACCCGGTATGACAATAGGAGGCCGCAGATCTGGCGCATTCCCTTGTTCGATGAAGTGAAAGCAACGCTGACCGTGACTGCTCCGCGCGGCGGTTACATCATTCCCGCTGCCCAAGCCGCCATGGTCGCAACAAAATTGGACATCCATGGACTTTCCAGCCGCCGTCTTGCCAACACATCGCAATCGATGGATGTCCAAGTCTTCCGCGCAGCGAAGACGAAACTCGCACCCGAAACCTTCGAAGGCCGCGCCGTGCTGACCGTGACCGGCGATTGGCAACCGGAGAAGCGCGAGATTCCGGCTGGTTCGCTTTTCGTGCCGATTGCACAGCCGCGCGCTGAATTGGTCATGACATTGCTGGAGCCGCGCGCACCCGATTCGCTGGTGAGCTGGGGCTTCTTCAATGCGGCATTCGAACGCAAGGAATATATGGAGTCGTATGTGGCGGAAGCCGTCGCCGACGACATGCTGAAAGATCCGGCAGTGCGCGCTGAATTCGAGAAGCGCGTCGCTTCCGATCCGGAGTTTGCGAAGAGTCCGACCGCCCGGCTCGATTTTTTCTACGCCCGCCATCCAGCCTGGGACGATCGCTACAACCTGTATCCGGTGTATCGCACCGATCAGGACCTGCAGTAACCTCATCGGGAGGCGGCGCCGGCCGCCGCCTCATTCGATCGGCGTCATCTGAGTTGCAGCAGTGGCGGCTCGATGCCCTTGCTTCTCAACCAGTCGCGCAGTGCAAGCCCGGTGCCCGCCGGCCAGACCTGGCATTGCTCAGGCGGGACATGTTTGAAGTCGTCGAGTTCATCGTTGAGTTGAATAGTGCCGCTGGCGTACACGTGAAACGCGATGATCACCTGGTTCATGCGCTCGAATGGATAAACGCCGATCAGCGTGGGCGCCTGTGCCGTCAGGTTCAGTTCTTCCTTTACTTCGCGAAGGGCGCATTCCTGCGGCGATTCGGCGCGTTCGAGAAAACCGGTGATGAGCCCGTAGAAGTGCCGTGGCCATGCCTTGTTACGCGCGAGCACGACCGCGCCTTCGTGCTCGACGATCGCAGCGACGACCGGTGTGGGATTGTCGTAGTAGATGAATCCGCACGCGGCAGAACAAGCTCGGCGCGATTCGCCATTGACCATCGCGTCAACCAGCGGTGACGCGCAATTGGGGCAGAAGTTAAACGCCATGAACGCGCCTGATCCCATGCAAGGGAACAAACGATAACGCACCGTGACGAGTTATGCGCGCCCTTTCTAGTCCAACAACCGATGGACCTTCTCTTCTGCCGCGCCCGAACGGCCGGCCGGCGAGATTACTTGTCGAGTTCTTCCGCCGTCCTTTCGTCGGCCTGTGCTTCCGCGAGCTTTCCCATATCGGTATAGATGTCGGCGCGACGGAAGTAACCATCCGCCTGACGGGGAGCGATACCGATGGCATAGTCGGCATCGCGCAGCGCCTCGGCATTCTTTTCCTGCGAGGAGTAAATACGTGCACGGTTGAGATAGCCGACGGGATCTTCGGGTTTCATGGCGATGTACCTGGTGGCATCTTCCAGGGCAGCTTCATATTTCCCCGAAGCATCGCGTGCGCGAGATCGCAGCAGGTAGAGCTCAGCTCGGTCCGGAGCTTGATCGATGGCGCGCCGTAATACGTTGAGGGCATCTTCCGGATGTCCTTTCGACATCGCGATCTGGGCCAGCAGCAGGAGTTCATCCACCGGCTTGCTCTGTGCGAGCACTATGCGGGGCAGCACTGCAAGAACGCCAACCAGGACCATCAGGCTCAACGAACGGGACAGTCTTGTTTTCACAGCGAGCGACATGATGACCTCTTCGAGTTTGAACCATGCGCCATGGCAGATTATGCGCCAGCCAGCACGGCCGTTTAAATGAGCCTGTGGTTAAGTCAACAAGGAGGGCACCGGCAATGGGTTTAACAGACTATTTCCGCAGCGCACCCCGCCGCGAATTGCATCCAATTACCGGCAGCGCCGCTCACGCCGCCGGCGCTCGATCTGCAACTTGCGTAGCTTCAACCGCTCTCCTGCATCGACGGTGTACCCGGCCCGCATTCGCTGCCTGACGCCACGTAGCGCTTCGTTCAAGCGCCTGCATTCATTCGCAATTTTTGATTTGGCATTCGCATCGATTGGCTGTTGCCGATTCTTCTTGCGGGCAGGTGGCTGCTCCACCCTGGCCACAACGGCCGTGGATTCAGCCGATGTATACCGTGCTGATCGACTCTCGCCAGCCTGGTAAGCCCGGGCATCGTTGCCGCATGGCTTGTCCGAAAACGTAGCCACGCCGTCTGGCATGCAGCGATAGATCACTCGCGCTTCTAGCGCAGCTGCGCCCTTCGCTATCGTGAAAGAGAGAAGCGGCATCAATAGCCGCAAATAGTGACGTGGGCCGGTCTTGCTGCGCATGACACCTCCATGTGTCGTCGCAGTATCAACGCAGGACTGGAGTCACGGGCGCTGCATCACTGGCCATTTCACCCAGATATTCGACAACCTTGGCAGCGGGATTCAGGGTTCAATGGGACGGCGCGGTTCGAAGAGCTTGCTGATGGAAGAGACGTAGCTGATGGCGAGCACCGCGCCCCAGAGTGTCGAAGACAGATCGAGGAACAGCGCCGACCAGCCGGATTGAACCCATACGCCGCCGATCGGATAGAACAGTAACTGCAACAGCGTCATGGCCACCGCCAGACCACGCGACCAGGGCTTGAACTGGAACAGTCCGACGATGGAACCCACGATGCCACCGAATGTGATGAGGACCAACAGACTGGACAACACCACCGTCGAATCCGACGGCTCCGGCAGGTCCTTGACCGCCTTCAGCACCGTCGGCGGGATGAGCGCAGTGAATTGCTGGTCGATCATGCTGCCGAGCAATCCGGTCGCGATGCTGGCGATCAGCAGACCGCGAAAGAGCTTGATGGCTGATGACATGAGCGGCGCTGGACGATGGGCGCAGCGATCGGTATCAGGCTGCTTTGAGTTCGATGACCCGTTCTGCCTGATTGCGCAGCAGCCGGCCGAAGCCGACGGAGTCATAGAACTCATTGAGAGCAGCGAGATCCGGCACCCGGCGCCGCAGGGCTGCGAGGTCGACATCGATCGGCATGTCGCACGCGATCTCGGTGAGTTGCCGCGCCAGGAATGCCGAGTCACGATGATCGCGCAGCTGGCTCACCACGAACGGACCATTGCGTATGCGCAGTTGCGTGACTCGATCCAATCCGTCGTAAAGGTGCACGAGCGATTCGAAGTGGTGGAACAGCGTGGTCGCCGTCTTGCGGCCGATACCGGGTACGCCGGGAATGTTGTCGACAGCATCGCCCATGAGCGCGAGAAAACACGCCATGCGCTCAGGGCGCACACCGAAACGGTCCGCGATGTTGTCGTAACTGAAACGCTTGTCGCCGATGTAGTCCCAATACACGTCGCCTGGCCGCAGCAGCTGCGACAGGTCCTTGTCCCGCGACAGGATCGTCACCTTCTGTCCAAGCGAGCGGACGCGCGATGCCAGGGTGCCGATGATGTCGTCGGCCTCGTACTCGCCGCTGACGAACGTACGCGCACCAAAAGCCTCGCACATCTTTCGGCACAGTCCGAACTGTCGCCGCAGGTCCTCCGGAGCCGGTTCCCGGTTGGCCTTGTAGGCGGGGTACAGCCGTTTGCGATAGGAAGTCGCCAGGCTTTCGTCGAATGCCACCGCGATGTATTGCGGGGAGACTTGCTCGACCAGGTCCCCGAGGAATCGCGCGAAACCATGGAGAGCGTTCACCGGATTGCCGTCAAGGTCCGTCACCGTGTTCGGCACCGTGTGATAGGCGCGGAACATGAAGATGGAGGCGTCGATGAGATAGAGCATCAGTTCGGAATGCTCAGCTCGCGTGCTTCAGCCGCGCATGCAGTGGGCTCGATCTCGGAAAGTGGGCCAGCAGGTACTCCATCTGGTCCGCCAGTACGCGGCGGCCCTTGAGATAGATGTACTCCGCATAGGTTGGAGTGAACGGCACGGCTAGGAGCTGCAGACCCGCCTGCTCGGGGGTCTTCCAGGCTTTCTGATTATTGCAACGGCGGCAGGCCGTCACGACATTCGTCCAGGAATCGCGGCCGCCCTGGCTCAAAGGTCGCACATGGTCGCGCGACAGCTGATTCGACGGAAAGCGCATGCCGCAGTAGAGGCACATGTGCGCGTCGCGCCTGAACAATGTCTGGTTGTTGAGCGGAGGAATGTAGTCGTGGCGCAAGTTGCCCGGATTGTGGGTGTGTCCCATGGTCGCGATGATGGAATTCACCTCGACCACCGTACGCCTGCCGGATCGCGCATTGGTGCCTCCGTAGAGGCGATACAGCTGGGTGCCACAGGCATACGCCACCTGCTCGGTGTGGTATAGCCGCACCGCGTCGCGGTAGTCGATCCACTCCAGCGGCATCCCTGACACGTCCGTGCGCAGGATTTCCTGGCTCAAGTTGTACAGATGTTGCACGACTCTCGTTGCGCTATGGCCGCCGCAATGGGGCGTCGGCCTTCGGATCCAGCGGCCTTTAAGATACGCGACCAGCCTGTCACTATTCAATGTCGCGCCTGTGACAGCGCCACAACAGTGTGATGGGATCGGCAGGAGCCCCGGTCCGGCAGTGTTTTAGCCCTTCCCGGGGCTTCAGTGCCCGCCGCCATCCAGGGACTTCACCGCCTGGATCATCGCTACCATGACTTTCTGCGCGTCGCCGTAGACCAGGTTGGTGTTGTCTGCGAAAAAGAGCTCGTTCTCCACCCCGGAATAGCCCTTGCCCTGGCCGCGCTTGATCACGTAGACCTGCCGCGCCTGATCGACGTTCAGGATGGGCATGCCGTAAATGGGGGAAGACTTGTTGGTACGGGCCGCGGGATTCACGGTGTCGTTTGCGCCGATGACGACGGCCACATCGGCTTCCTTGAACTCGCCGTTGATGTCTTCGAGGTCGTAGATCATGTCGTACGGCACACCGGCTTCCGCCAGGAGCACGTTCATATGGCCGGGCATGCGGCCGGCAACCGGATGGATGGCGAATTTCACCTCCACGCCGGCATCGGTCAGCAGCTTCACGAACTCGTATAGCTTGTGCTGAGCCTGTGCGACGGCGAGGCCGTAGCCCGGGGCGATGATGACCTTGGACGCATAGCGCATGTTGATGGCGGCGTCGCCGGCTTCGGCGGCCTTCTGGCTGCCCTTGATCTCGCCTTGCTGCTCTTCGCCGGCCACGCCGAAATTGCTGAAAATGACGTTCGCAACCGAGCGATTCATGGCCTTCGCCATCAGCAGGGTGAGCAAGGTACCCGCCGAGCCGACCACCATGCCGGCGATCATCAGGGCGGGATTCTGCAGCACATACCCCTCGAATCCGACCGCCAGGCCGGTAAAGGCGTTGTACAGCGAGATCACCACCGGCATGTCCGCGCCGCCGATCGGCATGGTCATGAGTACGCCGAAAATGAAGGCGCCGACGAAAAAGGCCGCGATGATCGCGGGCGGCGCATGGCCGTGCATCGCGAAGACGATGTACAGCCCCAGGACGAGCGTCGCCAGGAAAACCGTGCCATTGAACAGCTGCTGACCGCGCATGCGCCAGGTCCCATTGATGCGACCATCGAGCTTCGCCCAGGCGATCAACGAACCGGCCAGTGAGATCGCGCCGATCAAGGCGCCAATGATGGTGACGACCAGCGGCACGGTTTCGTGCGCGGCGTTGACTCGCAGCAGCTCAACAGCGGCAATTGCCGCTGCCGCGCCACCACCCATACCGTTGTACAACGCGACCATCTGCGGCATCGCGGTCATCGCGACACGCTTGCCGCTCCACCAGGCCCAACCGGTGCCCACGACGAGCGCCGTCGCGGCCAGTGCGACATTGGTCGTCAGATGCGCCTGCGCGGCTGGATCGACGCCGAAGACGTACAAGAAACTGGCGAGTGTCGCGACCAGCATGCCGACGCCGGCGACGACGATGCCCGAGCGCGCCGTAACCGGCGAGGACATCCGCTTCAAGCCATAGATGAACAGGAATGCCGCCGCGAAATAGCTGGCGTCGATGAACAGTTGAGTGGAATTCATCTGCAGTTACGCCTTCTTTTCGGTCTTGTTCTTATCGCTGGGCTTGAACATCTCGAGCATGCGTTCGGTGACGACGTAGCCGCCGGCGGCGTTGCCGGAACCGAGCAGCACGCCGATGAAGCCGATCACCTGTTCGGCGGTCGATGTGGCATTGAGCAGCGCGTACATCGCGCCGACCACGACGATGCCGTGAACGAAGTTCGAGCCCGACATGAGCGGAGTGTGCAGGATCGCCGGCACGCGGCCGATGATTTCGTAGCCCGTAAACGCCGCCAGCATGAAGATGTAGAGCGCGACGAAACCGGTGATGGTAGTCGTGAGATCCATGTGAACTCCGCTTGGAAAGAGGGGGCCGCTTCAGCCGACGGCCTTGGCTGCTGCTTCGTTGCGAATTTCCCCCGCGTGGGTGAGCGCGGTCTTCGCAACGACTTCGTCGGTCCAGTCGAGCGCGATTGCCTTGTCCTTCAGGAACAGCTCGATCAGGTTGAATTGATTCTTCGCGTACAGCTCGCTTGCGTGTTCACCCAACATGCTCGGCACGTTGAGCGGACCGACGACGGTTACCTGGCCGACCTGGACGGTCTCGCCGGGCTGCGTGTACTCGCAGTTGCCGCCGCCTTCGGCAGCCAGGTCGATGATCACGCTGCCGGCTTTCATGCCATCGACCTGGAGCTTGCTGATCAGCTTGGGCGATGGACGGCCCGGAATCGCTGCGGTGGTGATGATGATGTCGGCCGACTGGATGTGCTTGGTCACTACTGACGCAATCTTGTCCTTTTCTTCCTGCGTAAGTTCGCGCGCGTAACCGCCTGCACCGCGCGCGTCGACGCCGGTGTCGACGAACTTCGCACCGAGCGATTCAGCCTGCTCTTTCGTCTCCGGCCGAACGTCGTAGCCTTCGGTCATCGCGCCGAGCCGGCGAGCCGTAGCGAGCGCTTGCAGTCCGGCCACGCCCAGTCCCATGACCAGTGCCTTGGCGGGACGGATCGAGCCAACCGCGGTCGTCATCATGGGCAGGATGCGCGCGATGCTAGTTGCCCCGAGCAACGCCGAGTAATAGCCCGAGAGCGCAGCCTGGCTCGAGAGCGCGTCCATGGCCTGTGCGCGCGTAATGCGCGGTACAAGCTCCATGGCGAAACAAGTGATCTTGCGATCGCGCAGCAGACGGGTCAGTTCCACTTCCTTGTGGGCGTAGATGAACGAAATCAGGATCGCGCCTGCACGCATCGCGCGGACGATCTCGATCGCGGGGGGCTGGACAGAGACGACGATATCGGCGTCCTTGACGAGTTCGATCGGATCGGCAGCGAAGGTCGCGGTCTTGAACGCCGAATCAGGCAGCTTTACCGCGTCGCCGGCCCCCGTTTGCAGGCTGATCTGCGCGCCCAGCTTGATCAGCTTGTCCGCGACCGCTGGCACCATGGCAACGCGCCGCTCGTGCGGGCGGGTTTCCTTGAGGACGGCAATCTTCACGGACATGAGTAATCCCCTACTTTCCTTAAACTCGCAGCAGCGCGCGTCCCGTCACGACGACGGGAGGGAGCTGCTGCTGGATCGATCAACCGGTACGGCGCGTCGCGCCCCACCCGGCAAAGGCCTGCATTGCTTTTGTCATTGCGCCTGAGTCGCCCGCGGCAGGCAGTCACGGTCGGGGGATTCTAGCTGAACAGACTGGGACAGCCATCCATTTTGGTGGGTCCATGGCCGGCAGGAGAAACTTTGGACACCCATCGATTCATTCGTCGCTGGGTTGGGCGTGGATTTCTCGATTTCGGGACACCCATGCAAATTCATGGGATGGACGCCCCAGTCCGGGGAGCTCCAGAGGGATGGGTGTCCTAAATCGGTTCTAGATCGGTTCTACCGCATGACGGGAGCCTGGATCAGGTGGGTGTCCAAATCTTCAGCGAACGCCTCCGCGGAGGATTCGGGTGGATGTCTAGGTCCGGTGGCGGGTGGGTGTCCTGGACCGATGGGGAGGGCCCACCGGATCGGGAGGAATCAGTGGGTGTCCTGGATTGGGGATCCGCTGGATTGGGGATCCGGACATTGAGAATGCCCGCCGATGTCCCGACAATACGCCCCCACTCCACGAGCACCCCAGCGCCCCGACATGTCCTTCCAGCGACAGAGCAGCCCGGATGCGATCCAGCCGCAGACGGCTCGGGCGCACGTGGGAAGGCGCGCGGTTCCTGCGTTGCTGACGTCCGCGCTGGCGCTCGCCTATCCCATCACTACGCATATCGCCATCGCGAGACGTAGTCCCACGCTGACCCTGATCGCCATCGTGCTCCTGTCGGCCATCGTGATGATCCCCTGGCTGGCCAGCGGACGCCTGGTGTCCTGGATTCTGTTGCCCTTGGTGGCCGCCGGGTGCTGGCTGTTATCGGACGCGCGGCTGGCGTTGCTGCCCTTGTACCTGCCGCCGATCGTGATTCCCGCTGCCATGGCCTGGCTGTTCGGCCAGACCTTGATCGCCGGGAGGACGCCGCTCATCGAGCAGTTCGTGCGCGCAATGGAGTTTCCGGGCCACGAGCCTGACACCGAAGTGCTGAGTTATGCGCGGCAGCTGACCAGCGTCTGGACGGCCCTGCTGTTCTCGCTCGCGCTGATCAACCTGCTGCTGGCCGCCTTCGCCGAGCCCCACGGATTGCTGCTGGCTTCGGGCATCGTCCCGCGGGTGACCGTTCCGCAGGAGGCGTGGTCGCTGTTCGCCAATGTCATCGCCTACCTGGTCATCGCCGCATTCTTCGTGATCGAGTACGCCTTCCGGCGCCGCCGGTTTCCCCAGCAGCCGTATCGCAATTTCGTCGACTTCATCCGCCGCACCATTGCCGTCAGCCCGCGCTTACTGGGACGCCAGCGATGAGCGCCATCCTCGAGCACGAAGCCGTCTTGCAGATCGGGCCGGATCACCCAGCACTGCCCGGACATTTCCCTGGCGCGCCCCTGGTTCCAGGTGTCGTCTTGCTCGATCGCGTGTTGTCATGCACCGAGCAATGGCTCGGCCGGCCGCTGACTCTGCGATCGCTCCCACAAGCCAAGTTCGTCGCCCCGCTGCTGCCCGACCAGCAAGCGGTAATGCGACTGCAATGGCGTAACGACGAACTGCGCTTCACGATTGCCGCCGGCACCGCAACCATCGCGCAAGGCCTCATGCAGTTCGCGCAGGAGCGCCGGCCTTGAAACAGGAGTGGCTCGACCGGCCCGAAGGCGGCAGCGCTTTCGGGTACAGGCTGATTTCGACGTTCGCGCGCATCTGCGGACGCCCTGCCGCGCGGCTAGTGCTCTATCCAGTCACGTTATATTACTTGTTACGCCGCGGCCCCGAACGCCGTGCTTCGCGCGCCTACCTCAGCCGCGTCTTCGGCCGGCCCGCGACGATGCTCGAAGTCGCAAAGCACGTGTACTGCTTCGCCGCCGTGATCCTCGACCGCGTCTTCATGCTGTCGGAGAAATTTCGTCGCTTCGACATTCGCGTCACCGGCCTGGACACCCTGCACCAGGCAATGAAGCACCAGCGTGGCGTGCTGGTCTTCGGCTCACACCTGGGCAGTTTCGACGCCTTGCGTGTCCTCAGCGAGAAGCGGCCCGACGTGAAGACGCGCGTCGTGATCGACATCGGCCAGAACCCGGCGCTGTCGAAAATTCTCAACTCGCTCAACCCGGCGCTGGCCCGCTCGATCATCAACGCGCGCCAGGATGGAGTGACCACCGCACTGGCCATCAAGGAGGCGCTGGATGAGAACTCGTTGGTCACCATGCTCGTCGAGCGCGCGCGGCCTGGGAATCCGGTCGTCGCTGCGAACTTTCTTGGACACCCAGCACCATTCCCCACGTCACCCTGGCAACTAGCGGCGGCGCTCAAGGCGCCGGTGGTGCTGTGCTGCGGCTTCTATCGCGGCGGCAATCGCTACGATCTGCACTTCGAACATTTCGCGGATGCGGTGACAATCGAACGCGGCGACCGGCTCGCGAGTCTCACCCGAACGGTGCAGCGCTTCGCCGACCGCCTGACCCACTACGCGCGACTTGCGCCTTACAATTGGTTCAACTTCTATGATTTCTGGCAGCTCCACGATGCGCCCGGCGCCGGTCCAGGGCAGGATACGCAGCCTGCTCGCAGCACTGACAGCACTCGTCCTCCTTCCGTACCTGACATGGCCATTCCCGGCGCGGTCGGCGACGACTGAAACTCAACCGCTCGATGCGACGCAGACGAATGAACTGATCGGCAAACTCGCGCGTCCCGCTCCTGCAAGCGTGGCGTTCACCGAAGTGAGACTGTCACCGTTGCTGCAGAAACCGCTCGTCGTCTCGGGAGAGCTGGGCTATTCGGGACCTGCCAGTCTCGACCGCCGCGTCACGCAACCGTATCGCGAACTCACCACCATTCGAGGCGAATCGGTGCGGGTCGAACGCGAAGGCCAACCGGCACGCAGCTTCGCCCTCAAGCGCGCTCCCGAATTGCGCGGGCTGTTGAATGGCTTCAGTTCGCTGTTGACCGGCGACGCCAACGGCTTGCGCACGGCTTTCGACGTCTCTGCGCAACGCACCGACGGCGACACCTGGAGCATCACCCTGACGCCATTGGATGCGAAAGCCTTGAAGCGAGTGAAGCAGCTCCAGGCCGTCGGTCACGGCAGCGAACCGACTTGCTTTACCTTGACCACGGCGGATTCCGGCGCCAGCGTGATGTTGCTCGGCGCCGCCTCACAGCAGCCCATACCGGCACAAGCGACTACCGACCAGCTGGAAACCCTGTGCCGCAAAGCGCC
>Ga0065707_10000985_pt1 | contig 11031 bp, 8 predicted proteins | sample SwiRhicommuniRL3_FD_59094 | JGI IMG/M metagenome (GOLD analysis project Ga0065707, IMG submission 59094) | Switchgrass rhizosphere bacterial communities from Rose Lake, Michigan, USA - RL3 v2 (version 2) | ecosystem: Host-associated > Plants > Roots > Rhizosphere > Soil | place: East Lansing, MI... | reverse complement strand
CCGCGACATCGCCACATCGAGCGCGTGGACGATTCCATCGCGCCGGACCTTCAACATCACTTGTTGGACCAGGTCCGGCCTGCTGCGCGCCTTTTCGAGGAGCGATCCCTTGGCAAATTCGCGTGCGGCACGTTCGGTGCCCGCCGATATCAAGGACGCCGCCGTTCGAACGAGCACGCCCGGCCCGCGCAATTGAGGCGCCGGCACGTCGACGACGTTGATGCTGCCTTGACGGATGGATTGGACGAGTTGTCTCATGATTCGGGTTGAGGATCCTAAGGTCAATTCCTACGAAAACTTGATCTCACTCGTATGAAGCCCACTTCACACCGCGGCCCATGTAGCCAAAAATCGTTCCGTACGTAAAACCTGGAGGGCCGGCCGTGCTCTCAAACAGTGACGAAAAATACTTGTCCTTTGTACGCTCAGATGCAAAGCCAAGCACCTCGAGAATGGTTGGAAATATCTGGAAGTGACTGGATCGATTCCGGTTCAGAGCTGCCGCTTCGACTAACCGCGGTCGGAGGGAAGGCGTGTCGTTGAACACGAGTAACGGAACCAGGGCCTCATGAATGTCCGGGTCGGTGAGCCCACAGTGTGTTCTCGTGGTGCCGTCATCCAGTAGATTCTGGCCGTGATCGGATGTGTAAATAATCAGCGTGTGTTTCAGGTCCACTTGCCCGAGGAGGGACTGGAAGAAATGGTCGACAGCCCAGCTGATGGCATTCTTGTATGAATTAGTCAGCCGTTCCCTGTCTTCCACCGACGGCACGGTCCTCTCCAAGCGAGGGTCAAACCGACCGAATTCTGCAGGATAACGCGCTTCGTAGGGAGTATGCGCGCCCAGTTTATTCCAATAGATGAAGGCGTTTGGGTGAGAGTTCAACAGCGAGACCACCTTCGCGATCGCCGACAAATCTTTCTGATATCCGAGTCCAGTCATCTGGGCAAAAGTGTCGATTTGGGACAGCTCCTGCTTGTTCATGTAGCTGCTCAATTGCCCGTTTTCCATTTGATCGTCGACGTAAGCGGTGGAAAAACCCGCTGTCTTCGCGTACGCCCAAATGGTTGGATTCTTTCGGATATCCCCTTCCTTCGTTCCAAGAGTTCTGGGATTCGCGCCCATTCGTAGAATGGCGTTGCTCTGAACGCTGCAATTGCTTCCAGACAACGCTAAGCCGAAGTCGATGACCTGATCTTTGATGCTGGCCAGAAAAGGGGTCGACGCTGATGCTTTGCTCAGATCGATGAAATCTCCGCGCACGCTTTCGTCAACGATCAAGACGATCTTGTTGACCAGCGAGTTACGCACTTTCGGAATGGTCACTTCGTCCCGGTTCGTCGGGGGTGCTTCAAGCGCCGCGCCGAGGACAAGAGGAAGTAACGAGAATTGACCCGGCAGCGCTCGGACGCCAGCACCTGCGGTCATCCAGAAGACGACATAGATCGCACCCATTGGAATGAGAGGACTCACCGACAACCAGTGCTTGAAGCGAGCCCTCATTTCAATGCTCGGGTACGCGAGCATCGCCGTAAAGAGTATGGCCGCCGTAAAAAAACTGAAGACGACATCATTCCGATACGTGAAGAAGGCATCGGTCGCTCCAGTCCTTGCCTCCCAAAACGTCATGACACTCTCCAGGCCGATGTACGTGTGCATTACTCGAAAATGCACGTCTGAGACAAAACTAGACACCGTCAGGATCAGTATCCAGGGAAGTCGAAACGCGAAAGACCGAATGCCCGAAAGGATCGCAATGGCCGAAATGGCAAGAATCCAAATCCCGAAGAAAAGAAACATGTAGAGGAAACGATGCGAACGACCGTAATAGACAAGAAGGTCCCACATCTGGTGATTGCTGAGGCAAATGGCTACGAGGAGAGTGGCCCATTTGACAAACTGAATCGCTCGAGCCCCTTGATCGTGATTACCTGTCATTGAACCGACGGAATACATCCGATGATGAACCGTCCCAACTGAAGCACCGGTGGCGGTGGTGCGGAACCCGCGAAGGCTAGGAGAGCGCGATTGTGAGGACACACCCATCTCTTAGAACAACGAGTAAATGAACGTCCCGACCATGATGATCAGCACGCCGGCACCCAGCACCACCATGATCGGCAGCAGCCACCACTTGAGGAAGAGCAGGAACTCGGCGATCAACCCGAGGAACCGCTGTGTCACCCGGCGAACAAAATCCTCCGGGCCGCTGCCGGCAGTGGAATCGGTCTGAGAGTACTGAGTCATGGCCTTCTCTCCGAACTGCGCTGAAAAATACCGGCGGACGCTCTCACCAGGATTGTGATCGATTAAACCAGTTGTTTCATTCGTCGAAAGCGACCTAAATGGAATATCTATTGACGGGCGTCATGCAGGCCTGGTGCCGATGCGCGACGAGCAGCGCTTGCAACCGCGTGACGGTCATTTGCGGATTCCTCCAACAAATAGTCATGCAGCCTCTGCTCAAGCCATGGCCAGATCGTGTCGGCGATGAGCTTGGCACCCGCCTCCGTGGGGTGGCCGTCGTCTTTGATTTGGTAATTGTCGAGTTGGTTACCGATCTGTTGGCCGATAGTCGGACCCGCATCGAAGAATTCGATGCCGCGATCGCGGAAAAATTCGACGGTTTGAGCGCGGAAGTCGCGGTTCGGGTTGTTCATGGGGATCGGCGAGTAGTTCTGATCGACTGGCCAGTTCGTCGTCACCAACAATTTCGCGTCGTGCTTGTTGCACCAGTCGGCCAAACGGATGAACAGGGCCTTCTGCTTGACGATCGCGGGATCGTTTGCAGCGACCGTTGGCGAAGTTATCGAATTGGCACTGGGTCCCATGCCTGTAGAGGCACGGAAGGCGGCAGTCTCATCGCGCAGGCTCACCTTACGTATGAGTTGAAAGAGGTGTGAATGCTCGAGGAAAAGCTGGTACCCGGGCATCGCATTGGCCAGGCGCTTGAGCGTAGATTCGAAGCGCTTATAACCGGTAGGTTCGAGCGTTAGTGTTGCCGCATCGGCGACGCGGTAAATGCGGCTGTTGATGGCACGCCGCGTGTCGTCGATGCCGAGGAAAGCGAGCACGACGTCTGGCTTGATCGACTCACCGTAGTCTTCCAGGAACGCGACGTAGTCTTCGGTGCCCCACCCGCCGGCAGCGCCGTTGAGTATCTCAAACTGACCGAAGCGGAACCTTTCATCAGCATCCTTCTGAAGTCTGGCGAGGTAAGTGTCGGTCTCGTTCAGCAGCCAGCCGAAGGTGAACGAATCACCCAGCGCGAGGACGCGCACTTTGCCCGAGCCGATTGGCGCTCCGCGCATGTGATGTTCGTTGAACCGGTAATGGACGACGCGGTCGCCGAATTGATGACGTGCGGTGCCGCCGGCCTTGTTGACCAGGTACCCGCGCGCGTGGTATTCGCGCCAGGTCCCAGAGAGGTTCTGAGGTGCGGCGACGCGCACGGCGACCTCGCACAGCAGTAGCCCGACGAACAACGAGGCGACGAGCGGAGTCAACACGAACAGCGCTTTCCGGCCCGGCGAGATTCTGCGCGAACCCGGTCGGTGAGGCCCGGACTGGGGAAAGCTCGTCACGTCCAGTGAGTGGGACATGGAAGTGGTCGTGTCAGAACAGGGTGTAGATGAACGGCGCCAGCGCCGTGCCGCCCAGCACGATGAGGACGCCGACGCCCAACAGCATCAGCACGATCGGCAGCAGCCACCATTTCTTGCTGTGCCTGTGGAACTGGATGAACTCGCTCAGGAGTCCGGGCGATCGATCAGACGCCTGGCGGGCGAAATCGTCAGATGTGTTCGAGGCTGCAGTCGTCGTGCTCGCTCGCTGCTCAATCATGGCGCCCATCTTTCGTTGGGAGCGTCAACGACCCGCGACGCTCAGAATTGTTTGAAGTACCGTGCTGCCGGCGTTTTTGAATCACGCGGGACCCAGTAGGTGGTGGCGGACCGGTCGAAGGCCCGGTTCATCGGATCGCGCCCGAGCCGCATGATCAGGCCGATTGGTGTAATCAGGAGGTAGAAGACCACCGCGATAATCACGTGTGATACGAGCCAACCGATCGGGTAGGCGACGGCCATCCAAAGATCAAAGAACGGTCGGCGTATAGCTGGCACTGCAGAGTAAGTCACCACCACCACACAGCCAATCGACCACAGGATGGCCGCGAGTGTGTGGTGCGTTTGCCACCACGCCAACACCCCCAGCAGGCCGGCGAAACCCGCGAACATCAGACCGAACCACTTCAGTTCGGTCCTGGTCGCGCTGTGTCTTTCGATCAATGGCATATCAGCCTACCTCGTGGGTCGCCAGCGCGGGTCGGCGCTCTTTCCGGGTCGATGACCCGCTCGCGCGTTTGCTCTCTGCTTCACGGCGGTCATCACGCCTCGAAGGCTTGTGGCCGATCATCAGAAAAAACCCGCCTTCACGGTTGCCACGTACCGTTTCCTGTAATTGCACGATCGCGTGGTCGAGCGGCGTGCCAACCGGCTGCGGCTCGAAGACGTTCGCGTTGGCGATTCCGTCGTTCGCGTCGGGTGTGACTGACGGCACGCCACGTACGAACTCGAGCTTTGCCTGCTGGAACCACTCGAGCACTTCGTCGATCGTATGTTTCGATTCGTGAGGGTGACGGTACTGATCGTTGAACCATGCCTCTCGCTTGGCCTCACCGATCTTCTGTCTACGGAGGATCGGATCGATCCAGCGAGCCTTCCCGCCGGTGAGATGGAACAGGCGTCGGCGCATGTCGGTCATCAGTCGGCCATACGTGTTGTACAGGCCGATGATGATGTGTCCACCCGGCTTCACGAGCGGCACGAGGCCCAGGAAGCCACCCTTTGGATCGGCCGTGTGGTGCAGGACGCCGTTGCAGAGCACAAGGTCAAACTGCTCATGCGCAAATGCCGGGCGGAACAGGTTCATCTGCACGAACTGGGCTCGGTCGATCTCGTGTTGGCGGCGAAACTTTTCGCCGAGGCGAAGTGAGTTCAGGCACATGTCGGCTCCGACGACGCGCCGGCAGCCTATGGCGAGAAAGTTTGTCAGCTGCCCTGTGCCGCAACCAACTTCCAGGATGGTCGAGTTGTACCGAACGCTGTTGTTCAGCGCCTGCGCATACGCTCCACGACGTGCCTTTTCGGCGAGTGAGCGGACGGAGTCGTGGTCGTCGTAGTTCGGGAACGGCGTGTCCTCGTAAAACGCCTTGACCATTTCGGTGACGTCGGTCGAATCGCTGATCGTTTCGTGCGGCCAGAACATCTGCCAGATGCCGTCGCTCTTGACGAATTGGTGACCGCTGACGGTGCAGGTCGTCCTGCCCGCGTCGAACCGGAGAAGTTTGCCGTGGCATGGGCAGCGCATGAGCGGCTCGGCGACCCGTATCGACCCGTCGTTCGTCGACACCGTCCTTGCAACGAATGCCGGCTGCGCCTGCTTCGCGAGCACGCAATGGCCCATCACCAGCAAATCGATGTCGCATGACATGAACGTGTTGAATGCCTCGCGTGGCGTGTTGACGATCGGCTCCCAGCTGAGGTTGAAGCTCGTGTTCACGATCACCGGACAGCCGGTCTTCTCGTCAAACTTCTCAATCAGCTTGCGATAAAGGCCATGTCGCGCGCGGTCGACGGTCTGCACGCGGGCCGAGTAGTCGACATGCGTAATCGACTGCACGACCGAGCGCGGCTGTTTCAACCGTTCAATGCCCACGGCCGGGGAACCGCCGGGCGCGACGCGCTTGCTATCCTGCACCGGCGCGACGAGTAACATGTACGGGGATTCCTGGTCCGGCTTCATGTCAAAATACTCGGCGCACCTCTCTGCGAGGACGGCAGGAGCAAACGGGCGGAATCCCTCGCGGAACTTCACCTTCAGGTTGATGATCGTCTGCATGTCCGGGTTGCGCGGATCGCCGATGATGCTGCGGCTTCCCAGCGCCCGCGGTCCGAATTCCAGGCGGCCCTGCATCCAGCCGATGACCTTGCCATCTGCGATCGCCTGCGCGACCTGGTCGCACAGCGCGTCGTCGTCGGCGATGTAGTCGTACGGGGCGTGCTGCGAATCGAGGAACGAACGGATCTCGTCGTCGCTGTAGGTCGGTCCCAGCAGGGAACCCTTCTGCTCATCTCGCGAATTCACGACGCGCGGCTTGTTCAAAAGCTGATGCCAGATGAACTGAGCGACGCCCAGCGCGCCTCCAGCATCGCCGGCGGCCGGTTGAATCCAGACGTTCTCGAACGGACCTTCGCGGAGGATCTTTCCATTGGCCACGCAGTTCAGCGCGACCCCCCCCGCCAGGCACAAATTCTTCATGCCCGTCTGCGTATGCGCGTGCCAGGCACACCGGAACATGATGTCTTCGGTGACGCGCTGTATCGATGCGGCAATGTCCATCTCGCGCTGAGTAATCTCGCCCTCTTGCTTGCGTGGAGGGCCGCCAAAGAGCCGGTCGAACTTCTTCGACGTCATGGTCAGGCCCTGGCAATAGTTGAAGTACGACATGTCCAGCCGGAACGACCCGTCCTCTTTCAGGTCGATCAGATTCATGATCTGGGGGACATACTTCGGCTCGCCGTAGGGCGCAAGTCCCATCAGTTTGTACTCGCCACTATTGACAGTGAACCCGGTGAAGTAAGTGAAGGCTGAGTACAGCAACCCGAGGGAATGCGGAAAGCGCTGCTCGTGCATGAGCTGAATCTTGTTGCCGCGTCCAAGGGCGATGCTCGCCGTCGCCCACTCGCCGACGCCGTCGAGCGTCAGGATAGCTGCCTCTTCGAAAGGTGATGGGAAGAACGCGCTCGCTGCATGCGATTCGTGGTGCTCGGTGAAGACGTATTGCTTCTTGTAAGCCCAATTCAACCCTTTGCTCATCTCGCGGCGAAGGTAGAGCTTCTTCCGCAGCCACAGTGGCATGGCCATCACAAACGACGTGAAGCCGACCGGCGCGTACGCAAGATAGGTTTCAAGCAGCCGTTCGAATTTCAGGAAGGGCTTGTCGTAGAAGCCGACGTAATCGAGACGCTCAGCACTGATGCCGGCCTCGCGAAGGCAGTATTGGATCGCATTGATAGGAAAGTCGTAGTCGTTTTTGATGCGCGTGAACCGCTCTTCTTGAGCCGCGGCCACGATCTTGCCGTCCACGACCAGAGCCGCCGCCGAGTCATGGTAAAAGGCTGAAATGCCCAGGATCGCTGTCATGCGGCGGCCCGCCCTTCGTCATCAAGGACGCTCTGCATCCACAGCTCCAGATGGAGGAGTGCCCAGATGTTGTGGCTGCGATCCGTCCGACCGCTGTTCTGTTCGGTAAGCATTTCGCGGACTGTAGTTGCGTCGAACAGGCCGCGGGTGGCGATGCGGCTCGCAGACAGAGTGTCGGCAACCATCTCTCGAAGGTCGTTCCTCAGCCAGCCGCGAATCGGAGCCGGGAAGCCGGTCTTGGCGCGCGTAATGACTTCGCGTGGTACGATCCCCTCGAGTGCACGCTTCAGAATGTATTTGCCCTGAAGTCCACGAACCTTCATCGCGCTCGGTAAGGAAAACGCAAAGTCGACCAGGTCGTTATCGAGAAACGGCACGCGCACTTCAACAGAGGCGGCCATGCTCATCTTGTCCGTGTAGTTCAGATTGTGCCCAGCAAGATAGACCCGCGTGTCCAGGTACAGCATTTGTGTCAACCGGTCGCGTGTCTCGAGCTCCTGAAGCGCTTCTCGATGTCGGAGATCGACCGCGGACGTGCGAAGAATCTCGCGCAGCTCGTGCGACAACAACGACGTTCGCAGCGAGGCATCCATCCACATGCACGACTCGATGTAGCGGGCTTCCGGGTGTGTGCGCGCAATCTTCAACAGCTTCTTGGCATGCCGGATTGACGACACAAATGGGGCAGCACCGCCCGACGGGAGCGCTTCGACCAACGGACCAATCCGTCGTCGGAGGATTCCAGGCACGCGCGCGAATCGCGATAACAGCTCATCGGACAAATGCCGGCGATATCCGCCGAAGAGCTCGTCGCCGCCCATGCCCGACAAAAGGACCTTCGCCTGCGTGGCGGCCCGCTGACAAACGAGAAACGCCGGAATGACCGCCAGGTCCGCGATGGGCTCGTCGAGATGCCAGACGAGCTTCGGCAGAAGGTCGACAACATCGGCAGAGAGAATCAGCTCGTCGTAGGCGAGCCCGAGGTGCGACGCCACCTTCCTTGCATACGGCAGGTCATCCGTCCCACCCTCGTACCGTTTGTCCCTTGCGTCGAATCCAATCGCATGGACGGATTTCGGCGGGCGGCCGGCTCGTGTCATGAGCGTGACGACTGCAGTGGAGTCGAGTCCGCCGGAAAGGAACGCGCTGACCGGAACGTCGCCGACGGTCTGGCGCACCACAGCGTCGGAGAGCTTGCTGCGCAGCATGTCGATGGTATCGCGTTCGGACAGTCCCGACGATTCTCGATCGAACTCAGGCTGCCAGAACCGGTGCAATTCCGGCTCGGCGGTAGTTGCAGGAATGCGCATCCAGCAGCCCGCAGGCACTTTTCTGACGCTTTCGAGGATCGTGTCCGGTTCGGGAACGTAGAGAAAGGCGAGATAGCGATTGAGCGCTTCGAAATTGAGGCGTCGGCTCAAGCCGGCGCTCCACATCGCCTTGATTTCTGATCCGAACGCGAAGCCCTCTGTTCCGCGACCGTAATAGAGCGGCTTGACGCCAAACCTGTCTCTCGCCAGGATCAAGGTCTGGCAGCGGTTGTCCCAGATCGCGAAGGCGAACATGCCGTTCAGCCGTGANAAAGACGACGTNCCTTCGACTTCGAACAATCGGAGGATCACTTCCGTATCTGTCCCGGAGCGGAAACGATGTCCCTTCTTCTCGAGCTCGGCTCTGAGCTCGATGAAGTTGTACAGCTCGCCGTTGTAGACGATCCACACCTGCCCGTCGGCACTCGCCATCGGTTGATGACCGGCGGCGCTCAAATCGATGATGCTCAATCTCGTATTGGCCAGGCCGATTCGGGCCGGAGATGTGAAAGCGGTCACGTGCTGACGGTCGACATCGGCTGCCAGCGCGATCGAACCAGGCGTTCCGATTGCGGCGCCCCAGTCATCGGGCCCGCGATGAGCGATGGCGCGACACATGGCACTCAGGAGAGAAACATCTAGTCTGCCGTTTGGCGTCGGCAGCAAGCCGGCGATTCCGCACATGTCCAGTTACTCGAGGATGTTGTTGGCGTGAGAGAGGGGCGCGTGGCTATGTCTGGCGGCACGGCGCGCGTGATTCAGCTCTGACCCCTTCGCCAGAATGTGCAGCTCATGCGCGAACTGCAGACCGCAATAAAGAAGTCCGGCACGTCCATCGAGACAGCCGCCGCGTATGACGTAGAGGTGAAGGAATCGCACCACGGGTCGCAGTGGCGCGTGGGCGCCAAGACGTTTGAGCGCACGATGGCGCTGTACGCGGTCGCGTGCGAAGGCGTCGAAGAGACGGAGAGGCGCACCTCGCAGCGATTCGAGCAGCTCGACTTCGTTCGTCGAGTACTCGTTATGTCTGGCAATCCATTCGCTGATGCCCTTGTTGAACCCGAAATGGTCGTACGGAACGCCGATGTAGCCGGCTCTTCCGTCGATCACCTCACGCTGGCCGTGGCCGTCTTTCTGGTATCGCACACGCCCGGCCATCAGCAATCTGAGCTGCCAGGTGGGATACATCGTGCACCGCTTGATCCACTGCCCGAGGAACATGTTGCGATAGCATAGAAAGAAGCCGACGTTGCCGCCCGGCTCCGACACAGCCGACGCGATTGCGTCGGCAAAAGCAGGTGTACACCTTTCGTCGGCATCGAAAAAGAGAATCCAGCTGTGCGCGGGTTTTACATGATCGAGTGCCCAGTTACGTTGCTGGCCGAAGTCCTTGAACGGATGTTCCAGCACGCGGATGTGCGGGTAGGCACCCCGGAGAATCTCCCGTGTCTGATCCGTGCTGCCAGAATCGACAATGACGATTTCGCCGAACACCGAAAGGCTGTCAATGCAAGCCGCGATATTTACGGCTTCATTGCGGGTAAGGATGATAACGGTAACGGGAATGGCCAAGGGATCCGCTCAGTGAGTGGTTGACCGATACAATTGATCGGGAATTCGTGTGATTCCATCAGTGAAGGGTCTGGCCGGACTGGCTGGCTTCCAGGCTTCTCGACGAAGGGTCCCTTCACCTGGTGCCTGCCGTGCCTGTGCCTCGGCCAGCGGGCCGACGATGTGGGTCGTGCCCGAAGAGTTCGGTAGGCCGCGAATGACGTGCAGGATACGCAAGTGAATCCGATTCAAGCTTCCACGGCCAGGAGGCGCTCGAGCGCCCGCCCGAAACGCTCTGGCCCGAAGTGACCCGCAATGCGGCGCGAGGCGTCGCCCATCGATCTGCGCTCGGCATCCGGCATGCGAGTCACTCTGACCAGCAGTTCGGCCACCGATTGGGTGTCGTCCGGGTCGATGAGGAATCCGTTTTCACCTTCCCGCACGAGTTCACACGCAGCGCCAACCCGTTGTCCGATGATGAGCGGTAATCCCGCCGCCGCCGCCTCATTGACGACGAGGCCCCACGGCTCTTCTCGCGCAGGGTGCACGAATATGCCGGCAGAGCGGTACACAGCCGGAAGGTGTTCGTACTGGATGAACCCCGGCCAGTGGACGGTGTCTGTCACGCGCAGCCGAGTTGCCAGTCGCTTCCATGGCCCTTCCATCTCGCCGCTTCCGCTGATGACGAGATGCCACGGCTCGCCATCGTTCGAGTCTCGCGCCTGAATATCGCGATACCGGGCGTAGGCACGCAGCAGAGCGTCGATGCCTTTGCGCTGAAGGAAGCGGGTATTCGCGAGCAGGTAGCGCTTGTTTGGAACGCCGGCAAACGGCGACGTTGCTCGCGTGAAATGCTCGTTGTCGACGACGTCGTAGCCAATCTCCACTTTGTGAGCCGGAAAGCCCAGTGAGGCGAGGTATCGTGTGTGAAGCCGGCCGCCGACAAGCGCGGCATCGAACTGCCGC
>Ga0065707_10001160_pt1 | contig 11042 bp, 14 predicted proteins | sample SwiRhicommuniRL3_FD_59094 | JGI IMG/M metagenome (GOLD analysis project Ga0065707, IMG submission 59094) | Switchgrass rhizosphere bacterial communities from Rose Lake, Michigan, USA - RL3 v2 (version 2) | ecosystem: Host-associated > Plants > Roots > Rhizosphere > Soil | place: East Lansing... | reverse complement strand
AAATGGGGGCAGGATTTGATGATCCAAAGTTTGAAAATGGTCAGGGATGCGACACCGGAGAAAATGAAACTGGTAGGCGAGTGGGCCGTGGAGCACAATCTCTGGAAGAAACGCCGTGAGGATGTCATCGCTCGCCTGACAGCTCACAAATCACAGGGTGCGCAGGTTTATATTGCCAGCAGTGTCTTCGAGCCGTTGATCGAGCCTTTCGCACAACGGATCGGCGTGCAAACCATCGGCACACCCGTTGAATATAAAGATGGACGTGCGCAACTCGCCGGGGAACTGGTTGCACAGGAACGCAAGATCGAGCAGGTGTTAAGTCGTCTTGGCGTTGAACGCCTCGATTTTGCTTATGGGGATACCGAACAGGATATTCCTTTGCTAAAGCACGCCGATCATCCCGTGGCAGTCTACCCGGATGCAATCTTGAAGAAATATGCGCTCGCCCAGGGTTGGGAAATTTTAGGAGACACGCCCACGTATGGATGAAAATCTAATTTGGGAGATCCGTGCGTTTGTCTATCGTCACCTTGCGGAGACAACTCACCCTCCGCACGTGGATGAAACTGCTACGCGTTTCGATCTAACCCACGAGGAGGCTGTTTTGGCCTACGAGGAACTTCATCGTCGCCACGCGTTTTTTCTCCAGCCGGACACGCAGGACATCCTGATGGCCAATCCGTTTTCTGGCGTTGAAACTCCGTTCAAAGTTCATGTAAACGGTAAAACCTGCTTTGCCAATTGTGCCTGGGACTCACTTGGAATCCCTGCCGCGTTACATGTGGATGCAGAGATCAAAGCCGCCTGTGCTCAAAGCGGTGAACCCATTCAGTTAAACGTGATCGATCAACAGGTCCAGAAATCAGAGGCGCTGGTGCATTTCCTCCTCCCGTTTCGGGATTGGTATGACGATCTTGTATTTACCTGAACCAACATGCTCTTCTTCCGGTCGGAGGAAGCTTTGCATGAATGGCTCGTCGCACAAAAGGTTGAGCGCGGCGCAGTGTTATCCATTCCTCAATTGTGGGAACTCTCGCAACACTGGTATTGGGACCGTATGTCACCCAACTATCATGGTCGGACCATCGAACAAGTGCAGGAAATTTTCAAAGAGCTGGGGTTGACTTCCGAATTTTGGCAGGCGCAATAAAGTACTTTGGTAAGAATTGAATTGCCTTTATTGTGGTGCTATACTGCTTTTGAAGAAACAATAAATCAACCAGAGGAATAACAGGAGGTCCCATGGACTATATTCCCCCTGTCATCTTTGTACCGGGCATCACCGGGACGTATTTGCGGGATGAGTATCAATTGCCGCCGGACCGCGTCTGGGGCGTGACCCAGCATGATTATGCGCGCGTTGCACTCCATCCGGATGATCCTCGTTTCGAGGCAGTGGAACCTGCCCGTGTCCGCCCGGATAGCCTCTTCGAGGTTCCCTACAAAGAGATCATCCAGGAGCTGCGTTACAACCTGTGCCACGATGAAGACCATCAAGTGCCTGTCTTTCCGTTTGCCTACGACTGGCGCTTACCTCTGGAACTCATCGAAAAGCAGTTCTCTGATTTTGTAGACGAAATCGTCGCTCGCACGAAGTTGATCAGTCACTATGTGGAAGCTGGTTATGTAGATAATCCTAAAGTGAATCTGATCGGTCATTCGATGGGTGGATTGATCATCGCTGGTTACTTGGATAAGAAAGGGAAATCTGCTCCCGTATCGAAAGTGGCAACTCTAGCAACACCCTATAAAGGCTCTTTTGAGGCAGTCATCAAAATTGCGACCGGGACGTCCAATCTCGGTTCAGATGTGTCCAACTCGCGCGAGCGTGAAGCAGCCCGTCTGACTTCTTCGCTATATCATTTGTTGCCAGCCATTCAGGATGCTCTCGAAATTGATGACCCACAGCTTCCGACAAGTTTGTTCGATCCGGCGCTGTGGCAGTCCAGTATTGTTGCCTCTGTTTTGGCCTATGTGCAGAGGCAGATGTCATTCCTGACAGAACAGGAACAGAAGGCACAAGCTCTATTTGCCAGGTTCCTGGAGGCCGCGCAAGCCTATCGGGCCCGCATTGATAGATTCCGACTATCGAAAACAAATCTCAAACCAGAGGACTGGCTGTGCGTGGTAGGTGTCGACTCCGAAACGCGCGTAAAGATGAGAATCAGTAGCACAGAACGAGGTCCTTTATTCGACCTTAGCTCCAAGTATCGCCTGAATCTTTGGAGAAAAAACCCGCAGGATCAAACAGGTTGGATTCTGACCGGCGATGGCACCGTTCCCTTTGAAGCCGCGTTGCCCAACTTCCTAGAACCTGAAAACATCGTCTGCGTGACCCCCGATGATTATGGATATTGGGAAGTACAGGATAGAGTGGTCGCAGGTGTGGCTGGTTTCCATGCCATCATATGTAATATGGATATGCTGCATCGGCTCATTGTCCGTCACTTCACGGAGCGACCTGATATTGGTGGTAATACCTGGGGATATCCAGCACCCGGTGTCGCACGTGAAAAATGGGCCCCAGCTGTCCAACCGCTGCGTGCCAAATAGAATAGCTTGGTAGGACGAGTTGGCAACCCGTCAAACTGGAGTTGCGATATGAAAATTAAAGGGATTATCTGGCTGGGAACACGCACCGATCGTTTCGCACAAATGACTGATTTTTGCCGCGATGTAATGGGCTTAGGACAAACATTGCTGGAACCCGGGTTTGCAGTCTTTGATCTGCCCAATGGAGATCGTCTTGAAATATTCGGTCCAGAGGAACCTGCGAACAGATTCATGACTCATCCCGTCGCGGGGTTTCTGGTGGACGACATCGTCGCGGCCCGCGCCGAAATGGAAGCGAAAGGCATCGAGTTCATCGGACCGATCGAGGGCGAAACGGATGACTACAAATGGGCACACTTCCGCGCACCGGATGGATTTGTCTATGAATTGACTTATTCAACGTCGCACCCGTCCATCGCGGAATGATTGTCTCACCTCCCTCAAATACGACTGGGATTCGTCGTATTTGGGGAAGATGCCCCGCCGAAGGCAGGGCGGAGGGGGTTAGCCTTTCAAGAATTTCACAACCTGCTCATGGATTGACTTTGATTGCAGCGCGCCGCGGTGACCCAATCCTTCCGTCTCGATGAACTGCGCGTGTTTCCACACTCGGGCAATCGCGCGGCTATCTTCAACCGGCGTGACATTGTCTGCAACGTCATGGAACATCAACGTCGGGATCTGAATCTGCGGCGTTAGTTTCTCGTTGACAATCGCATCCAACACATCCTTCCCAAAGTTATCATAAATCATGGCGCGCAAGTCATCCATGGTCTCGTCCGATAAGCCCGCCAGAACTTGAAAACGCGGCAGCGACTCTAAAAGCTGATTGAACGCACCGAAATACACAAGTCGGGCGGGAGGTGGAAAATTCCGATTGACCAGTGCATACGAAGTGATCAAAGTTCCGAATGAATGGGCGATAATCGCATGAAAATTTCCTTCCTGTTTGGCGATTAAATCCAGAGTTGGCGCGATCTCGAGCAGATTCGTCATCTTTCCGGTAGAGTCACCGTGCGCCGGCTGATCGTACGCCACGACTCGATATCCCGCAAACAAAAGAGGATCAACAAAGCCAGTCATTTGCGCCCGCGCCCCTCCCCAGCCATGCATGAGCAAGACAGCCGGGCCACTACTTCCCCATGTAGTGACCGCCAGTTCACCACCCTCGAATGAGAGGCGATAATTATTTCCCCACTCAATGATCTCGTGGTCGGTCGGTTTCACCTCATACTTGCCCGGACGAAAGAATGCCTGATAAACTCTTTTTACAATCCCCTGTTGATTCGTTGTTGTTGCAGATTCTAAAGCTGTCATCTCTTCTCCTTTTACAAATACTTACTACCTAGTAAGTTGTGACGATAAAAAAATTTTACGCTTGCGGAAGTAAATCCTGTTTATGCTGCTGCACCACTGCATGGAATTTACTTGTTCCCAAGGCTCGAGCCATCTGTAAGGCTCCCTGCAAACTGGAAAGGATCAAAGCCGCCTTGCTGGCAGGTTCGCCATTAAAGTGAAACACGCCCAAATCTCTTCCCTCTTTCAACGTTGTTTGAAGCCAGGCAAGCATTTCCTTATGTAAGGTCTCGACTTCTGTCTGTAATACGCTGGGAATCGAATTGAACTCTGCCTCCATAGACCCAACCAGGCAAACCTTACCTTTATCGGCACGCGTGTCTGTGTAAATGCTGAAGAACCAATCCAATTTTTTTTCCGGCGAAAGATCCTTGATGCGTGAATTATTGATCCACAATTGAAAGCGGTCACGGTAACGTTTGACCACCGCGATGCCTAAAGCTTCCTTGGTGGGAAAGTGATAATGGATAGCCGCATTCTTTACACCAAGCTCAGAGGCAATATGAGCATAGCTAAAGCCATTGAAGCCTTTATCCTGTAGTAAAGCTTCGGCCATGTTCAAGATCGTCCGCTTGCTATTTTCAATCTTAGTCATCAAATAAATTTTACTTACTAGTTAGTAAGTTGTCAAGGAATATATTTGTTCTATGGCACTGCAAAACAAAATTTTCATGAATGGATCAACGTGCTGTTACTTTGGAAAACAGGTTGATGATCAGGATGCCAAGAAGAATCAAGCCAATCCCCGTTACGCGCGCCAGATCCAGTGTTTCTTGCCAGATAATTCTTCCGGCAATCACGGTTAATGTAATCCCTATTCCAGACCAGAGTGCATAAGCAATACCGATCGGCATGACCTTCAAACTAATGGAGAGCAGATAGAAAGACAATCCATAGCCTGCAACAACGATGAGGCTGGGAAGAAGCTTTGTGAACCCTTCTGAAAATTTCAAGGACGTGGTGGCGATCACCTCACTAAGCACTGCAAAGAAGAAAATCAAGGCGGTTTTCATTTGGCTGTCCTTTTCGTCGTGGGACGGAATGATTGATAAGACAAATCTACTATTTGAACAAGATAGCGTCAAGATAATCCTCATCGAATTGGAATGAATACTCGGACGTTGCGAGTGCATTTCTACCTTAACGAAACATAAGACTTGTGGACGTTGTCCACTTTCATAAGGAACCATAAATCCGGGAAGCAAAGGACCGCGTATTAGTTAATTGAACGTTATTAAACCAACTTAAGGAGAGAATATATGAAAAGGTTTTTTTTAGCTAGTCTGTCCGCGTTCCTGCTTCTCAGCACTTTCTTTGCAGGATCAGCAACGTCTGCAGCCGCCAAGGGACCGAAAATTCTGAAATTCGATACGATGGTAGGTGTTCCAACCGGTCTGACCGGCGCTCAAAGCCAGGTTCCACTGCGCGGTCTTAATGGTGGTGGTCTGCCATGGACAGTTGCCGAGGCTTCTGGCGAACTGAGGGCTAACGGTCACGTGAAAATAAGCGTCCAGGGGTTGGTCCTTGCCGCAGGAGCAAATGCCGGATCGAATCCCGTTGCAAACTTTCGAGGCGTAGTAAGTTGTGTGAAGAGTGACGGCACGTTTGACAACATTCCGACGGATCTATTTCCAGCCACAACGGGACCCGCATCGGCAGGCGGTGGAAATGCCGAGATCGAAGCAGACGTAGTCCTGCCTCAGCCTTGCATTGCACCGATCATTTTTGTAACTAGCCCACCTAACGCCACCAATCCAATTGGGGCCTGGTTTGCTGCAACGGGCCTCTAAAATTTATTTCACAATCATTAGAACAGACGGCGAATGGATTAGGCATTCGCCATCTGTTCTAATTTGACGGATGATTGATTAACTTTTCATCTCGTAACCAGGGAAGGAATTCTATAACATAAATGATCACTGCCCACTGTGACGATGACCAATTGAAGGATAGTCATTAAGCAAAACACAGACAAAACAGCCATGTACTCATTCAAGTACATGGCTGTTATCTTATTGTCGTTTATTAAGATTATGGAGTGGCGACTTTGTCTCCAGCAGCAGAGACAACATACCAGACTCCACCTACATCCTGACCAACGACATCACCCGGAGCTTTATCCTTTTCGTAATAATACAGTGGCCAACCATTGTAGGTCACCTGAACAGCACCATCCTTGCGTGTGGTCGTGCCAAGCTTGGATGCATCCAGACCTTCATCCGAAACCGGTGCACCTGTCGTGAGCAGTGGGGGCCAAGCGACGGCACATTTATCATAACAGACGGATGTATTCGGAGTGTCTTTCGTGAAGAGATAAAGTGTCATGCCCTTATCATCCACCAGGAAGGAGCCCAGTTGATCATTCTTTCCGAGGCTGATAGTCGCTGCACCTGCAGATGCGGCAGGCGCCTCGGTAGCCTGAGCGGCAGATCCAACTTTATCACCAGCCGCAGAAACGACATACCAGACTCCGCCTACATCCTGCCCGACAACATCACCGGGAGCTTTATCTTTTTCGTAATAATAGAGCGGCCATCCGTTATAGGTCACCTGAACTGTGCCGTCTGTACGATCGGTCGTGCCTAGCTTGGAAGCATCCACACCTTCGCCAGCGGCGGGAGCGCCGGTGGTAAGCAACGGAGGCCAAGCTGTGGCACATTTATCATAGCAAACAGTGGTGTTGGGTGTATCTTTCGTGAAGAGATAAAGAGTCATGCCTTTGTCATCGACCAGGAAGGAGCCGAGAGTATCGTTCTTTCCGAGGCTAACAGTCGTCGCACCAGCCGCCGCGGGTGCCTCAGTCGCGACTTCCGTAGCGGCTGCTGTTTCAACCTTTTCACCGGCGGCAGAAACAACAAACCAGACTCCACCTACATCCTGCCCCACGACATCGCCGGCTGCCTTGTCTTTCTCGTAATAATACAGTGGCCAGGTGTTATAGGTCACCTGGGTAGTACCATCCTTGCGCGTGGTCGTGCCCAGCTTGGATGCATCCACACCGTCCCCTGCAACGGGATTCCCGGTGGTGAGCAGCGGAGGCCAGGCTGTGGCACATTTGTCATAGCAGACAGTGGTGTCCGGTGTATCTTTCGTGAAGAGATAAAGAGTCATGCCTTTATCATCGACCAGGAAAGAGCCGAGGGTATCGTTCTGCCCGAGATTGACAACCGTCCCGCCAGTTACAGGGACAGCGGCAGGTTCTGTAGCGGCAGCTTCCGTCGCCGGTGGAGCGGAGGTGGGCGCAGCCTGCGGACTGCATGCAGCGACCAACAGCATCAGACCAACCAGCGCGCTTAAAACAAGACGAGTGGATTTCATTTTTCTCTCCTTTTGAATTTGAATAGGTCTTCAACAAGGAGTACGCTATCCTGAACATATTTGGATTGGCTTTATCTTAGTATATGATTAGAAAAATCCCCGTAAGTTCCTTGATGCAAATTGAGATCAGAAATCGATTCTGAAGATTTGCATACCAGTTGGATGGTCACTCCCCGCTGCCGGTTCGACGGTCATGCCAACACCAACAAAATTAACCAGGTCTTGTGTTACGTGAATTGGCTCTACAATAAAGGGTTGGTCGGTTTGAGGTCGTAATAAACCAGCGCTGACTCGGTCCTGATTCGGGGAAATCAACCAGATTTGATACGTTTGGTTGGCGGGAATTGCTGGAAGACCGCGCAGAATCAACACAGCATTGTTGTATTCTTTGTCAAGCAACAGGGAGCCTCTGGTATTCCCCTCATTGATGCGAAACGTCTGCGTATTTGAGTAAGAGAGCATTTCCAGCGCCATTTGACCATTTTGCATTTGACTGATTAGTTGGTCTTGTTGGCGTTGGAGCGCTTGCACCTGGGTGATAGAAAATACATTTAGAGCCAGCAGCAACAGGATGGCTATTCCCATCGCCACACGGCTGAAAGACCAATGTAGGCGCGGGCGCACCGCTCTTTGCTCGCTCGGCAATCGTCTTTGCAGTTGTCGACGGAGCGCGGCAGACGGATTGCGCGGCGGGAATCCCATGAGTAGATTCTCGCTTGTGGCGCGGTAGGTATCTAGTTCATCCCGACACGACTCGCAGGTGCGCAGGTGAGACTCTAAGGCGGCAGCCTCCTCTGCATCCAATGCGCCAAGTGCATACGCAGGGATATTCTCACGGAATGGGACATGTTGATAGTACGTCATGTGTCGATACCTATATTACTATAAACGTTATATTACTAAATACGCCACCGACCACCGATTGCATCTACCTTCCGCCCCACTCCTGCCTCAGATGTTCCATGGCAGAGCGCAAGCGGGTCTTTACAGTACCTAGCGGCCAGCCAAGCACCTCGGCAATTTCGCTCTGGCTTAGTCCCTGATAGTAGGCCAGCTCAATCACCTGGCGGTGTTCCGGGGAAAGTGCATCTAAAGCAAAACGGACGCTGCGCCAGCGATTCTCATCAGGAAGTCCTTCCCCATCCGGAATGGTCTGCCAGGCCTCCGTGGGATCCTTGGAATCGGATAGCGTTGGGCGGCGGGTCTCCAATCGCAGACGGTCAAGCGCAGTGCGCCGGGCAATGGTCAATAGCCAGAGCAGCAACGAACCACGCTCCGCTAGATAGAATCGAGCGCGGCTCCAAAGCTTGAGGAAGGTATCCTGTGTAGCCTCTTCGGCCAGCATCGGTTCGCCCAAAATGCGCAGCGTCAGCGTATGGACTCGACCAACATAGCGGTCATAGAGCGCCAGGAAAGCCCATTCCTCACCTTGAGCGACCCGCGCAACCAGTTGATTGTCATCAAGGTCCGTCACACTTCCATTGTACCGAATTTAAGATGTTTTGTCGTAATGGCGTGGACTTGGTATAACAGGTGGTGTATTCCCATCCTTTATGTTATGCACGCATACTCGCAACCCCGCAAACGCAGACCACCCATCATAAACATATTTAGCAGCCCTCGGTCTAAACCGAGGGCTATCAGCCCCTTAATCAATAACCGCCTTTCTTTATGACTGGCTAAACTACTGGGAGGTTGTGTTCACTTTATTGAAGACGGCTCTCACGTCTATATGGACATCCGCGTTCTTGACAGGCTCGTCAGGACCCGGGTATTCAAAGGTTCCGATCTTACCTNCGTCGAGGAGCAACATGGCAATCATCTTGTCAGTTGCCTTTGCCGAATCAATAGTGACTTTGACATCTTTGGAATCGCCAGCCGGAACAGATGTATAACCAAGAAGGGTGTCAGGCTGGTCATTCTTGTCAGTGAAAATTGCGACCCAGCCGGGTTTCATTGCATCCACCATACTCACCAACACGCTCCCGGACTTGATAGGCTGATTATCGACGATGATATCATTGATCGAAGCAGCAGTGGTATTTGGGGTTGAAGCTGGTTCGTTAGCAGGTGCAGTGGTTGGGTTTGCTGTCGGAGAGGCCTCAATAATTTTCGTCGGAGCCGTGGTTGGTTTTAGGACAGGTGGTTTTGCAGTTGCTATCGTCCCCTGTTGGGTGGGCGCAGCAGCTTTCGGCGCGCAAGCTGCAAGCGTCACAGTGAGCACCAATATAGCGCTCGTAAGGAATTTGGTCTTCATTTTTATTACTCCTTTTTGGGCATAATATTGGCATTCTCCATAGATATATATGCCGCCAAGCTCGAATTCGGATTTAGCCTTGTGAGGAATAGAAATACAAAAAGACCCAGTATAAGCCGGGTCTTCGATAGTCCAGATTTCAATAATCTACAGTTAAGATGGGTTCGCCTGTCGGTGACTGACTCCCACCAGATGGTTCCATTGTCACTTTAATCCCAACGAATTCCACAAAGGTGCGGGAAGTGAGTAACGCCGCGGCGGTGAAGGGTCGATCAAACTCAGGCCGGAACAGGGCCGCGGGAGTTTCCTCCCCATTTGGATCAATCAGCCAAATCTGGTAGACCTGACCCTGTGGAGGAGGTGGCAGATTCCAGGTGAGAAGGTACGCAAGATTTTTCTCCCGATCCAGAAGCAAGTGCCCGGAAAAACCATCGCCACTGATGGAGTGTATCTCTGTGTTGGCAGCCAGCATTCCCAGAATGGTATGCTGTTGTTCGACCTGGTCAGCCAGTTGCATATGTTGCTGACGTAAATCCCGAATTTGCAGGAAAGCAATTAAGTTCGTGCTGATTAAAACCAGAGCCATCACTCCGGTGGCAAATCGCCTGAATCCCCATCCGGTTTTCGGGCGAGCAGGAGTTTTCGTTTCTTCCAAGCTTGACAGCAGTTTTTCCCTCACAGAACGAGGTGAAGTTTGGAGCGGCAAAGCCCTTGCGAGTCCATCGCCGATCTTCTGATAGTGCGCCAATTCAGCCTGGCACACCTGGCATGTTTCCAGATGAGCCTTCAGTGCAGCAGCTTCAGCCCAGCCTAGCGCACCCAGCACATAGGCAGGGATATTTTCTGTGAAAGAGTCAAAGGATTCCTGAGTCATTTCTCTACATTCTTTAATATGCCTTTAAACTGCATTTTGGATTTATGGATTTTCGTTTTCCAGCCATTGATGGCGTAATCGAAGCATGGCTGCCCGAAGCCGAGTCTTGACCGTTCCCAAGGGCAGATCAAGCATCTCTGCAATCTCACTCTGGCTTAAGCCCTGATAATAAGCCAGATCGATTAACTTTCTCTGTTCTTCGGGTAGGGACTGAACAGCCAAATATAGACTACGCCAGCGCGCTTCTTCTGAGGTACTTGCCGGTTCGGGGATATTTTCCAAAAGCGAAGATGGCTCATTCCCGTCAGACAAGACAGGCCGATGGGATTCGAATCTCAAACGCTCCAAGGCTGTACGTCGAGCAACCGCCAAAAGCCACGTAAGCGGGGAACCACGCTCAGGTATATATTGACCCGCCCGACCCCACAACCTGAGAAATGTTTCCTGCAAAACCTCTTCAGCCAGCATCTCATCATTCATCATACGAAGGATCAGAGTATAGACGCGGCTGGAATACCGGTCATACAACGCGAGGAAAGCGCGCTGATCCCCATCTCTTACTTTCGAAATCAGTTCATAATCGTCCAAGTTTGCCCTGTTAATTCTAATGAACTTGGGAAAAGTTGGGGAGGGGGATGGAACGAATCCGATTTATGGAAACGAGGGGAGCGATCGTGCGTA
>Ga0065707_10082979_pt1 | contig 11051 bp, 10 predicted proteins | sample SwiRhicommuniRL3_FD_59094 | JGI IMG/M metagenome (GOLD analysis project Ga0065707, IMG submission 59094) | Switchgrass rhizosphere bacterial communities from Rose Lake, Michigan, USA - RL3 v2 (version 2) | ecosystem: Host-associated > Plants > Roots > Rhizosphere > Soil | place: East Lansing... | reverse complement strand
ACCGATCTCCGCGGCGCTCGAAGATGCCTATAAAGCTCGCGGCTTTGTCGCCAACCGTGACAAGGTCGGTTATGCCGGTGTGGAGACCTCGCTTGATGATATATTACTTGGTACGAACGGAACGCGAGTTGTGAAGGTCGACGTAGCAGGACAGGTGCTCAGCAACCTGGAGCCACCGGTCCCCCCAGTACCCGGCAATAACGTGGTCCTGACGATTGATACGCGGTTGCAGCAGGCTGCGGAAGCGTCACTTAAGGAGGAAATCAACTATTGGAACACCTACTTTAATGGGCTGAAGGACATCTCAAGTGGGGTGGTAATTGCTATGAATCCAAAGACGGGTGAGATTCTTGCCATGGTTTCCTATCCAACATTTGAGAACAATCGTATGGCACGTTTCATTCCTGGCTATTATTACGAGCAATTGATCGAGGATCCACGCCATCCTCTCATAAACAGCGCCGTTTCCGCGGAGCTTCCACCGGGATCGACGTTCAAACTTTCCACCGCCACCGGCGCCTATAACGAAGAGGTTATCGGACCGGAAAAGATCGTGAAAACACCCGGCAAGCTGGTGTTGTGTGAAAAATTTCGTCCGAGTGACCCATGTGACGGCTTGCATACGCGGGATTTCGTGGATTGGATCTACGACCGCAATGGTGTGATCAACGCTGCGGGCTTCGGTCAGCTTGATTTCTTTCATTGCATTGCCTATTCGAGTAATGTCTGTTTTTACAAACTGGGCGGCGGGTTTGAAAACGAAATCCCTGGAGGTCTGGGTATTTGGCGTTTGGGAGAATACGCCCGGGCACTGGGGTATGGAGCGCGTTCCGGCATCGAGCTGCCCGGTGAAGAGGATGGCTTGATTCCGGACCCAAAATGGAAGCGTATCACCAAAAGCGAGAACTGGTCCACGGGTGATACTTATATCGCCAGCGTGGGACAGGGGTATGTGCTGGGCACGCCGTTGCAGGTTCTGCTGTCGGGAGCGACCATTGCCAATCACGGTAGATTGATGCAGCCGACCATTGTCTACGAGGTGCAGGATAGTGAAGAGCGCGTGATCCCGATGTGGTTCAATCCTGACTTGAAAGATTTCTCTGTGTATGAAGAGCGTGAAGTCCCGGCAAGGGATGGCAGGACGCGCAAGGTCTGGGTGAATCCTTCCAATCCTGGCAAAATGCTTTCGGCTCCGCCAAAGGGAAGCTATCAGATCTCACCTCACACTTCTAATCTCAAGTGGGATATCACAACAGAGCCGCTCATCGAAATCTTCAACTGCGAATTGGGATACTGTGATCCAACTGGCGAGAAGAAGATCGTTAAGCCGGGAACTGTGGATGCTGTGCGTACCGGTACGCGGCTCGCCGTGACAGAGAACCCACTGGGAACACTTTACAAAATTTTCAACGATGCTTATCCGATTCCGATCGCCGTGGCGGGAAAAACCGGCACTGCCGAATACTGCGATGATGTCGCCCGCAAAGCGAACCGTTGCCAGTTTGGCGCCTGGCCCACTCATGCCTGGACACTTGCGTATGCTCCGTTCGATGATCCGGAAATTATTGTTCTGGCGTTTGAGTACAACGGCGGTGAAGGTGGTACAGTAGCTGCCCCGGTTGTAGCACGCGTAATCCAGGCATACTTCGAACTGAAGTCAATTGACCTCGCTGCCGGTCGCGGCGGATAATGGCATAAAGCCTTCATGCTATAATTTATCATCCGTTTTTCGAAAGCGGCTGGCATCGATTAAGAGATGAACGAGACCAACTCAATGATCCAAATCAAAGGCTTGCGCGATGGGCTGCTCGTCTCCATCGACGATGCTTCCTGGGAACTGCAGCGCAGCGCGTTGATCGCCCAAGTGGATGCGGAGCCTTCCTTTTTTCAGGGTGCGCGTTTGGCATTGGATGTCGCGAGTCAGGTGTTGCACGTGAACGACCTCGTCGATCTGCGCGATCAATTGTCGGAACGTGGTATCTCGCTCTGGGCGGTGATCAGCGAATCGCCGACGACGGAGCACACAGCTCAGTTGCTCGGACTCGCGACGCGTATCTCCAAACCGAGGCCGGAGGAATCCCGGCAGTTCTCGGTTGATGACCTGGGCGAAGGGACAGCTCTGTTCCTGGACCGCACGCTCCGGTCAGGCACACGCATAGAATTTGGCGGTCATGTGGTAGTGTTGGGCGACGTCAACCCTGGAGCGGAGATCATTGCAGAAGGAAATGTGATTATCTGGGGACGGTTGCGTGGCATGGTTCATGCCGGGGCAAAAGGCAACCGGTCTGCTGTTATTTGTGCGCTGGATCTTTCGCCGACACAGTTACGCATTGCCGATGAAGTCTCAGCGGTGTTGAAACCTCGGGAACAGCCAAAGCCCGAGAGGGCACGAATTAATGAAAATGGAAAGTTGCAGGCTGAATTCTGGCCGGCTGCATGACGAGTTCTTATTGAGGCGGTAATCGATCACGCCAATCTGGTCATTCTACACAGGATAAATTTATGCCCGCACAAGTTATCACCATCACATCTGGAAAAGGCGGAGTTGGCAAGACAACCGCTGTAGCAAATCTTGCCGTCGCGCTTGCATCAGATGGCTCCAAGGTGGTGTGCATTGACGGCGACATCGGTCTTCGCAACCTCGATGTGATTCTCGGGCTGGAGAACCGGATTGTCTACGACATCGTCGATGTGATCGAAGGACGCTGCCGCTTAAAACAGGCAATGATCCGTGATAAGAAATTGCCCGACCTGTACCTGATCCCGGCGGCGCAGACGCGCGACAAGAACGCCATTTCGCCGAGCGATATGAACCGGCTGATCAAGGATTTGCGCGCCGATTTTGATTTCGTGTTGATCGATTCGCCGGCAGGTATCGAGCGCGGATTTCGAAACGCCATCGCTGCGGCTGACCGCGTGATCGTGGTCACAAACCCCGAGATCTCGGCGGTGCGTGACGCGGACCGCGTGATCGGCATCCTCGAAGCCGAGGAAAAGGGTCCGGCGGCTTTGATCATCAACCGTCTAAATCAAACACTCGTAAAGAATCACGATATGCTCTCTCCCGAGGATGTGCTCGACCTGCTTGCCATCGAGTTGATCGGTATCGTGCCCGAGGATGAGAATGTCATCATCGGTTCGAACCGCGGCGCTCCAGTCGCGGCCGATCCCAAGAGCAGGGCCGGGCAAGCCTTCCGAAACATCGCGAAACGTCTGAAGGGCGAAACCGTTCCATTCCTGTCGATGGATCATCAGGGTGGATTCTGGGAACGCATTCAGCGCCTCACGGGGAGGAAGTAGTATGAGCTTCTTCGATCGTCTTTTTGGAAAGAAAAACAGTGCGGAAAGTGCCAAAGAGCGCCTGCAGCTGGTGCTGATCCACGACCGCACCAACCTGACTCCGGCTGAGCTGGATTCCCTTAAGGATGATTTGATCGCGACGATCTCGCGCCATGTTGAGATCGACGCGCAAGCCATGCAAATTGGGGTCGAGCATGATGGGCGTTCGCAGCGCCTCGTGGCAGATATTCCCATCAAGAGTGCACCGCGTCGTCGTTCGAGAAAGAGCAAATAAGCTCCGGTATGCTCAAAGACATCTCATGGCGATACTTTGATTTCTGGTTGTTGGGCGCTGTCGTTCTGGCTACTGCTTTTGGCACAACCATGATACGGTCTGCGGTAGCGGGGAACGAAGAACTCCTACCTTTAAGCAACCGACAGATTTCTTTCGCCCTGGCAGGCATCGTCCTGATCTTCATCGTCGCCGCCATCGATTACCGATATTGGATGGCATTATATCGTCCCATTTTTATTGTGATGAGTCTATTGTTGTTCGCACTGTTCCTCTTTTCGCAGGCAGTGTTTGGTGCGGCGCGCTGGTTTCAGGTGGGTGTGCTCTTCGTTCAACCGACGGAGTTTGCGAAGATCGCGGTGATCCTGCTGCTTGCCCGTTACTTCGACCGGACTCAGAACCAACCGCGCGACCTGCGCTGGATCATTGTGGCTTTCATTTGGGTGATGGGCTTGGGTATCTGGATCCTTCTTCAGCCGAACCTGAGTAATGTCGTTGTGCTGATGGTGATCCTTGCTTCGTTGCTTTGGTTCAACGGGATTCAACTCAAGCATTTATTGTTGTTCGGCGGTATCGCTGTTCTTTTGATAGGCACGATTGTGGCGCTTTCGGCATTTAATATACGGATTCCATTCCTGCAGGAGTATCAGCAGCAGCGTATAGCCAATTTTATCCTGCCAGACCCGAATGCGACGTTTGGTGCCACGTATAATGTACAGCAGGCATTGATCGCGATTGGTTCTGGCGGATTGTTCGGCAAGGGCTATGGTCATGGCACGCAGACCCAACTCCGCTTCCTGAAAGTGCGCCACACCGACTTTATTTTCTCCGCGATCTCGGAGGAGTTTGGTTTGGTGGGTGGACTCCTGGTGATCGTGATCATCGTTCTCGTGATCTGGCGATGCCTGCGCGCCGCGCAAAAGGCAAGGGACGTAGCTGGAATGACAATCGCCTATGGCGTCGCGACACTGATCTTCTTTCAGGGAATGGTGAATATCGGTGTGAATTTGAACATCGTGCCAGTTTCGGGATTGCCGCTGCCATTTATCAGCTATGGCGGCAGCGGTCTGACTTCTCTGATGCTGGGTGTTGGACTTGTCCAAAGCGTTGCCATGAGAAATAGGCAACTTGAATTCTAAAAAATTGGGAGAAAGTACGTGATCGATCAACCTGTGCGCGTCCGAATGGCGCCTTCGCCGACGGGTCGCTTCCATCTTGGAAGTGCCCGCACCGCCTTATACAACTACTTGTTCGCTCGAAAGACGGGCGGTCAATTCATATTGCGTATCGAAGACACAGACCAGAAACGATATGTACCGGGTGCGGAGGATGAGATCATTCGCAGTCTCGAGTGGCTGGGGATTCCCCCCGATGAAGGCCCTCACCGCGGTGGAGCCTACGGTCCGTACAGACAAACGGAACGACGTGAGATCTATACCAGGCACGCCTGGGAACTTGTCGAGAAGGATGCTGCCTTCCCATGCTTTTGTACCGCTGAGCGCCTGGAAAAGGTTCGCCAGGAACAACTGAGGCGCAAGGAAAATCCGCGCTACGATGGCACCTGCCGCCACCTCAGGCTGGAGGAAGCACGCCGCCGAATCTCGGACGGCGAGAAATTTGTGATCCGCTTCAAGATGCCGAAGGAAGGTTCCACAACTGGCGTGGATCTCCTGCGCGGTCCGATCACTATCGAAAATACTGCTCTCGATGATTCCGTTCTTCTGAAGTCGGATGGTCTGCCGACTTATCATATGGCAGCTATGGTCGACGATCACCTGATGAAGATCACGCATGTCATCCGCGGTTCTGAATGGCTGTCGACGTTTCCTTTACACGTCAACATTTTGCGCGCCTTCGGTTGGGCAGAGCCGGTCTGGGTGCACCTGTCTGTATTCCTCAAGCCGAGCGGCAAAGGCAAGCTGAGCAAACGCGATGATGCCGAAGCCATAAAGGATGGTCATTCGATATTCATCGGTGACCTGAAGGATCTGGGATATACGCCCGAGGGTGTCTTGAACTGGATTGTATTGATGGGCTGGGGCGTCGCTGAAGACGATGTGATGTCACTGGATCAAATGGTGGAACGCTTCAACATTGACAGCCTGACTCCTTCCCCCGCCGCGGTCAACTTCCAGAAGCTGGACCACTTCAATGGGACTCATATTCGTCTGTTGACGACCGAGGATCTGGCTGTGCGGATCAAGCCCTATTTCACGGGAGCCGGACTCGAGATCCCGAACGATGTGCTGCTCAAGGTCACGCCGCTGATCCGCGAGCGACTCGTCACACTGGACGATTCACTCACGTTCGCAAGTTTCTTCTTCCAGGAGGATGTCCAGCCCAAGCCTGAAGAGCTGATTGCCAAGGGACTCGACGCGAAGCAGTCTGCGGACATTGCCCGCAAGTCTCATAAGATACTCTCATCACTGCCGGAGATTTCGCATCAAGTTGCGGAGCCGCCCATGCGTGAGTTCGTAGAGAAATCAGGTTTAAGTGCGAATCAGGTTTTTGGTATCGTCCGCGTTGCGGTGACCGGTCAAAAGGTCAGTCCGCCGCTGTTCGAAAGCATGGAAATCATCGGGCGCGAGAAAGTATTGGAAAGATTGCAGAACGCAATCGGGCTGTTAGAAAATCTTTAGTTTTCCAGGGAACTCAGCAATGAAAGCCCATGCACAAAGAAAACGCATGGGCTTTCATCTTGTACTTAGGTGGGATAACAGGGTAGGAAAAAATTCGTTATAAGAGACATAAACAAGTAGCCGGGCAGTCTATAGAGGTGCGGATTTCCAGACTGCAATTTCTCTTGACCGACCGTTTCAGTGATCCCTAACCTGGGACTGGCGCCGACCAGACTGGAGCGGCAAGCGAAGGATGTTCCTATGAATAGAAAAGTGATTTCGAGCTTAACTTTGTTTGTATTCGTCGTGATGTGGGGCGTATTTGGATTTGTAGCTGCTCCCGCTGCACATGCGGAGCCGGCTCTTCAGGACACGATCGCCCCAACCGTTGTCGTGACTACCGTGGTCGTTACCCAGGTTGTTCCCGTCACCGGTACGAGTGCGGGACCAAGCATTATGATGTTACTGTTCTACGGTTTCCTTGGATTGCTAGCGGTGGTTCTGCTGGTCGCGCTGTTCGCCTCCGCAAACAGGACGACCTATGTTCGGCGCGATGGACCGCCACCGCCTCCGGACGACCTCTAGTCGATCCAATAAAGTTTCCCAAACCGTGCCCCGCTGCATCGCTCAGCGGGGCACGGTTTTTATTTCGCAGGTTTTCCAAAGTCCCTGACTGTCATCAGAATATCGCGAAGTGTAAAGTTCGTAAGCGACAATGCGACCTCGGGGTTTGGATTTCCTCCTCCAATGACGCGCAGAAACTGGGCATGCTCCCATTCTTCATCGGGTGCCTGTTGTGAGAAAACGATCAACTCCGGCGTGATGTCCTCTTCCAGAATATTTTCCAGCGCCTGCCGTGCGTGCGGACCCAGACTGGAATACCAGGCAGCATAGTGGGGATGATTCTGAATCAGTACCCGGCTTAGTTCATTCTCAATAGCATCCCGAACTTCAGGTGTAGACATTGCAAAGCTCCTCGAACCAGGTCAAACAAGCAGCCTTAGAAGGACTTCAGTTTGTCTTATAGTCGACCACATAAGCAGGAATGGTGATCCCCGAGATCGAAACATCGATTTCACGGCCGCGTATGTTCGCTGAGGCAGGAATCATCTGCATGGCATCCCGGGTGACCAGGATTTCTCCAGCAACGGCGAGGTCTTCTCCCATTTTGGAGGCGCGATTGACCGGATCGCCAAAGCAATCTTCGTGGTCGATGACCAGCAGCTTGCCGTAGTCAATACCGCACGCAATATGAATATCCAGGTCTTCGGGCGTTAGCAGGTTCGATGCCACAAAGGCATGTTGCAGCGCAATCGCCGCATTGACCGCCGAGAGGGGATCGGGGAACACCGCGAAGCAATTATCTGCTTCATATTTGATCATACTGCCGCCGAAGGATTTCACAATCGGCTCTGTCGTCAGCTGCATTCGCCTCACCATCGACAGGTAGTGGACGATCCCGTGTTTGCGAGTAAGCAGAGAGAACCCGGACATATCCAGGACAAATACGGCGTATTCCTCGCCGAACTCTTCCCACAGGGCTTCTTCGATGCTTTGTCTTTCCTCCAGGGATTCGGTTTGCGAGAAACTCAGCAACTGTTCCTTGAATTTTTCTGCGATTGAAGGACTTGACATGCAGACTCCGTATTATTGAAGAAAGGTTAGTGACAAGTGTACACGTCAAATACTTCCTTGCGAAGGCTCCTGCAGGCACTGCAAGGTCCTTAATATTCGCCGGCTCTCCGCGCAACCTTAGGCGGCTGCGTAGAAAAAAACAGCGCCGCGGACGGCGCTGTGGGCACGTAACTTATTTGGCTTTCTTTTCGATCTTCGACCAGGTATCCTTGAGATTCACTGTCAAATTGAAAACGGGATCTTCGTCTGTCGACTCAATGTCGGTGCAGAAATATCCCTGGCGCTCGAATTGGAAACGGTCACCGGGTTTTGTCTGCGCGAGGAGAGGTTCCACATATCCATGGAGAATTGTGAGGGAGTTCGGATTTAATGCCTCGATGAATCCCTCCTCGCCATCCTCGGGATCCTCCTTCGTGAAGAGGCGATCGTACATTCGGAATTCCGCTTCCTTTGCATGGGCGGCCGACACCCAGTGAATGGTGGATTTCACTTTACGACCATCCGGCGCATCCCCACCGCGCGTGGACGGATCATAGGTCGCATGAACTTCAATCACATCCCCGGAGTCGCTTCGGACCACATCCGTACACTTGATGAAATACGCATAGCGCAAACGGACCTCGTTACCCGGATACAGGCGGTAATATTTTGGCGGTGGCGTTTCGCGGAAATCTTCCTGCTCGATATACAGCACCTTCGAAAAGGGAACTTTTCGCATTCCTGCATTTGGCTCTTCGGGGTTATTGACCGCCTCCATTTCTTCGACGAGATCATCAGGGTAGTTATCGATCACAACCTTCAAAGGTTTGAGGACTGCCATCCGGCGCAGTGAATGCTTATTGAGATCGTTACGCACACACGATTCCAGGAATGCCATATCTGCGATAACACCTGCATTTGATGTAGCGACGGTGGAGTAACCCATGCGCTGCACAAACTCGAGGATGGCTTCGGCGGTGTAGCCGCGTCGACGCATGCCGCGCAGGGTAGGCATCCGGGGATCATCCCAACCGTTGACGTGGTTTTCCTCGACCAGCCTGCGCAGCTTACGCTTGCTCATCACGGTGTAATTGAGGTTGAGGCGGGCAAACTCGATCTGGCGCGGCCTGAAGACGCCGAGCTGCTCTGGGAACCACTCATACAGGGGACGGTGATCGCGATACTCGAGGGAGCATAACGAGTGGGTGATGCCCTCCATGGAATCGTTCTGTCCGTGCGTCCAATCGTACATCGGATAGATCTTCCAGCTGGTCCCGGTGCGATGATGGGCTGGTTCGTGAATGATCCGGTACATGACCGGGTCACGCATATTGATGTTTGGGTGTGCCATGTCGATCTTGGCGCGCAGCACGCGTGAGCCGTCGGGGAATTCGCCGTTCTTCATTCGCTCGAGCAGATCCATGTTCTCTTCCACATCCCGGTTACGGAAGGGCGACTCCCTTCCAGGCTCAGTGAAAGTGCCGCGGTTGGCGCTCACTTGTTCTGGACTCTGGTCGTCTACGTAAGCCTTGCCCATCAACACCAATTTCTGCGCCCATTCGTAAAGTTCATCAAAATAATCGGACGCGTAGGTGACCTTTGCCCATTGAATGCCCAGCCAACGGGCGTCGTCCATAATGGCGTCGACGAACTCGGTCTCTTCCTTGGTGGGGTTTGTATCGTCAAAGCGCAGGATCAACTCGCCGTTGTTCTCCCTGGCGATCAGGTAATCGATCATGAACGCCTTCACATGTCCGATATGCAGATAGCCATTCGGCTCGGGTGGCAGGCGGGTGCGGACGTAGTTGAAGCGTCCGGTTCTCAGGTCTTCCTTGACAGCTTCCCGGATGTAGTCGGTGGGTGTGTTATTCGGATTCTCTTCTGGATTCATTTTGATGCCTTCGTTGGATTCTCGGCTCTGATCTTCGCCCTGGCCTGCTTCCGTTTCCAGGAACATTTACGCGGCGAAAAGAGTCAATCCAGTATTATAACAAAGGGCAATGTATAATTCATTGCATCCGCAATCCGGGAGTGGCGCTTTCGGTGTGGTCAGCCACAGAGTTCACAGAGGGCTGAGTTTTTTCTCAATGGGCTCAGTGCTCTCCCCTGGCACCGTACGCCAGGACGGTGTGTGGCTGAGAAGAGTTTTACACACGCTTTTCGCCACTCCCCGCAATCTTCAGGATGTTACTCAAGAGAGGCTATGATGAGCGAAACAACCGAAAAACAGCCCGTTTACCTTGGCACTTATTTCGATCGGGATTCGATCCTGCGATTCTCTCGCTGGGCCGATATTTTGGCATGGGTCACCCTGACGGTCTATGTTCTGAGCTGGCTTGCTACGATGCTGTTGATCACTTCGCAGTATTACAATGGCATGTTCTTCGAAAAAGGGATGACATTCCTGAACGCAATCAGTTACTTTTCGCCCTACCTGCAACAACCGCTGCCCGGTGTTTTTTACTTCTTTGGCTTGCAGGCAGTCTCGAAGGGACTTCTGATCCTGCTCGACATGGAAGACAATACCCGCCGCGCTGCAAAAAAGTAAGTCTTGCTTCCACTCTGATGGCGTGATACAATACCGCCCGCTGTGGAATTTTGGGGCCTCGTCTGATGGCAGGACGACGGGCTCCCGATTAATCGATAACTAAATTGGGGATTGGTGCAACGGCAGCACGCTACGCTCTGGACGTAGAAATTGGGGTTCGAATCCCTGATCCCCAGCACATGGATAGTACCCTGGAAAGAAAAACCAGGGTACTTTGATTTTAAGATCATACAGCCTCGACCATTTGGAGGAAATCAATGAACTCGCCAAAAAAAGACTCTCCGGAGAGGTCTTTATCGTCCTAAAATCGTCGAGCGGTTCAGCTTTGCGATACAGGCGCCTGAGGAGATGTGCGTTCCGGCTGACGGACGATTAGCACGAGGGCGATGCCTGTGATCGCTCCGGCGACGAGCCCACTGGTTACAGAGATGAAGGATGTACTTGTCAGCGGCGGAATGGCAGGTTCATTGAAGACCAAATTCAAAGCCACCTGGCTGAAGTAGAAACCCGCCGTCCATCCGATCACGTTGGCGACGATCCACATCCAGAAGTGGGGGATTTCTCTGCGTAATAAGGGCCATTGTACGATGGCAACAATGACTCCAAAGAGGATATAACCGATCCAGCCACCAAATCCAGTACTGGCGAGGGTGTTGATCAGGAACAGCCCAAGCGCAAAGCCAACAGCCCAACTGGCGCC
>Ga0065707_10082982_pt1 | contig 11055 bp, 6 predicted proteins | sample SwiRhicommuniRL3_FD_59094 | JGI IMG/M metagenome (GOLD analysis project Ga0065707, IMG submission 59094) | Switchgrass rhizosphere bacterial communities from Rose Lake, Michigan, USA - RL3 v2 (version 2) | ecosystem: Host-associated > Plants > Roots > Rhizosphere > Soil | place: East Lansing, MI... | reverse complement strand
GGAACAGCTGCAGGGCGGTGGCGACGGCGATATACTTGGACTGGGCCAACCAGGTGGTGGAGTAGGATATCAGCCCGATCCGGGCAACCCATTTGGTCCGGATGATCCGTGGGGAGGATGGAATGAAGGCGGGGGCCGCTGGCAGCCCCCAGCTCCTGACCGCGATTCTTGCCAAGGTATTCGCGAATCGTGTGAGGCATTATTCATCGAACAGGCCAACGCTGGACTGCCTCCCATTCCCATGCCCCCGGTGATAGATTCCAGTATAGTGTGGTCTGACAAAATTGATTCCATCGAAATGCTCGGACAATGCGCTGGGGATCGAATTATCATCCATGGTCACGACTTTGGAGTATCTAAACCCCCAACCATTGAGCTTGTCATGAACGTGGATGGCGACTGTGCAATTGTACAGTCGCAAAGCTGGAGCGATACTCGAATTGAAGCAATCCTGCCGGATGGAATTAATTCTAGCAATGTGGGATTTTATAATAAAGGGCGGCACAATGCTGAGATCAGGCGCTATAACTATGAGGTGCGTACTTTTAACTCGGCCGCTCGGACGATGATGGCTGCCAGCAAGTGTATGGGCCAACCGATGAACTTCGATTTGTTCAAGCCGATTATTCGTGCCAATGTACCTTGTGCGCCGGAAAGTGAGCATAATTTCATCGTAGCCGGGTTGCCGGTCATCCATTACTTTATTGCAGCGACTGATCGTGAGGATGGACCAACAATCGTTGCTGATCCCGACGATGAAATTGTCTTAAAGTGGAATATTGAGAACGCGGACATACTAAGTTTGACAAGTTCTACCAACAGCACGGGCCCGGTCATCGTACCTATCGGACAAGCCAGTTCCTCTCTTGAGGTGGGCGCACTTCATCATTCGCAAATGGTGATTTTCTATTATCGCATCCGGGCCACGAACGTATGCGGCTCAGAAGAGGCTCTGGTAAAGATCGTTGGTTCGAAGCACCCAGGACTAGCCATCCAACGGATTGAAGTTACCCAGGCCATCCAGACGTTGGATGCTGATGTGCAGTTGGTTGCCGAAAAGGCGACTGTAGTTCGCACTTATATAACGCATGCTCTCGACGGCTTCGGGGACAACGAAGTGAAACTCGTCAAGGGCATCCTGAGCGTTTACTCGTCGAATGGATTATATAAAGGATCATTTAGCCCCGTGAATGATGCTCCCGATAATCTACCCGATCCCCCACTTCCGGATATAAATGCTGCAATCACTGTTCAAGATCTTGGCAATCCGCCTCCGCCGGGACTGCGGGTGAACGATACATTGAACTTTGTAATACCTGCTTCGCTCTGCACTGAGACGCTTGACCTGCAAGTGAGCGTGCACGTAGACAGTTTTGGTCCTCCGAACGAATCGGGGTTTCGTGATTCGGTGAGCGCAGAATTTGAGGATTTCAGATTCTGGCAGAGGAAACCAGTGAAGTTGCGCTTCATTCCGGCGACCATAGACACCATTGATCCAGCAATGGCCGACCAGGTCCAGTTGATTGCCCCGTTTGCAAATCCGCCGACTGATGAGGAGTGTGTAAATTTTCTGAGCGAAATGCTGAAGTTACTCCCAGTTACTGCTAGCTCGATTGAGCGACTCGAGGGTTATTCAATCACTTTCCATTTTGATCGAATCGTGATTCACTATAATTTCTTCGGGCTGACCTGGTCCCATGAGATCCCAAGCATGTGGTCCGAGGCTCTTCGCGATTACGACATCGCGGCCAACGTCTACACTTACTTACTCGGTGTGCTGCGCCTCTGCGAACTTGGCAGCGACTTGGACATTTGCACGGAGGATACGGACGCCATTTGGGTAGTGCTCGTGCCAGTCAATGTCTGGGGCCGCGCAAACGGAATTCCAGGGCGCGAATTCATTGCGCCCATGAATGACATTAGCTGCGCCCACGAACTGGCCCACTGCCTGAACCAGCAGCATCTTACAAACACAGGCTGCAGCGGCAACAACCCGTTTTCAGGAGGCGACCCAATCACTGACGCTGCAAATTGGGGAGACTTTGATGGCGGACGCATATTGGAAGAGAAGGCGATTCCCTTCGATGTTATCCGAAATGTCACAATGAGAAATGCCGCAGATGGTGTCTGGGATTTGATGACCTATTGCCCAACAAAGTGGCCAACACCTCGGCGCTGGAAACTAATCTTCGATTATGTAGGAGGCTCATGATGAGTCTAAGACACTTTAGCGAGAATATGAAAGTAAGCAACGAGGTTTTAATAGTACAGGGCATATTGACTGATGATCTCCAATTTATGCCGATTTTCTGCCACTCGGAGTCGGGCAAGCCACAGCTAGCGAAACCCGATGCATCGGACATCTGGCTAGCCCTTTTGGATGAAGATAGCAATATTTTGCTCAAGGAACGGGCCGGAGTTCGCGAGACGGTTGAATGTTCGCCATACACCCCCAAAGCTGTCGTAGTCGAAGGGTCAATTGCCCTACATCCTGGTGCTACGGAGCTGGCGATTCGAAAAGGTGAGTTGGATGTGATCAAGTTCAAGATCGGTGAGCGCCCAAACCTCAAAGTCTCATGGAGTGAGAAGACGGTAACGCGTGAAGGAAAATACGTACTCAGACTCAATTACTCCAATCCCACCGATAACGCGATGATCAAGATTTTTTTTCAATGGGGTCCGAAGCAATACCTGTTAGCGGGGGCTGGTAAGCCTTCGCCGGAGTTTGAGATTTCGTTCGACAACATGCCGGGCGGGAGACGGTGCGAACTTATCGTTGCGTACTCGAGCGGGCTGCGCACCACCGTGGCCCGGACAAAGGCATTCAGCCTAGCTCTGCTGCCATCTAAAGTTGAGATCGTGCGACCCCGCGCCGATGAGGTATTTGCTCCCTGGCAGCCAGTGGAGTTACAGGGAAAAGTGCAGGACCGGCAGCGAGGTGACATTTCGCCTACGGACTGCGTTTGGAGCTTACAAAGCGAAGAGATCGGCCGTGGTCTGCTGGTGTATGGCGGCTTTTTGGATCCAGGCTCATACAACGTACAGTTCCAGTACGGAAAGACAAAACAGTCGATCAGGCTTCGGGTAGCGGAAGATAAGGAATCGTGAGAGTCTGAAGGGATTGAAAAAACCTTCCTTATGACAAGGCAGAGTAATTATTATGGAAAGAAGATTCGCTTTTTCAGTTTGACTGGGTATGCAGGCGACGAGCTTATACCGCCATCACGGTGACGCTCTCACGGCGTCCCCCCAACATGTTGGCGATGAACTCTTGTGTCATCCGCAATTCATCGGACCCTACGCGGTCCTGACTTAAGAGAAGCCAGCGGCAGAGGCGTTGTTCCACTTGGGAAGGCGCAAGGCCATTCGGGTCATCAAAAGACAGACTGGTTTGAGGGACTTGACCATCGTCTTGGAAGACAATGTCGATATGCATTGGTGCGTCATCATGAGCAGCACATCAACTTAGTTCAAAGGGATAACTTATTTTGCAAACAATCGGGTATTTCACTCAAGGAGAAAACAATGCTACTAAATTCAGCAATTCTAAACGCCGATAAACACGCGCTAACAAGCGTCGCTGAACAAATCAGAAAGCTTTAGCCGGGCCCGCAGAAACAAATCAAGTAGAGATAGTAATTATCTCGGCTGAACTACGTTAATTGAACAAAGTAAGGCGATGATTAGATAGATGAAATCGATGACGAATCAGAGCGAGGGCTATTCTGGTCTTGTCCAAAAAACATAATAAAACCTAATCCGGCGATCTTTCTCCAATCGCCGCCAGTTAACCAAACCACCCACTAAAAATTCAACAGAGGTACAAATGAAGAAATTTATTTTGACGGGAAGGGTTGTTTCTAAGACAAATAATTCCGGAATTGCAGGCCTCTCAGTCCAGGCAGTCCTGCAGGGACAAAAACGGAAATTAGCTACTACACTGACCAACGAGGAGGGTGGTTTTCATTTTATTTTTCAGGAAAACAAATTGGGTGAGAATGCCAAAATCCAGGTTGTGGTTTATTCCATCGACAAGAAAGAAGTGGCCAAAACAAAGAAAACAGTTCAGGTGAAATTCACCACTCAGGCTGAAGTTGAGATAGTGGCTGACGATGAGTTAATCCGTGAACATTTGTCGAAAATCATATCCCTGAAACCAGTTAAAGGCCGGATCGTTCCTGTGGAGAAGCTCAACCACATGTACAGCGCCATCAATTTGTATGGCAACACGAAGTACAAATATTCTTTTGGTGATGACAAACAGCCAGGCATAACCTGTCCTATTCCAGAGTTTAATGATTATGATGATATCCTCAGTGATGGATATGAGACGCTACAGGGCGATCGGTATGCAGCCCAAAGATTTCAGAATACTCTTGACACCGTGGCACTTAGCATGGAAAGAAGGAGAGGACGAAAAACCAGGATTGATTTCAACGGTGCCAAATGGAAAAGCTATATCAAGGAAAAACGACTGAATCACGACCATGACGCAGTGGACTACGATCCCATGGTGCCGTTGGAAAAAAGTGCGTTGCTCATGATGGCTGCAAAGTACATCGCTGGCAAGGACAAGAAGCTGGCAAATAAATATATGAATGTGGTGTTGAGCCAACTGCTCGAGTTCTATGACGTCGCGCCCATTTATCGGACCTGCCGGAATGCCATGCTGGGTGACACTTCAGCACAATCCAGTATGCGAAACCTGATCGATAGCTTGGGTGAAGACTGCGGAGGAAGAAATCCTCTACCCGACTTTCCCGGCAGAGATGAACGGGACCCAAGAGAGGAGCCGCTTGATCGCGATCTCGAAGACCACCTTGCATGCATAGACGAGTTGGTAAATGGATTCACGCGGGATGAAACAGAGGAATATTCAATCAATGGTTTAACGCCAAATGATGGCTGTTCCGGTGAAATCGCAGTGATCAGCGGAATCGGCTTTAGCAACGTAGCCGGCCAGGTGCGGTTTAAAGGCCCAACGATCAGCTCAAGTATCTTGGTCGACCCGATTAGCTGGACAGATAGACGCATAGAAGTAGCTATTCCTGATGCTGCAACTTATGGAGCGATCAGTCTTCAATTTCCATTCCGCGCCGGAAAACGCACTTGCTTCGGGGTCAACAGTATTATTCCTCAGAATGTCTCCAGCGATCTAGTCTTCTTTACGGGTGGACGACCACGCATTGACAGCATTTCATTTACAAAGAACAATGTACCGTTCGATCCCATGACGGAAACAGTGCTTCCCGGAGATACCGTCTCGCTTATCTATGAGTATTCACCTAATGCTAGGCGGCGTTCAGTTGACGTTCGGGAATCACAGATAGGCTTGGATAACGGCCAGTTCACTCCGAGCGTTTCAATACAACATTTCAACGACCCGCCTGTTGGCTTGTCGCGCACGCGCAGCAATCACCAGTTACAGGCAATGAACTATGACAGATCAACACAAATTACCTGTGAAATTGATTTGGGCAATCGCTGCGGCATCACCCATGGCAGTGCTTTTTTCATAGTTCACCGACCCGCTATCATATCCCTCAAGGGCGGCATTGAGGTCACGCAGGCGACCCAGTTCTTCAGGACTTCGGACCACATGGACGCAAACAGTGGAGAGTTCAAACCTGATAATTCAGTGCCATTGATCGTGGACAAACCAACCCTGGCAAGGGTATATTACACAACGAACCAGGATTCGTCTTTTAACGAGGGTAAATCGTTTGGGATTAGTGTGGCGCTAACAGCGAGAAAGGACGGGAATAATCTGGGCGCAGCGACCTGCTTCAATTCGAATGCCCTGTTTGCTTCAAACGACAACACGGTGCTCACCCAGCGCGGGCAGTTGACTTCATCTGCGAATTTCTTGTTACCAGACTCATGGATTGGCCCAACTGTATTTACTGAACCCGCAGGCGACCCCGGCGGCCTTGTGAGACTGGTTAATGCTCCGCTGAGCATTACAGCGACACTCGGCATTAGGAACTCCGAGCCTTGGATCAGGGACATGATTGCTCCACTCGTTGATGAATTTACTCTTGACGGATTGTTCTTTAACCATGCGCGCGCGCTTAGGATTATGTTGGGAAGGTATACCATTGTTACGCCGAATGCCGGAACATTTGAGCGACCCGGACTAAACGCCTGTGCCAACACAATTCGCCAAATCTCGGAAGCGTATCCTACCCATGATTTTGAAATTATTTCCCCGATTGATGGTCAGGAACGGGAGCTACAGGCCGATCTGACCGACAGCTCTGGATCCGGCGATTGTGGCAACGGCTGGGTTTCTCTCCTGGTAGATTTGGGTCTGATGGCTGTTTCTCCTTTTGATGATGATATAGTGAGGGTAGGAATGGTGAATGGCAATACGCCCCTAGTAGCAAATGGTTGCGGCAACCCTGACTTCAAGGTGGGTGCCTTCCCGGTGAACCGGCACACCACTGGTATGCAGGAGATCGGTCATGCTCTTGGCCGCGATCACCCGATACAAACCGATCCGCTACTAGGAGACCCGACGTTCCCAGATTACAGGGGCGATGGCAATCCATCAATTGGTGAATTTGGCGTAGCCGTCGGAGATATAAATCCAGGTGACCAGTCCAGTCTGAACAGCCTTGTTTTTGACCCGGATGCAGGGTTTGGAACATTCGATTTTATGTCCCCCGGTAGACTTCCCTTATCTGTATTTCCTCTTCCGCTGAATGGGCGATGGGTTTCACCTCATAATTACAGGGGACTGATGGCTGATTTCTTTGTGGGAGGAGCCCGGGCGAGCAATACAACCTCTGGATTTGCCGAAGCCTCTCCCAGTGACAATTCAGAGCAGATTGTCATTCGCGGAACGATCGACCTCGACGCGGATAAAGTCACACTTAAGCCGCTTTTCCACGAGTGGCGATCGACCCGGCCCAGGAAAGGCAAGCCGAGTCCGTACACGATTGAGCTTCTGAATGATTCTGGCCGTGTCATTTACACGGCGCCCATCCTTACAGGTCTTCAGGAACCAGGAGGGTTGATATTTCACCACTTTGCTCCGTATATGAAGGAGTGCAGGTTCATCGAAGTGAAAAAAGGAAATTCTTCGCTGGTCAAAGTTGAACGAAAACAACAATCACTGCGCCTCAAGGGACTTCAGATGGTTTCCCGGGAAAACACCAGGACAATCAGTTGGGAGGTGGAAGGTACGACCGAATATTGGTGCTCCGTAGAGCTCACCTGTGACGACGGAAATACATGGATCCGCTTGAACGAGCCGGAAAAAACCACCGCCTTCTCGCTTGATGATTCCAAATGCGGCGGAGGCGATAAGTGCCGTCTGCGCGTCATGATCACCGATGGCTTCAACACAAGCTTCACGGAAACAGATTCCTTCAGTTTGCCACTCAAGCCACCAGAGGTTGCTCTACTAAATTTTGACGATGATGCGGAATTTATTGCGGGGCAGATCTACAACCTTAAGGCGGCGCCTGTGTATATTATAGGGGTTCCTCACCAAACGGAGCTGCTTTGGTTCCTCGATAATAAGGAGATCGGCAAGGGCAAAAGAGTTTCAGTCCGATTCGAGGCAGGAAAGCATAAAATCAGGATTGTCCCGGAAAAATTCAAAGAAGCCGCGCTTGTGGTTCAGGTTATCGCTAGGAAAGAGGATAAATAAGGATAGCAGACTTTCCTGCCTCTTGTCAGCCGTAACTTTTGCGAAGTTGGTAATAATTTGTATCGTTTGCACAAAGGGAATGATACCAACCTTAGATAATACGGATCGGCCCTAGCAAAGTATTCAGACCACCATACAAGGAGTGAGAGATGCCTAAGAAACCACATGTCAAGAAAGCCCAAGACAAAATCCTGAGCGACGAGTTTACTACGCAAGAAGTGCTGGGTATCGGCCCACTTTTCGTGAGAAGGGCCGTGTGGGATTGGACAGAATATGGACAAATCACAAAGATACACCCCACCTATCCTGATGCAGGGTTTCCCCAAGGGGATGAGACTAAGGTTTGTGAAATACAAAAGTTGCTGGATGTAAGCAGTTTCTCGGCAACGGGAACCGATGGAAAGGTCCGGTTTCGGCTGACGCAATTCATTTGTTTTGAAATAGGCTCGTTTGAAGGCCCCATTAATGTTGTCGCAACGCCTGGAGCTTCGAAGCCAGTCTTTCTCACGATTAAGAGTTCTTTGGTGTTGAGGGGTAAGCGTCCTTCGGTGACGAATCCTCATCCTACTAGAAAAGGGGTAGATGTAGAAATTGAAGTGTTCTCGTGGGATGCCAATGGAGCGGCCGCACCAAACATTGGTTTCGACTGGCGCTGCCGAGTTGCGATTAAGGGTCCCATTTTTGATGACAGCGGTTTTTAGCTAACCTAATGGGCAGGTTTTTCTAGCACTTGGATGAGAACAAGGATCATCCTGCTAATGCGAAGACAAGAGAAGCTCCGCTAAACAATGTGAAGGATTTCAGCGCCTGTGGTGATGGGGTTTCAGACGACCGCGTGGCCATCCAGACGCCGCAACTGGTGGCAGTCTGCGCGTTTTCAGGCAGTTTGCGTGGCTTGAAGTTGGTTGCGCCAAAGTGACGTGATCTCGTCCCGTCCACCAGCGGGTAACGCGAACCGTTGGGCAGTCTCGATTATTCACCTCGATACCAGCGTCGTCTTGCTTGAAAGGAGATAGCAATGGACGACATTACTAAAGTTTTATTCGGGGCCCTTATCGGCTTTCTCACTGCTCTCATAGGAGAATACCTCAAACGGACTCATGCAAGTCTGTTGCAGCAATGATGATAGTAAGAGAGCTGGCTTTTCATAAGCAGCGGCTGAGAATGGCTATAGCGTTGGATGAGTTACCCAACGCTATGTATGAACTGAAGTTCCCGTCACCTGTGTGGGAGGCGCAAGCTTCAGAATTTATTGCTGGTGCACCACTTCGAAAAGTGGAGCCGATTCTGAACTGGTATGATTCAATGGCAGTGCTAGGTTACTCTATTGGAAGACTAGATAGCCCTAATGGCCTCCAAGTGGTAGGTCCAGATCGAAGTCATCTCTCAACCGCGCTTAATGAAGCCTATATGACCGCAATGGATATGTCACACCACTGGAGCATTGGCAAGAGGGCCAGGGCGGTCCTCCCTCTCTTTGAGGAAGCTAATAACTAGCAGTACATCGTAGATCTTTGATTATGAGTTATTGTAGGCGCACAAGCAGTAGAGTTCGAAGGGCAATCAATAAAAAGAATTGAGTGCGTTTCTATCTGGGTTAAATCTCTCCTTGTAACGTTTCATAGAGGAGAGATTGTTAAAAAATCCAATTAGGATCGCGAGCGCAATCGTCTATATTTCCTTTTATCCTCTGCGCCCCTCATCGAGACCTGAAAACGCAGACATCCTAAGAGCCGCAAACGAATGGCTCAGATAATGACTGAGATTTCGCAAGGGTGGACGCTAGCCCTTCTTCACGAAGTGAACAAAAAGCCATACACTTTTCCGTTGATATCTCCCCATAATTAGCCTTAATCAAACGGACAGCCGAGAATCACTATTGAACTAACAGCAAGGCTGCTGTTTTGGCAGCAAATTTGTCTCTAGTTGATCTACTTTTTGCTCTGATGACCCCGCTCAAGTAAACTACATGAGAGCCGATGCGCGGCAGGAATGATTTGCTTGACTCGCAGATGAAGAATCCTATTATTATCGACAAAAAAAGTAATATTTGATTATTTGGCGCCTTGGTGCTACTTTTTTTGACGCGAGTTTGATATTGCCAGTTGCGAATGTAAGAAAATGAAGAATGCCAGATATAAGCTGCTATATTCAGGTCGTCAACCCCGTGCATAGTTAGGTTTTGCTGTTTTCGAATTTCGGGGTATGGGCCTTATAATTGATCTGTGCCCATGCCAATTTTAGCCACCAAACTTTATATCCCCCCACCTCTGCCACATATTGTGCTCCGTCCTCGCCTGATTGAGCAACTTAACGAAGGCCTGCACCGCAAACTAACCCTCATCTCAGCTCCTGCTGGCTTTGGTAAAACCACGTTGGTCAGCGACTGGGTCGCTGGTTGCGAGCGATCTACTGCCTGGCTATCGTTAGACGAAGGGGATAACGATCCCACACGCTTTCTGACTTATTTCGTCACTGCGTTGCAGACAATTGCGCCGAATGTTGGAGAAGTAGTGTTGAGTGCACTCCAATCTCCGCAGCCACCGCCAACCGAATCGATTCTGACCACTCTGCTAAATGAAGTCATAACCATCTCGGACAATTTCATCTTCGTCCTTGATGATTATCACATGCTTGATTCCAAAGCCGTAGATAATGTTCTCACCTTTCTGATCGATCACCAGCCGCCACAAATGCACATGGTCATTACCACCCGAGAAGATCCAAATCTACCCTTGGCTCGGTTGCGAGTCCGCACTCAATTGACCGAACTGCGTGTTGCCGATTTGCGTTTTACTCCAACCGAAGCTGCGGAATTTTTCAATAAAGCGATGAGATTGAATCTCTCATTAGAAAACATCTCCGTGCTCGAAGCCCGAACCGAAGGCTGGATCGCCGGCCTGCAATTAGCCGCACTGTCGATGCGGGGACACCAGGACGTCGCCGGGTTCATCCAGGCATTTGCCGGAGACAACCGTTACATCGTGGATTATTTGATGGAAGAGGTCCTGCAGCACCAGCCAGAAGCCATCCGCAGCTTCCTGCTTCAGACCTCCATCCTTGACCGCTTGAATGGTCCGCTGTGCGATGCCCTGATTGGGACGCATCCCAAAGGGAGTGGCCAGGAGGACAGCAGCGCGCGATTGGAAGCACTGCAACGGGGTAACTTCTTTCTCATTCCGCTGGACGACAAGCGTCACTGGTATCGCTATCACCATCTCTTTGCCGAAGTTCTTCATATGCACTTGATGACCGAGCAGAACGATCAAGTCCCTGTTCTGCATCGACGCGCAAGTGAGTGGTATGCACAGAATGGTTCGGCAACCGATGCGATTCGCCACGCACTGGCTGGGGGGGATTTCGAGCGAGCGGCGGGTCTGATCGAGCAGGCAGTGCCA
>Ga0065707_10082981_pt1 | contig 11055 bp, 11 predicted proteins | sample SwiRhicommuniRL3_FD_59094 | JGI IMG/M metagenome (GOLD analysis project Ga0065707, IMG submission 59094) | Switchgrass rhizosphere bacterial communities from Rose Lake, Michigan, USA - RL3 v2 (version 2) | ecosystem: Host-associated > Plants > Roots > Rhizosphere > Soil | place: East Lansing... | reverse complement strand
TGGGCTATATCGCTGGCGACTGGCGGACTGCCAAGCTAATGATCTCCACGTTTTGGGGTCTCACCGCTGGCCTGTCGACGAGCCTGCTGTTGGCTGACTGGTGGAAGTTCAAGCGACAGAACATCGCGGCACATCAGTTCACTAGCCGAGCAACGCCCTCATAAATCCCAGGACCATCGCGCCGGTTCTGGCCGCGTCCAAAGTGGCGAGGTATGCCGCAAAGAGGCGAGCCAAGGGGGGCCAATCGGTCGAACGGGACAGCGATGACCAGATCATGGCTTGAACTGGCCGGGATCGCAGTCGTAATCGCGGTCCCACTGCTCGCGGCGGACAGCGTGGCTTCTGTTGCTGCTCGCCAGAATGTCATGTCGCAGTGGGTGTTTATCCTGCTGTTCTTCGCCGGGATTGCTCCAATTCTCGGTCTCAGATTGCTCCTAGCAATGGATCGAATACGCCGGGCACGGTTAAACAAGAACGGCTAGGATTCTCATCGCGCCCCTAGCCCGCGCTCCCTGAACCGCCACTCCCCGCCGGCTACAATCAGGGGGATGGAGCCAAGGTATCCCGACAGCGACTTGGAGTGGTTACTTTGGGGTGCGTCCTTTTGGCGTCCGCAAAACTTCGACAGTCGATGGCAGGCTCGGTGCCTTGCGACGAGCAGCCACGGCGATAGCGAACAACGGAGCGATTTCCCTTGTGGCCCATGACCATCTTGGCCATCCTGTTTGGCGCTGTGCTCGGGCCTGCTTGGCGCTGTGGTCGGGTGCCAGCGAGAATTGGGGCATGGCGCCGAACCTTGCTGATCGTGCTGGACCTGGTTCGGCTACCGCGCATTGCGATTGAAGTGTGACCCGCTCTCTCGTTGCGGCCAGTGGAATGGATCCTCTTTCACGTTCACTCGCGGAAGAAATCGTCAACACTGTGACGCATGGAATCGGTCTGGTCCTAAGCCTTGCCGGCAGCTTGATCCTACTCATCCGTGTGCTTGAGCAGCCGGACTTGTGGCGACTATCAGGTTGCGCCGTCTTTGCCACGGCCCTGGTCGCCGTGTATGCGGCTTCGACGTTATCGCACGCCGTGACGCGGCCTCGGTGGCGGCAGGCCTTCAGAACGCTCGATCAAGGTTGCATTTATCTGCTGATCGTCGCAACATTCACGCCCTTTGCTTTGGAGTACTTGCGCGTCGGCTGGTGGTGGCTGTTTCTCCTCGTGATGTGGACGGCTGCCTTGATCGGCTTTGCTTCGAAGTTGCTATTCTTGCACCGGGTTGAGTCCGTGGCGATCTGGTCCTACGTGTTGCTCGGGTGGCTGCCGATAATTCCTGCTTGGGCCTTCCTGGATTTGGTCCCCTTGGGCGTCGCACTTTGGATCTTGGTGGGCGGACTGTGCTATACCGCTGGCACCATATTTCTGGTGCTCGACCAGAGGCGATTTCATTTTCATGCCGTCTGGCACCTGTTTGTCATTGCCGGCAGCGTGTGCCATTTCTGGGCGGTATTCGCGTTTGTCGCTTGTGCCCCGCTTCACACCTCGTGAGGGGGACGCCGCTCACGCGGCCTTCCGGCAGGCGCGGGCCATGCTGGCGTTCGTGCCGGCTTCGCGAAGCTCGCTCGGCGGCTTCTCTAGCGGGGCTTTTTCGGGCGGGGGAGAATAGGGGATGGAATTCACCGAGCGGCTACAGAAATTCACTGACGAGCTTCGCAATCATTACCTCCAAATCGAAGCACATGTAGCGGAGCTTAAGAAAGCCCAGTCTCCACGAAATACTGCGCAGCCCTCCGCGTGCTTCCAGAAGGCCCTGACGACCTCCATGACGGTGATCTCATCCTGAGCGGCAAGAGGAGCAGAGGGGCGTCCGGTGGCGAGCCACTCGCCTATCAGGCGATCGTACTCGACCTTGTTGGCTTTTGACTTCCACGGGCCAAGGTAATGATCCTTGCCCGCGATGGAGACGACCGCCTGACCGCTGGCGCGATGATGGCGGTACTTGGGAGTGGCGGCGGTGAGACGAGGCATAGTGCAGGTCTCCAAAAAGGCCACAAAACGGTATGTACCGTTTTGGGTCCGCCGGAAAAACGCTGCACTGCCAACCGCCGGCAGGTAAGAAAAAGCCTTGATTCAGCGAGTGGATCGACTCAATGGGCGGCACAGGGCTCGAACCTGTGACCTCCACGGTGTGAGCATGGCGCTCTAACCAACTGAGCTAGCCGCCCGAATCTTTCGGAAGTGTACCTCATCCCCGACACGCGGCAAAGCGGGTCGGTTCGACGGGCGCCATTGGAATTTACCGCGGTGCCAGGACCCGCAAGATTCCGCGGCAAAAGTCGGGCAGATCGTCGGGCTTGCGGCTGCTGACGAAATTGCGATCGATGACCACGGGTGCGTCCTCCCAAATAGCGCCCGCGTTGACCAGGTCGTCCTTGATTCCCAGCGAACCGGTCACGCGGACACCGCGATAGACGCCGGCCGAAATCGGAATCCAGCCTCCGTGACAGATGGCGGCGACCAACTTGCCGGCATCGGCGAAATCGCGAACGAGCTGGAGCACGTCGCTGTCGCGGCGCAGCTTGTCGGGCATGAAGCCGCCGGGGATGACCAGGCCGTCAAAATCGCCCACGCGCATGCGGGCGATTGCCTCGTCCGAGACACAGGGGTAGCCGTTCTTACCCGTGTACTCGCGGTCAGCCTCTTCGCCAGCGACGATCACGCTCGCTCCCGCTTCCATCAGGCGCAGCTTGGGATACCACAGCTCGAGGTCTTCGTAGATGTCGCCGACAAACGTCAAAATGCGGCGGTTGGTGAGGGGACGATCGAAGGACATGGGCAGTCTCCCGAATTGCGGATGATTTGCCTCTATCTGCCGTTGTAGTCACGCTGACCATGTTGGGACAAGCGGGATTGTTGTTCTACGTGAGCGAGGAACAAGTGGGAGGAGCGAGGGTCGGATTACAAATCCGTCCTACGGCGGGATGCTTGTCCAGCGAGGCGCCGACGCGTAGATTGCCAGCGATGAGCACCGTCTCGGATTCGACCGGAGCCAATGCGTCCGCCCAGCCGAGTCGCACGTGGCAGCCACTTAGCTCGCGCCAGCGGCGCGTCTTGGGCGTGCTTGTCGAGAAAGCAAAGACCACGCCGGACGCCTATCCCATGACGATCAATGGCCTCGTCGCAGGGGCCAATCAGAAGAGTAACCGCGAACCGCAGATGAGCCTCTCGGCCGACAACGTGGAGCAGATTCTGGGCGAGCTGCGGGCAGTCGGCTGCGTGACCGAGGTGCAGGGGAGCGGCCGCGTTCCCAAATACCGGCATCATGCGTACGAGTGGCTGGGCGTCGAAAAAACCGAGCTGGCGGTGATGACTGAGCTGCTATTGCGCGGCGAGCAGACGCTGGGCGAGCTGCGCGGCCGGGCCGCTCGCATGGAGCCGATCGCCGATGTGGGCGCTCTTAAGCCGGTGGTCGATTCGCTCCTTGCCAAGGGGCTCGTGATCGAGCTGACGCCCGCAGGCCGCGGCCAGGTGGTGACGCATAATCTCTACAAGGAGCGGGAGATTGTTGAACTCAAGGCGCGATTTGCGGGCTATGTGCCGCCGGAAACACGGGCCGAGGATGATTCACCGTCTGTCGCGGCGCAGCCTGCCGGCAGAATTACTCCGCCGTCGCATGCCCACGTTGCCGCGCCGGTTGTAGCATCTGGAATTACGAAGGACGAATTCTCCGAGCTATCGGTCGAAGTAGCCGAGCTGCGAGCGGAGGTAAGCCGGCTGAGGGAGCAAGTCAGCAAGCTTGAGGCGAAGCTGGAATCGGTGCTGAGCTAGTGGGGTAGGTTTTCAAGCTGCCAGGGGCTCGTGGGGCAGTTTGTATGGCAGGTTTCAAACCTGTCCCACTTAGGTCGGCCTCTCGCTCGCCGGAATCGTAATCGCCGTCACGCCGCACGAATCCCAAGCCCGCGAGCCGCGGCTGACGTTCCAGGTGATGTAGAGCTGCTCGCCGTTGGGGTCGCACGCCAGTCCGTACGTCCCCTTGGGAATGAGGCCATACTTCTCCTGATAAAACGGATGCAGGAATGCGATCACCTTGGCTCGGCGGCTTTGCGTGTCGTACTGCACGACCGCCGAGCCGTCGCTGTCGCTGCCGCCGTGAGCGCCGGGGACATAGTAGAGATACCGACCCGCCGGATCCGAAGTCACGGCAGCGACGTACTGGTTCGTCGCCACCGCCGCCGGTCCCAGCTTCTCGATTTTCTCCGTCCGCGTGTTGAAGGCGTAGATCGTCGATTCCGCTCCCTCGCCTTGACCTTGCGAGACCGTATATACGATCCCCCGCGTCGTCTCGCGAGTCGCGGCACGAATGCCGATTTCGCCGTCAATCTTCATCGGCGCCTTGTCCGTCGCCGGATCGAATCGCATCAGCGGCGAGTCGCCCTTACCCGGCACGAAATACACTCGGCCAGTCGAACGGGCCAGGATCATGTACCGCGCGGGGCCGTCGGGACCCGCGTAGAGCAGCTTCCGATTCTTGCAGTCGTAAGCGAAGAATTGCACCCCTTCGCCGTCCGCGTCATTGCCAGGCGCTGTGCCTCCGTAGAAGATCAGCCGGTCGGGATCGAGCGTGCCGTTGGGAATGCAGTGCTTAGCCACCGGCGCCTGGACCACGATCTCGGCCGCGCCGCTGTGGGCATTGCACCGCACGATCCAGTCGCCACGGTAGTGATACTCGTCGGTCGTCACGCGGGTCGAGCCGCGATGCGTTGAGCAATACAACCAGCCATCGCTCCCCAAATCGACCCGGCTGTGAATTTTGCCTGGAGCGTAATGTCCTTCGGGCAGCTTGAGCACGTCCTTCAAATCGAGCAGCTTGCGGAAAGATCTTTTCGCCGCGTCGTACTCGAAGATAAATGCGTTGCCCGCCGGTGCGCGGTGATCGCCGATTGCCGTGTAGTACTTGCCTGCCGCCGCCGTGCTGTCGCCCCAGTTCGACCAGGGATTGCCTTCGTAGGTCTGACCAGGGAAGTAGGCAAAATCGATCGTCGGCGGCGTCTTGGCGACGGCGATCCCATCGTGCAGCGTCTCGGCCGGCTTGAGAAATGCATCTGACGTGTCTGTCACAAACGCCTTGCCGCCGGGCAGTTCAGGCGGATAGGCAATCGCCGGGGCTGCGGCCTTGGTCTTCTTGGCCCGGGCTTTCCCTTCCTCCTGGGCGGGCAAGCCAATTGCAGAGCCCAAGCACATAGCGGCCGTTCCGATTAGGACTCTGCGGCGGGAAATGCGAGACATCGCTTTGCGTCCTGACGTGGGGCATGGAAGGGGGACTCGCGGAGAATTGTGAACATCATCCCCAACGGCGACGGCGCCGTCAAACTTGCGTTGCTGTTTTGCGATGCCTCGCGATCTGCGGTATCGTAGCGGCGGTCACGCCGTTGTTCGCGGAGTTCTGTCATGCGCACGTTCACTTTTGCTGCCACGGTTTTGATTCTGGTAACGGCCTGCCGTGTCGCTGTTGCTGACGCGCCGAAGCCCAAGCGGCCCAATATCCTCTTCATCTACACCGACGATCATTCGCCCAAAACGCTCGGCTGCTATCCCGAGTCGTATCCGTGGGTCAAGACGCCGAATATTGACGCTCTGGCCAGCCGCGGCATTCGCTTCACGCATTGCTATCTCGGCTCGTGGTGCATGCCGTCGCGGGCGACGATCCTGACCGGTCGCTATCCGCACGGCATCGAGTCGATGCGGATGGAGGGGGAATATCCGGGGAGTGTCTATGATCCCAAGCAATGCCCCTTCTGGCCGGCGGAATTTCGCAAGGCCGGTTATCACACGGCTCAGATCGGAAAGTGGCACACGGGGGTTGATACGGGCTTTGGCCGGGATTGGGACTATCAGATTGTGTGGAATCGGCCCAAGCACCCGGAGAACGCGGGCAATTACTACGCCGATCAACTGCTCGAATTCGATGGCGTTGAGCGGGAACACGTCGAGGGGTACTCGACCGACAACTACACGCAGTGGGCATGCGAATACATCCGCGGCGAGCACCGCGACAAGAACAAGCCGTGGTTCTTGTGGCTCTGCTATGGCGGCGTGCACGGGCCGTCGCACCCGGCCCCGCGGCACAAGGGAGCGTATAAGGACGGAGTGGTAAAAGCCCCGGCTGACATCTTTCCACCCCGGCCTGGCAAGCCGGACTACTTAAACAAGACGCAGGCCTGGCTGGATGGGCCCAATCACACGCCCGTCACGGGCAAGAGCGGCGAGGCCTTTGGCGACGAAAGCGACAAGGGCGCCAAGACACTTCTGCAGTGGGTGCAGCAGGTCAACGAGTGCGTGTTGTCGCTCGATGAGGGAGTCGGCAAGGTGATGGAGGCATTGCGCGAATCAAGTCAGACTAAGAATACGCTCGTTGTCTTCACGGCGGATCAGGGCTTTGCGATGGGCGAGCACGGCTGCCGAAGTAAGCTCGCGCCGTATGACGCGAACTATCGCTCGCCGCTGATTGTCTTGATGCCAGGAACGTTGCCGGAAGGGAAGGTCTGCCGGCAGCCGGTGGGGGGGCCGGACCTGGTGATGACGTTTCATGCTTTCGCCGGTCAGCCATTGCCTTGGAAGATGCACGGCCGCGACCTGACGCCGATTCTGCGCGAGCCGGAGAAGGACTGGGCATATCCGCTCCTGTTTGAGCACACGGGCCATCACTATGGCTCGGAAGTGGCCAAGGTGCTGAAGGAGGAGCCCGAGCACGCCGTGTACAACAACGTGCCGTGGTACGTGGCACTGCGGCAGGGGAAGTACAAGTACATCCGCTATTTGGCGCCGGGCGAGATCGAGGAGCTGTACGATCTGGCCGCCGATCCCGAAGAGCTGACGAACCTGGCTCAGCAGCCGGAGCAGGCCAAGCTGCTGGGCGAAATCAGAGCAGAATTGGTGACAGAGCTAAGGCGGACGGAAGCCAGGTTTGTAGATGAATTGCTGCCGATCGCGAAGAGGTAGCGTCCTCGAGGCGAGCGAAGGAGAACGTGCATTGAGGATTGCACGAAGCCAGGCCGCTGCCCTGCGTGTGGAGCGAGATACGCTTCAGCGAGCGATCATGGCGTCCGGCTTTGAGGTATCGTTGAACCCGTGGCTGGGCCGAACCTAGTTCAAAGAGCATCACCCCTGCCCTAGATCATTCAGCGGTGCGCGGCCAGCGGCTAGCGTTTCCGAGCGATACGGTCCAAGCAACGCTTCATGCCGGCGACTAACCGATCATGAAATGCAATGGTTGCGGTTGCCAGTTCCCAGCGCAAGAGCCTACTCAATACACGCGACGAGAAACGAGGGGAAGAGAAGTAGTCCAGACATACCGATAGCGCTTTGCCGTGAGTGCGCCTCTCGCCGTTGCAATACGCTCTGGTGTTTCGTTGCCTTTGCATTGCTCCCTGTGATTGTTGGTATCGTAATTTGGCTGCTCAGATTGCTGCTGTTAACCCAGCAGCCCCAAAGAGTATCACCCCTGCCCTAGATCGCCTTTGGTGCCTGACCACCCGCTCGATTGACGCGGCGATTCGCGCTTCCGAGCCAAGTCCACTACTCGTCTAACGCTAGTGAGCCACCGGCGAAAACCGCGCCGATTGAGGGTTAATCCATCTCTTGCGAGCAAGGATGATGAGGCGATGCAAATCCGACTTCTTGGCGAGGTTCCCTCCGCCATTCCGGTCTTGGCCGGATGGTTTTTCGCCGAGTGGCATGAGTTTGATGGACGATCTCGCTCGGAGATTGAAGTTCTGCTCCGCCATAACTTAAGTGGCGACGCGTTGCCAGTCACTTTCGTCGCTCTTGACAACACGGCAGTGATCGGCACCGTCACTTTGGATGTCTCCGACTTGCCGCACTATGACCATCTGACTCCCTGGCTGGCATCACTTTATGTTGTGCCTTCTCGCCGCCGCGCAGGCATAGGGCGCGCGCTGATAAAACACCTCGTGACGTTTGCGCTGGAGCGAGCGCTCTCGCCAGTCTATCTGTGGACTCCAGGTTCGACCGCCTTTACGAGGAGTGTGGCTGGAGAGTCCACTGTTCAGACAACTATTCCGGGCGACCGATCACGATCATGCGACTGGAACGTCCAGCGAGTGGCAATCACTGTACATCGTGAGTCTGCAAGATTGTGCTCACTACCTGATTGCTGCAAACAGCTCCCCAAACTTCTTCCCGTCCTTCACTGCCAAATTCCAATGACATTGGCTGGGCCTGATGCTGCTGAGGTGCGCCCTCACTATGAAACCGCCGACGGTGAGTCAGAACGTCCCTTGTCCGTTGTATAGAGCCAGAAACTCAGGCAGCCGCCCATTACAGCGAACAACAGAGTCCAGAGCGCGTGGGCGACGTTGACAAAGTCGGATTCGTTTGGGCCGGGAGGCGGGCCCACGGGGGTCGAGTAAGAGAACGCAATAGGCATCGGCCCAGGGTTAGGCATCGTTGAGCCGGCCATCCCCGACTCCATCGACATGCCACCAGTTGCTGCGCCTGCTGGGCTGCCTGATGTCGACCCGAAATAAAAAGTGAAATCCTGTCCGCTGCCCATGACGGTGGAAGGCATGCTGCGGCTGGCTTGATACTTCTCAAAGGCTTCATCGAACAGCCAGTGGTATGAGTAACTCGACAGTTGCTGGGTGGGCAGGTTGTGGGCCGCAAGCGGGCTGTCGTTCGCGGCGATGCGGGCGAGCGTCCAACTCGCGACAAGCACCAGCAGATAGAGCCAGCCGAATATGGCAAAGCCGATCCAGTATGCCCTCTTGGAACCATGCCGGAAGACAATGAGCAGGATCGAAGTGGCCAGCGCCGCAGTCACTAGCCCCAGCATGCCCGCTACCCAAGTCATCGTCGCGCTGCGAAGGGCCACCAAGCCGAAAGCGATCGCCGCCGTCCAGAGGAACAACTGCCGCAGGCCGAAGCGCCAGTAAGGGAGCGTAAGAAAGTACTCGCGTGCCATATTGATCCGCCTTTCTGTGCCGGCCATCCCGGGGTCATTATAGCGGTGGCTCGTGCCCATACTCCGATTGGCTACTCTCCAACCGCAATCAACTCCCCCACCTCCTCCCGCTCATCCACGACGACGTGCAGGTAGATGCTCATCGTCAGCAGGCTCGCGTCCATTGATGGCATTCGCTGTCGCCCCAATTTTTCCGGCATTCTGCATGAGCACAAAGACCAGCGCGGCAATGCATTTGACCTTCAGAATCCTGTCCCAATTGTCCCGTTAATGCGGGATGCGGGGCGAAACACGAGGTAACTGTGTCACACGCGGTGGCGATGCGAAGGTCGCAGCGCCCGCATGCACACCCACCCCCCGTAGGAAACCATGTCCAAGAAGTCCATGACGAAGAAGGCCGCCAAGAGCAAGGCCACCAGCAAGAAGGCTAAAGAGTCCATGTCCAAGAAGATCGGGGCGCTCGACGCCGCGGCCCAGGTCCTGTCCGGCAGCAAGGAACCCATGAACTGCAAAGATCTGATCGAGACGATGTCCAAGAAGGGCCTATGGACCAGCGCGGGCGGCAAGACGCCCGACGCCACACTCTATAGCGCTATCATGCGCGTGATTGCGCTCAAGGGATGGAATCGCGGTTTGCGAAGAAGGACCGTGGGCAGTTCGCGGGGGCGTAGTAGTCAACGCAGCGCTCGTGCACAGGACGCCCGGCGACGGGCGTCTTTGTCGTTGGCTTGGCACTTTCTCGCGTCGGGGGCATCAGCACGTTATTCTGTCGGCATGTCCGAGGTGACGCGCATCCTTTCGCAGATCGAATCGGGCGATCCGCAAGCCGCCGAGCAGCTCTTGCCGCTGGTCTATGATGAACTGCGGAAGCTCGCCGCGGCGAAGTTGGCGCATGAGAAGCCGGGACAGACGCTTCAGGCAACGGCCCTTGTTCACGATGCGTATCTGCGGCTCGTCGATGTGTCCCATACTCAGCGCTGGGAAACGCGCGGCCACTTCTTTGCCGCCGCGGCCGAGGCGATGCGGCGGATCCTGGTTGAATCAGCGCGCCGCAAGCGGCGCCTGAAACGCGGCGGCGACCTGAAGCGAACGCCGCTAGAGGAGGAGCAGATTGCGACGCCGGAAGTGGATGGTGATTTGATCGAGCTGGACATGGCCCTGGAAAAACTCCAGCAGAAGGACCATCGCAAAGCGGAGCTAGTCAAGCTGCGCTATTTTGCCGGACTGACGCAGCAACAGGCAGCCGAGGCTCTGCGGATCAGCATCGCAACCGCCGACCGGGATTGGGCTTACGCAAGGGCGTGGTTGCTAAAGGAAATGAAGGGCCAGGGCTAGAGAGTAGGGACAGGGAGGAGGAGAATCAGATTTTTTGTGAGGTATAAGCGGCGCGAATGGCGCATTGGGTGTAGGGGCGGCATCTGCTGTCTCTAGCCCTTACCCCTAGCCCCAATTCTCCAATGACCGACGAATCGATCTTCACCGCGGCGTTGGCCTTGAAGACCGACAGCGAGCGGCAGGCTTTTCTTGATGAGGTCTGCAACGACAATCCCGCGCTGCGGGCCGAGGTCGAAGCGCTGCTCAAGGCCGATGCTGGCGCCGGTTCGTTCTTGAACCATCCGCCGGTGGGCACGGACGCGACGATCGCGATGACGGCCGAGCATGACACAGTGGATGCCGGCAGCGGGACGGTTTCGCTGGCGTTCTTGCGGCCATGCGAGACACCCGGGCGAATCGGCCAGATCGACCACTACGAAGTGATCGAAGTCGTTGGCCAGGGTGGCATGGGCGTTGTGATGCGGGCCTTCGACACCAAGCTCAGCCGCATCGTCGCCGTCAAGGTGATGGCGCCCGAGCTGGCGGCCAATCCGCAGGCGGTGAAGCGGTTCCTCCGCGAGGCCAAAACCGCCGCCGCCGTGCATCACGATCATGTAGTCACCATCCACGCGGTTGAAGATCAGCACCGCCCGCCTTACATCGTGATGCAGTTCATCGAGGGCCAGACGCTGCAGCAAAAGATTGATGCCGACGGGGCGCTCGAGCTTAAAGAGATTCTTCGCATCGGCAGCCAGATGGCTGCCGGCCTGGCC
>Ga0065707_10082978_pt1 | contig 11078 bp, 11 predicted proteins | sample SwiRhicommuniRL3_FD_59094 | JGI IMG/M metagenome (GOLD analysis project Ga0065707, IMG submission 59094) | Switchgrass rhizosphere bacterial communities from Rose Lake, Michigan, USA - RL3 v2 (version 2) | ecosystem: Host-associated > Plants > Roots > Rhizosphere > Soil | place: East Lansing... | reverse complement strand
AAACGGCTGGGTTCGAAAGAGATAGGCGCGCGGGGAACGCGGAGCAGAGAAGCCGAGCCGAAGGGCCGGATTCCATCACCGGTGACGATTAGTTTACGAAAGGTTCTGTATCCCCACCACCAGCGTCCCCGGTCCGCCGTGGACGCTCAAGGTGCTGCCGACGGGCATGACGAAAGAAGATTGCGACGCCGGGCGTAGCGCCGAAATTCGAGCCAGTAATTCCTGCGCTTGAGGTTCGGCGTTCGCGTGGCCGATGCCGATGCGATACGGCCGATCGCGTGGCATGCGCTTGGCGACGAAGCGGGCGAACTTGTCGAGCAGGTCGCCGCGGCCGAACAGCACGCCGCCGGGGGCGATGCGGCCGTCCGCATGAGTTGCGAGAACGGGTGTCAGGCGCAGCAGGTCGGCAATGGATTTGAATACAGGTTTGACTCGCCCGCCGCGGACCGCGTAGTCGAGCGATCCGATCAGGGCGAAGGTCGAGGTGCGGGGAATCATCGCAGTCGTCCGTTCGATGACTTGTCTTGCATCTAAACCGCGAGCTGCGCATTCGGCTGCGTACATCACGAGCAGGCCTTCGCCTATGGATGCGTTGGCGGAATCGATTGCATGGATAGGTGAGGCTCGTTCGATGCGTTCGGCGGCGCCGACAGCGGCGTTATACGTGCCGCTCACCGAAGCCGCTACGTGGATCGAGACGACTGCTTCGGCGTGCGACGTCAGGAATTCGAACTGGCGGCGAAAATCTCCGGCCGGCGGCTGCGAGGTGGTGGGATGAAGCGGATTGCGCACCAGTTCGGCGAGAAACTCTTCGGGCGCCAGGCCGATCTTGTCTAGAAAGCTCTGTTCGCCGAAATGCACACGCAGCGGCACGACGTGAATGTCGAGGCGTTCAAGCGCTTCTTCAGGAATGTCTGCAACGGAGTCGGTGACGATGGCGACCTTGCGACGAGTTGCATGCGCGGTGCGTTGTTGGCGCTGCATGTCGTCGGCTTTCTGGGCTGTGACCTCGCCGAACTGCCGCGCGACGCGAAACAACGCTTCCGGATCGTTGACGTGAATGTGGACCTTGGCTTTGCGAGGCGTTCCTGCCAGCACCAGCGACGATCCGAGGGACGCCAGCTCCTCACGAAGCTTGCGGCGATCGATGGCATCGCCACCGATCGTGCATTCGGTGCAGTAGCGTTGCGACAGGTCTTGAATCTCACCGGCTGCGATCTCGGGCGAGTCGGCGATCGACACGGCGGTGTCGGGCGGTTCGACATCGACGCCACGCTGCAATTGCTCCGTCATGCCTTCGATCAGGTCTGCAAAGCCTTGCGCACCGGCATCGACGACGCCGGCCTTGCGGCATTCGTCGAGCTGCTCCGATGTTCCTCGGAGCGATTTGCGCACCGCCAGCAGTGCTTGCGAGAACAAGACAGGAAAGTCCTCGATGCCATGCGTCTTCACCAGGTGCGCCGTCTCGCGAGCGAAGTCGGCGATGACCGTAAGCACCGTTCCCTCGCGCGGTTGCGTCAACGCTTCGCGGGCGTAGCCGGCGCCTGCATTGATCGCAACAGCGAACTCAGCCGTCGATAGCGTGGCCAGCGATGCAGCGCTGTCGCCGACACCGAGCAGAAATTGCGCCAGAATGGCTCCCGAATTGCCTCGTGCTCCGTCCAGCGCCGCATCGGCGACCTGGGTCAATGTCTTGCCGGCATGACTGTCGGGACGCTGGCGCAGGCGACCGAGCACGGCGCCCATCGTGAGCGCCATGTTCGTACCGGTGTCGCCGTCGGCAACCGGGAAGACATTGATCTTGTTCAGGTGCGCCCGATCCGCCAGCAGGCGTTGAATGCCGGCTCGCAGCAGCCGGCTGAGCCGGCCGCCATCCAGTTCGCGAATCGGCGGAGTATTCAAGGCGCTCATTCGATGTTTGGTCAACGGTATCCTCGCAGGGGGCCTATGCGTATTGTGCATCACGCCGGCCGACTTCGGCATGAGCACTTCGCCCGCTGAGCGGTTAGGGTTGCAGGCGCCGCTACGATGCGATGGACATGACGAGTCGATGACGCTTCCCTACAGTCGGTTGTTACGCCGCCCTCCTGGATCTCCTGGGCTGGCGAAGCGCAGTACAGGCACAGTCGGTGAACAAATTTCCCGACCGTGTCTGCGATGTACGTGAGTACAGAGCCAAGGGCACTCGCATCTGGTTCGACACCAAGGCATTTCAAGCTGCTATCGATGCATGCGCCAAGGCCGGCGGCGGCACGGTGCGGGTGCCACGTGGCGAATGGCTGATCGAACCGATCGCCCTACGCAGCAGCATTCGTTTCGAGGTGCAGAAGGGCGCGGAAGTGTTGAGCACCACCGATCCCAAGCGCTCCGTGATTCGCAAAGTCGAGTTCACCGCTGCCTACGATCTCAAGCAGCGGATGATGGGAGGCTTCTTATATCGATGCAAACCGCGCGCTGCTGCCGCCGCCGAACACATCGCCGATCGATTGCGCAGGCCAGCGACAATCTCGCGTTCCTGGTCGAAGAGCACGACGTCTCGCGCCGGCTGGCTCGCTATGAGCGATTGGATCGCGACCTGTCCGACCTGTTCAACGACTCCGTCGCCGACCGTTCTTCGTTCTATCACCACACCGGCCGCGAATACATTTTCGGGGCGCGTTATAGCTATTAGCTTCCCGCTGGTTGCGGTTCGATGTATGGTCGAACCATGAGACAACGCCTGACCGGAAACACAGTTGCAGTCATCGTCGCCGCCCTGGGCGGCCCCCTTGTTTGTACGGTGGTCGCCCGCGGTGTCTTCGCGGCGGAGACGGCCCGGGAACTCTACGGGGTGACATCGCAAGGCGAGAGGGTCGAGGCCTATACGCTGCGCAACGATCGCGGCATGCGGGTGAAAGTGCTGTCGTACGGCGGCATTCTCAACGAGGTGGTGGTCCCGGATAAGAAAGGCAGCTGCGGCAACGTCGTGCTCACGTTGCCGGACCTGCAGGCGTACGAAGCACGTTCCAACTTCAGCAGCCTGCTGGGACGCTATGCCAATCGCATCGCGAACAGTGGATTCACTCTCGATGGCGTTCGCTACGAACTCAAGAGCAATGCCAGTGGCGTTGCCAGCCACGGCGGTGAGCAGGGGTTCAGCTCGCGCAACTGGAGCGGGCAACCGTTCAAGGCGGGCAAGTCCGCGGGTGTGGTGTTGAGCTACGTCAGCGACGATGGCGAGAGCGGTTTCCCCGGCAAGCTCGCTGTGCAAGTGCGCTACACGGTCGATGACGACAACACGCTCTCGCTCGACTATCGAGCCACCACCGACAAGCCGACGGTGCTGAACCTGAGCCATCATGTCTATTTCAACCTGTCCGGCGAAGCGGATGTCTACGATCACCGGGCGCAGGTGCTGGCCGATCGCTACACGCTCATCGACGCTCGCAAGGTGCCGACGGGGGAGATCGCGCCGGTGGCTGGAACGCCGCTCGACCTGCGCCAGTTGACGCGGCTGGGCGATCGCGTGAAATCGAAGTATCCGCAGATTGCGCTGGGGAATGGCTTCGACCACAACTTCGTGCTGAACAAGCCGTCTCCTGGCGCGCTGGCCGTCGCCGCCCGCGTCGAATCGCGGGTGAGCGGCAGGATGCTGGAGCTCAGCACGACCCAGCCGGGCCTGCAGCTCTATACAGCCAACGGTTTCAACGGGTCGCTGCACAACTCGAAAGGACAACCGATCGTGCAGGGCGCCGGCATGGCGCTGGAAACGCAGCACTTCCCCGATAGTCCCAACCAGCCGAAGTTTCCCTCGACGGTGCTGCGTCCCGGCGAGGAGTTCAGATCGACGACGCGCTTCCGGTTTGCCGTCGCCGGCCTGGCGGAACCTGGCCGGTGCAAGACCGAAGATCCACACAGCGGCTTCCGTCGGTCGGAGCGGCTGGCGATGACGGCTGATCCTTCGAATTGAGGGATCACCAAGAGAAATTCTCGCAGAGCGCCCGAAAAAAATAATGAGTGAGTCGGAATACAGAATTCCGACCCTATTCCTTTCTGCTCCGCGTTCCCCGCGTTCCCCGCGCGCCATATTCTTGAGGCCCTTTTCGCTGACGATGAATACGTAACTACCCTGCGAATTTTCGCTCACTGCCGAGTCCGGGATCACCAGCGAGCTGTAATCATCGTGTAACTCAACTGCAGCTTGACGTTGTCCAGCGCGGCCTGGTCCTGCTCGACGATTGCCGCGGCGCTATTGTTGTTGGCTTTGAGTTGCACGTAATCGTCGGCCGCGATGTAGTGCTCTTTGAGCAGCGTTTGGCCGTGTCCTTCCTTCGCGGCGGCACTGGCGAGGAGAGCTTCGTCGCGCGCCAACGTGGCCTGGGCCATTCGCAATTGCAATTCGTAAGGCGCGCGATCGATCTGCATCAGCCGCTGGCCGGCTGACACTTCTTCACCGTCCTTCACAAACACTGCGACGATCTGTCCGCATCCTTGCGCAGGCGAGGATGACAGGTCGCAGGCGTCAACGACTCAGCAGCCCGATGGCCATCGTTTCGAATCGTGGGACATCGACGTGGAACACGACTGTAACGGATTGTTCGCCCAGACCAGGACCTTCTCCTACGTTCCAACTCAGCGTGTCGCCATAGCTCGCAGTGAAGCTGGTGTCTACGTCCACGAGAAGCTTCTCGCTGCGAGTGACGAGCGACGGATCGAGCCAGACGGCGACGGCGAGCTCGTCCCACATCGGATACGACTGTCCGTATTGCTTGAGATAAGCAGCGAACGGCGCGTGTCCCTGTGCGATGCGATCGAAGTACTCTTTCTTGAAGAAGGTCTGAGTGGTCGGATCGACCGGGACCTGCGTGATCTTCTTCCATGGTTCGTGCAGCACGATGGAAGCGCCTTCGGGGTCCCAGCGGAAATTGAATTCGCGTCGCGGCGCATTCGCGTACTCGGCGGCGAATGCATTGTCGGCAGCGATCGGATTGAAGCTGCCGCCCATCAACACGAGTTCTTTTGCCAGCGACGCAAACTGCGGATCCAGCCGCGAGGCCAGCGCTAGATTTGTCAGCGGTCCGGCAGCGAGGAGAGTGACTTCACCGGGAAACTTGCGGACGCTGCGAATCAGAAACTCGACCGCACTGCCGCTCGCCGCTTTGATCTTGGGCGCGCCTGCGGGAGATTCGGGAATGAATGCAGGATCGGCGTGATACGGCGGACGTTGCAGCGAGCCCTGGTCCGGCCATTTCTCGGTCCAGGCGCCCTTGTAGAAGAGCTTGCCGTAGAGCTCTTCCCATTTCTTGTTGCGAGCTTGCGTATGGAGCAACGGATAGACCGCTCCGCCATAGACCGGAACCTCCGTGCGCTGAGCGATTTCCAGCAAGCGCAGCGTGTGACTGATTTCCTCATCGCGCCAGCCATCGCCGCTGGTAACGGTAATGCCCAGCACTTCGACATCTTCTGCCTGCAGCAACATGAGGATGGCCTGCAGGTTCGAGCCGGCGGGTCCGAACGCATCCTGGTCGATGATGACTTTTCTCTTGGCCGCCGCTGCCGCGGCCGCCGTCGACGATAGGGCCGCTACCGCAACCAGGATCGCTGCGATCGAACAGCAAGCCAGGGCGAATCCGCGAGCGAGACGTGTAAAACGTCGCATGGAACGTCGCATGGGCAAAGTTTCCGGAGATGGCTAAATGAAAAATCTGACAGGGAGGGTAGCGTGAGTGTCGCGCTAACGCATCACTCAGACACCTGACCGCGCCCCCAAAGGCCTGCGGTTGCACTGGTTTCATGCCGCAGTTCACAAGTTCCGTCTGCCGCACGCGACATGCGGAACTTGTCTGCCGCGCCGCGTATCTCATGAGTGCGTGCGAGATCTCGCCAGATAGCAGCAGGTAAGTATGGAAGAGTGGCAAGTAATCCGACGGCATGTGCCAGTGTGGCCGGATCGACGCGTGCTCGTTTGCGGACCTACGCGATACGACGATTGGGACCTGCTGAAATCCGTCCTGCAATTGAGCAATCCGTCGACGGTGCTGCACGGCCACGGCACCGGTGTAGATCATCTGGCTTCGCTGTATGCGCAGATGTTCAATGTGAACGAGATGCGTTTTCCTGCCAACTGGCGCCTGCACGGGCTCAACGCCGCCATCATTCGCAACGACGAGATGTTCGCTCACGGCAATCCCGATATCGTCATCGCTTTCCCCGGCGGCCCCAATTGCAACGACCTCGCCCGCCGTGCCCGTCTGGCCGGCATTCCTGTCGTCTCCATCGAAGGCGATCAATGGATGGCCGCACTCCAGGAAGATGCCTCTCGCCAGGTCCGCGCCCGCGCCTGATTGTCTATCTGGCTTGTGTCTGTGCAGCTCGTCTGTTTAGATGAGCGATCTTCCATGCCGTGCGAAAAACGATTGCGCTGTGTAGAGTCGCCGCATGCGCAAGTCCGATCCGATGTGTATGAATGTGAGATGGCGGCGTTACGCGGCCAGTGTTTTGGCGGCGAGCGCGTTGCTCATCGCTGCCTGCCAGTCGACGGGGCAGGGTCCGGCTTCTCCGCCGACACGGTCCGCACCTGTCGTAGTCAAGCTCGCCGCATTCAACGATTTTCACGGCCAGCTCGAGCCGCGTGGGGCGACGCTTCGCGTCGCCGATCCACGGGCGCCGGAGCAGCCTGTCGAGCTTCCCGTCGGCGGCGTCGCGTACCTCGCGAGTGTCATCGCACAACTCAAGGCTGAAAACCCACTGACGACAGTGATCGCCGCCGGCGACATGTTCGGCGCTTCGCCGCTGATTTCGACGTTGTTCCACCACGAGCCGAGTGTCGAAGCGTTGAGCAGGCTCGGGCTCGAATTCTCATCGGTGGGCAATCACGAGTTCGATGCCGGCCGTGCCGAGCTGCTGAGAATCCAGCGCGGCGGCTGCTTTCCCGACAAAGGCCAGGACACTTGCCGCGACGCTTCGTTTGCCGGTGCGCAGTATCGCTATCTCGCCGCCAACGTCATCGACCAGGCCACCGGCAAATCGCTGCTGCCCGGATATGCCGTCAAGAAGTATCCGTTGGCAGGCGGGCAGAGCTTCGAGATCGCCTTCATCGGCCTGGTGACCACAGACACGCGGAGACTGGTGATGCAGTCGGGCATCAAGGGCCTCAGCTTCATCGACGAGGCCGATGCGGTGAACGCCCTGGTGCCCGAGATCCGCGCGCGTGGCATCGAATCGATCGTCGTGTTGATCCATGAAGGCGGCTATACCGAGCAAACCAGTTTCGACGATGCCAGTTGTCCCGGCTTCTACGGCAGGATCCTCGACATCATGGATCGCCTCGATCCTGCCATCGATGTCGTCGTGAGCGGGCACACCCATCGTGCCTATGTGTGCAGACACGGCGGGCGGTTGGTGACCAGCGCAGGCTACGAAGGTCGCATCGTCACCGATATCGACCTGACCATCGATCCTGCGACCCGGAACATCACCGGCGCCAGCGCCCGGCAACTTGCCGTCGTCAACGATACGGCGCCGAATCCACTACCGGAAAAATATCCGACGCTGCGACGGGACGGCAGCGTGCAAGCCCTGGTGGATCGCTACCGGGCAGAAGCTCGACCGCTGGCACAGCGCCAGGTGGGAAGGATCACTCAGGAGATCGTTCGTGCTCCCGCCGCGTCGGGCGAGTCGGCACTTGGCGATCTCATTGCGGATTCTCAGTTGGCCGCGACCCGGAGCAATGGCGCTCAGATCGCAATCATGAACGGCACGGGGATTCGTACCGATCTGCGCGGCGTCAACGGAGGTGTGACTTACAACGATGTCTTCTCGATCCATCCATTCGGCAATGGCTTGATCACCATGACGTTGAGCGGCGCCCAGATCGGGGCCATCCTGGAGCGGCAACTGATGCAGGAGAAGTACAATCTGCAGGTGTCGCAGGGCTTCAGCTACGAATGGAATGCGGCTGCGCCGGTTGGCAAGAGAATCGACATCGGTACCATCAAGCTCAATGGCGTCGCTATCGACGCGTCGGTATCGTATAGAGTGACCGTGAACGAGTTTCTCGCGGAGGGTGGCGATGGCTTCGCGCTATTTGCCGAAGGCACCGATCGCATCCGCGGCGTGACCGATGTACAGGCGCTGGAGCGTTATCTTGCCGAAAACTCTCCCATCGCTCCGCCTATGCTAAACCGGGTAAAACGCCTTAATTGAATCTAGTCTTTGATGCCATCCGATCTTCCACTTTGGACGCATGCTCTATCCTTGATCTGGTGTTGCGGCGCGTAGTATAAAAACACTACACCCTCTGACCGGGTCAATTCGAGGACGAGAACGTCCAACGCCGCAGCAGCCGCGCGATCGTCGCCAGGCGCCGGCACGAATCAAGGAGGACGACATGAAACGAAAGGGCGGCCGGACGTCCATCGCTGGAATTACTTTTCGCGAGCTCGTGAAGGACTGCGCGGGAGAACCGCAGCTGGTGGAGTCGTTCAATCGGGCTTACGGAGCGGACCTGCGGGTACCCATCTCGGCCATCGTGGACGGTCGTTGGCCGTCGCGCGTTCCCAAGGATGAGGAGTTCCTGGTCGGCTGTTTCATCGTCTTCATCCATGAAAACATCTGGCTGCGCCTGCAACGCGCGCATGCACCTGCGAGAGTGGCTCGTCGGCCGCGCGACGCCCGGACTTGAGACGCCCACCTCGAGACGAAGCTACTGCTCCGCTTCTTTGAGGATTTCCCAGATCTTCGTCTTCAGCGCTGCGCAGATCCTTTCCAGCGTGGCGATGCGCACGTTCTTGAGGCCGCGCTCGATGGCCGAGTAATACGTGCGATGCATCTGCACCAGCTCGGCGAAATCTTCCTGGCTGATCTCCATTTCTTCCCGATGAGCTCGCAGCACAGTGCCGATGCGGGTTTGTAAAGGAATGCGCTTCACGGCGCACACCCTACATGTTGCATTGCAATAGAACTACAGTGCTATAGCTCTACATATGCGAGGAATTAAAAAATTGTGTGCAATCTCCCCAAGCGTCGACGCTATCGACTGCGTCGTGAGTTGCAGCCGACTCGCAGCCCGCAGCGACATCGCTGCAGGCTGGGGGAAGGGCTCCCTGGAGTAAGAGAGCGAACGCTCCGCTCAGGGCGCTTTGCGCAGAGCGCCGGAAGCTGAGTTGTCGATCGCGAATTTCTCGGTCGCGTAGCGGATCCAGGTCTTGCTGAGGGTCGTCGTGCGATTCTTCCCCTTGGCCTTGCTCCGCAGAGTGCGCGAGGGCGCCTCGTCGTACAGTGCTCGATAGTTGCGTGCGAACGAGCTGAAATCCCAGACGCCGAAACGAGCAGCGATATCGGCGACGGTCTGTTCTCCGTACTCGGCGGATAGCAGGGCCGCGCGAATTTCGTGAAGCTGCCTGACCTTGAGCAGGCGCATCGGTCCCACGTTGAAGTACTCGTGGAAGACATTGCGCAAGGTGCGTTCGCTCACCGCTGTCGCCCGGCACAGGTCCTGGAGCAGTAGTGGCTGGTCGGCGCTGGCTTCGATGAGTTCGAGCGCCTTGCCCAACACCCGATGCCGCGAATATCTCGGCCGCCCGATGTCCTTGCGCTGTAGCCGATGGCTGCTTTCGAGTGCACGCGTCGTGATTGCCATGATTTCCTCTTCGGCAACGAGCACCGCGGTGGGATTGCGAAACTCGACGGAGTCGTCGGTGAAGATGCGCGACATCTGCAGCCTGGCGCGAGTGATATACGACTCTTCGGTCTGCGCGATCGCCGAGGTCTTGCCGTGAAAGACCTTGCTGTTGAGTGCCTCCACGAGATCGGGCGACAGCAGGGCGTGATCGGTGGGAATCACGATGCCGCTCCAGGAGGTCGCCTCGCCGGCGGCGAACGTGAACGGTTGGCCTTCCTTGACCAGCAGGAAAGAGTTCTTGCGCAAGGGATCGCCGTCGACGCGCATCGGCTTCCAGTCGCTCAAGGGAATGCCGATAGTGAACGCATTGGGGGTGCCATCGCCGGCGAACGTGGTCGCGCCACCGATCTGCACCTGCTGCATGGCTACCCGGTCGAGTGGCGCAGCCTGCACGAACCACTCGGTCTGCGACCGGGCGGTGGGAACGAATTGACCGGCAATGCCGTTGATGGCAGCCGCGAATTCATCGAAGTCTCGAAAAACAAGTTTCGTCATGGCCATAGCTCCGTGCCAGCCAGCGGGGAGTTAGAGAGGTTCTGTCCAGGAGGTCGGACGTGTAAAAAACGCCGGTGGTGTCATCGACAAGAATGTTAGCGACGAAAGACGGCAGAATCCCTCACAAGGTCGCAATTTCCGTAGCCTGGCTTGTACGGATAGGCCTGTTACGTCCATGGACGAGTGGATGCTACCGGAGAGCCGGGGCTGCGAGCGTTGGGAGCGGCGTGGACCACTTGACGTATCTTTACACGTCCGCTTCCTGCAGTACTTCCCAGGGTCTCGCGCCCAATGCTGTACACAATCTTTCGAGGGTATCGACCCGGACACGGGTCTGCCCGCGCTCGACCTTGCCGTATTGGACACGATGCATTTTCACTTGGGGTGCAAACTCTTCCTGGCTGAGCCCGAGCGCTTTACGACGCCGCTGCAACGCGCGTCCGATACGCTTGGGGAAGGGGGCCCGCCTCATTCGTATACCGTAGAGGCTGTATTGCAATACCACTACAGCGTAAAAGCGCTACATTTGAGTTGGTCACGGACCTTCTCCAACGATTTTTTCTGATTATGTCCAAGTCTCCGGCTCCGTCTATTCGCCGCGCCATAGTCCGAATAGATCAGCCATGACAGCTTCGGTGGTGGGCCAGCGACCTGCGCCACGTCCCTTCACGGAAACCTTCCTATTGCCGGCGCGCGTCACCGTCAATCGATTCCATTCATCGGTGATGCTCGCAAACTTGTCGTCGCGGTCAAGTTGCTCGAGTTGTATGCGGCCGACGATGGCGTCATCGCGACGACTTGCTCTGGCGATCATGCGAAGTCGGGCTCCGTTGCGTAGCGTGCTCTTAGCTGACTGCAATGTTGCTGCCGTCAGCGGCTCGATCTCGAGTGCGTCCAACTGACGGCCGAATGCCAGTCGCGC
>Ga0065707_10001002_pt1 | contig 11080 bp, 12 predicted proteins | sample SwiRhicommuniRL3_FD_59094 | JGI IMG/M metagenome (GOLD analysis project Ga0065707, IMG submission 59094) | Switchgrass rhizosphere bacterial communities from Rose Lake, Michigan, USA - RL3 v2 (version 2) | ecosystem: Host-associated > Plants > Roots > Rhizosphere > Soil | place: East Lansing... | reverse complement strand
GGAGCGCATCCAGATCTTCGAAGGCATCGTGATCGGCATGCACCGCGGCGGCCTGCGCGCGTCATTCACCGTGCGGAAGGTCTCCTTCGGTCAGGGCGTAGAGCGCATCTTTCCGCTGCACTCGCCGACGATCGCGAAGGTAGACGTCATCCGGTCGGCCCGGGTGCGCCGTGCCAAGCTGTACTTCCTGCGCGACCTCAAGGGCAAGGCGGCGCGCATGAAAGAAACGAAGCGCGCCTAGATCAACTCCCAAGTTCCAACTACCAACTTCCAACCACTCCCAACTCCCAACGCCCAATTGGGAGTTGTTGGGAGTTGGAAATTGGGAGTGGTTGGGCGTTGGAAGTTGGGCGTTGGGAATTAACGTTCAATAGGGTCCCGCGATATGGTTCGCGTCCGCGCCATGAGAACCTTGGAGAACGCCGTCAGGCGTTGGGGGTTCTATCGCGTCGCGGGCTGCGATGAAGTGGGCCGGGGATGTCTCGCCGGTCCCGTGGTCGCCGGTGCCGTGATCCTCGATCCGGAGTGCCATATTCCCGGGCTTGCCGATTCGAAGACCATCACCGCCGCTGAACGCGAACGGCTCCACGATCTGATCGCCCGCAAGGCCCTGGCCTGGTCGGTGGCCTGGGCCGAACCTGAAGAGATCGACACGATCAACATTCACCAGGCGTCACTGCAGGCGATGCGGCGCGCGGTGCTCGCCATCGCGCCGCTACCGGACATCGTGCTGGTCGATGCGTTCCGGATTCCCGATCTCGATATCGCACAGCGCGGCGTGCTGCACGGCGATCGCCGCTGCGCCGCGATCGCGGCCGCATCGATCGTCGCCAAAGTCACACGCGATCGCCAGATGATGAATTACCACGAGCGCGACCCGCGCTACGGCTACGACCGCCACAAGGGCTACGCCACTGCCGATCATCGCGCCGCCGTCGAGCGCTACGGATACTCGCCGCTGCATCGCCGATCGTTCCGGCCCCAGGGAAACCTGTTTGATACGATGGACGCGGACCCGGCGATCCCGGTTGAACCCGCGTGATGCGACTTTTACTCACGGCATTTTTCTTCGAGGCCGGACTCGTGCTGGTCATCGTTCCGTGGTCGATTTACTGGGAGCGGAACTATTTCGTGCACGCCCTGCCGATGATCGAGCCGTTTCTCACCAACCTCTTCGTACGCGGCGCGGTTTCGGGGCTCGGTCTGGTGAACCTGCTGGCGGGTTTCGTCGAGATCTGGTCGTTTCTGACGACGCGCCAGGTTCCGGATCCGATGGTCTCGATCAGCCGGGCCGCTCCTGAAGAGTGACAGGTCGCGTGCGACCAGTCGTCTGCATGATCACTGACCGCCGCCGATTCACGGCGGAAGATGCGCTCGTACACCGCGTTGCGGCTGTTGCCGCGGCCGGTGTGAATCTCGTGCAGGTCAGGGAACGCGACATGGAGGCGCGAGATCTCTCGCGCCTCGTGGCGCGATGCGTCACCGCCGTCCGCAACACCCGCACCCGAATCCTCGTCAACGATCGACTCGACGTGGCGCTGACATCCGGCGCCCATGGCGTGCACCTGCGCCACGATTCGATGCCGGCCTCGCGGGCGAGGGCGCTCGCGCCGATAGGGTTTCTGATCGGCCGATCCGTCCATTCGGTCGCCGAGGCCGTCACCGCGCACGCAGAAGGCGGCCTGGACTATCTCCTGTTTGGCGCCGTGTTTGCCACCGCGTCCAAGCCGGGTCAGCCGCCCGCAGGCGTGCAGGCACTCGCCGATGTGGTCGGGGCAACGCCACTGCCGGTGCTGGCCGTGGGCGGCATCTCGAGCGATACCGCGCCACAACTGGCCGGAACGGGCTGTGCGGGCTTTGCCGCGATCGGCTGGTTCGCCGACGGAGACGAGGCCGCAGTCGCCGAACGCATGAACGGGGTTTCCTGGAGAGGATGAGCGGAATGGAAAGCGGGTTCGCAACGCCGCTGCTCGAGTTCTTCAAGCGTGGGGAAGTACCGGCCGACGTCAAGCTGCTGGCCGCGCAGGGCGCCCTCGCACCCCGTGCGCACGAGCAGCTGGGGCTCCTCGTTTTGCTCGTAAGTGATCCTGATCCCGAAATCGCGAGCACTGCTGAGAAGACGCTGCAGGAGATTTCGCGCGAGGCGATCGCCGCGTTTCTCGCTCGCTCTGATGCGCCAAGCGAGCTCAAGGCCTTCTTCGCCACGCGCGGTATCGAGCCTGGGGCTGCCGCGTTGGACAACGAGGCGGCGCTGATCGACACCTCGCCGAAGAGCGATGACGTCGACGATGACAAGGACGATGAGGGGACGGCACTGCAGCGGCTGCAGAGAATGAACGTGCCGCAGAAGGTGCAGCGCGCGACGAAAGGGTCGCGCGAAGAGCGGGCCATTTTGATTCGCGATTCCAACAAGATGATCGCGATGGCCGTGCTGAGCAGCCCGAAGCTGACGATCTCGGAAATCGAAGCCTTCGCGAGAGCGGGGAATATCGGGGAAGACTGCCTGCGGGTCATTGCCATGACGCGCGCGTGGATGAAGAACTACAACGTGGCCGCGGCGCTGACGCGGAATCCCAAGACGCCGGTCGCGCTCTCCATGAATCTTCTGTCGCGATTGTCGGAAAAAGATCTGCGCACGCTCTCGACCGATCGCAACGTCCCGGACGTGCTGCGCGTCACGGCGCGCAAGAAGCTGGTGCTCAATAAGGGAGACTGACGGCGATCATCTTCCCCCGAGCGACACGCACACTACTTCGCCGGTAAAGCTGGGCGCAGACCGTGCCGTCGCATGACCTCCATGATCCGTTCGACATTCGGTGGTCCGCCAGCGTTGACCACCTCGGCGATCTCGTGGAAGTACTCGGGCCCGAGGAGCCCCGGGGTGATCACGCTGAGCTCACGCGCGTCCTGGGTGTCAAGGTTCACGAAGTGATGCACGTGCCCGCGAGGGATAAAGAGGACGTCGCCAGGTCCGACACGGACTTGCTGGTCGTCAAGCGTCCAGGTCAGGACACCAGATAGCCCATAGACCGTCTCATCGAAGGCCTCGTGGCTATGCGCTACGGGCACGCGGGCCTGTGCCGGGACAACGAACTCGAACATCGTCAGGGTTCCCGCGGTTTGCGCAGCCTGGAGAAGGAATTGGATCTCGATCTGACCCGCGTGGATCACGGCGTTTCCAGCAGTCGCATCCATCAGTGGCGTTCCCTGTCTGGTTCAATCGAGTTGTTTTCCGCAGCAGCTTTTTCGCAGTTGACTAACCACGGCACGTCGAATCGATCAACGACCTTGCCGAAGCGCAGTGCCCAGAAGGTCTCCGCAATGGGTATCTGCACCGTGCCCTCTTCGGCCAGCGCCTTGAAGATGCGGTCGGCCTCCGCGGCCTCCTTCGGCCTGAGCATCACGCAGAAGCTCTCCGGCTTCTTGTATTGCCCAGGCATGGCGTCGCAGCCTTCCAATACGCCGTCACTTGACGCGAGGCCGGCATGCAGGATCTTCTTCGCCCAGCCTGGTGGCGCCTGATCGGGCATTGGAGAACTCTCCCACGTCATCATGAAGGTGATCTTGCCGCCGAGGCATTTCTCGTAAAAGTGAAAAGCCGCCTCGCACTGGCCGTTGAAATACAGGTAAGGATTCAACGACATTCGGCATGCTCCTTTCGGTGATCTTCCGCCGTCTGTCGAAATCTGCCGGCCGCACTTGCCAACCTATTGTTCCGTTTCTTTACTTCTTCCACTTTTCGACTTTCTCTTCTTCGCCCAGTTCCTCTGCATCTCCGCCAACCCCTGCATGTAGACAGTCGCCTTCTCGCGTTCGTCTTCAGTGGGCAGGCTCTTGAGCAGCTCGATGGCGTGCGCCAGATCGTGATCGATCGTCTGGCGCGTCGTCTTGAAGTAGATGCGACGGATCTCGGCGAGCGCATCGGCGGCGTCGGGTGGGCCTTGCTTCAGAGATTTGAGCGAGACGAACCCGGCGGGGGACTTGGCCATGTTTCAACGCTTCCGATGACGACGCAGGCGGCTGCGGAAGTCGTCGAGGCCGCGCGTGTTGAGGACGTCCTCGGGCCGAACCCAGGCGCGCCGCGCCATCTGCACGCCCCAGCGCAGGCGATCGAGAGCAGCCACCGAATGCGCATCGGTCGAGATGATCAGCGACACGCCGCGGTCGCGGGCCAGCCGCGCGTGGGTGTCGCTGAGATCGAGACGCTCCGGCTGGCAGTTGATTTCCATCGCCACGCCGCGCTCCCTGGCGGCAGCGACAATCGCCGCCATGTCCATCTGGGCTGGCTCGCGCTTGAGCAGCCGGCGTCCCGTCGGATGGCCGAGCACATCGACCCACGGGCACTCCAGCGCTCGCAGGATGCGGTCGGTCATCTGCTGCTGATCCTGCGAGAAGTTCGAGTGCACTGACGCAACGACGAGATCGAGTTGCGCGAGGCAGTCGTCGGCGAGATCGAGCCGGCCATCGGAAAGGATGTCGCACTCGATGCCGGCGAGGAGCGTCAGACCTTCGAATTGGCCGTTGAGTGCACGCACGCGGGCCGCGTGTTCGAGCGCTCGGCGTTCGTCGAGACCATTGGCCATAGCCAACGCCTGGCTGTGATCAGTGATCGCGATGTACTGATGACCGAGACGGTGCGCCGCGGCCGCCATGGACTCGAGGTCGTCCTTGCCGTCCGTCGCGGTGGTGTGCATATGCAAATCACCGCGCAGATCGCCCACCGTGACGAGCGTGGGCAGGGAACCCGCGACCGCCGCCTCGATTTCGCCGCGATGTTCGCGCAGCTCGGGCTCGACCCACGCCATGCCGAGTGCCTGATAGATGCCTTCCTCGGTTTCGCCGGCGACTTTCTCGTCGGTGTCAGTCTTGAAGAGGCCGTACTCGTTCAACTTGAAACCGCGCTGGATCGCTCGGTCCCGGACGAGGATGTTGTGGGCCTTTGAGCCGGTGAAGTACTGCATTGCGGCTCCACGGCTCTCGCGTGGAACCAGCCGCAGGTCGGCCTGATAGCTGCCAGCCAGCTTGACGCTGGACTTCGTGGTGCCCTGGCCGAGCACGTGCTCAACCTTCGGGTGCGCGACGAACACGTCCATCAGCGTCTCGTCACCGCCGACGGCGACGATATCGATGTCGCCGCAGGTCTCGCAGCCGCGGCGCAGGCTACCGACCGGAATGAACTCGACGTCAGGCGCGTGACTTTGCAGATACGACACGAGATCGGCAGCCGTCGCCGCTGTCTCCGTCAGCAGATGCCGGCCTGCATCCTTCGCCCGCTCCTCGATCGCCTTGAGAATCTGCGCCTCCTTCTTTGCGCCCATCCCTTTGAGCGAGCGAAGACGGCCCGCCTTGGCGGCAGCCGCAAGACCGTCGAGCGTCGAGATGTTCAGCGTCGAGTAGAGCATGGCCACCGTCTTGGGACCCACGCCTTGAAGACGGAGCAAGTCGAGGATCGTCGACGGGAACTCTGCGAGAAGCTCCTGATGATAGGGAGACGACCCCGTGTCGGCCAGTTCGCGGACTTTCGCGGCGAGATCCTTGCCAACGCCGGGAATCGTGCGGAGCTGCTGCGCGTCCATGCGGGCGACGGCATCGGGCCACGTGGCGATGACGTCGGCCGCTGAGCGGTACGCGCGAATCTTGAATGCGTTCTCGCCCTTGATCTCGAGCAGGTCGGCGATTTGCGCCAACACCTGCGCCATCGACTTGTTATCCACGCACCAGCCCGTGGCGCTCGAACGTGTAGTCGAGCACCCGCGCGCCTCCGCCGGCCAGGGCCGCGGCGATCTCGGCGCGCGCGCCCGGCGGTCCATAGCAGAACATGCAGCCGCCACCGCCTGCACCGCACACTTTCGCCGCGGTGGCACCGGCTGCGGTGGCTCTGGCGATCAGGCCCTCGATTGCTGGCGTGGTGACCCCAGGCGCGAGCTGCTTCCGGTTCTCCCATTCGCGAGCGATCGCGCGTCCGACCGCGTCCCAGTCGCCGCGCTCGAGCGCCTCGCGCATGTCGGCTGCCGTGTCGCGAATGCGTTCGAAGCAGTCGAAGATGAACCGGTCGCCATCGATGTGGCGCTTGGTGATCTCCCAATTGTTCGTCCCCGAGTTTCGCGGCTCGCCCGTGTAGCAGAGGACGATGCGTTGCTGGAGTTCGGTGAGATCGACATTGAGAGGGACGCGCTTGACGCCGTCGGCCTCGAGCTCGACGGCGGCGATGCCGCCGTAGAGTGCCGGACGATAGTCCTGCAGTCCCGTGGGCACGTTAATCGCTCGCGCCTCGACGTTCATGGCCACCTGCAGGAGACCCTCGGGATCGTAGTGCGTGCGCTTCCACTCGGCCAGCGCCGCGCACACGGCGACGTTGAGGGCCGACGACCCGGCGATGCCGGCGCCTGCCGGCGATTCAGACGTGGTCGTCAGCGTGATGCCACGCGCCTCGAAGAAATGGACGAGGAACGAGAGCAGCCGCAGCTCCTTGCGATCCCACAGCTCGCGCCAGTCTTCCGCTTCGAGCGAGGCGCCGGTGTCCTCCGAGCGGATGACGATGCGCGTGTCCTCGCGCGATTCGAGACGCGCGGTGGCGCGGATGCTGATCGCCGCGTTCAGTGTCTGCGCGCCAGGATGGAAGAGATAGAGAGGCCAGATGTCAATCGTCCCACCCGCGAGATCAATGCGAGTGGGCGCCGAGGTCACGATCCGCACCGGAGGATTATAGAACGCTGTCTATAATGGTCAGCGTGCCGAGCGCCATTCGTCGTGACATTGGACAGCTGCTGATTGGCAGTCTGCCGGGAAAGTCGGTCACTCCTGAGATGCGATCGCTGGCCCGCGACTTCTCGCTGGGCGGCATCATCTTTTTTGCGCGCAACATCGAGGCTCCCGAGCAGGTGGCCGAGCTGTCGCATGACGTGCAGGCACTGGCGTCCTCGCTGCCGCTCTGGGTGAGCGTCGATCAGGAGGGCGGGCGAGTGGCGCGCCTCAAGGCGCCCTTCACGATCTGGCCGCCGATGGCCACGCTCGGGCGCAGCGGCGATGAGGCATTGGCGCGGCGGTTCGCCAAAGCGCTGGCCACCGAGCTCCGTGCGGTCGGCATCACGCTCGACTACGCGCCGGTGCTCGACATCCACACCAATCCGAAGAACCCCATCATCGGCGACCGGGCCCTGGCGGAGGATGCTGACAGTGTCGCCCGGCTCGGAGCGGCGATCATTCAGACGCTTCAGAAAAACGGCGTGGCCGCGTGTGGCAAACACTTTCCGGGGCACGGCGACACGTCCGTCGATTCGCATCTCGATCTGCCGCTCATCGAGCATCCGCCGGATCGGATCAGGCGGGTCGAGCTCGTGCCCTTCCGCGAAGCGATCAAGGCCGGCGTGGCGTTCATCATGACCGCGCACGTGTTCGTGCCGTCTCTCGACGAGGAGAAACCCGCGACGCTCTCGCGACGAGTCGTGCAGGGCATGCTGCGCGACGAATTGGGATTCCCCGGCGTCATTCTCAGCGACGACCTGGAGATGAAGGCGATTGCCAAGACCTACGCGGTCCCGGATGCCGCGGTGCAGGCGATTGCGGCCGGTTGCGACGGGCTGTTGATCTGCAGCGGCGACGTGGACGTGCAGGCTGCGACGCTCGAGGCGCTGGTCCGCGCCGTCGAGCAGGACGTGATTCCCTACAAGCGTCTCGAGGACGCGTTGAATCGCAATCGCGCCGCGAAGGAACGATTCCTGGCGGCACCGGTGGCCATGAATCAGCGCGCCCAGCTTCGCCACGTGCTCGGCTGCGATGAACACCAACGGATCGTGGACGAGATGTCCCGATACGTCTGACGAATGCTCAATGCCCAACGCACAATGCGGAATGCCCAATGGCCCACCAAAATACTCATGCGTGACCCTGCGTTGAGCATTGAGCCCTGAGCATTTGGCATTGGGCATTGTTCAAATGAGAAAGCCCCGGCCGCTGAAATCAGGTGATCGGATCGCGGTCGTCGCGCCGGCCAGTCCGTTCGCGCGCGACGAATTCGATCGCGGTGTCGCGGAGTTGCGGCGGCTCGGGTTTGAACCCACCTGGGACGACTCCGTCTTCGCCAACGAATATGGATATCTGGCTGGCTCAGCGGATGTGCGAGCCCAGGCGTTTCTTGAGCACTGGAATGATCCGTCGGTCTCGGCGCTGATTGCCGTGCGAGGCGGCTACGGCAGCGTACAGATGTTGCCGCTCCTGCATCCGCCGGCGCTCGTCGCGGCACCGAAGCTGTTCATCGGCTACAGCGACAACACGTCGCTGCTCTCGTGGTTGAACTGCGGCTGCGGCATCACTGGACTGCACGGACCGATGCTCGAACGTCGCCTGGCGAGCGGCGCCGCTGGTTACGACGAGCGCTCGTTTCTCGCGCTGATTGGCGATGGCTCCGGTCTCGAGCTCGCGCCAGAGGGACTCGAGGCGCTTCGTCCTGGCCGGGTGCAGGGTCCGCTCTTCGGCGGGACAATCGCGCAACTGGTCGCCTCCCTTGGGACGCCGTTCGGGTTCGACCCGCCGGACGGCTGTGTGCTGTTTCTCGAGGACGTCAACGAGCGGCCGTACCGCATCGACCGGATGCTTACGCAGTTGCGGCTCAGCGGCGTGCTGGGCCGTGCCCGCGCGCTCATCTTCGGCGAGATGCGCGGGTGCGACGAACCTGGTGGTGCGGTGACAGCACGGGAAGTGATCGCGCGTCTGACCGTCGGGTTCCCTGGCCCGGTGCTGTTCGGATTTCCATCCGGCCACACGAGCGGCCCGTGCTGGACCTTGCCGTTCGGTGTGGACGTGCGCGTCGAGTCCGCCCCCCGTCCCTTCGTCGTGATCGAGGATTCTGCCGTTGCCTGATCGTCAACTACGCATCCATCTGATCGGCGTGTGCGGCACCGCGATGGCCACGCTGGCGGCGCTGCTCAAAAGCCGCGGCTATCAGGTGCAGGGATCGGATCAGCAGGTCTATCCGCCGATGAGCGACTTCCTCGTCGCGGAGGGGATCACGACATTCTCCGGTTACTCGGCCGACAACATCACCGCAGATATCGACCTCGTGGTGGTGGGCAATGCCATCTCCCGCGGCAACCCGGAGCTCGAGACGGTTCTCGAGCGCAAGCTGCGTTACTGCTCGCTGCCTGAAGCGATTCGCGACCACTTCCTATGGGGCGCCCGATCGGTCGTCCTCGCCGGCACCCACGGCAAGACGACGACCACGTCGCTTACCGGGTGGCTGCTCACGCATGGAGGGCTGGATCCATCGATGCTGGTCGGCGGGATCGCCTTGAATTTCGGCCGGTCCGAAAGGACCGGCCCTACGGAGGGATCGAGCTACCGCGTCGGCAAGGGACGCGACTTCGTCATCGAAGGCGATGAATACGACAGCGCGTTCTTCGACAAGACGGCGAAGTTCCTCAAGTATCTGCCCGACATCGCCGTCATCAACAACATCGAGTTCGATCACGCCGACATTTACGCGGATCTCGACGCCGTCCTGACTGCCTTCCGTCGTCTCGTGCGGCTGGTCCCGCGCAATGGCTTGCTGCTCATCGGCGCCGACAGTCCGCATGCAAAGGCGCTCGTGCCGACTGCCGTCAGCCCGGTCGAGACCTTTGGATTGGATGAAACGGCGACGTGGCGTGGATCGGCGATTGAGCATCGCGACGGGCTCACGCGCTTCGACGTCCATCGCGACGGCACACTGTTCGGACGATTCGAGTCGCCACTGCTCGGTGCGCACAACGTGCGCAACGCGCTGGCGGCGATCGCGGTCGGCACTCGCGTTGGCATCACGCCACAGACGCTCGTCGAAGGGCTCCGGCAGTTCAAGGGCATCAAGCGCCGGCTCGAAACCGTCGGCGTGGCCAACGGAGTCACGGTGCTCGATGATTTCGCTCACCATCCGACGGCGGTCCATGAAACGTTGGCCGCACTGCGCACCGGCTATCCGGGGCGCCGGGTGTGGGCGGTGTTCGAGCCGAGATCGGCCTCGTCATGCCGCCGCGTCTTTCAGGACGATTTCGCCAAGGCGTTCGGCGCAGCCGACGAAGTGGTCTTTGCTGCCGTCTTTCGATCGAGCCTTCCCGAAGGGGAGCGGCTTTCAGCGGAGCAGTTGGTGGACGACCTCTCTCGCCAGGGCCGCCATGCCAGGCACATTCCCGAGATCGACGACATCGTGTCGACGATCGTCCGCGAACGCCGCGACGGCGACGTCGTCGTGCTGATGTCCAACGGCGGGTTCGGCGGAATTCACGGCAAGCTCCTTCAGGCACTTCGCGAGTAATTCATGGTATGTCCGTTGTGGATTACGGCCGGCCGCTCCGTTGTCGCGGCCGGAGGAACCGCGGCCGGAGGCGGGTTGTGAGTGGTGCTTCCTCAGCGGATACGAACCACTAATGCGAATCAGCGAGGCGGGGGATTCGGCGCTGCTGCTGGAGCTGGAAGAGGTCATCAACGTCTCGGTCAATGCTCAGGTGATCGCGGTTGCGGGGGCCGTCCGTCGCGCCGGCCTGCCTGGCATTCGTGACGTCGTGCCCACGTACCGCAGCGTCGCCGTGCACTTCGATCCGCTCACGGTGGACATTGAAACCATTCGCGACACCTTGACACGCGCGGCCGATACGCCGCCGGTGATCGCCGAGGGCAAGACTGTCGTCATCCCCGTGCAGTACGGCGGCGACATGGGGCCGGACCTGCATGCGGTCGCGGCGTTTGCCGGCGTCAGCCCCGACGAGGTCGTGGCGCGGCACGCGGGGGCACGCTATCGCGTCTTCATGCTCGGGTTTCTGCCGGGGTTCAGCTACATGGGCACCGTGGATGAAACCATTGCCATGCCGCGGCATGCGACACCGCGCGTGAAAGTGCCTGCGGGCTCCGTGGGGATCGCCGGACGTCAGACCGGCGTGTATCCGCGCGAGTCTCCGGGTGGATGGCAACTGATTGGTCGCACGCCGGTGTCGTTGTTCAATCCGAATCGTGTGCCGGCTGCACTGGTCGCCCCGGGCGATACCGTGCGCTTCGTGAGGGACAAGATCAGTGCTCCTGTAGTGTCCGGCTTCAGCCGGACAACCGAGGGTCC
>Ga0065707_10082976_pt1 | contig 11083 bp, 8 predicted proteins | sample SwiRhicommuniRL3_FD_59094 | JGI IMG/M metagenome (GOLD analysis project Ga0065707, IMG submission 59094) | Switchgrass rhizosphere bacterial communities from Rose Lake, Michigan, USA - RL3 v2 (version 2) | ecosystem: Host-associated > Plants > Roots > Rhizosphere > Soil | place: East Lansing, MI... | reverse complement strand
GCCGTTGCCGGACTGCTGGCTGAAACGCGACCAGACGCAGTCGTCAACCTCGCTGCGATTGCCGATATCCTGCTGGGCAAGCAGGCCTTCGCGGTCAACACCGTGGGCCTCGAAAACCTGCTCAAGGCTACTGCGGACTGGGAAACGAAGCCCCGCATCGTTCACGCATCGACCCAGTTGGTCGTTGGTGCGGGATATGAGGTGAAAGGCCCCCGGCACTACGAGCCTTACACCGAATACGGGGAATCCAAGGCCGACTCCGAAGAAGTGCTGTGGAACTGGCCAGGCGATGTGGAATGGACGATCATCCGGCCTGCGGTGGTCTGGGGTCCCTACTATCCGGGCTTCGCCAAATCGACCTGGTACTATCTCCAGAAGCGCTGGTATCTGGTGCCGACAAAGAACACCGCACACAAGAGCTACAGCTACGTCGGTAATCTGGTGGAGCAGTTCCTGGCAGCAGCACGACTTCCAGCAGAACTTGTGAACCGCAAAATCTTCTACGGTGCCGACGAAGTGTTTGATTCCGCTATCTGGCTTGATGCCTTTGCAATTGCACTGACCGGCAGGCCGGCCCCTCGCCTGCCCAACGCCCTGCTCCGCGTGCTCGCCATCGGCGGTGATGTGACGCTGAAGCTGAACCTGCCCAGCCCGATCAACTCGGGGCGCCTGTTTCGCATGACGGAAAGCTACCCCGTGCCGCTCGAGGATACGATGCGCGTTCTGGGGAAGGGACCATATTCGCTTGAGGTGGGCGTCGCCGCGACAGTCGACTGGTTGCGTTCCGCTTACCCGGACCGGTTCCCGCCAGTCTGATCCGGTTCACCCGTTCAGCAGCGCGGTCCAGCTATCCAGTGCCTGCGCATTGATGGCATCAATGGCACCGGCCGCGTAAGCGACCGTTTCCTCGCGGGATACCCCGCCCCGCACCAGGGCGAGTTTGTACTGGCGCAGCAACTGGACGGCGATGTCCTCCGGCCTAACCGACTCTGCCACGCTCAGCCGATCATGCGACGGCAGGAATTCAAGCACGCCCAGTTCCGGACCGGTGATCGTCGCGCATCCGGCCGCCAACGCCTCCAGCACGGTCAATCCATAGGATTCGAACAGGCTTGGCACGAGGAATACGTCGGTATCCCGGTAGAATACGGGGCGGTCACCGTGCCGGACCGGCCCGATGATCTCGACCGAAGCCTTGGCCGGCATCTCCGCGAACACTGACCTTGCCTGTTCCACATAGGCCTCGCTGCCTTTGCGAATGGATCCCCCAATCACAAGCCGCACGGGCACAGTCAGTTCGGGACTGTCGGCCAGTAGCCGGAATGCCTGAACCAACGGCAAAAGACCTTTGCGCGGAGAAATCTCCGCCATGAACGAAAACCGCACTTCTGCAGGCGGGGCTTCCGAGGGGGTACGTGCCAGCGCTGCCGGGGCAATGAAAAAATCCGGTATCACCACTTCGCGCGACAGGCCCCGCGCGGCCGCGATCTGGTTGCGCTGCTCGCATCGGGAGGACAACACGACGCCTGTGGATGCGTGAAGGATGCCACGCTCGATCAGGAAGAAATAGGGCCATTTCTTGATATCGCGCAGGCGCGAGAACTCAATCCGCCCTAGCCCGCCGCGGGGAAGATACACCAATGGCTGATCCTGCCGCCGCGCCTTGAGCACCGGCTTCACATATTTCGGATTTTGCCAGGGGCCTGCGATCAGAACAGCGTCATAATCGCCCGTTGTGACCGGATTGAAATGCTCCGCCGGCTCGTCAGGTTCGGGAAGGAGATCAAGGGTTTCAACCCCGCGGCGCAACTTCCCGAGATCACAGACGTCGACCGAAACGCCCCGTGCGGCCAATATCCGGGCGAGCAAGCGGATCGATTCCGGCGCACCGCCCCAGCCCTGACGAAAATGCTGGACGACACACAGGATTCTCATGCGATTCGGCCCCCTTGGTTCCGCGTTACAAAGTGCAATATGTGTCACGCTGCAAGCGCGAAATGGGGTTCCCCTGTGCAACCCATGCAGTTATGCATTTCTCCGCAGTAAAACAATCGCGAGGTGGCATTCCGTGGGTGGCAGACGACCCGACTTCCTGATCGTCGGCGCCATGAAGGGCGGGACGACCACACTTTACTACCACCTCAGCATGCACCCGCAAATCCACCTGCCGGAACTCAAGGAACCTGAAGTTCTGGTGCGCGACGCCAGCGACAGCGACCTGCTCGAAGTTTATGCCCATCACTTCCGCGGTGCACGGACGGACCAGATCTGCGGCGAAGCCTCCACCGCCTATACCAAACGCCCCCAGCACGTTGGCGTGGCTGAGCGCGCACGATCCTTGCTGGGTCGCGACGTCAAGATTCTCTACATCACGCGCGATCCGGTAGCGCGCACGCTGAGCCAGTACCGGCACGAGCGCCAGCACGGCACTGTTTCGGGTGACTTTGCCCAAGCCGTCCGCAGCTTCCCGCAATTGACCGATTACAACCGCTACGGGTGGCAGATTGCACCTTGGAAAGACGCATTCGGCGCAGCCAACGTCATGGAACTGACGCTGGAAGACTACACTACACACACTCAGGCCAGACTGCGCGAAGTGCTGGAATTCCTGGGAGTCGATCCAGAGTTGATCGGACCGATCAACAGTGAATTGAAAGCCAATTCCGCTGAAGAGCAGAAGCACATCAGCAACCCGGCACTGCGCGCGGTCGTGATGTCGAACGCATACCAGCATTACCTCAAGCCGCTGTTCCCGCGACATTTGCGCGAGAGAGTCCGCCGGACGCTGCTCCCCGCGCCGAAGGTCGAGAAAATCGAGATCACGCCGGAAATCCGGGAATTCATCCTGGAACGCTCGCAGACCTGAATTTCACGGACTGCCAGCATACCGGCCAATCGCGTCAAGGGTTGGCAGGCTCCTGCCACCACTTCGAGAAATCGCGGCCTACCGCATCGCCCAGCCGCTCCAGCCGCGGCCGGGTGAAGGCGCGGATGCGTTGGCGCGTTTCAGGCGAAATTACAGGCTTTTCGCTGATCGGGGTGGTTTTGTCAGCCATCGCCTTGACCATGCGGAACGGGGGCAGGTCGCGCACTGATTGAGCCAGTGATTCCAGTCCGTACTTCTTCAGAGCGATCCGCGTCTTGCGGTACACCCGGGCCAGTCCGGGCCGCGCCGCCATCCCGGCTACGTTCGACGCCTGATCTGGCTCCGCGAATTCGAAGGGATCGACGCCGATCCTCGCCAGCAGCCGCGCCAGCACAGCGTTGGGTGAGGCCTTGATCTCGTCAAAAGTCACGATCTCGATCCTCTCGCGCCCGAACAGGTCGAGATAGCGCTGCATGTGCTCGTCATAGCGCACCGGGTCCCAGAAGAACTCGGGATGCCGGTCCAGCGCCTCGTCGAACGTCAACGCCCCGATGGTCCCGCGCCGCAGTCGCCACAGATAGTCTGACATCAGGTAGTCTTCAGGTGCGCGCAGCGTAGAAATGAGCAGCGCGTCGGGATTGTAGGCATGAATGTCGGCCGCAGCGTTCCCGCTTTGCCAGTAGATCGGGGAAAATTCGCCACAGATCTGGCCGGGCGCGGCATCGGCGAAACATTGCTCGTACCAGCCAATTCCCTGCGCGTGGTTGGGATTGCGAACACTCGGGTCCTCCGGCAGGTAACCGTTGAAAAACTGAAGTTCCTTGCGGCTCGGCAGAAACAGGCCAGGGTGCTGACTCAGCACGTCGTGGAGCCAGGTCGTGCCAGCCTTGCCCATGCCGATACCGATGAACCGGACCACTGGCCTGGTGCTGCTCAATCCGGTCATTGATGAAACCTCGCCTTGCCTTGTGCGTTCGCGGTGCGGACAAAGGCCGCGCCTTATATCGTGCCTCGGATGCAAATTGCCGTAAGGCGCGACGTCCCGCATTCACACATATGGGCTATTACCTGCAACACGCCTTGATCGCATCCCTTGGCCTTGCTAGCTGCAGTGCAGCATAAGCTCGCAATCGGAACAGGCAAGACTCGATGCAGACCGCCGCAACATCAATTGACGAAGGGCTGCAGCAAAGGGCGGAGCCTGTTCTTGCTGCTATGCGTACGCCGCGATGCGGAGGCTTGCGCTCTGTATCACTGGCAGCGCGCGCTTGATCGCCGCCACGGCCATGCAGCCTCGCACTCTCATCAACCGGGTGCAGAGGCAATTGAAGTCCGGAACGCTGGGCAAGTTCGCCCTTTCGATGAGCAGCGCTATTCTTGCGCGCGTCGGCCTCCTCCTGCTGGCGATCATCGTCGCGCGCAATTTTGGCACGTCCGACTACGGTGCCTTTACGTTCGCCACCAGCACCGCTCTGATCGTGGCGCAGGTGGCGGTCCTGGGCTGGCCCATCCTGATGAACCGCCTGATCCCGGAATTCGTGCGCGACGAGAACTGGGGCGCTTTGCGCGGACTGCGCGATGCCGGTGACTGGCTGATCCTGTCCACCGGGGTAGTCGGATCGCTCATCCTTTGGCTGCTGGTGCGCGTGACGGGGCAGCTCGGCTCGGGCTTCCTGCTCAGCGCCATCCTGGTGATTCCGTTCGCCTTCGCCATCATGCGTCGCCAGCAACTGACGGCAGTGCGCCTCTCCGCTCTCGGCCTGCTGTTCGACCAGGGGTTCGGCGCATTGATCGCGGCGGGCGTGCTGTTCGCAATCGGGGTGTCTTCCATCGAGGAAGCCGTGGCCATCTTCGCGGGTGCGATGATGCTGGGCATCGTGATCACCACGGTGATCTTCAACCGCCGGTTGCCGTCGCAAGTGCGCAGCGCAACGCGCGACATCCAATTCTGGACCTGGACCAAGATTTCGATCCCGCTATTTGTGGGCATGTCGGCCAAACTGCTGATGAACAAGGCCGACATCCTGATGCTGGCCCCGCTTGCGGGGCTCCACGAAAGCGGATTGTATGGCGCGGCGTTCCGCATCACTTTCCTGCTCACCTTCCCGCAAATGGTGATGATGACAGTGCTGACCCCGCTCATCAGCGAGGCCTTCGCCAAGGGTGAGGAGCACAAGATCAAGCCGTTGCTGCGAATGGGCCTGTGGGCGGCAGCCGCCACCGCAATTCCCGCCTCGCTGCCACTGATCCTCTTTCCCGGCCCGATCATGGCCTTCCTGTTCGGAGAGGCCTTTCGTGAAGCCGCAATACCCCTCGCCCTGCTGACCATCGGCCAGCTCGCAAGCAGCTTCGCCAGCCCCATGGCCTCGCTGCTGATGATGGGTGGGCGCGAAAAGGCCTACGGCACACTCAATGCAGTGGGCTTCGGCTGTCACATCCTGATGAATTTCGCACTCATCCCGCTGTACGGCGCTGTGGGTGCTGCGATTTCGACCATGGTCGTCTCCCTGCTCCTGTGGGCAGGCCAGATGTACCTCAAGCGCTGACGGGTAGGCACAGCATGTCCAAGAACTTCGTCCAGAGTGCCGCCCTGCGATCCTTGGCGGTTCGCGCATACCGGCTTTACGCCCGCGCGCAGTTCTGGCGCACCGGTCCGCGCATTTTCATCAACTCGATCCCCAAGGCCGGCACCCACCTCGTCACTGCTGAACTTGAGCGATTCCAGGGCCTGCAGCACTCGCGCCTGCATATCGAGATCGCCGAGACCAAAGTAGGTGAACAGCGCCGACCCGATGCCAACCCGGTGCTCGATTACCGCAAGGTCGCCCGATATGTCGATCAGGTCCGCCCTGGCCAGTTCTTCAGCGCCCACTTGTTCTGGACGCAGGAAATGCAGGACATCATCGCCGCGCGGGGCATCCCTACCGTGTTCGTCCTGCGCGATCCGCGCGATATCCTGATCTCGCGCCTGCACTATACGGCCGGTCTGCAGCGTCACTGGATGCACAAGTTCTTCACCGAAAATTACCACACAGACGTGGAGCGACTGCGCCTGCTGGTGATGGGACATGAAGCCAATCCGGTGGTCATCCCGATGCGCAACGTGCTGGAGAGCTTCCAGCCTTGGCTGACGGCCCCCGGCGTGCTGTCGGTCAAGTTCGAGGACCTCGTGGGCGAGCGCGGCGGCGGCAGCGCGGCACGGAAGCTGGAAGTCCTCCAGCAGATCGCCACCCACTGCGGCCTCCCCTCCGGGCATCTGGAAGAGTTGGCGAAAACCGCGACTGGTTCCACCCCCACACTGCGCAAGGGCAAGATCGGCGGCTGGCGCGAAGACATGCCAAAGGAGGTTGCAGATCTGGTTCATCGCGAGTGCGGCGATCTCATCGAGGCTTGCGGCTATGCGCTTGACTAGGCCCGTCTCTCGTCTGCGGCGTACTGCCGCGCCGCGCGCGTCCGTGACAGGTTGGCCCTATCATTGCCCATCAAATCCCCGCATATGGGGCATCGAGGGCGGTGCGGACGAACAGTCTCGCCGTCCTGGATCTGGTATCAGGAGCGCTGCGCAATGAGGAACGCGATGACAGCGGGACGGGCAATGCGCAGGCCGGTAGTGGCCGACGGCCTGAGCAGGCTCATGTCGACAGGCGGCGGCTTGTTCGTCGTTATCAGCGCCATACTGTTGATGCCGATTCTGCTGGTGGGAATCGCTTCCAACAATGACGGTCTCATCTACATCGCGCTCAGCTTTACGGGGGGATTGATTCCACTGATGGCCGGTTTGCTGATCCGCAAGCAGTTCGACATCTTCGAGCCGATCAATCTGGCTGCGCTGGCCATATTCTTCGGTAGCGCCATCCGCTCGGTCTATCTTCTCACAAGCTCGAGCGATCAGGTCGACTTCCTGATGATGGGCACTGATTTTGAAGCGGTTGCTGACAACTTGCCGCTGATCCTCTTCAGCGTCATCAGTATGACGATGGGTTACGTGCTGTTTCCACAGCGCTTCAAGATCGAGCGCCTCAGTTTCTTCAAGTATTATCGCCCTTCGCGCGGCCGGTTCTATTTTGCTCTCTGGTTGAGTATCGCGCTTTCGATCATAGGCATCTACCTTTCGATGGATCAGTACGGCATCACGCTCGACAAGGGTCTGCTAGCGGCCAGTTCCAAGCGCGTTGCGGAGATCACCGACGAAGCGGGTAATACCATTTACGGCGTCGGTGTATCGCGCTTCATCGCCGATCTGGCCTCGCACGGCTTCGTAATGCTGGCGTGCGCATTCGTGGCGCGCCTGCTCAAGCCGACAACAGCCACACTGATCCTGCTGGGCATCCTGTTCGTCGTGGCATCGCTGATGCCGTTTTTCTCAAGCAGCCGTACCAACATCATCCTGATGTTCATGACTGTAGTGATCGTGATGAGTTACTATGGGCGGCTATCGATGCGCGCCATCGTGATCGCACTGGTACTGACTCTCACCATCGTTACCGTGCTCGGCAATTTGCGTGAGCAGAACCAGCGCGGCGAAGTGGGCGACCAGACCACCATAGACCTGTTCGTCGGGTCGGGACACGGCGTTGATTTTGTCCGCACTTCCGCGATCATGGACAGGGTACCGCGCGTGGTTCCCTATCAATACGGCCACACATATCTTGGCGTATTCTCCTTCCTCCCAAGGTCAATGTGGCCGACCAAGCCAGACATCAGCCTCGGTGCTTTTGTGAAGGGCGAAATCTTTGGCCAGTGGGTGCGTGTGAATGGCTGGCCTCCCGGCATTCTTGCCGAAGGATGGATCAATTTCGGACCGTTTGGTCTGATCGTGCCGATGGTGCTGCTGGGCATGTACCTGCGAGCGGTCTATGAGACAGTGCGCCCCCACTTGGGCGTGTCCTATCCCATTACGGTCCTTTGGGGCACGATTTGCTGGGGCTTTTCCTTCAACACCATGAACCTCAATTTTGCCCAGGGGTTCTGGCAGGCCGTAAACTCGGGTCTACCGTTGATCTTCTTCCTGGCGGTCGCCCGCAAGTTCGGTAGCGGCAGGGCAGCTTGAGGCGGAGCGCAGCATGAGCGAGCAACCGTCTGTAGGCCAGTTAGCGGCAGCGGGTCGCCAAGTCCGTCTGCCGGGCGCCGGATCGCGCGATGCGCTGGACATGACCAAGGGGCTGCTGATCCTGGCGATTGTGCTTGGTCACAATATCCTGCTCATGAAGGTGTCACCGGCTGCCCGCTGGTTTCTTTACAACTGGCATGTCTTCGGATTCTTTCTCGTCGCCTTTCTGGTCCCGTTTCGCTCCCGCGAGCCCGGTTTCCTCGCGACCCGCACGGTACGCTACATCGTTCCTTACCTGGCATTTGTGTCCGCTGCTTGCCTTGCCGCCGCTGCGACAGGCAAATGGAGCGACGCGCCCCTGCTGCGCTTTGGCGAAGCATTGGTGGCGATAGCGATCGGTTCGGCAGACTTGCTGGATGCCGCATCCAATGCCCGGCTCTACTGGTTTCTGCCCTGCCTCCTCGGACTTACCATCGTGCGTTGGGGGGTGGACCATTCCGGCGCCGCCAGAATTGCCGTCACGATCGCGATCGCATTGCCCGGGTTTCTTTTCGCCGGCTTGATTCCGCCGTCGGTCGATGTGTGGATCCCGCTAGGCCTCCCCATCGTGTTCTATATATTCGGCCCTTGCCTGGTGTTTGCGGCATTTATCCGCCGGATCGATGCGCTGGCTGCGCCGCGAACTCCTTTCATTCTGGTGCCCACGATTGCGGTTCTTGTGGCGACCACGGCTCTGGCAGCCCATCGCGGCACCGAGTTTGCGCTCGCCTCGTTCGATTTCTTCGATGTACGTTCTCCGGTTGACCTGTTCACGCACGCACTGCTGGCGCTTTCAGCCACTGGATCTCTTTACTTGCTGACCAAACTTCTACCGCCAATCCAATGGCTGGCATGGATTGGCCGCAATTCACTGCTGATTTATCTGGTCCATCAGTTCATCTATATCCCGGCGAGTGCGGTGGTCCACCGCTTCGGCCTTGTTGAAGCAGGAGCGTCACTGGCTGGTGGATTGGCTGTGTACGCTGTCACAGTTGCGCTGAGCGCAGCGTTCGCTTGGGGCGTCGGTCAGTTGCCCCGCCTTGCCAGCTTGATTACGCCTCGCGATCTGGATGATTTCAAATCTGCATTTGCGGCATCGTCGCCCGGATCGGGGCAACAGGGGAAGGGAATTCGTGGATGAATTGCATGATCATGTCGAAGGCCGTTGAAGTCTGATGGATTTTGCTTATTCAATCGCCGGGCTGCTGGTGGGCATTCTAGTGGGTTTGACCGGTGTGGGCGGCGGCTCGCTGATGGCGCCGCTGCTCATCCTGATGTTCGGATTTTCACCGGCCACGGCCATTGGCACGGACCTGTGGTTTGCGGCCATCACCAAAACGGTCGGCAGCGTCGTGCACCGTCACGTCGGATCGCCGAACTGGAAGATCGTTGGCCGGCTTGCACTCGGCAGCGTGCCTGCTGCGATCGTGACCATCCTTTGGTTGCAGTTTGCCCATGGCGGAGAGTTGAAGGCAGACCTGCTCAAAAGCGTCCTGGGCGTAGCCCTTATCTTGACCGCCGTGCTGACGCCGCTCAAGACCTATATGAAAGAGCCTTTGCGCAGCCTGCGCCGCAGTCTGGGACCCGGTATGCGCCGGCACCAGTTGATCGCAACCGTCGTGGGCGGAGCCGTGATCGGGTCGGTGGTTACCCTCACCTCAGTCGGTGCGGGGGCTCTGGTCGCGGTGCTGCTGATGCTGCTGTATCCGCTGCGCCTTGATACGAAGTCACTGGTCGGCACCGACATCGTTCATGCCGTCCCTCTCGCGCTGGTCGCGGCCATAGGTCACTTCTGGCTGGGCAACGTCAACTGGGTCCTGCTGGGAACCCTGCTGATCGGATCGATACCGGGTATTATCATCGGATCGCTGCTGGCCGGCAGGATCAACGAAAATCTGGTGCGCTGGGCGCTGGCCATCATGCTGGCGGTGTCTGGCACCAAGATGTTGCTGAGCTGAGTCCGCAAGGTCGGACAGGGCGAATGCGGAAGCAGTCTACTTCCGCACCAGCCTGATGCCAGTTCCCTTGCCGCGCGCCACGACGAGTTCGAGAAGCTGGGCAGGGCATCCCTCGGAAGGGATATTGAAGCTTGCCGCATCTGCCGAGAGTGGCAGGCGGACTACGCCGCCCTGTACGCCGCCCTCTGCAACGCAGCGAACGCGCAGGACCAACGCTGACCCGGTCGGCAACTCGCCCAACGCAGATAGCGCGTAGGTGCCTGCTGCAAGCTCCGAATAACGACGGGCCGCAACATGCGTCAGGGCGTCCGTATTGACGTAATCCATGACGGACTGTCCGTCCTGCTCGCGGAATGTGACGTTGAGACCGGCGGCCTGAGGATAATCCCAATCGAACGGCCCTTGTTCGCGTCCCCACTGCTGGGGGACCAGGACGAATGGATCGGCCAAAGTGGCTCCCGCCTTGCCAGCGCACGATCCGCGCCAGACCAGTTTGGCTGCCTCGACGATACCCGCCCGCGCCATCGCGTTCGCCACCGCAGAGAGACGCTGGCAGTCGAACTGCGCACCCGCGTCAATTGCGGCGCTTACAGTCTGGGCGTAGGCTTGCGTCGGCAGGTTGGTCATGCCCCACGTCAGGAATGCATCGTTCCAGTCGCTGTTAACCGCCACTTCACGGGCGAAACCCTTGCGGGCGGTTGCATCGCTGATCACGGCAGCCGTTTCATTGGTGACCAGATCGCTGCGGACGCCGATGTCCCACAACGCCGTGAGACGTGCGACTGCAATGTCAGGCTGGCCGCTGGCCATGGCTGCGCCGACCATCGCCTTCTGGGTCAGCACGTCGCGCCAGCCACGTCCGGCCGAGAACATTAACGCAGTGTCCGAAAGACCAGCGTCTCCTGCCGCATAAGCCGCCTGTGACAGGAGAGTGAGATGTTCGGCCGGGATCGGTCTCCGGCGCAGCAGTTCCTTTGCTTCGGCCAACGTCGCCGCCTTGTCCTTGCCGGAGACAAGGGCCTGCTCGACGAGGCTTTCCTGTGCGTATCCCCGAAACCCTGAAGGCACTATCGCGGCCAGCGACGGTACATCCCTGGCTTGCCGGTCAAGGCCAACGCCCACCGCAATGACCGCGACGGACAGGCACGCCGCTCCCCAGGCAAGCCGCAC
>Ga0065707_10001043_pt1 | contig 11083 bp, 12 predicted proteins | sample SwiRhicommuniRL3_FD_59094 | JGI IMG/M metagenome (GOLD analysis project Ga0065707, IMG submission 59094) | Switchgrass rhizosphere bacterial communities from Rose Lake, Michigan, USA - RL3 v2 (version 2) | ecosystem: Host-associated > Plants > Roots > Rhizosphere > Soil | place: East Lansing... | reverse complement strand
CGTGGTACTCGCGCACCCATTCGCCGTCCGAACGCGATTGCCACTGGCCGTCACCGCCGCGGGAGAACGCAGTGGATGCTTCGTCGAGCACCGACGCATCGACGACGTCTTCGCTGAGGGCCTCAATGCGATCGTCGATGCGTGCTGAAGCCGGCGCGCCGGCGCGAAGGTAGAGCGTCGTGGCACCGCGACCGATCGCGTACGCGATCCATCCCTGAAGATCGAACCGCTCTCCGGACGCAGGCGACGACAACGTCCGCATTGCATGCACCACCGGACGATGATCTTCGACGCGTGTGACGACGGTCACTGGAGGATGCGACACGGGTTCGGTGTGCGCGACGGGGGGTGGAGCCTCAACGTGCACCGGCGCAGGCTCTGAATAGGAATGCTCGACAACCGGAGGTGGCGGCGGTACAACCGCGACCGGCTCTGGTTCTGGCTCGGGTTCGACCGGCGCAACCTCAGTGACAACAGGCTCGGGCTCGGAAGGCGCAGGCGCCGCAACGGGCTTCTGGACCACGAGCTCGATCGAGAATTCGTCGCCGACGCGCTCCGCCTTCGCCATCAACGGATGCGGGAACGAGGCCGCCTGAATCGTCTCAGACGCGGTGCCTTTCTCGCGAAGTTCGCGCCGGCCGTCGCTCGACAAAATTTGCTCGGCGAGCGCCTCTACTGCGTTGACCGACAAAATCGCCGACGCCACATCGTGACGACGGTCTCCAGCGAGGACGTGCGGTCGTTCACCAGCTCGCATCACGAGCCGTTCTCCGCCGACACGTTCAAGCGCCGCACAAAGCGACGGCATCAGACTCATAATTCAGCGTCCTGCAGCTTAAGAACGTCTTCGAATTGAAGCGCCGCTCTGAACACGGGGGTCGGCGCTACCGCGTGCATGGTCGACCGGATCACGGTCGCACGCAGCACGCGGCGAATGCCCCCGTACCGCAGGAAGACGTCAACGGTCCGACCAGGGCACAACCGTTGATTTGTTTCGGCCAGTAGCCCCGTGGACGATAGATTCACCAGGCGCATCGGGAATCCCGCCACGGCCAGGCGCAGCTCGGACTTGAACTCGTGCGGCTCCTTTCGCACAGCTCCTCGCCGTTCAACGCGTTCAGGAGCCGCGGGCGCCTCTTGCTCGGGCGCTGAAGGCGGAGCGGCGTGAGCTGGCTCCGGCTCCTTCATAGGAGGCTCCGGAGTCATGGAGGACGGCGTTTGCTGCAACGAGGCTTCGAGGCCAGCGAACAGGTCGTCGAGCGAGCCCTCCGGCAGCGACACGATCAATTCAGGGTCGTCGTCGGGTCGCGGGTCGCTCATAACAGGTGCATCCTCAACAGCATTGCCGAGCCGGCGGAAGGGCGTCGCACGAAGCCGTTCAAGCGCGGTTGCACAAAGGTTCGCATAAAATACCGTGCAATTGGCTGAGCTAGGTAGACGGGCTCACGCCGTGCACAGCCCCTGGAAACGGCTTTCGGATTCGAAATTACACGCGTAAGTTGTACTACGCCGTTCCCCAAAGAGATAATCGGCCTATCATCGGTGCGTACGTAGGATCCGCGACGGGTTTGTTCGTAACCCAAACAGCGGGGAGGCGTTCATGGCAAAGATCGTGATCGTTGAAGACGACGACGCGACCCGAGCAGGATACCGGGAATTGTTGAATCTGGCCGGGCATGAGGTGATCGCGACGAGCACCTATCAGGAAGGTCGGCATGCCGTCCAGGTCGAGAGCCCTGACTTGGTGATTGCCGATCTCAGGCTCGGGGGATTCAACGGTCTCCAACTGTTGCTGCTGAGCCCTCGTCCGATTCCCACGATCATCATCACCGGCTTCCCCGATCAGGTCCTCGAAGCTGAGGCTCGGCGGGCCGGCGCGGATTACGTCGTCAAGCCCATCTCTCCATCCGCACTTGTCGCATTGGTGAACGAGAAACTGAAGACCGTTCGACCTACGACGCACTAGCGGCGCGCGTCCCGCGATTCTGTTTCCCGGCAGATAAAGCTCACGCGTTTTGGCAACGCGTGTCGTCGCTACTCGAAGTCATCACGGAAATCCTGTATGAAATCGCACCGCGGGGCTTCCCGGAGCCGCGGTACCTTCCTTGCCAGCTCACCGCGGCATCGGCGGCGCGATCATCGCGACCCCGTTTCGTCTCGAGGTATCGATGCTCGGTCGGCGCAGTCATGCTCGGTTATCACTCGAANCAGGTGCAGAAGGCGTGTTGAGTCTCGCNCGTGACATTTCGGTCCGCACGAGCGGTGACGGACATCTTGTCGCGATCAGTCGTGACGCCGCTGCGATCGGCGAACGCGTTCGGGTGTTGCTCGCCGACGACGAAGTCACCGTCGTCGCCGAGGTCATCCAAAGCAAACCCGTCATCTGCGACGGTGCGGTTCGCCATCGTCTTCTGATGCGCTGTTCCGGTCGCGATGTCGTCTCATCGAATCGCGCGGACGGGCGACACGAATGAAACGCCCAGGCGCTTTGCCGGAGGCTCCCCGCGCGAGCGATCAATTGGGCGTCTTGACGCGCGAGCGTCACGTGCGCCTGCTCAATTGCAGTGTCTCTGGGTGTCTGCTGGAAACGAACTCTCGAGTGCCGGTGGGAGCGATCGCGTCGATTCGCGTCACGATCGAAGGTCGCGAACTCACCGACGACGTGCAGATCGTGAGGTGTCAGCCGATCGCCGGCGCAGGAGACACCTACCACGTGGGTGCACAGTTTTTGTGGACGCAGCCGCTCGTCCGGCAGTCGCTGCGGAGCGCGCTCCGAGCCTCGCGAGGCGAATTTGCCGCGACAATCGATTTCTGAGGGGCGCTCCCCGAGAATTACTAATTTCGCCTAGACGGAACCGCGAACTAGTCTGCCTTTTTGCGGATTAAGTAGACGAATTGGGAACAGTTCAGCTAAAACGCGAAACCACTTGCTGGAGTGATAATTGCTGAGCCATAGCGGACCCTGCTGTGTAAGTCCTCAGATCTGCACAGTTTAGCGTCACGATTGGCTCAGACGACGGGTCCGCGGAGTGCAACGCGATGTCGAGTGACTCTCAGGCAATGTCCGTTTCAAGCGCGACCGCGCCATTCATTGTGGCAAGCCCCCTTATGGCGGCGCTGATCGAAGCCGCCGACCGAGCGGCGCTCTCCGACGGCAAGGTGCTGATCACCGGTGAGAGCGGTGTCGGCAAGGATCTGATCGCGCGTCGAATCCATTCACGCTCGCGACGAACGAATCACCCGTTCGTCCCGGTGAACTGCGCTGGCCTGACCGAATCGCTGCTCGAATCGGAGCTGTTTGGCCACGTAAAGGGAAGTTTCACGGGCGCCTATCGAGACAAGCTTGGAAAGCTGCAGTCCGCGCATCGCGGGACGATCTTTCTCGACGAAGTGGGCGAGATGAGCCTGCGCATGCAGGCCATGCTGCTGCGGTTCCTCGAGAATGGCGAGACCCAGGCGGTTGGCTCCGACACGCGTCAGTCAACCGTGGATGTGAGGGTCATCGCGGCAACCAATCGCAACCTTCCGGATCTCATCGCGGCGGGACAGTTCCGCGAGGACCTGCTTTACCGATTGAGAGTGATTCACTTCGAAGTGCCGCCGCTGCGGTTACGCAGGGACGAGATTCCGGTGCTGGTGAATCACTTCATCACGCGAACCCATCGGCGAGCGAGCTTCACCGCGGACGCCATGGAGGCGCTCTGTCGATATCGCTGGCCCGGCAACGTGCGCGAACTCCAGAACGTCGTCGAGCAGGCGATGTGGTTGTCGCATGGCGACCTCGTCGACGTCGCGCAGCTGCCCGAGATTCTTCGAGTCCCGGCGCAGCCGGTTCGTCCGACACGTGAGCGACGGGTGCAGGTCGCCGACGAGCTGTACACGGCGTTGGTGAACGGCGGCTATTCGTTCTGGGACCATATCTACCCGTTGTTCCTGTCGCGCGACATTACGCGACATGACATGCGGGAACTCGTACGCAAGGGCCTCTCGACGACCCGTGGCAACTATCGTCAGTTGCTGAAACTGTTCGGCATGGCGAACCCGGACTACAAACGATTCCTCAACTTCCTGGCCGCGCATGACTGCGGTGCAGACTTCCGAGCCTTCCGACATGGAACCGCCGAGCCCGAGCGGCCGCCGCGTCTGATCCTTCCGCCCCTGCCCGCAAAGGCGACGCTGTCACGGGAGTCGAAACCACTCGCCTCAGCAGGCTAGGAGCACATTCAGGATGTCGCTTTCTCTCGTGCTTTTGTCTGCCGTGGCGATGCTTTCCGATCACGGTCCGGGTGCTAGTTCGGGCCCGATTTGTTGAAGATGGCGAGTGCTCTCACACAGCCGGCACGCTGGCTGACAGCTTGCAACAAAACCGAAACTGCGCCGCAGATCCACTTCGAAGCAGACTCTGCCTTGATGGCCGTTACTGACCACTCCTCCCCCGTGGCCCAGGAGCCCTCTGGTTTCGAAGTTGCCGTACGCGCGCGGTCGTGGGATTGGCTTCTCGAATTGCGCCGGCGGTTGAAAGTGGATATTCAGCTCGTGGACGACCGGCACACCCCGCTCTTGCCCTTTGCCTCCGCGGGCCCGGCGGCTCCAAGTTTGTCCGGGTTATGGGAGCAGCGGGACCCTGTCGTTGTATCCGCAGTCACGAGCGCGCTTCAGACACGTGTTCCGCAGGCAGTCGCCTGGCACGGTCTGCAGATTGTCTGCATGGCGTTGACGGTCGAACGCGGCACGTCGGGCGTGCTGGTGCTCGGGCGGATGTTGCCGCCAGGGCAGGATTCCGAGGCGTCGCGTGCGCAACTCGAGCTGGTCGGCTCGTGGTTGTCCACCGCCGTCGAGGCGCATCTGCTCAGTCCTCCGGCACTGCACGCCAGTGGGGTGAACCGCATCGCGCCGCTCGCGAAGTTACTTGCCACCGCGGCAGAAACCGAAGGCGACCGGGAACTGGTTCGCCTGTTCGGCGAGGCCGTCGCGGTGTGGCACGACATCGAGGTGTCGGGATACATCGAGATGTCGGATGGAAATTTCGCTCGAGACGTCAGCCTGCCCGGTGCGCGCAGAGGCGATCGGCCGCCGACGATTCCGGCGATGGGTTTACCCGACTCCGCCGAACTGGCGCGTCTGCCACAAGGTCACGTCGATCGCTTCGGCTTACCCGTGAACAACGATGCGTACGTGTGTCAGCTGCGGCGCGCGCGCGGGCGTGCCTGGCTGCTCGTCTTCACTGGTGCGATTGACGCGTACGATCTGCAGCGGCTGGTCGCGTACATAGCACTGCTGGATGTCGCGCTGGCGTTTGCGTCCGCGGAGGCCGCGGCGCGTGTCACGATCACGCTCGCCAGACGACTTGCTGATGTCGAGGACACTGCGGAGACGCGTGCGACGCTCGCGCTCGAAGAATTGCGCGTCGTCCTGAGCGCATCATCGGCGACGCTAAGTATCGAATCCGCCAACGGCGATGTCGTGCTGCGCGCATCGAGTCCGGTCGTCGGCAATGCCGAGACCGCAAAAAGCTCGCGGCTTTCGGTAGTCAATCGATCAGATCGGCAGTACACTACGACCGTTTCGATTGGTCGCGGAGAGGGACCGCAGTTCACGCCGCGCGATCACGCCGTTGCCGCAGCGGCGGCAGACGTTCTGAACGCGTGGGCCGCGTCTTCCCGCGTCGCGACATCGAGACGCGACCGACGCACCGGTGCACCGGCGTTTTACGAAGTCATGGAGCGCTCCGCGCGTGAGGCTGTCGAGCGTGGAGCGCCGGTGACCGCAGTCGTGCTGTTGATTCGCGATGCGATGGTATCGCCCGGTTCGACCCAACGGTGGGTCGCTGGGATGCGGGGACAGATGAGGCCGTCGGATCTTGCGGGCATGCTGGCGGAAGGTGAAATCGGACTCTTGATGCACGACACCACGACCCAGCATGCGAAGACTATTGCGTCGAGATTGCGCGCGGTTGTCGATGGGCTCCCCGGAACAGAGCCGATTCTGATTGGAGTCGCCACAAGAGTTCCTGGTCTTCCCGTCCACGACGGTATTGTTCGCGAGGCGCGGACAGATGCGCTCAACAGCCGCAACTCAGACCAAAACGCGGTGATCGCGCGTGAGGTACGCCGCTAATGGCACTCGGCGATCGGCGCGCGCGCGTCCGCCTGGAGGTCGTTGGCGCCCTGTGGGCCACGCTCGAACTCACTGAGCCCGCGCGTGTCGTGAACATCAGTAAAGACGGTGCATTGCTGACCTCACCGGTGGCAATGCCTCCCGAGTCCGTACAGCCGCTGCATCTGAAGCTCGAGGGTCATGAGGTCACCGTCGATGCGCGCGTACGACATGTGCGTCGCGTCTCCGGTCCAGATGAACCGATTCGCTACCTCGTCGGCGTGGAGTTCCTGTCGATCCCCCCAGCGCTCGCGCGCGCCGCCGACTGGTCACAAACGTAATTTCCGGGACGGTGTAATCCTTCATCTTTCCCGGCGCGGAAAGTCTTCCCGCCCGAGTGTCTTAGCCCAGATTCGACCAGACTTTCTGAGGGGTTTTCTGGGCCGTCTATCAGGCACACATACAGGCGCAACTCATTGATGGCGAAAGAGTTGTTTTGGTAGACAAACGTCTGCCCCAGCATGGCGACTCACTTGCAGCCCGACATTGGAGAGTTCGTCCAGTGCGGGTGTATCCAGCTCGAGTCTTCGTTGTGAGGAGTGCATAGACGGATGGAAGAGCGGCGACGGTCTCCACGGCATCAAGTCGGCGGTGAATTCGCAAACCTCCCCGCTAACATGAGCGTGCGCGTGATCGACATCAGCTCCGCAGGTGTCTTGCTGCAGTCCGCGCGCATGCTGAACCCCGGTTCGCGGGGCAGCCTGCGCTTCACGCTCGCAGGCGCCCCCTTTGCGGCGGACATTCAGGTCCAACGGGTTTCCGCGGCGACTGAGGCCGGGTCGGGTTATCGCATCGGCGCTACGTTTGTGGGCATGACGCTGGAACACCGGCGACTCATAGAACGGTTCATGAACAATGATTGATGGTGTGGCTGAAAGCAGCACAAGCAACACTCGTTTGAGCCCGATTGGTGCGGTCCGCCCGCGCACGCACGTCCAGCTGACCGGTCGCAGCGCCGAGGTGACGGCGCTCGAACAGGAAATCGACCGCGTCGCGCGCTCGGACGCGAAAGTCCTGATCACCGGTGAGAGCGGTGTCGGCAAGGAGATTGTCGCCCGGGCGATTCACTCGCGCGGCCCGCGGGCCAGCCACGTGTTCGCACCGGTCAATTGCGCCGGTCTTCCCGAGACGTTGCTCGAGTCGGAACTGTTCGGGCATGTGAAGGGCAGCTTCACGGGCGCGTATCGCGACAAGCCAGGCAAACTCGAAACTGCTCACATGGGCACAATCTTCCTCGACGAAGTCGGGGAGATGACGCTGCGGATGCAGGGCCTTCTGCTCCGATTCCTCGAGACAGGCGAGCTGCAGAAGGTCGGTGCCGACGGCAGCGGCCGGATTGTCAACGTGCGTGTTATCGCCGCGACGAACCGTGACCTGCGCGAGATGATCAAGCAGGGCACGTTCCGCGAGGATCTGTTCTATCGCCTCAACGTCATCCACATCGTCGTTCCGCCGCTACGTGATCGTCGCGAAGACATTCCGGTGCTCGTGCAGCAGTTCCTCTCGCAGTTCTCCGCGGCGAGCCGCTCGGGCATCAATGGCGTATCGCCCGAGGCGATGAAGTCCTTGACCGAGTACTCGTGGCCAGGGAATGTTCGCGAGCTCGAGAACGTGATCGAACGCCTGGTCGTGACGGTGAGCGGGCCCACGATAGAACTCGAGCACCTGTCGTCAGAGATTCGCTCCTATGACGCGGTGCTCCTGCGCCCCAAGCGCGAGCGTCGTCGTACGGTCGCGGATGATCTCTACAAGCGGATGATCGAGCAGCACGAGTCGTTCTGGACGGCTGTGTATCCGCTCTTCATGGATCGCGAGATCACGCGTGCGAATGTGCGCGAGGTCGTGCGGCGCGGTCTGGAAGAAGCGCGCGGCAACTACAAGATCGTCGCGCGACTGTTCAACATGGAAGCCCGGGACTACAAGCGCTTCCTCAATTTCCTCCGGAAGCACGACTGCCAGATTCCGTTCAAAGAGTACCGATGAGAGCTGGGCCTTCCGGCCCCGCTCTCCGTTTCGCACGCCGGCAACGTTCGCGACTCTTGTTCGTAACTCACCTACCCAACACCAGTTACGGTTCTGTCTGAGGCACGGTTGTTGCCACCTCAGCTGGACGTGATATGGAGTAGTTGCCGAGAGCCTCGCGTACAGGCCCGGATCTGCGTCAAGTGAACCGATTCGTGAACGACGATTCCCAAACGCGGGGGGAATATCTTCCCGACTCGGGATTTCAGCAGGAGATGCCCCAAATCGCCCATCCCTCGGGCGGGCATCGGCGGCTGTCGTCCGAGCAGCGGAGCGCACTGCTCCAAGTCCCTCAACGTGTGCCTGCTGCGGCAGCTCCCCGCGAGTTTCTTGGTCAACTTGTCTCGCAGATCGGCCGCGTCCTCGAGACGAAAGCGGCGGTGGTCGGCAAGCATGAGGGCGAGTGGGTCGTGGCCGTCGAATCAACGCCGATTCCGTCGCTCTCGCATCTCGTCAACGGCGGTTCGCATGCCTTCGACGGCGTCGGCGTGACGCTCGGTCTGGGCGTGGATGTGTGGCGCTCGGACGACCAGGACTGGACGCTCGTCGGCCTGGCCGCAGCGCCGAGCACGCCCGTCATCCTGCTGCTCGAAGGTGATTGGACGGGGTCTGCGCAAGACCTGGTCAAGCTCGCGCGTGATCTCAGTGGCACGACGCGCGGTGGCCGCGCGCCATGGGCGCTTGATGCCGCTGCACGACGGCTGACGCGCACACTCGCCGACACGACCGGGCTCGCGGCGGTCGGCGAAGCCGTTCTGCATTTTGTCGTGCAGGCCGTGCCCAGCCGCATTGCATCACTCGCCGTGGCCACTGGGGATGGCGAGTTGTCGATCGTCGCGACGCAGGGCTATCCGCACGGGCTCGTCGAGCACCTGCGGATTGCACCGGGCGCCGGCGTGATCGGCAGCGTTTATCAAACACGCACGCCGCTGGTTGTTGCCGACGTCAGCGAGAATCCCGGTCTCGATCGTCAGCGTTCGCGGTACCGAACGAACTCGTTCATGGCGATTCCGATCATCGCAGGAGGCGAAGCGCTCGGCGTCGTGTCGCTCACCGATCGCATCGGCAGCAGTCCGTACTCGCAGGAAGATGCTGCCGCGATCAACGTGCTGATGGCACCCGTGGCACTCGCGCTCGGACGCGAGCGCGTGCTCCGAGAAGCGCAGGCGTACGCCCAGGCAGCGGTGATCGATCCCGTGAGCGGACTCTTCAACCGCAGATACTTCCAAGCGCGATTGGAGGAAGAACTCCACAGAGCAATTCGCCAGCTGACTTCCGTTGGCCTGTTGATGGTCGATCTCGATGGCTTCAAGAGCATCAACGATCGATTCGGCCATGTGGCNGGCGACATGGTGATTCGTGACATCTCCGAGATTCTCCGNCGATCNGTNCGCATCTTCGACGTGTGCACACGATTCGGCGGAGAGGAGTTCGCGGTGATGATGCCNGGTGGTACCGCCGAGAGTGCCGGCGCGATCGCGGAACGCATAAGGCAACGCGTTGAAGCGTACCAGCGCAACGAACCAGACTTGGTGGGGTTGCGTGTCACGGCGAGTATCGGTGTTGCCGTCTCGCCGCCCGGCGTGACGGCGAGAGATCTGATAGAGCGCGCCGACCGCGCGCTCTATCACGCGAAGAGGGCAGGGAAGAACCGCGTCAGCACCGCGCGCGCCGACGGATCGATTGCCGAGGCCTGAGCCTCCGGCGTAGTCGGGTTCAGACCAGGGACATCGCGCGGACGATTCGCGGCGCGCTCGTTCCCGACCAATTCCAGCGCTTCAGCGCCGCCACCGCATTGAAGACGCTCGCAAATCGGGACAACCGAAGAACAATGGTGTTGATGTCATCGTCGCCGCGAGCGACCTGGATCCACCACTCGCTGCCGTCGTCGTAAATCCCGAGAATTCTGGCCGGCGCGCCATCCGCGAATTTCCCGTCCAACGCCGAAAACAGCCAATCGAACGATTTCTCGGTTTCCCGGGTCAGTTCGGCACCCACTGGTTAACGCTCCGCCTCGACGAATTACATGTTTCGTGCCAGAAGAGCAGATACGTGCATCCGGAATTGGAAGTCGTTTCGTTACAATGTGTTAACTGACAGACGTTACGCTGGGTCGTACATTATTCTTCTGTATGGATGAGATTTCAGCGCAGATCTGTGATCTCCTGACCGACTTTACGTGACTTTACCGTTGACCTTAGTCTCTCCAAAAAGGCAGACTTATTCCCTGCTCGTTATCTGAGATTTGGAGAATTGAGCCAGATGTCTACGTTCCCAGTGCCACGGACCAACAAAAATCTGCCNCTGCTGTTGGGAGANAGCCCNGCAATTGTGTCGNTGCGGCGCGAGATCGAAGCCGCTGCGCGCACCGATGCAAAAGTACTCGTGCTCGGTGAAACGGGCTCGGGCAAGGAGGTCGTCGCGCGGCTCATTCACGATCACAGCACTCGTGCGTCGCGCGCATTTGTGGCGGTCAACTGCAGCGGCATTCCTGAGACGCTTCTCGAGTCCGAGCTGTTTGGCCACACGCGAGGAAGCTTCACGGGCGCGTATCGAGACAAACCCGGCCTGGTTCGACAGGCTGATCGCGGCACGCTGTTTCTCGACGAGCTCGGCGAAATGAGTCTCCGCATGCAGGCAGTGCTCCTGCGGTTTGCGGAGACCGGTGAGATCCAGACGATCGGTGTTGACGGCGTGACCGGGCGCTCAGACGTGCGGCTCATCACGGCGACGAACCGGAATCTGCGCGAGCGCATCGAAGCCGGTGTGTTCCGCGAGGATTTGTACTTCCGTCTGAACATCATTCAGATCCACGTACCACCGCTTCGGGAGCGCGCCGAGGATGTCATCCTCCTGTTGCGTCACTATCTGCGTCGCGCCGCCGAGACGCATCGGCTCCATTACC
>Ga0065707_10001331_pt1 | contig 11085 bp, 9 predicted proteins | sample SwiRhicommuniRL3_FD_59094 | JGI IMG/M metagenome (GOLD analysis project Ga0065707, IMG submission 59094) | Switchgrass rhizosphere bacterial communities from Rose Lake, Michigan, USA - RL3 v2 (version 2) | ecosystem: Host-associated > Plants > Roots > Rhizosphere > Soil | place: East Lansing, MI... | reverse complement strand
GGCAGCAACGCCGGCCGTATGTCCTCTCGCCGCGCGGAATGCTGGCGCCCGCCGCACTGGCGCACGATGCCTGGCGCAAGCGACTCGTCTATCCGTTGACCGATCGCCGCGTCATCCGCGATGCCGCGCGGCTCCACGCCACCTCGCAGGTCGAGTTCAACGAGCTGACCCAGCTGACCGAATGTGACCGCGTCGTATACGTTCCCAATGGTGTCGAATTGCCGCGCGTGTTTGACGGTGTCGGCGGCGCGGCTCGAGAACGGTTCAAATTGCCAGCCGAAGCGCCCCTCGTTCTCTTCCTTGGGCGCATTCACCCGATCAAGCGACTCGATCTGCTCGCGGATGCGTTCGGTCTCGTGCTGCGGCAGCATGCCGACGCTCACCTTGTAATTGCCGGTCCTGACGAGGATGGGCATCGGGCGCAGATCGCTTCGCGGTTCACCCCGTTTGGCGATGCGGTGACGTGGACGGGCCGCCTGGACGATACGAGCAAGCGCCGGTTGCTTGATGCGGCCGCGGTTCTTGTGATGTGCTCCGACACGGAAAGCTTCGGGATGAGCGTTGCCGAAGCGATGGCAGCAGGTAAGCCGGTGGTTGTGACACGGACGTGTCCGTGGCCCGACGTGGAGTCCCACCGCACGGGGTTCTGGGTAGACCAGACGCCGGAGGCCGTTGCCGCAGGCGTGAACGCGGTTCTGTCTGACCGATCTGCCGCACGCGACATGGGATGCCGTGGCCGCTCGCTGGTTGCGTCGCAATACAGCTGGCCGCACGCGGCGTCCGCACTCATCAACACGTACAAGGCTGTTGCCGCAGACACTGTCCAAGTCGGCTGAGGCGTCGCGCCCAGCGGTTGACAAGGGTGCGCGCGCCGCTCGATTTGTCTTTCTGACGCCGCTGATGAACGGAGCAGACGGCATTTCAGAGATGACCCGGCAGTGGGTGAGCGTGGTCGAATCGCGCGTTGGTCGTGATGCCCAGCACGTCGAAGTCTGGTCCCTCGACGATCAAACACGACCGCTACGCGTGGGAGCGGCTTCGACATTCAGGACGGCCGGCGGTGGACGGCTGCGATTTGCCTCGTTCGGATTAACGGATGCACTTTCGCTTGCAGCGGACACGGTCGTCGTTGTCATGCACCTGCAGCTCCTGCCGGTGGCGTTACCGCTCGTCTGGCGAGGCGCGCGGCTCGTCACGATTCTGATGGGGATCGAGGCATGGACGCCTCTCAAACGTCTGCAGAAGGCGGCGATCCGCAATGCGTGGAAAGTGATCGCGATCTCTGGCCACACGGCCGTGCGATTCCGCATAGCGAACCCGTGGATTGAGGAGACGCCGATTACTGTGTGCCATCCCGGAGTGCCGCCTCGACCGCGGGTCGCCGCCCGTCCATTCGAAGGACGATATGCGCTCATCGTCGGCCGAATGGACTCGGGCGAGCGGTACAAAGGGCACGACACGTTGATCGAACTGTGGCCGGCTGTAAGACGCTCAATCCCCGATGCACAGCTCATCATCGTTGGCGACGGCGATGATGCGGCGCGGCTGCGTCAGAAGGCGGCTGACACGTGCGACGCGATCACATTCCTGGGACGTGTTGATGAGCCGACGCTGGCGGCCCTATACCGTGACGCTACGCTCTTTGTGATGCCGAGTTGCGACGAAGGTTTTGGTCTCGTGTTTCTGGAGGCAATGCGCGCTTCAACGCCATGTATCGCTGCTTTTGGGGCTGCCGAGGAGATCATCACAGACGGAGACAACGGCTTGATCGTCGATCCCGACAACGACGGCGAGCTTCTTGCGGCCATCGTGCACCTGTTCGCGGACAGGCAGGCGCGAATGCGCATGGGCGCGGCCGCGGCGCGGCTGGTCAACGCGGAGTTCGATGAGACGGCTTTGAGACGCCGTGTGTGCGCGGCGCTCGAGCTCGGTAACGTCTGATGCTCATTCTCGGCATCAATGCGTACCACGGCGACGTCGCCGCGACGCTTGTCCGCGACGGCGAGCTCGTTGCCGCCGTCGAAGAGGAACGCTTCCGTCGAATCAAGCACTACGCTGGCTTTCCGCGCGATGCGATTCGAGCGTGTCTGAACATCGCTGGCGTCGACGGTCGTGATGTTGACGCGTTTGCAGTCTCGCGTGATCCGAATGCGCATTTGTGGCGCAAAGGTCTGTTTGCTTTACGTCACGTCCCCAGCGCTTCACTTATCCGCGACCGCGCCACTAATGCCATGTCCGTACGCCACCTGCCGGCGGTCTGCGCGACGGAACTTGGATTAGACGAGTCGCACGTCGCACCGCGCATGCACTACGTGGAACATCATGCGGCCCACCTGGCGAGCAGCTATTTCGCCAGCCCGTTTGATGACGCCGCTGTCTGTGCGATTGACGGGTTTGGCGACTTCGTGAGCACGTCTACGGGGATCGGCCGCGGCGCATGCCTCACGATCCAGAACCGGGTGTTCTTCCCGCACTCTCTTGGGCTGCTCTACCTCGCTGTCACGCAGTTCCTCGGCTTTCCGAACTACGGCGATGAGTTCAAGGTCATGGGGCTCGCTCCGTACGGCGAACCGGTATTTGCCGAGAAGATTCGCCAACTCATTCACGTCGATGCCGACGGCGAACTCTGCCTCGATCTGTCGTACTTCACGCACTGGTCCGGCGGCATGACGATGACGTGGAACGATGGCGAGCCGGAGATTGGAAGGGTATTCACCCCGAAGCTCGAGCTGCTACTCGGTCCTGCACGCCGGCCGGAGGAGCCGCTCGACGAACGACATGAGGCGATTGCCGCTTCATTACAGCGCGTATACGAAGAGGCTGCGTTCGGGATCTTGCGCGCGTTGCACGCCCGCGTCGGCAACCCGAGATTGTGCCTGGCCGGAGGATGCGCGATGAACAGCGTAGCGAACGGCAAGGTGCGCGCCGAGACGCCGTTCACCGACGTCTACATCCAGCCTGCCGCCGGGGACAACGGTACCGCCCTCGGCGCGGCGCTGCATGTCTGGCACCGCCAGGGTGGAGACCGCCGCTTCGAGATGCATCATGGCTACTGGGGTCCCCAATTCGACGAGGCGGATATCGCGGCGGCCATCGACGTGCGCAACGACGAAGTCAAGGCGCGGCAGTGCACGCGCACGAGAATGACGAGCGAGCAAGAGCTGTGTGAATGGACGGCGTCGCGGATTGCTGATGGCCGCGTGGTCGGATGGTTCCAGGGACGGATGGAATGGGGTGCCCGCGCGCTCGGCAACCGCAGCATCCTGGCGGATCCACGTCGGCGGGACATGCGCGACATCATCAACACACGCATCAAATTCCGGGAGAAATTTCGCCCCTTTGCGCCGTCGGTGGCAGTAGAGGCGCTGCACGATTACTTCGACGATGCCGTTCACGACCCGTTCATGATCCAGGTATATCCGGTTCGGCCGGAGAAGCGCGACGTCATTCCAGCGGTCACGCATGTCGATGGATCCGGCCGCCTGCAGAGCGTCGGCAGGGACACCAATCCCCGTTATTGGGCTCTGATTCAGGCCTTTGGCCGTCAAACAGGTGTTCCCGTCCTTCTGAACACTTCCTTCAACGAAAACGAGCCAATTGTGCTGACGCCCCAGGAGGCGCTGGATTGCTTTCTCCGAACCGACATGGATGTGCTCGTGATGGGCTCGCTCGCCCTGGAGAAGTCGCCGGCCGGTGCACGTCTGCTTCTTTAACCGGTCCTACTGGCCGGATGTGAGCGCTACCGGCCAGCTGCTGACGGAGCTGGCCGAAGATCTGGTTCGCCTTCACGGGTGGGACGTGACGGTGGTGGCTGGGTATCCGCTTCGCTCCGATGCCTCCTTGCCATCCTCCGAATCGCGCAACGGGGTTCACATCGTTCGCGCGTCCGGAACAACCCTCGATCCACAGCGATTCATCGGCCGCGCCACCAACTACGTCAGCTATTTCGCATCGGCGGTAGTCAAAGGACTCGCGATCCGCAAGCCTGACGTCGTCGTCGCGCTGACGGATCCGCCAATCATCGGTCTCGCGGCGCTTGCGACAGCGTCAAAAGCACATGCGCCGTTCGTCTTTCTTTGCGAGGACATCTTTCCTGAAGTCGCTGTGCTGCTGGAAGACTTTCACAGCGACACCGTGAACGCGGCGCTGACGCGCGTGAACCGGTTTCTCGTGCGGAAAGCCACGCGGATCGTCGCCCTCGGCGAGACGATGAAGCGGCGGCTCGTTGAGGGTAAAGGCGCGGACCCATCCAAAGTGACGGTGGTCCACAACTGGGCTGATTGCCGCGCCGTGGCTCCAGCGCCACGCGACAATCCCTTCGCCCGTCAGCACGGGCTCGTCGATCGCTTTGTCGTGCTGCATGCCGGCAATATCGGCCTGTCACAGGATCTCGAAATCGTGCTGCACGCCGCCGGGCAGCTGCGCGACCGGCCTGATGTCGTCTTCGTGTTTGTCGGCGACGGCGCGAAGAAGAAGGACCTGCAGGATATTGCCGCGCGCCGAGATCTGCGGAACGCGATGTTTCTGCCGTTTCAACCGCGCGAGATGATGCACCAATCGTATGCGACGGCCGATGTCTCGCTTGTGTCGCTGAAGCGCGGACTCGCCGGCGTCATCGTCCCGAGCAAAATCTACAACGTCCTCGCGTCAGGTCGTCCGTGCATAGCGGCCGTAGAGCGGGACTCGGAGGTCGCGGACATCATCAGTCGGCATGAATGCGGGTTCGTAATCGACCCGGGCGACGCGTCAGCGCTCCGGGCGCGGACCCTCGATCTGTCGAACGACCGCGAGCGTGCGACTGCGATGGGGGCGCGGGCGCGTTGTGCAGCATTGCACTTCGACCGTGCCCGACAGGTGGCGGCGTACGACGCGCTCTTTAGAGAGGTCGCATCCCGTTGCTGAAGCGTGCCTTCGACATTGCGCTTTCGGGCACGGGTCTGGTGATTTCGGCGCCCGTGTGGATCGTGATCGCCGCCGCCATCAAGATGGAAGACGGTGGCCCCGTCTTCTTCGCTCAGGATCGCGTCGGACTCGGCGGTGCAACGTTCCGCGCATTCAAGTTCCGGTCGATGGTCCCGCGCGCCGCAACGTTGGCGCCGCATCAGGCGGGCGAGTGCGATCCGCGGATTACGCGGATCGGCCGCGTGTTGCGCGCCACCGCGATGGACGAATTGCCGCAGTTGTTCAACATCTTTCGGGGAGACATGAGCTTTGTCGGTCCGCGGCCGCTGATGCCCGGCGAAATCGAAGTTCGTGGGAACGGCGATCTGGTGCGACTCGACTCGATTGCCGGCTACACCGAACGCCACTCTGTGCGGCCTGGTCTCACGGGCCTCTCGCAGGTGTACGCGCCGCGTGATACACCGCGCGTGCGCAAGTTCAGGCTCGATTCGATCTATGTGAGGAACGCGAGCTTCTGTCTCGATGTGTTCCTCGTCGCGGTGTCCTTCTGGATCACGTTCCGTGGACGTTGGGAAGTTCGCGTACGAAAGTTCTAATCGCTTTATAATGAACGCGCCCGATCCTCATTTGGAAAAGACACACCAGTAGATGCTGGACGTTGCGGTCATCGGAGGCGGACCGGGTGGTCTTCACGCGGCAACCCTCCTTTCCAGCGCCGGCTTCGACGTTACGCTGTTCGAGGAGCACAACGAGATCGGTCAACCGGTGCACTGCACCGGCGTGCTCGCTGACGACGCGTTCCGCGAATTCGACCTGTCGCGCGCATCCATCCTGAACACGCTGTCGACGGCGAAGTTTGTTTCCCCCTCGGGCTTCCAGATTTCCTACACCACGCCATCGATCGAGGCGCACGTCGTCGATCGACGGCTGCTCGATCGCACGATCGCGCAACGGGCCACGGAGGCAGGCGCGCGGTTGTGTGCCGGCCGCCGTGTGCGGAATCTGGAGTCAACTGGGGAAGGTATGCGCATCGATATTGACGGCGCCGACCCGGTAGACGCGCGTGCGGTCGTCCTCGCATGCGGCGCCAGCTACGGGCTGCAGCGCCGATTCGGGCTTGGTATACCCACGGTGTCGTTGAACTCCGCCCAGTTGGAGGTGCCAGCCCGGCGTGGGGGCGACGTCGAGGTGTACTTCGGCAACGACTGGGCGCCTGGCGGTTTTGCCTGGACGGTGCCGGTCAGCCGCCCGACAGGACCGTTCGTTCGCGTCGGTCTGATGTGCGAGGGGGATGCGGCCGTCTTCTTCCGTCAGTTCGTCAATCGTATTGGCCCTTCGTGGGGCATTCCTTCGGAGCTGGTGGGCGAGCCGCGTCGGCGTCTGTTGCCGCTTTCCACACTTTCACGCACGTTCGCGTCGCGGCTCCTCGTTGTCGGCGACGCGGCGGGCCTCGTGAAGCCTACGACGGGCGGCGGCATCTACTACAGTCTCGTCAGCGCGACACTCGCCGCTGAAACGCTCATTCCGGCACTGCGCAGCAACGAACTGAAAGAAGAGGCGCTTGGCGTCTACCAGCAGCGGTGGCGCAAGCGTTTGGGACCCGAGTTCCAGTCGCAGCTTGCACTGCGCATGCTGGCGCAGCGAATGTCGGACGCGGAGATCGATTCGCTGTTCGACCTTGCGCTGACCGATGGCGTGATGCCGATTGTGCGAGCCAAAGCGAAATTCAACCAGCACCGGCACCTGATCGCGGGGCTGTTTCGCTACGGTCCTACCAGACGTCTATTGTTCCGCCGGCTCGTGACCGCTTAGCCAAGTATCAAGTGGGATGCAAAAGGGCTCGTCTGCGACGAGCCCTTTTTTTGTACGGCTTACCTCAGCGTCGAAACCACTTGGGCATTCCGGTGACGATTCGGTGCGCATATAGAAATGGGAGCTTGAATTTGCGCCGCGTGCGGTAACGCTCGTACATGAAGGAGGAGCTCGGAAACAGGTGTTCTCCAACGATTTGCAGGCGTTCCCATAGACGAGGGCTCGCCCGTAAATCCTCTTTGAGGATATCGATCTGGCGCATTGGCGCCTGGAGAAAGGCTGCAGTTGGTTCGGCCGTTTCCGTCGGCAAAGAGGCGAGCCAGTCTGCGTCGATACCACCGAANGTTGCGTCGGCGAGCATGAGAGTGTNCCGACAAACGGNGCGTACTGCGCGCGCACGGGCAAGCTCGGCGAAGCGATCNCGTTCCTGTGGTTCCAAGGAACGCGCCAGCAGTGACACGTCGAGCAGCCACAACAGGGAGTCGCTGTTGCCATGATGCGCGACGCGATGCACGCACGCGATCATCAGCGCATGAACCGGCGAAGGGCCCCACGCGTGCGGACCGAGCGATGGGATGCGGCGCGCATCGCGCAGGAGATCCGCGTAAGGGAGAACATTCGCGAACGCTCGGACATTTGAAATCTGCCAGTGGACGTCCAACGCATGGAAAAGACCGATCGCATCGTGTTTGTGAAGGTGGAATTGGCCTGTTGTGAGGGTACCGGCAGTTTCGGGGACTTGTTCGTAGCCAAGGCTAATCAGCGCACGCGCCGTAGCGTCACGTGCACGTGCGGGAATCATGAAATCGGTGTCGGTCCTGGGACGCAGCTCTGGGCGCGGATAATGCGTTCTCGACAGCACCGCGCCCTTGAGCAGCACGGGTCGGACACCCACCTCGGCCAGGGCGGCGAGGACCTGTCGCAGCTCGCGCTCTCCCGCTGCCTCGACGACCAGCGCCTCCCGTAAATCGGCCTGGAGTGGACCGATTCTGGTGCGATCCGCCAGCAGCAGATGCACGCGGTTGGCCCGCGCACACGCCAGAAGATCGTTCGACCAGGGACCGTGGTCACGAGGGTTACGAAGGCAGCGAATGAGACGATTTCGTACGTCCGACATCGTGGCTCGATCGCCCCTCAACCTGCCGCGCGCATCGAGCGCGCGGGGCGATTCTGCAGATCGCGGAGCACCGCCTCCTGAACTGATGACAGATTCTCGAGCCGCCGCGGAACACGCAGGAGGCGGACCGAAACGACCTGACTGAGTCGCGCGAGGCGATCCATCTCGTTGGCCAGGTGGACGCGATCGTAAGGGTCGAGTCGGAAGGCGAGCCGGACGAGCGCGATGAACGCATCGCGCTCGGATACCGGTTCGATCAGGAGCGTGCGGCTTGCCGCACGTGTTTCGAGCAGGTACACGCAGCGAAGCGGAGCGGGATCCCCAGAGAACGGAATCTTCGACGTCGATCTATTCACACGTATCTTCTGTGAATACGCGGCCACGCGATGGCGGCGTCCGAGGTCTGCTCCCAATGCAGTAGCCGAGTCGTTCCAGAGTCTTAAGGACGAATACGCGGGCACCGCGAGGAACCGCTCGCCGGCTTCCTTCACGATCAGACAATCGTCGGTCAGCGCTGGAAACCCGGCCGCTGCAAACGATGCGGCGAGCGTCGATTTCCCCAGTCCCGTCTTGCCAGCGAACGCCACGGCTTCGCCACCAACCACCACAGCGGACGCGTGGAGCCCGCTCCCGTGTTCTCCGCTCGAGATCGCCGGCAGCACCTGATCAAGCAGCAGGTGACGAACGGTGCTCATCTGTGTTCGTGGGCGAATATGACAGGTCAACACGCGATGCCGGGGCGACCAATGGAAGTCTGCGAACCTCCGAAAGCGGAAGACGTAACCGCCGGTTTCCCTTCCGATCGTGAGCCACGTCCTGCCGTCCGACGCGGTCCAGCGGTGAATCCACGCACACGATCGGGTATTCACGCGAGCGCGCGTCCATGTGACATGGAGTGTCGCGCGCTTATGAGGGCTCAGCGTCAGTTCCGGGAGCTCCCTGGAGCTCGCCAGAATCACGTCGCCCCACGCGTATCGGTACCGTTCAGCGGGACGACCGGCGCTCACCTTAGTTGGAATAACGGGTAACGACTTCAGCCACGAAGACCTGAGCCTCGTTGTAATCGCGGAACAGGGGACGATGACGGCCGAACACCTCACGCTCGATGCAATCCAACGTGTGGGCGCCGTCGCATAACGCGAGAACCGTCTTCCGAGCCTCTCCGCGTGGCGTCAGACTTGGAACGAAGTGTGGGTTGGTGCGACGCAGCTCCTCGCGCGTCAACAGCATGCCCAGAAGCGTCGAGTGGCTGGCTCGATATTCGCCGTTGCGAGCGGTGACGACCCAGTGAACGAGCAGGTCGCTGGGCCGAATGCGCATGCTCACCGTGATGGTGTCGCCCGCGCTGACGTCGACAGGAGGGTCAACAGGGAAGACCACGTTGCGGCGGTCGATTCGATCCGGCTCGCCGGGAGCGTTCGTCATCGTGACGCCAGCGGCGAGATCGGCGACGAACCAGCCTCCGATTCCATCCATGGTGCCCTCGCGAGCGGCGGTAAGGCTGGCTGTGAAGGACATCGGCCGGTCGACCACATCCGCTAAATCGATCACGCACGCCGGTGCGCTCGGGCCGAGGAGCGCCGCGGGAGACAGCGATAAGGGATGGCCGCTGTTGACCGCCACATTCCCCGCCGGTGACATGTCGAGTCCACTAAAGGGCGTCGTCCAGAACCTCAGGTCGTCCCGCAACGTCGGCAATTCGACCGGCGCCACATGAAGTGTGATGGCCGCAGGAACGATTCGCCCGCCCGGTCTCAGGAACCGGGAGCGAACATCGGCGATCATCTCGACGATCCCTGCTTCGAATCCGAAGTGGCCGATTTGATCGCAAACGATGACATCAACGGGTTCGGGCAATTCGGCCCACGATGAGTGCGACATCACGAACTGCATCCGGTCGCCGAATCCGTTGGCTCGCGCCAACTCGCGGGCCAGTTCGATGATTCCTGATTGTTCGATGCAGTAGACGCGGGATGCTCCGGCTCGACATGCGAGAAGGCCCAGGACTCCCGTGCCTGAGGCCACGTCCAGGACGATATCTCCAGGGGCCACGATCGAGGCGATCGCGCGCGACAGCGCATCGACCCGCTTTCGATCAGCAAGAAGTTGGCGATGTTCGTCGAGCTGAACCGACATTGCGCGTCACCGCTCACGACGCGTGAATCACAGGCAGACACGCATCATGCCGCCGCCCCCTCCATCGCCGACCGACCCCGTCGTGGCGCGCGTCAATTTGGCAACACTCCCGTAGTCGGTTACAACCGGTTTCTCGTACGGCTTCTTCGTGCGTCGGGGCGATCGAGCATCACTTTCCTGCGAAGCGCCCTCGGTCTTCTTTTCCACAGGACCTCCGATGTATGTCGCTAATGAATGGATGCTCGCTCACAGGCGGGCTCCGCAGCTGTCAGACGTACCGCGTTCGGTCCAAACAGTACACGCCAGACACACTCGCCAAGAAAAATAGTCCACAACTGGTCGGCGAGCATTTTATAGCGCGCGTCGGCGGCGGCGAACAGATCGAGCATTTCGCGATACATCGCACTGACGGCGGCGCGTTCAAGGATGCCTTCATCGGCGAGTTCCATCGAGTGGAACAGCCCCGCGTCATGCACCCACCGCAACTCGCTCAGCTGAGCGCTGGCAGCGTCCGCCTTCTGTCGGTGGATCGTCGAATCGGGTAGCAGGTTCGCCATCGCACGCCGTAGCACACGCTTCGATTGCGTCCCCGACCAACGCTGCTCCTCCGGGATCGCCATCGCGAACTCAGCGAGCCGCCGATCCATCAGGGGAGCCACAAGTTCGACGCGATACAACTCGTCGTGGCGGGCAACTTCCTCCCACGCGTAGGAGGTGATGGGGTGAGTAGCCGTCGCGTAGGCGGTTCCCGTCGCGATGCTCTCGAAGCGCCTATCCCTCAAGGGTGCCGTGGTGCGTTGGCCGAGACCAACACGTGCCGCAAATTCCCGATTGAATCCACGTGGTGTGCGATCCCGCCTTGGCAGAACACGTTTGAGTGGTCCGCGAAGCCCGTCGGGAACGAGGGTCCACAACGACGATTTGGCCAGCTCCAACGCGCTGTGGCCCTGAACGGTCCGGGCAGCCGCACGGAGCTGTCGCACAGCCGCCACTAGGCGTCCAGCTTTCAGCAGGTCAGCGGCGTGTTGGTAAGCACCGCCAAACCATTCATCGCCTCCAGTTCCATCGAAGAGCACGCGGCAGCCATCGGTTGCCGCCTGTCGAGCAAGAGATGCGCG
>Ga0065707_10001425_pt1 | contig 11086 bp, 5 predicted proteins | sample SwiRhicommuniRL3_FD_59094 | JGI IMG/M metagenome (GOLD analysis project Ga0065707, IMG submission 59094) | Switchgrass rhizosphere bacterial communities from Rose Lake, Michigan, USA - RL3 v2 (version 2) | ecosystem: Host-associated > Plants > Roots > Rhizosphere > Soil | place: East Lansing, MI... | reverse complement strand
GCGAACGACGGCGGCCCGCGGCGCCGCGCGAAGGAATCCCCGGGCTGCGACGTAGCCGAGCACGACGAAGCCGACCAGCGCCGCCAGCTGCGCGATCGCAAACGGCGCTTCGGTCTGCGTCGGCGCCAGTGCTTTGAGAACCGGCACTCGCTGAAACGACTGCACGATCAAGACGAAGAAGTTGAAGTACTGCGCCACGACCGCGCTGATCACAAATGTCCGCCGCCACGGGCCGTTCAGATGTTTGACCCGCAGGGCGACGATCGCCAGCGCCAGCACGATCATCGAGATGATGCCGGTGCCAATCGCCGGTGTGAACCCGCGAAACGGAAACAGGAAACCGGTGACACTCGTCGCCACCGTCGTGAGGAGGAAGAGATCCGTCCACCAGTCGAGCGGCTTCGATCGCACCATGCCGAAGACGGCGACAAAACCAGACAGGATTCCGATCAGGCTGATAAGGACGTGAAAGGCGGTGAAGAGCTCGAGGCCGTTCATCAGGCACCCCCGATGCCACGCATCTTATTCCGAATGCGTGGCACCGGGGTGTCAACAAATCTGTCGTCGGCGGCCGGTCTGAAGTCTCCGACCCTACTTCGACGCGCGCGTGTCATCGCTGCCGACCTTGCGATCTTCGTCGGTGCCCCGCGCCACGGCGGCGAGGTCGAACGGCTCCTCAGGACCAGCCTTCACAGCTTCGACGCGGACGAGGTTCTGCTTCGCCTTCTTGTAGCCCGGGTCAGCCGTCAACGCACCCTTGTATGCGGTGGCCGCCGCGACGAAGCGTCCCTGGTGCTCGAGCGCCATACCGAGGTTGTTGTGAAACGCCGCCACGTTCTCGTTCATCTGCACCGCCTTGGCCAGATACGCGAGCGCGTCTTCGACGAACCCATGCTCGAGATACAGCAGGCCCAGATTGTTCATCGACCACGCGTCGCTTCCGTCGAGCGCGATGGCGCGGTGATACGCATCGACCGCCGGCTCGAACTCGCCCTTCGCGCTATGCGCGCGAGCCATCAGACGCGGCACGGTCGCCGATTCCGGATCGACCTCGCCGGCCGTCGTCAACTTCCCGATCGCGTCGTCATAGCGCTTCTGCTCGATGAGGACCCGGCTCAGGTTCACGAGGCTCTTCATGTGCGTCGGGTCGAGGCTCAGCGCCCTCTCGAACGATTCCTCGCTCTTCACGAGATCGCCGCTCTTCCACGCCGACAGTCCGAGCATGTAGTGGCCCCACGGGTTATCCGGACGACGCTGGATGTACTGCTCGAAGAGCGTCGTCGCCTCACCGTAGTTCTTCGACCGAAAGGCGGCTTCGGCATCGGCAAACGACACTGGCCCCTTCACCGTCGGCGATGGCGTGCCGACGAACCCTTCATCATCGATGGCCTTGCCCGCTGCCGGCGATCCGCTCAACGACGCGACGGCGTTCGGCGTCGCGTTTTCAGCGGTCGTCTTCTTCGCGTCGCCGCGTTTGCAACCGACCACGGCACACGAGAGCACGACGACCGCGGCGATCTTTCCATTGGGTTTCATAAGCCTTCTCCTCCATGCGGCCGTGTGTGCGGCCGGTCCTGGAGGCGATATGGGCAAGCGGTCAGCCAGGGCGTTTGCGGAAATGTGTATCGCGCTAAGTCGAAGGACACCTGTGAGTTATCAAATCGCGCGTGCAGATCGGTGCAGCCTTCGGGCCGGCCCGCGTGTTCGGCCACACACGGGCCCGGGCCCAACGGACACGGGCAACTCCCAAGTTCCAACTCCCAACTTCCAACCACTCCCAACTCCCAATTGCCAAATTCCTGCTCTTCGTTGGGAGTCGGGAGTTGAGAGTGGTTGGGAGTTGGGAATTGGGCGTTGGGAGTTTAAGAGCCCTTGCTCAAACCGTGGCGTCGCATGATTTTCAGCAGGCTGGAATGGTCCGCCAGGCCGAGCGCTTCCGCGGTCTTCGTCACGTGCCAGCCGTGTTTCTCGAGCGCCGCGACGACGATCTGCCGTTCGGCCTGCGCCTTCATCGCCTTCAACGTCCCCGGCGCCGCGGACGGATCGGCGGTGTCGTCGCGTTCTTCGCCGCGGATCTCGGGGGGCACTTCAGCGGCCGTGATGACCGCGCCATCCGAGGCAATCATCATGCGCTCGAGTACGTTTCGCAGCTCGCGCACGTTGTTCTTCCGCCAGTCATACGTCGTCAATAACGCGACGGCGTCCGGCGCGATCGTTTTCGGCCGCATGCGGAGATGAGACGCGATGCCCTGGAGCAGATGCTCGACGATCGCGGGAATGTCAGAGAGCCGATCGCGAAGCGGCGGCACGCGAAGCGTGTGCACGTTCAGGCGATAGAACAGATCCTGCCGGAAGCGGCCGGCCTCGACCTCGCGCTCGAGCTCCCGATTGGTGGCGGCGATGACTCTCGCGGCGATGGCGATCGCGCGATCGCCGCCGACGCGCATCACCTTCCGCTCCTCGAGAACGCGCAACAGCTTGGCCTGCGACGGCAGCGGCAGCTCGCCGACTTCGTCGAGAAACAACGTGCCGGTGCCAGCGTTCTCAAATGCACCGCGCCGCAAACGGTCCGCGCCGGTGAACGCCCCACGCTCGTGGCCGAACAACTCGCTCTCGACGAGCTGCTCGGGAAGCGCGGCACTGTTGACCGCAACCAGCGGATTCTTCTCGCCCGGTCCGAGTCGGTGGAGCTCGCGCGCGACGAGTTCTTTGCCGGTCCCGCTTTCGCCGATGATCAACACGCTGCTCGGAATCGGCGCGACGCGAGTAATCGCATCGCGCAGCGTTCGCATCGCGGCGCTGTCGCCGATCAGCGGCGTGTCGCCATCGAACCGTGACCGCAGCGTGCGCAGCTCCGTCACCAGCCGTCCACGCGAGACGGCGTTCTCGATCTCCTGCACCAGCCGCTCGACGGGCTCGGCCTTGTCGATGAACCCGTACGCCCCGAGCCGCACCGCCTGCACGCAGCGGTCGTAGCTGCCCGTGCCGGTGTAGACAATCACCGGTACGTCGATGCCGCGCTGGCGTAATCGCCGCAGCACTTCGAACCCGTCAGTGCCCGGCATTTCGAGATCGAGGACAACGCAATCGATCGGCTCACGCCCGAGCAGATCGAGCGCCTCGTCGCCGCCGCCGGCGATGATCGCGTCGTACTTGCCGACCCGGCGCAGATCGTAGGCGTACTGCTCGGCCATCGCCGGAACGTCATCGACTACCAGGACCTGTGTGGTCATGTCGGTTTTGAGGGAATCTCGATGATGACGCGGGTGCCCTGTCCTGGCGAGCTCTCCACGCCAATGGTGCCCTGCACATCCATCACCAGCCGCCGCACGATGGAGAGGCCCAGCCCGGTGCCGCCCTCCTTCGTTGTGTAGAAGTCGTTGAAGATTTTGCCCGCCTCTTCGGTCGTCATGCCGCGTCCGGTATCGGCGACGGTCATGCGGACAGCGGGCTCGCCATCGCGCTGAATCGATGCCGTCGCGATCGTGATCCGTCCTGGCTTCGACTCGAGGCTGTCCACGGCGTTGGCCACCAGGTTTTCGAGGATACGCCGGAAGGCAATCGGATCGCCGATCACATGCGGAAGTTGGCCGGCCAGATCGGCCTCCACGTCCACACGCTCGCGTGCCTGGGCCGCGCTGGCAACGTCGGCAATCAGCGTGTTGAGATCGCACGGACGCCGATTGGCCGGCGGCGACAACCGCGCGTAGCTCGTCGCCAGCGTCTCGAGATACGCGATGCTGGAGTCGACCGTCTGACGCCGCTCGGCGTAGACGGCGGGCAACGCGGCAGGATCGTCGCGCTGCACTTCCGACAGGTGGCGCATCACGTTGCGAAGCGGGATGAGGCCGTTCTTGATGTCGTGATTGACCTGCCTGGCCAGGTCACCGATGGTCGCGCGATGTTCGGCCTCGCGAACGCGGGCCGTGCTGCTGCGCAGGCGCGAGGTGAGCTCGCCCAGCAGGCGCGACAACCGCCCGACTTCGTCGGCGCCCTCATCGAACTGCACATCGAGGCGGTCGAGATCGAGCACGGCGGTCTTCTCCGCCAGATCGGCGAGCGGCCTGCTGATGCGCGACGACACCCACACCGCCAGCACGAGCGCGGTGATGCCGGTGCCGGCCGCCGTCGCAAAAAACCACGAGTCTGCGCTGCGCAGCAGTGCATGGAGCGGCGCCTTCGACTGCGTCACGCGCAGGCGCGCCTGGACGTCATCGATGGACTGACCCGCGCGACTCTGAATCAACGGCACGTCCAGTTCGCCAACCGCGGCATCGGCGGTCTCGTCGGGCTTGCCCGACGACATCTCTCCACTTGGATACCGCAGCGAGACAACGATCGCTGGATCGCGCGCCAGTCGTGCAAGGAAGGCCCGATCAACCGCAATACCGCCAATCAAGGTGAACGTCTGATCGCCAACCATGAACGAGTCGCGCCGGCCCAGCGCAAGGAGATCACGATCGGAGCCGGAACTGATGATCCGCCCCTCGCTATCCTGGATATGCACGACCGAGAGGCCGGTCAGGCGCATCGCGTTCGCCGCGTAATTGGCCAGATACGACTGCTCGGTTTCCAGCCCCGCCACAGCCAGGCGAAATCGCTGGTCGTTCAGCAGCGCGTTCTTGAGCGAACCGAGCCGCTCGCCGATGCCGGCACTCTCGAGGCCGAGGTCCTCGCCAATCACCTCCACGACGGAGTCAACACGGACCTGATATTCGTTCGACAAACGACGCGTAATGTCCAGCCGGATGCCGAGCGCCAGCAGCGCGATCGGGATCAGCACCACAGCAGCAAAGGCGAGGAGGATGCGAGTACGGAGACTCACGCGGTGAATTATCCTCCGTGAGCCGCTGTTCGTACCGTTGGCACCTTGGTGGTTGGTGGTTGGTGGTTGGTGGTTGGTTGGGAGTTGGTGGTTGGTGGTTAGTTGGGAGTTGGTCGTTGGAAGTGGTTGGGAGTTGGCAGTTGGCAGTTGGGAGTTGGCAAGTAGTCGCCTTGAGCTATGTCTCGTACCTAGCCGCAGTCTCGTTTACCCGCCGTGACTTCTCGCGCGCCAGACTGGCTCTCCTCATCGCGGCGGCAGTAGCCTGGGGCGCGTTCGTGCTCCTCCGGGGCCAGCCCCTCTCTCCGGTCCTTTCGGTCGTCGTCCCGTCGATCGTGCTGCTCGCAGGATACCGGCTGTCGGGATTGCTGTTCGTTCGTCCCAATCTCCCTCTCGAGCGCTGGTTGCACGCAGTCGATGACCGGGTGCTCATACGATCAGGAGTACTCGAACGGTATCGACAATCTCCGGATGCCGTGCAGGCGTTTTTCGAGCTCTCTTATCTGCTCGTGTATGTCGCGGTGCCCGCCGGCGCGACGATGGTGATCGTGTCGGGGCACCCGGAACACGTTGACCGGTTCTGGACGGTCGTCTTGCTCGCGGAGTTTGCGTGCTACGGCATGTTGCCGTGGCTGCAGACGCGCCCGCCGCGCGCACTCGAACCAGGAGGTGACACACGAATCGGCGGCGTACGGCGTCTGAATCTTCGGTTGGTGAATCAGGCCAGTATTCAGGTGAACACCTTACCGAGTGGACATGCGGCTGGCGCATTCGCGACCGCGCTTGCCGTTGCGTCGATCTCGCCAATAGCAGGGGTCGCGTTCTTGTTGCTCGCGCTCAGCATCTCAATCGCCACTGTGGTCGGGCGCTATCACTATGTCGTGGACACCGTACTTGGTGCGCTCGTGGCTCTAGCGGTGTGGCTGATGGTCTAGGTTCGCGCCACTACGGCTGCGCTCGCGTGAACGACTCTCGCTCCAGCGATTCGCAAAGTGAGAAGCCGGTGGTCCGCTTTCGCCTCGAAGCGCGAAACTGAACCGCCGGTACGCGGCTTGCCCTGTCAGGCCGCATGAGGATCAACCGCCGATGTCCCGTCTGTTCGGTGGGCATGGGACTCGCCAGGCGGGCCATGATCGGCCCGAGCAACAGGTTGCGAGTGCTCCTCGCGTGTCAGTCGTGCCTGCACGAATGGGAAGTCGAAGAAGAGCCGCCGACCGTGCGTCCGCCGAGCAAGGATCGCAGCAGCTCATGATCGCCAGGGTGTCGATGGCAATCGCATAGAATCGCGCCTGCATGGCGATCGGCCCCGGCGCGCGCATCGGTCCCTACGAGGTGACCGGCCTTCTCGGCGAGGGCGGCATGGGTAAGGTCTGGCGCGCTCGCCACTCGGGGCTGAAGCGCGATGACGCACTGAAGGTCCTGCCGGACGATCTGGCCTCAGATGCCGATCGCCTCGCGCGCTTTCAACGCGAAGCCCAGCTGCTCGCCTCGCTCAATCATTCAAACATCGCCCGCGTCTACGGCCTGGAACAGGCCGAAGGCGTGCAAGCGCTCGTGATGGAGCTGGTCGAGGGCGCCACGCTGGCCGATCGTCTCGCGCACGGGCCGCTGACAGTTGAAGATGCACTGCCAGTCGCGCGGCAGATTGCGGATGCGCTCGAGACGGCGCACGAACAGGGCATCGTGCATCGCGATTTGAAGCCGGCCAACATCAAGCTGCGACCAGATGGCATGGTGAAGGTCCTCGACTTCGGTCTTGCGAAGCTGGCGGGGCCAGACGACTCGCGATCAACCGCTGGAGCAAGAGGGCATCTCTCCCACTCCCCGACGCTGACCAGTCCCGCCGTCATGACGCGCGTTGGCCTGATGCTCGGGACGGCCGCCTACATGAGCCCGGAACAGGCACGGGGCCGGCCGGTCGACAAGCGCGCGGATGTGTGGGCCTTCGGCTGTGTCCTCTTCGAGATGCTGTCCGGCCGCCGCACCTTCGACGGCGATGACGTGACCGACACGCTTGCGTCGGTCGTCAAATCCGAGCCGCCATGGACCGCGCTTCCGCCTGCCACGCCTCCTGCCATTCGGCGGCTACTCGAGCGTTGCCTCCGGAAAGACCCTGCGCGTCGTCTCCGTGACATCGCCGACGCGAAGCTGGAGATCGACGAAGCGCTGACCGAACCCGCACCGATCGCCCATGCGGCACCAACGATAACAGGCACTCGAGAGCGTTGGCTGTGGATAGCCGCCATGTGCGTCGCCGTCGTCGCCCTCGCGGTGATGACGGCCGCGTACTTTCGTCGCGGGTCGCCCGTGGCGCCGGAGGTCCGACTCCAGATTGTCACGCCACCCGGGACCGTGTCGGATTTCGCGATGTCGCCGGATGGCCAGACTGTCGTGTTCGCAACAACGAACGACGGCAAGACGGAACTGTGGCTGCGTCCGTTGAGTGCACTCACCGCACAGCGACTGCCGGCGACGACGGGCGCGGAGTATCCCTTCTGGTCACCCGATGGTCGATCGATCGGGTTCTTTGCCGAGCAGAAGCTGAAGCGCATCGAGATCGCGAGCGGGAACATTCAAACGCTCGCCGATGCGCCGGCGCCCAGAGGCGGCGCATGGGGCGACGGCGCCATCGTGTTCGCACCCGCCAACATCTCGCCGCTGCTTCGCATCCCGGCCGGCGGTGGAGCCTCCAGCGAGGCGACCCACCTCGAGACGGCCCAGGCGTCACACCGTCTGCCGACCTTCTTGCCGGGCGGCCGCCAGTTCCTTTTCTTCGTGACCGGCACCGCGAAGGTGCAAGGCGTCTGGGTCGGTTCACTCGATGCGCAGCAACCCCGGCGACTGTTCGAAAGCGAATCGGCTGCAGCGTTCAGCGCGCCCGATCTGCTCTTGTATCGGCGCGAGTCTGCGTTGATGGCACAGCGAATTGATCTTCGAACGTTCGAGCTGAAAGGCGAACCCTTCGCGGTGGCCGACCACGTCGCATCGCGACTTGCCGTCTTCGGGACGACTGCCGTATCGGGATCAGCCGCCGGATCCTTTGCGTATCGTTCCGCGGTCTCTTCCCGACGACAACTCGTCTGGTTCGACCGGACTGGCAAGCGCATCGGGACTGTCGGCGAACCGGACGACGCCCTCTCGAGTATTGAACGCGCATGGCAACTGTCACCCGATGGTGGCGCCGTGGTCGTGCAACGCGCGATCAACAACACGACCGATCTCTGGCTCATCGATGTCGCGCGTGGGATTCCTCGACGATTCGTCTCGGACATGGCCACGGACAGCTATCCGATCTGGTCTCCGGACGGCGCCCGGATCGCGTTCGGCTCCAGTCGCCTGCACGGTTCTGTCGTCCACGACATCTTCGTGAAATCGGTCAACGGCGCCGAGAGTGAAACGGTATTGCTGGAGTCTCCCGAAAACAAGATCCCCACCGACTGGTCGCCTGACGGCCGGTTCATCGTCTACTCCGTGCTGAGCGCGAAAACGGGGAACGATCTCTGGGTGTTGCCGCTGCAAGGGAATACGAAGCCCTTCGCGTTCAAGCAGACATCGGCTAGTGAGTTCAATCCGACGTTCTCGCCAGACGGCCGATGGTTGGCCTACCAGTCAAACGAAACCGGCCGGAACGAGATTTATGTGGAGCGGTTCCCCGGTCCGGCCAGGAGCACGCTCGTGTCAACAAGCGGTGGAACGGCCCCCGCCTGGCGTGACGATGGACGAGAGATTATCTACAAGGGGTTCGATGACCGCGTCATGGCCGTTCCGGTCTCGCTCCGCGCAGACGCAGACCGCATGGACGCTGGCACACCGGTCGCGCTCTTCGCGCTGCGACCAGGCGCCACATTCGACGTGACTCGGGACGCCAAACGTTTGCTCGTCAACACGTCGCTCGACGACGACTCGCCACCCCCGATTACCGTCGTGTTGAACTGGAAAGGATCCACGAAGTAGTCAGTCGGCCGTGAACAGCGCGGACAGCCGATCGGACACGAGCGCACCGGACGCGTCGAACACGTCGCGCACGTCATAGCGCGGCAGCTCCCAGCGCGCCTTCAGGTCCGACGGCTTGGTGATCGCGCGGACCTTCGTTGACGCACTCGCCAGCCCAAGCGACGCGGCCACACGTTTCGTCGCCTCGTTCCAGCTGCCGTCGATCCCGTAGGGGTATGAAGCGTGGAGCTCGGTGAGTCCGCAGGTCTTGCGCAGCGCCTCCGCGCACGTACCGAGCTCAACACGCTGGTCGTCCTCGGTGAGTCGGCTGAGCACGCGATGACTGTGTCCGTGAATACCGATCTCCAACCCCGCGTCCTGGCACTTCCGCAGGTCGGACGCCGACAGATACAGCTTCGGCGCGATCTCCTCGTCCCGTCCGATGAACTGCTCGAACAGAATCCGCAGCAGCGGATCGAGCTCGTGATACGGGAGCTCGAAATTCAGCAGCCGCTTGAAGCGCCGCGTCGCGTCATCGTCGTAGGGATACAACCCGAGCAGGCCTGGATGCGTGCTCGGCTCGAGCGCGACCGCTGGGCGCGACGAAAGCAGATCCTCGAAAGCCTCGCGGAATCGAGTCAGTCCGAGCTTGGCCTGCAGCAGGTGCACGCGGTGGACGTTGAGCACCACGCGGTCGAGCAGCGGCGCCGAACAGCAGTAGACGGTTGCCGGCACGCGCCACCGCTGCAGCAGAGGCAGCGCGAACTCCGCAACGTCCTTGAAGCCATCGTCGAAGGTGATGACAGCGACCGTTTCCGGCAGATCCGCGGCCGGATTCATCAGCTCGCCCATCGTCGTGCAGACGAAATTCTGGGTGAGCACCCGCAGCTGCGCGTCGAATTCCTCGGGCGTGATCGACTTGGTGCCGGCCAACCAGGNACTGGTCGGATGGCAGTAGTGGTAGCTGACGATGAGAGCGTAGCGCTCGGCGATGCGCGTTGGCAGCGTGTTGAACTCGAAGTCGATGCTGGGAGCCACGGAGTCCCCGCCGCCCGCCGGCAGCGGGTTCACCATCGCCCACCGTTCCGGGAGCACGTGCAACAGGCTGTCGCCGGCGTCGTCGTACAGCGCCAGTACGTCGGTTCCGCGGCGCGCCACCCGCTCGATTCGCGCGAGCGCGAGCGCCTGATATTCGTGTGTCGAAACCAGCACCGCGTCTACGGCGTTCCAGTCGATCGCGTCGAGTGAGGCTTCGCGGTAAATCTTCAGCTCGCCCGGCTCGCCGGGCTGGTCGTCCAGCGGGACGAAGCCAGCGACATTGAGGCTCGCGAAGCCATCGACGTATTCATACAGGCAGCGCGTGTGGCCCCGCGTCCCGACGATCACCACGCGCGCGCGCGATGATTGCCATGCCGTGAGCCGCTGCTCGAGCTCGTATTTGGCGCGATACTCCCGGTGCCACTCGGCAAGCTTGTTCTCCTCGGCCAGCCACCTGTCGCGCTCGACGGTGTCGTAGCGGGTCAGATGGCGTGCTGTCACCGCCTTCCATTCCTCATCGAGTGTCTGTGCGCGATCGGCGGTGAGGCGCGCGACCATCTCGGGACTCGCGTACTGTGGGCAGTCGATGAGCAGGCCTTCCAGATAGAGGTAGTCGATCGCCGTCCCGAACACGCAGATCAAGGCGTCGATCGGCGTTTCGACGATCGGCTCGCGGTTGACGTTGAGCGACGTGTTGAGCACCAGCGGCACGCCCGTCAGCCGGTAGAACTCGCTGATCATCCGGTAGTAGTTCGGATTGATCTCCGGCGTGACCGTCTGCGGACGCGTCGTGTTGTCCACGTGCGTGATCGCCGGAACCTGTGCGCGCTTGTCTTCCCGCACCTCGACGACCATCAGCATGAACGGGCTCGGCGCGTCGAGGTCGAGCCATTCATGGGCGTGCATGGCCAGCATGCTCGGCGCGTACGGGCGATACGGTTCGCGGAACTTGACGCGCCGATTGAGGGTGTCCTTCATCTCCGCATCGCGCGGATCCGCGAGGATCGATCGATGTCCGAGCGCACGCGGACCGAACTCCGATCCGCCCTCGAACCAGCCGATGACCTTGCCAGATGCGATGAGGGGAGCGACGGCCTCAGGCTCGACGGTCTTGTACGCAATGCCGTACTTGTCGAGCATGTGCGTGATTGGCTCACGCGTGTACGAGCGGCCGGTATACGGCGACGTCATCGCCACGGACACACGACCGCGCTCGGGTCCCGCCAGGTCCTGGAAGTAGCCCCAGAGCGCAAGGCCGAGTGAGAGTCCCGTGTCGGAGCAGCCCGGGGGGAT
>Ga0065707_10082975_pt1 | contig 11087 bp, 8 predicted proteins | sample SwiRhicommuniRL3_FD_59094 | JGI IMG/M metagenome (GOLD analysis project Ga0065707, IMG submission 59094) | Switchgrass rhizosphere bacterial communities from Rose Lake, Michigan, USA - RL3 v2 (version 2) | ecosystem: Host-associated > Plants > Roots > Rhizosphere > Soil | place: East Lansing, MI... | reverse complement strand
GCGCTGGCGCGCGTCACGGCGGCCGCCGGCACGGGCCGCTCGGTCTTCAGCGGCGTGAAGGTCGCGCCGTCGTCGGCGCTGATCAGCACGTGCCCGGTCTGGCTCGCGAGCACGATGCGGCCGCGCTCGTCGAGCGTGCCCGCTGTGAGCCCCACCTGCACGCCGGTGGGCACCGTGCCCCACGTGCGGCCGCCGTCGGTGCTGCGCACCACGTTGCCGCGCAGTCCGAATGCGAGCACTGCGCGCTCGGTGCCCACCACGCCGAACAGCGTGCCCTGGTACGGAATGGTCACTGCCATGAAGCGGCCGCTCGCGCGGTCGAGCTTCAGCAGCAGACCCTGCTCGCCGGCGATGTAGAGCTCGCCGCCGACGCGCCGCACCGCATACAAATGCAGCGCCTTCGGGTTGTCGGTGGCGTGCATCAGCGGCTGCCAGCTCTTGCCGCCGTCGGCGGTGCGCAGCACGAGGCCGAAGGCACCGACCACGACGCCGTTGTTGGCATCGTCGAACCAGACGTCGAGCAGCGGGTTCTCGGCGCCCTGCGTCGCGAAGCGCTGCGCCTCGGCGAGCCACTTGGCGTCGCCGCTGGCGGTGTAGTGCTTGACCAGCACGTCGCCGAGCGTGCGGCCGTCGAGCTGACGCAACCAGCTGCGGCCACCGTCGGTGCTGGCGAGCACGACGCCGTCGTGGCCCACCGCCCAGCCGCGCTCGGCGCTCGCGAAACTCACCGCCACCAAGTCGGCGCTCACCGGCACGCTGGCCTGTTGCCAGCTCTTGCCGTGGTCGTCCGACAGCAGCACGTGGCCGCGCTGCCCCACCGCGACCACCCGGTTGCCTGCAAGCGTGAGGCCGTTGACGAGCGAGCGAGCAGCCAGCGTGCTTGTCAGTGCCGGCGTGTCGAGCACGTCGCGCGGGCCCTTGTCGGGCATGGCCCAGGCCCCTGCGACGAGCGCGGCGAGCAAGGCGAGCGTTGATGCGTAGGCACGATGCGGCATGAGAGTCTCCTGTGTTCGGTGCGGTGTCGCAGGCGCGCCGCTGTTCGAGCGTCGCATTCTGAGTAGCGAGCCCTGGTGCACGCCCCCTCTCGCCGGGGGGCGATGCGGGGGGCCTTGCGCGGCGCCGCTCGCCCGCGCAAAGAAAAAGGGCCGCACTGCGTGCGGCCCACCCGACGACGTCGGTTGAGGTCGTTGTCAGCGCACGCCAGCGCCAGCCAGCGAATCGGCCGTCCACTCGCGGTCGGGCAGCGGCTTGGTGTGCTTCAGGCCACCGGTCTCGGCGATGAAACCGGTCAGCGAGTAGAAGCGCGACACCAGGTCGTAGTGGCCGAACATGTCGGTGTACGGGGCCGGCAGGTCATAGCTCGGCGCCATGTAGGCGAAGCCGGCGCGATAGAGTTCGCCGCGCGCGTCGTACTCGTCGCTGGCCAGCGCCGCCCACGAATCCTCGTCGAGGTAAAACGTGCGCTTGCTGTAGACATGGCGCTTGCCTTCGCGCAGCGTGGCCTCGACCACCCACACGCGATGCAGCTCCCAACGCACGAAGTCGGGGTTCAGGTGGTTGGGCTTGAGCAGTTCGTCCTGCTTGGCCTGGTACACCGCCGCGTAGGCGTTGTACGGCACGATCATCTCCTTCTTGCCGACCAGCTTGAAGTCGAAGCGGTCCATCGAGCCGTTGAAGATGAAGGTGTCGTCGAACGTGGTCGCGCCGGCGGTGCCGGGGTTCGGCGTGTCGTGCGCGAGGTCAGGCGCCACCTTGACGCGGCGCTGGCCTGGCAAATAGGTCCAGGCGCGGCGGTCCTTGGCGCCCATGTCGATCGGGTCGACGATCATCAGCGCCTCGCCGGCACGGCGCGCCGGGCCGGTGTAGGTGAGCTTGATGCGCCAGTAGGTGTCGGCCGTGGCCTTGCTCGGATCCCAGAACGGGAACTCCTGGTTGCTCACGCCCTCGGTGGCCAGCGCCGTGCGGCCGCTGGCGTCGACGTTGAGGTTGCGGTATTTGGCCTCGTAGGCCTGGCCGTTGAAGCGCACCAGGTGGTTCCACATCGCCTCGTAGCCGGTCTTCGGAATCGGGAACGGAAAGCCGGCCTGCGCACCTTCGATCGAACGGCCGTCGTTCTGCGTCTTGGCTTTCGCCGCGTTCTTCGCGGTGTTGTCGGTCAGCCATTTCGGGAACGCCACCGTGCGATGCGTGGGGTACACGTCGACGCGGAAGCTCGGGTACTTCTGCAGCAGCGCCTTGGCGCCTTCGGTGAGCTGCGCGCCGTGTTGCGCCATGTTCTTGCCGTCGATCACCAGGCGCGGCTTCTCGCTCGCGAACGGATTCGGGCGGATGCCGTCGCCGGCCTTGAAGTCTGCGGGCGGCGTGGTCAATCCACCGCTGTAGGCGGGGATGGTGCCGTCCTTGTTGGCGCCGGTCTCGGCGCCGATGGCAGTGAGCGATGTGCCCAGCGCCTTGGCTTCATCGGCGGTGATGGCCGCGATCGCCGGCGCAGAGGCGGCGAGTGTGGCCACCAATGCCGTGGCCAGTCGCGTGAGTTGCATGTGCATGTTGTCTCCGAATTAGAAGGTGGTTCTGAAAGTCAGGCTGACGAAACCACGATCGCGCAGGAAAGTGGTCAGCCCGTTGGTCGCCGTCACCGCGCTGCCGTTGTCCTTGTAGCGACCGAGGAAGTCGATGTACTTGAGGTCGAAGCGGTACTTCTGCTGCACGTCGGCCGACAGGCCGAGCGAGTAGTTGCCCAGTCCTTCGTTGCCGCCGAACACCGTGGCCGCATTGCCCGACACGCCGACCGCATAGGTGAGCGGCGCCGACAGGTCGACACCCGGCATCACCTGGTACCAGGTGGGCGTGAAGGCGAAGCTGATGCCGTAGTAGTCCTTGGTCGTGCAGCCATCCCACTTGTCCTTGGCCGGCGCCGCCGCGGTGGCGTTGCACGGCGCGAAGCCCAGCGCGTTGAACAGGTTGGCGCCACTGCGCACCTTGTCCCAGCGCGAGTACTGCAGTTCGGCAGCCCAGGTGGCACTGTCGAACACCGGTGTTTTCGGCACGGTGCCGAGCACGTTGACGAGCGCGTGCCACGTGTCGCCGCGCGGGCCAGCGGTGTCACCCTTGGACGGCAGGCCCGGCACGACGCCGAGCACTTGACTGTTCAGCGGCGTGTTGACGCGCTTCGACACTTCGGTGCCGAGGCTCACGCCACCGATGTTCTTGGCCAGACTCACGCCGTAGAGCTCGATGTTGTCGGCGTAGATCAGGTTGTACTGGCGCGTCGCTGCCGGCACCGAGGTCAGGAAGGTCTGCGGCAGCTTGTCGGCGAAGTTGCGGTAGTACGCGCCGAGCGTGCCGTCGAGCCACGCCGGGCTCCAGCGCGCCGACAGCCCGAACTCGCCGCTTTGCCCAGGCTCGGACGCGGGGCCGCGCTGCGCGAAGCCAGGGCCGCCGACTGCGGCCGGCAGGACCAGGAACTGCCGGTCCGGTCCATTGAAGACGAAGTCGACCGGTCCGAGATAGGTGCCGCCTTCCGGATAGCGCGCGCTTTCCCATTCGAACATGTACTGCGCGGCCAGCGACAGCGTGTCGGTCACCTGTGCCTGCAGCGACAACTGATTCAGCGGACGGAACAGCTCCTTGGCTTCGGTGCCGGGTGTCGCGAAACCCTTTTGCAGATCGAGCGGATTCTGTGAATACGAGATGCTGTGCAGGTGGCCGCCCAGGAACAGCGACTCGCCCCAATAGGTGGTGTGGCGGCCCAGCTTGGCGTTGACCGGCACGTCGCCCAAGTCGACGCCGCCGAACACGAAGGCGTCGAGCAATTCGCCCGAGCCACCGCGATACAGCCGCTTGGTGGTGCTGCTGTACTGGTTGCCGACGTAGCTTGGAATGGCGGCGAACGTCGGGTTGGAGCGGCTCGTGCCGGTGTAAGCGCCGTCGTACCAGGCGGCGCCGCTCACGCGGCCGCCGAAACGCTTCTGGTAGATGACATCGAACTCGCTCAGCAGGTCGAGGCGCTTGGCGACGAAGTCGCCGTTGTCGAAGCTGTAGTCGCCTTCGTCGGCCAGCACCGAGTTGCCGATCTTGTTGTCGCGTCCTTCGACCCGCGCCGCGAGGTTCGCGCGCACGGTGTTGTCCCAACGGATCGCGAGATCGGGGTTGCCGCTGTCGATTTCGAAAGCGTGTGCAGTGCCACCGCACAGAGCCCAGAGGGCTGCCGCGGCAACGCCGGTGCGGGCGAAGGCGCGTCCCATGGGGGCATGGGGATGAAGAGGGTATCGGCTCACAGGGTCTCCACGAGTGGTTGGTCGAGTTGCCCCGCGGGCGCACCTGCCACAGGGTCAGCGCGGCGAATTCTGTGAAAACACTGGCGATGCACCCCCCCTCTTGGCAGGGGGGCGGCGGGGGGCACGCCAGTCGGCCCGAGGGGGCGCGCTCAACGCGCACCCAGCCATCCGCGGATTAACCACATAGTTAAACTCGCCGCATGCCGACCCGAGCGCTGCAACCTGCCGCCACCGTGCGCGACCCCGAGCAGACGCGCGCCCGCATCCTGGCCGCCGCGAAGGCGGAGTTCGCGCGCGCCGGCCTCGGTGGTGCCCGCGTGGACCGCATCGCGGCGCTGGCGGGCGCCAACAAGCGCATGCTGTACTACTACTTCGACAGCAAGGACGGTCTGTTTCGCGCCGTGCTCGAGGCAGCGTACGAACACATCCGCGAGTCGGAGAAGGCATTGCACCTCGATGCGGTGAATCCGCCCGAGGCGATCCGCCGTCTGGTCGCGTTCACCTGGAACTACTACCTCGCGCACCCCGAGTTCCTGAGCCTGCTCAACAGTGCCAACCTGCACCGCGCCGAACATCTGAAGACCTCGACCAAAGTGCGGCGCATGCACTCGCCGTTCGTCGCGATGATTCGCGAGATCCTCGAGCGCGGCCATCAGGCCGGCGTGTTTCGCAACGGCGTCGACGCGGTGCAGCTGTACATCTCGATCGCCGCCCTCGCCTACTTCTATCTCGGCAACAACTACACGTTGTCGGCGATCTTCGGCCGCGACCTCAAGGCCAAGAAGGCGCGTGACGAGCGGCTCGCGCACATGACCGATCTCGTGCTGGGCTATTTGCGAAAGGGATGATCGTGTCGCCTTCGCGATTCGAGAACGTCGAGCACCTCGAAGACGAGATGTCCACGCCGTCGGCGGCGTTGGTGGATGCGCTGCACAGCGTGCCCGGGGACATCCTGGTGCTCGGTGTCGGCGGCAAGATGGGGCCGACGCTGGCGCGGCTGGCCAAACGCGCCGCGCCCGGCAAGCGAGTGATCGGCGTGGCGCGCTTCTCGGAGTCTGGCCTGAAGGCCACGCTCGAACGCCACGGCATCGAATGCATCGTGGCCGACCTGCTGTCGCGCGAGCAACTCGCCGCATTGCCCGACGTGCCCAACGTGGTGTTCATGGCCGGACGCAAGTTCGGCTCCACCGGCAGCGAGTGGCTGACCTGGGCAATGAACGCGCACGTGCCGGCGCTGGTGGCCGAGCGCTATGCGGCGTCGCGCATCGTCGCGTTCTCCACCGCCTGCGTGTACCCCTTCGTCGACGTCAACGGCCCAGGCGCCGGCGAGTCCATGACGCTGACGCCACCGCCCGGCGAGTACGCGAACTCGTGCGTCGCGCGCGAACGGATGTTCCAGCACTGGTCCCACGAGCGCGGCACCGCGGGGCGATTGATTCGCTTGTCCTACGCGATCGACATGCGCTACGGTGTGCTGCACGACCTGGCGCGCAAGCTGGTGGCGCGTCAACCGATCGACCTCACGATGGGCCACGCCAACATCATCTGGCAAGGGGATGCCAACGACTGGGCGTTGCGCGCGCTCGCACACTGCACGGCACCAACCAGCGGGCTCAACGTCAGCGGGCCGGCACAGCGCATCCGCGACCTCGCCCAGGCGCTGGCGCAACGCCTCGGCGTGAAGCTCGTGTTCACCGGCACCGAGGCGCCCACCGCGTGGCTGGTGGATATCGGCGAAGCGCAACGCCTGTTCGGGTCACCTGCGGTACCGTTGGCCACGATGCTCGACTGGACGGCCGATTGGGTGGCGCGCGACATGGCGAGCCTGAACAAGCCCACCCACTACGAAGCGCGCGACGGCAAGTACTGATGAACCACCCCCGATGCGGCTTGGCGGCCGCCAGCCCCCACAAGGGGCAACACCAGCGGACCGGCGAAGCCGGATCCGCGGTGTTCGCTTGGGCACACCGGTTCGTGCGCCGTGGGTCGCGCCAATCGCGGTGAGGCAACTGACATGCACTGGACCGATATCCCCTCCGATGCGCTCGCGGTGTTGCGCCGCGGCGCGGTGATGCCGGCGCATTTGCTGGCGCTCGACGCCGAACGCCGGCTCGACCGCCGTCGGCAGCGCGCGCTGACGCGCTACTACCTCGATGCGGGATCGGGTGGCTTGGCCGTCGGCGTGCACTCGACGCAGTTCGCGATCCGTCAGGCCGGCCTGTACGAACCGGTGCTCGAGCTGGCCGCGCAGACGGCACGCGACTGGACCCCGCTCGATGGCCATCGGCCGTTGTTCATGATCGCGGGCCTCGCCGGCATCACCGCGCAGGCGAGCCGCGAAGCGCAGATCGCACGCGGCCTCGGCTACCACGCCGGCCTGTTGAGCCTGGCGGCAATGAAGGGCGCAAGCGAAGACGAGCTGATCGCGCACTGCGAGGCCGTGGCGGCGGAGATGCCGCTGGTGGGCTTCTATCTGCAGCCGGCGGTCGGTGGCATCGAGTTGCCGATGCGCTTCTGGCGACGCTTTGCGGCCATCGACAACGTGGTGGCGATCAAGATGGCGCCGTTCAATCGCTACCGCACGCTCGACGTGATCCGTGGCGTCGTCGAGGCCGAGGCCGAAAGGCGCATCACGCTGTACACCGGCAACGACGATCACATCGTGCTCGACCTCGTCACGCCGTTCGTCGTGCGACGCGATGGCGCCGACGTCACGGTGCGCATCGAGGGCGGCCTGCTCGGCCACTGGAGCGTGTGGACGCGGCGTGCGGTCGAGCTGCTGCAGCGCATTCACGCCGCGCGCGAGCGCGGCCGCATCGACGACGCGTTGCTCGCCCTCGATTCGCAGGTCACCGACTGCAACGCCGCGCTGTTCGACGTGGCGCATCGGTTTCGCGGCTGCATCGCCGGTTGCCACGAGGTGCTGCGCCGCCAGGGGCTGCTCGAAGGCATCTGGTGCCTCGACCCGGCCGAAGGCCTGAGCCCGGGCCAGGCGGAGGAGATCGACCGCGTTCAGGCGGCGTACCCCGATCTGAATGACGACGCATTCGTGCGCGAGCATCTGGCGCGCTGGATGGATTGAGCGCCGCCGCAGCGCCCGAGTCGTGCTCCAGCGCCCGCGGGGCTTCCTGGTCCAAACTATTCCGGTTTGATTCCCGCTTCGTGGATCACCGCGGCCCAGCTCTTCAGCTCGGCTCTCACGACTCGTTCAAGCTCCTCCGGGCCGCTGCCGACCGGATCGGCACTCTGCGCGAGCAGTTCACGCTTCACTTCGGGCAGATGCACCACACGGGCCACCTCTCTTTGCATGCGCTCAACGATTGCAGCCGGTGTTCTCGCCGGAGCGAACATCGCGCACCAGGAATCGACCTCGTAGTCCGGCAGGTTCAATTCCTCTGCAACCGTGGGGATGTCCGGCGCGGCAGCAGTGCGCTTTCGCGTCGTCACCGCGAGCGCGCGCAATTTACCCGCGCGCACGTGCGAGAGTGCTGCTGGCGCGGTGAGGAAGAGGAACGGGGTCTGACCGGCTAGCGTGTCGGCGAGCGCGGGACCGCCTCCTTTGTATGGCACGTGCACCATGTTGATTCCGGTCCTGAGCTTCAGCAACTCAGCCGCGATGTGGCCGGGGGTGCCGTTGCCGGGCGAGGCGTAGGAGTAGAAGCCCGGGCGCTCCCTGGCCGCAGCGACCATTTCGCGCAGTGTTGTCGCCGGCGCATTCGGACTCGCGGCGATGAGTTGCGGCACGCTCACAAGGAGCGACACGGGGACGAAGTCGCGCTCGACGTCGTAGTTGAGCTTGTAGAGGAAAGGATTGATCGTGTGCGAAGAGAGCGTGTAGAGGAACGTATAGCCGTCCGGTGCGCTCTTCGCTGCCGCTTCGGTGCCGACGCTGCCGCCGGCGCCGCTGCGGTTCTCGATGATGATCGGCTGCCCGAGGCTCTCCGAGAGCTTGGCCTGGATGATGCGCGCAGTGATGTCGACGGTGCCGCCGGGCGGATAGGGCACGATCAATCGGATCGGTCTGGCGGGATAGTGCTGAGACAGCGCTGGCGTTGCCGCGCACAACGCGTACGCCTCCATCAGGCCGATCATCGCCCATTTCAGCAAGGACATGATGTGCGCGCCGTGGCCCGCTTGAATGTTCGGGTTCATGCTGCTTGAGACGCTGCTCGACCTCCGACAGATTGTTTGCAGCTCCTGCTGCGGCAACCTCCCCGACGATTGACCGTTCCAACTGAATCTGCACATCGCGCTCACCGTGACTATGTGGCGAGACATGTGCCATGCATGCCTCTGTCGGCACTCTATGGTGGGCGAGCGCCGTTGTAGTGAGGCGAATGCCCCGAGGCAGCGCCTGGATTGCGATGTGGCTTAGGGACAAATGTCCCGCGCCTCACGTTACTCGGCGGGCGCAACCACCGTCGTGCGCAGGCCTGCTTTGTCGAACGCTTGGCGGACTAACCCAGAGGCCTTCGCGTCCTCGAGAAAGGCGCGCACATGAGCGAGCGCAGTCGGCCGGTTCTTTGGCACCGCGATGGCGATTGCCGTCGTGTGGAAGTAGCCGTCGAGGATACGCGAACCGGGGATCTCCGCCTGATAGGAGACCAGCGCGTTGCGCCCCAGCGCGAATGCGTCGACCTGGCCGCTACGCAACATGGCAATGGCTTCACCGACCGACGGCACCGCGACGACGGTGGCGGACTTGAGCACGCGCGCGGCGGCGCGAATGGTCGTCGTATTGGCCTCGCCGCCGACTCGCACGCCCGGCCGATCGAGATCGCTGACCGTTCTGAAGTCGGAGCTGCGGAGAACCAGGCACGTGCTCTCGAACTGGACATAGGCCGGCCCGAATTCGACCCGTTTGCTGCGCTCGTCGTCGACCGGGAGGAAGGCGACGTCGATTAATTCCTTCTCCAGCGCGTCGGTGACTTCGCCCGAATTGTGGGCGATGAAGAACTCGATCGGGACGTCGAGCGTTTGCGCCAGTTCGTGGCTGAGGTCCGCCGTAACGCCGTGGGGCCGGCCGTCGGTGTCCTCAGCGACAAAGAACACGGTAGCCTTGGGGGCGGACACGACCCCAACCCGGAGCTTGCCAGTTGATGCGAGCTCCCCTCTGGCCGTGGCGAGATCGCCGGCCGTGGCAGCGGCCGCAACCGTCATGGCGGCGAGCAGGATGCCGCGGAACAGATTGCGTCGCATGAGACCAACCCTCTTTGATGGCCATGTCCCGCGTCAGCGCGCGCCAACGACGTCGGCAGCTCTCCCGAGTCCCGCTTCGCGCGCACGCACAATGGCCTGATAGCGGTGTTCGACGCGAATCTTGTCGAAGACCCGCGTGATGTAGTTGCGAACCGTTTTCTCTGAGAGTCGAAGCGATGCTGCGATCTCCGCGTTGTCGAGACCTGCGGCGATACCTTCCAGAACGGCGCGTTCGCGCGAGGTCAGCTTGTCGAGCGGCAAGGCACGGCTGGTCGGGACGGCGCGGGCCGGTTCAACGAGAAAGCTCCGCACCTCGGCGAAGAGCCGCGGCCAAGCCGGCTCGTCGGCGAGCAGCAGGTGGTTGTCGCTGTCGAGCTGGACGAATCGGCTGTCTGGAATGAGGCTCGCGAGCAGGCGGCCTTCCTCTACCGGAATGACCGCGTCGCGCTCGGGATGCACGACCAGAACGGGACAGCGGATCCGCGAGGCGGCGTCCCGCACGTCCACCTCCCAGCTGATCGCCATCAGGCGCGCGGCCATCTCGGGCGTGGCGGCGGCGCGATGCTGCTCGCACCAGGAGCGGAAATGCTCGAGCGTCCCGCCCGGCTGGAAGGCGGACGCCCAAGTCTGCAGGAAGGCGTGGTTGTCCTGTCCCCAGCCGAGCCTCGTCATGTCGAGCAGCACGCGCGCCTTCTCGGCCTGGTGCGGCTGGCCGCGCCGCAGGCGGCCGCGCGCGAAGGTGCCGTAGAGGACGAGATGGCTCACGCGTTCCGGATGCCGGGCCGCGTACTCGATCGCGATCGGGCCGCCCTGGCAGGTGGCGACCAGGGCGAAGCGCGTGAGCGCGGCGGCGTCGATGACGCACTCGAAATCGCGCACCCAGTTCCCGAACGAGACGTCGTCCACGTCCCGGTCCGAGAGCCCGCAGCCGCGGGAATCGTAGCGCAGCACCTTGTGCTCGCGCGTGAGGGCGTCGAGCCACGGCCGCCAGGAAAGGCTGCGCCACTGGTGCTCGAGATGGGAAATCCAGGTCGCCGACATCACCATCGGCGGGCCTTCGCCGCTCAACGCATAGGCGAGCCGCACACCGTCGGGGGTCGTGCAGAACCGGATCTCCTGCTTCATGGCGGGCATGCCGCTTCCATCGTTCACCCAGAGACGATGCCTGACGCCGTTTCCGGCCATGTTACCTCGCCAGCGGGCGCTTTGCGCCCCCGCCACCGGCTCTGCCGACCCGAAGCAGAAGCTCTGCTCGCGGGCTTTGCCTCGGGCGACTTCCACTTGCCGTTCAGGAGGCGGCGCACTACGGCCGCTGAGCCGCCCTCCGGCCCGCGCGCACAAGGGCGCCCGGCCAGGCTCGCGCTCCACCCGCGCTCAGGTGCCGCAGAACGTCTGATAGCAGGCCGTGACCTCGGGCGGCGCTGGGTCGAGATAGCGCACGAGCTCGGGCACCGCGTCGAACGGGCGGCGCAGCGCGGCGAGCAACTGGTTGAAGGGTTCGAGGTCGTCGTCGTTGGAGGCCGCAGCGAGCGCCTCTTCGACGCGGTGATTGCGCGCGATGACGAGGGGGCTCGTGCGTCGCATCTGCGCGGCGCGTGCCGCCGCGCCCGC
>Ga0065707_10082974_pt1 | contig 11089 bp, 10 predicted proteins | sample SwiRhicommuniRL3_FD_59094 | JGI IMG/M metagenome (GOLD analysis project Ga0065707, IMG submission 59094) | Switchgrass rhizosphere bacterial communities from Rose Lake, Michigan, USA - RL3 v2 (version 2) | ecosystem: Host-associated > Plants > Roots > Rhizosphere > Soil | place: East Lansing... | reverse complement strand
AACAACAGCCAATCGGGTAGGCAGCGCGCGGCGAAGTCCGCGAAGGCATTGAGAGGATGATTGCCGGAGCTGGTAATCGAGTGAGTCATGTTGTTATTTCCTTGAAGTATGTTGAAAGCACTGGCTACACCAACGCCGCGAAAGCACCCGCCTGAATCAACTTCGCCAGCATCGATGCAATGTCAGCATCGCCATGTTGTTCAAGCACTGCCGTGGCCGCGTCGCCCAATGTCAAGCCAGCAGCCAGTTGCTGCAAAAATTCGTATTCAGCGCGATGAACACGCAACGCGATCACCGCGCCATGCGGTCGCGTGAATAGCAAGCCTTCTTCAACATCGCTGATTGCAAACTCTTCAGGCGGCGATGCAGGTGGGCGATTGTGTTGCCAGATGCTTGCCGCAGAGTTCGGCAGCCAGGCTACGCGCAGGGCGGGATGCCAGCGCAAGTTAAGCGTCGGCAATTGTTCCGGCGCAATGGCTTGCAAACTCGCTGCTGTCAGCACGGATGCATCCGCAGCGAAATGCGTTTCAGTCCATAAGCGATCGAGCAACGCCACCGAAGACAGATAATGCAGGCCGTGCAGCTTCGCCGGCGCAGTGATGAATGCGGCGAAGTGTTCGCCATACAGCGCCAACGCCGGTTGCGTCGGCAAGTGCTCATGCGCGTACTGCAATGCCGCGGAATCGAACCATTGCGCACCGACGAGTTGTTCCACCGTGGGATAGTTGGCGCGCAGCACATCGACCAGACCTTTGGCGACAGTGTTCTGATACACGGTGAAGCCAACACCGAAGTGTTCACGCAATGTTGATTCCGGATTCAACAACCCTTGTGCGAAGGTTTGTTGAAATGCAGTTAGCGCAGGCATACGGTAACTCCCTGTAGGTCGGGTTTTATACCCGACTGAGATATTGGAGTCGGGTATAAAACCCGACCTACCGATACCTCTGCATTCGATTCATCAATGTTGATTGAATTTGCTCGCAACAACTGCGCCGCACGCTCTCGCTCATTAAGCAGCTCATCGAACGCCGGCAAGTTATCGTCACGCTCGATGAGCGTTGGCCGCGCACCAATGCGTTCAATCAACTCGCTGTACAACGACCAGACCGCCTCCGACACTGCTGCACCATGCGTGTCGATCAGCAGATCGGTATCCGCATCAGGCGCGTGTCCCGCTAGATGTATCTCCCCAATCGCGTGTGCCGGCAGTCGTGCCAGATATGCTGACGCGTTACCACCAACGTTGTGTGCACTGATGTAGGCGTTGTTCACATCCACCAACAGGCCACAGCCAGTGCGATTCACTAATTCAGTTAAAAACTCCGCTTCGGAGTAATCATGTTGTAGCTGCACATACAAAGAAGGGTTCTCGATGAGAATGCGCCGCTGCAATGCGTTCTGCGCAATATCGATATTGCGCGCAATGCACTGCAAGGCTTCGCGATTGCGCGGAAACGGCAACAGATCGGGAAAGTAATTACCGGAGTTAACCGACCAGGCCAGATGTTCGGAGACGAGGGAGGCGTCGGTACGCTTTACCACTTCAGCTAGACGCTTTAGATGAACCGCATCCGGCAACTCCGCGGAAGCCAGCGATAAGCCCACCCCATGCACCGACACTGCATGCTGTGCAGCGATGGCATCGAGCATGGCCAGACGTGGACCACCGGCGATCATGTAATTTTCCGGATGAATTTCATACCACATGCCGGCGGCCGTGCACGACAACGCCGCATCGAAGTATTCGGGCTTGAAACTCAGGCCGGCGGTGATCTTATTCATGATGCGAAAATGAAATGGTGCTTAGTCGAACGCACCGTCCTTTGAAAAAGCGTCCTCTCTCCCTCAAGGGAGAGAGACAGAGTGAGGGTGTTCTTAAACATTGTCGGCTTCACCCTCACCCCGGCCCTCTCCCTAAGGGAGAGGGGGCAACGATGCTATTAAGAGTGAAATGGAAATTGAGTTACATGGCTTTTTCAGTCAACGAGCCCATGCCATGCGGTGTCTTCATGGTGACGCAGGTGCCCTTGGGAACATTCTTCCAGGCGGTGCCTTGATAGTCGGTCTTCGATGTACCGGCGCACGTAGTGCCGGGACCGGCCTTGCAATCGTTCTTGCCGGCCAGCGCCACGCCGTAGCACTTTTCCATTTCCGGCTTGGCCTTGGCCATGTCATCGGCCAGGGCTACGCCGGTGGTAAGGGCAGTGAGAACCAGCGAGCTGAGCATCAGGTTTGCAGTTTTCATTGGATGATCTCCGTTATCAGGTGTCGATGTAGTTAAATCTGTTCAGCGAGAGACGTGACTCGGTGACGCTGACCCAGACCAATACGCAAGCGGCAACGATTCGGTTACAGTGCGTGCCACAATAATTTCAACTTTTTCATTCGATTTTTGACCATACCTGTAACCAACACCCCAGGTCATCCGTATTCGACCATGAGTCGTTCCATACCCGCCTCCGCCGTGCTGCAAAGCGTCGAGACTCAGTTGCGTGAACTGATGCTGCTCGGGCTGCAAGGCAATGCGCAGGCGCATGGAAAATTATTGACCGACCTGTCGCAACTGCTGCGCAAGTTCTTTCAACGACGACTCTCTTATGAACATGCGGAAGTCGAGGATCTGGTGCAGGAAACTTTGTTGGCCATTCATACGCGTCGGGCAACCTACGATCCGACCCAGGCATTCACGGCCTGGGCGTATGCCGTGGCGCGTTATAAATTGATCGATTACCTGCGCCGACAACGATTGCGCATCACCATCAACATCGACGATTGCAGCGAACTGTTCGGTGTCGAGGTGATGGCAGCCGAAGACGCCAGCCGCGATGTCGAGGAGCTGCTGGCTGAGCTGCCTGCAGCGCAACGTGCCGCCATTCAACTGACGCGCATCGAAGGGCTGTCGGTAGAAGAAGCGGCGGCGCGCAGCGGGCAATCCGTCTCCGGCATTAAGGTCGGCGTGCATCGTGGTTTGAAAAAATTGAGCGCGTTGTTCGGCGCAGACGATCAATAACTTGAATGGCGACCGGCACTGACATGCGCACCGACGAGCTCATCAACTCGCTTACACAGAATCTGCAGCCGACTCCCAAGGACATGATTGCGCGCCTGCTCAACTGGGCCGCACTGGTGGGACTTGCCATTGCTGTGCTGATCATCGTGCTGGTCGGCGTGCGCAAGGATTTAAACGCCGCTTTATTTAGCTGGCCGTTCTGGATGAAGTGGACTTATACGATCAGCATGGCGCTTACCGCTTATCTGCTCTGCGAGCGCCTGGCGCGACCCGGCATGAAACTCGGATGGCTTGCCATCTTGCCGCTATTACCCGCCGCCCTGCTGGCCTTCATGGCCGTTCGCACGCAACTGCATTTGCCGAGCGATGCACGCATGGCCACCTGGATGGGTCATTCCGCCACGCTATGTCCGTTTTATATCGGCGCACTGTCCATTCCGGTATTCGCGGTGCTGTGCCGCACACTGCGCCAAACGGCGCCCACCGACCTGCGCACTGCAGCTTGCGCAGCCGGCTTGATGTCAGGCGCGATTGCCGCATTCGCTTATTGTCTGTTGTGCAATGAAAGCAGCGTGTCATTTGTAGCCACGTGGTACACGCTGGGCATGTCGATGCCTGCGCTGCTGGGCGCGGTGTTTGGTAATACGTTGTTGCGGTGGTAGTCATTAGGAAGGCTCGACCACTTAAATTGGAATGGCGAGCCCCCACAACTAGGTCCATCTACATTGGGCCGCTACAAGATTTTGTTGCCCACCGTAGGGGCGCAATTCATTGCGCCCTCCTGTCGCCGCAACAGAAAGCACGACAAGGCGAACGCCGCGCAAGCACTGACTGCAATCAAATCTTCATGCCACACCGGCGAGAAGATCAATAAAAATCCCTGTCCTTTAACCAGCGCGGAAAAACTCGATACACAAAACGGCATCAGAAATAGCCGCGCCGTCGTCCAGAAATCCGGCTTGCCGTTACCCGATACGCTGAGTATCAAACCGATGCCGATGACGGCGCTGATGCCCAGCGAGGTCAACCACAGACCCGGCGAGGCATCGAAGTGAAACGCCAACATTGATAAGTACCAGATGAGATAACACCACAGCACCTGTTTGGCAGTGGGCAGCGTGCGCAGATAGTTGAGCAGGGATTTCACGATGATCGAGCGGCGATGTTGATAAATGGACAGCAGCATGCAAGCGTTGCGCCATGTGTAACATCGTAGGCTCGTTCGCGAACGACCCTGCTTTGAATATGCAAAGGGCGGTTCCCGAACCGCCCCTACGAAGCGCGGCATCATCCTCGCCGAAACGTCACCACCAACACATCGCGATGCGCAGGCAATGCCGGGTTCAATGGCCGCACCGGCGTAACGCCGTGATACACGCGCGCATCGTCGACCAACGCCGCATCGCAACTCTCGATCAAGGTAAACTCGCCCAATGGCTGTCGACGTTCGTCGTAAATAGTCGTGATGCCTTCGGCGATGTTTTCACGCGTGATCAACAACACCAGCACCCAATCGACACCGTCGCGATGCAGACCTTCAGGTGTGGGTTGGCCGGGCGCATCGGCACGCGCTTCGATGCGAAACTGATGACACTCCACATGCCACTGCGCCGGCTGCGATACCGCCGGCGTTAACGCCGTGAATAGTTGTTCGCAGCCGCGCAGAATCGCCAGCAACAAGGGATGCGCCGCTATGGGTTCGGTAAACGGTAGAAACCAGCGCGCGATGCCGCCATTCACTGCGTTGTAATCGCGACTTTGATAATGCGGCTGGCGTGGTTTGCGTTGAATGCTGTGCGCCGATACGGCATAGGCTTCGAAGCGACGGCGGCGGTAGCGACCACCGTCGGCCATGTAGGTATCGACACCGAGATTGTTCCAGCTCGCGGCGAACTCAGGCCAGCGTTGCCAATCGGCAGCGCAGAGCCATTGCTTGAATTGCGCGGCGGCAACAAAGGCGAAGCCGATTTGTGCGAGGTCGGTTACCAACTGCTGCTCGTGATGTGTTGATGCGTGCATCTTGTTGCGTGGATGTAAGGCGATTCATGAGCCGCCCGCTTAGTCTCTGCTGGACGGAATCTGCAGAGGGCGAGGCATGCTTCGTCCCTGCATAAGAAAAAACAAAGGCGTTCGACAGCCTATCTTCAAACCCATCGCACCGCACAACAAACGTGCGCGCGTGAGCCAGCGCTGCGCCGTTTGAGTTCAGAAACAGGCTAAAAACCGGCCCTAATCGCGATGCATCGCGCTTAAGTTGCTGATTCCGCAAAGGCGCATGCGAGTGGCACAGGCATTGCATTGATAGAACTACTCAGAGTTCGCATCCCCCCGCAACTCTGGTGAGACCTCTCCTTTCTGGCGAGGGGTCTCCTTGGCAACGCCGCCGACTGTCACTGAAGCACTCCGGGCTTCGATGACATTCGAGCGGCGTTTTTTTTGGCCTCGATTTTTGGCTCATCTATTGGGCGTGAGGTTGGAAGAGATGAACGGTCGTGCAACTCGCTTACAGCTACTGAACTTCACCACCATTCCGATGCGGGCCTTCCATCTGGCCTGGATGGCGTTCTTCGTTTGCTTCTTCGCCTGGTTTGCCGTCGCGCCGCTGATGCCCATCATTCGTACCGATCTGGGCCTGACCAAGGATCAGATCGCCAACATCAACATCGCGGCGGTGATGGTCACCATCCTGGTTCGCTTGATCGTCGGCCCGCTGTGCGACAAGTACGGCGCACGCCTGACTTATACCTGGCTGCTGGCGCTGGGTTCATTACCGGTGATGGGCATTGCTTTCACGCATAGCTATGAAGGCTTCTTGTTCTTTCGTCTGTGCATCGGCGCAATCGGCGCTTCATTCGTCATCACGCAATTGCACACCGGCGCGATGTTCGCACCCAATGTAGTGGGCACTGCCAACGCCACCAGCGCCGGCTGGGGCAACTCCGGCGGTGGCGCGACGCAAGCGTTGATGCCATTGATCGTTGCTGCCATCGTCAGCTTCGGTGTTGAACAAACCATGGGCTGGCGCATCGCCATGTTTGTACCCGGCTTGATGATGCTGGGCATGGCGGTGTTCTACTACCGCTGCGCGAAAGACACGCCGCGCGGCAACCTGAAAGATCTGCCGCATCACGATGACGCCAAATCCGTCAGCGGCTGGCAGAGCTTTCGGTTGGCTGCCAGCGACTATCGCGTGTGGATGTTGTTCGTCACTTACGGCGCCTGCTTCGGTGTGGAACTCACCATTCACAACATGGCGTCGATCTACTTTGTCGACACGTTCAAACTGGATATCAAAACCGCGGGTCTCTATGTCGGCTGCTTCGGTTTGCTGGCCTTGTTTGCCCGTGCACTGGGTGGATTGATCTCCGACAAGATCGCGCACAACAAGGGACTTGACGGCCGCACCCGCTGGTTGTTTGCCTTGATTCTTGCCGAAGGCTTGGGACTCATGGCATTCGCCAATGCTGCCAATGCACAACTCGCCTTCATCACCATGATCGTGTTCGGCCTGTTCACGCACATGGCTTGCGGCGCGACGTATAGCTTGACGCCATTCATCAACAGCAAAGCCAAGGGCGGCGTGTCGGGAATCATTGGTGCAGGTGGCAATGTGGGCGCGGTGCTCGCCGGCTTTCTGATGAAGGACAGTATCAGCACGCAAGCGGGCCTCGGCACGTTGGGCTTGCTGGTTGCCGCCAGTTCGCTGTGCGCGATTGCCGTGCGTTTCAACGCCGGCCACAAATCGGCAGAACGTGATGCCTACGCTGCGGCATTGGCCGATCGTCATGGCACCAACGCCACGCTGACCCGCCCCACTTCGAAAAAAGCTGCTTAAGCCATACGAGACTTTTATGAGCAACACTCAACACATTCTGGTAATCGGCAATGGCATGGTCGGTCATCGTTTTTTGGAATCGCTGGTGGCCGCATCACCCGGCCATGCCATCACTGTGCTGTGCGAAGAACCGCGTCCTGCGTATGACCGCGTGCAGTTGTCGGGCTATTTTTCCGGCAAAACGGCTGACGATCTATCGCTGGTGAAAGACGGCTTCTTCGAGCAACACGATATTGCCTTGCACTTGAATGCCAAAGCCGAGCACATCGATCGCGCCAACAAGATTGTGCGTTCATCCCAAGGCCATGAGCTGAGCTACGACAAGTTGGTGCTCGCCACTGGTTCATATCCGTTCGTGCCACCGGTGCCCGGCTACAACCGCGAACATTGTCTGGTGTATCGCACCATTGAAGATCTGGAAGCCATCAAAGCTGCGGGCGAAGTCAGCAAGATTGGCGTAGTCATTGGTGGCGGCTTGCTGGGTCTGGAAGCGGCAAAGGCGTTAAAGGATCTGGGTGTAGAAACGCACGTGGTTGAATTCGCGCCGCGCCTGATGGCCGTGCAACTCGATGATGCCGGCGGCTTGATGCTGCGGCGAAAGATTGAAGAGCTGGGTGTGAAAGTACACACCAGCAAGAACACCAAGGAGATTGTTGATGGCGACGCGGCGCGCCACAAAATGGTGTTTGCCGATGGCAGTGTGCTTGAAACCGACATGATCGTTTTTTCTGCCGGTATTCGTCCGCAGGATGCGCTGGCCAAAGCCGCGGGCCTAGAAATCGGTGCACGCGGTGGCATTGTCGTCAACAATCAATGCCAGACTTCCGATGCCGACATTTACGCCATCGGTGAATGTGCGTTGTGGAGCGGCAAGATTTACGGACTGGTCGCGCCCGGTTATCAAATGGCGCAAACCACCGTGAATCATCTGCTCGGCAAAGACGCGGCATTCACTGGCGCCGACATGAGCACCAAGTTGAAATTGATGGGCGTCGATGTGGCCTCATTGGGCGATGCGCTGTGCCAATCGCCCGGTGCGCGTGCGTATTCATTCGTCGATGAGCGCAAGCAGACATATAAAAAATTGGTCGTCAGCGAAGACGGCAAATACCTGCTCGGCGGTATTCTGGTCGGCGATGCCGCCGACTATGGCAACTGGTTGCAGATGATGCTCAATGCCCTGCCCTTGCCCGAGCATCCTGAAGAATTGATTCTGCCGGTATTCGAAGGTGGCAAGAAGCCGGTTGCACTAGGCGTTGCAGCGTTGCCCAACTCGGCGCAGATCTGTTCGTGCAACAACGTCAGCAAGGGCGATCTGTGCGGCGCTATCGATGCCGGCTGCAACACCCTCGGTGCATTGAAGAAGGCCACCAAGGCCGGCACGTCGTGCGGCGGTTGCAGCACGCTGGTCGGTCAGATTCTCAAAGCGGAACTCGCCAGTCGTGGCGTGAGCGTGAACAACCACATCTGCGAACACTTCAAGTATTCGCGGCAGGAATTGTTTCATCTCATCAAGGTGAGCCAGATCAAGTCGTTCGATGACTTGATTCGCAAGCATGGTCACGGCCATGGTTGCGATATCTGCAAGCCCGCCGTGGCTTCGATCATGGCGTCGATCTACAACGAGTTCGTGCTCAAGCGCGATAAGGCGCAGTTGCAAGATACCAACGACTACTACCTCGCCAATATGCAGAAGAACGGCACGTACTCGGTGGTGCCGCGCATTGCCGGTGGTGAGTTGACACCAAAACAGTTGATCATCATTGGCCAGGTGGCTGAGAAGTTCGGCCTGTACACCAAGATCACCGGTGGTCAGCGCATCGATCTGTTCGGCGCGCAGGTGCACGAGCTGCCATTGATCTGGAAAGATCTCACCGATGCCGGCTTTGAATCGGGTCATGCTTACGGCAAATCATTGCGCACCGTGAAATCCTGCGTGGGTTCGACATGGTGTCGTTATGGCGTGCAAGACAGTGTGGGTCTCGCCATCGAACTGGAGAATCGTTACAAAGGTCTGCGTTCGCCGCACAAGATCAAGTTCGGCGTATCGGGTTGCACGCGCGAGTGCGCCGAAGCACAGGGCAAGGACATCGGCGTGATCGCCACCGAAAAAGGCTGGAATTTGTACGTATGCGGCAATGGCGGCATGAAGCCGCGTCACGCCGATTTGTTTGCCAGCGATCTCGATAAAGAAACGCTGATCAAGTACATCGATCGCGTGTTGATGTTCTATGTGCGCACCGCCGATCGTTTGCAACGCACTTCCACCTGGCTGGAAAATCTCGAAGGCGGCCTCGACTATCTCAAACAGGTGGTGATTGAAGACAAGCTCAATCTCAATGCGGAGCTGGAAGCCGACATGGCCAATGTGGTCGGCACTTATGAGTGCGAATGGAAGAAAGCCATCAACGAACCGGAAACCTTGAAACGTTTCCGTCACTTCATCAACAGCGATGCCACCGACAATCGCGTGGTGTTCGTGCAGGAGCGCGGACAGATTCGTCCCGCCACCAATGAAGAACTGGCTGAGCGAGACAGCAAAAACAGCTTGAAGGAAGCGGTGTAATCATGGCCAGCCCAACAATGAGTGAAGGCATCAAGACTCCTTGGCACAACATCTGTGCCTTCGACGACATCACGCCCAACACCGGCGTGTGTGCATTGGTAAATGGCAAGCAGATCGCCATCTTCCGTTTCGACGACATGGTGTTTGCGGTCGATAATTACGATCCCGCCTCTGAAGCCAATGTGATTTCGCGCGGACTGGTGGGTGATTTGAATGGTGAGCTGGTGGTGGCGTCACCTATCTACAAGCATCACTACAACCTGCTCACCGGTCGCTGCCAGGAAGATCCGGATAATTCCATCGCTGCTTATCCTGCACGCGTCGTCAATGGCCAGATCTGGGTGCAAAGTACGCCATTCAAACGCGGCGGTCGCCGCAAGCTGGTAGTGATCGGCAATGGCATGGCCGGCATGCGCACGGTGGAAGAATTGTTGCAGCTTGCACCCAATGCGTATGACATCACCGTGATCGGCGCCGAGCCGCATGGCAACTACAATCGCATCCTGTTGTCGCCGGTGTTGTCCGGTGAAAAGAAGATCGATGACATCATGATCAACTCGCGCGAGTGGTATGTGGAAAAAGGCATCACCTTGCATGCCGGCGATGCCGCGGTTGCCATCGATCGCACACGACGTGTGGTGAAGACCGCATCGGGCACAGAGTTTGCTTACGATCGTTTGCTGCTCACCACCGGTTCGAATCCCATCATGCTGCCCGTGCCCGGCAAGGACTTGCCTGGCGTGGTGAGCTTCAGAGACTTAAGCGATGTCGATGCCATGCTGACGGCGTCGAAGCAATACAAGCGCGCGGTGGTGATCGGCGGCGGCTTGCTGGGTCTTGAAGCGGCGTATGGTTTGAAACGTCGTGGCATGGAAGTAACGGTCGTGCACTTGCTCGATACCTTGATGGAACGTCAGTTGGACAAAGCGGCAGCCGATCTGCTTAAAGCCTCCCTGGAACAACGTGGTTTGCACTTTCTGATGCAGGCGAAAACTACTGAAATTCTTGGGCAAGAACGCGTTACCGGCATTCGCTTTGAAGATGGCCAACAACTGCAAGCCGACTTGGTGGTGATGGCTGCCGGCATTCGTCCGAATATTGAACTGGCGCAAAAAGCCAATCTGCGTTGCGAACGCGGCGTACTGGTCGACGACAGCATGCAGACTTACGATCCCACGATTTATGCGGTGGGCGAATGCATTCAACATCGCAAGCTGACGTATGGTCTGGTAGCGCCGATCTGGGAACAGGCACGCATCTGTGCGATTCATCTTGCGGAAAAAGGCGTGTCGTACTACCGCGGCTCGATTACGTCCACGCAGTTGAAAGTAACCGGCATCGATTTGTTTTCCGCCGGCGATTTCATTGGCGGCGCGAACAGCGAAGCCTTGGTGATGAAAGACGCCAAGCGCGGCATCTACAAGCGCGTGGTGATCGAAGGCAACTTGGTGAAAGGTTGTGTGCTGTACGGCGACACCAAGGATGGCCCGTGGTACTTTGAATTGATGAACGAGGCCAAAGACATCGGCAGCATGCGCGAGCATCTGTTGTTTGGTGCGGCGTTTGCGGATTCGGCGGCATAGTGCTGTTTTCCGTTGTAGGTTGGGCTGAGTCTGCGAAGCCCAACATTTGTGGAAGGTTGCTTGAGTGTGGGCTTCGCGGACTCAGCCCAACC
>Ga0065707_10082971_pt1 | contig 11093 bp, 6 predicted proteins | sample SwiRhicommuniRL3_FD_59094 | JGI IMG/M metagenome (GOLD analysis project Ga0065707, IMG submission 59094) | Switchgrass rhizosphere bacterial communities from Rose Lake, Michigan, USA - RL3 v2 (version 2) | ecosystem: Host-associated > Plants > Roots > Rhizosphere > Soil | place: East Lansing, MI... | reverse complement strand
TGCTGCTGGTCCTGGTCTCGTCCTGGACCACGGAGCTCCTCGGCATCCACGCACTCTTCGGCGCCTTCCTGGTCGGCGCCATCATGCCGCGCGAAGCCGCGCTCAACGAAGCGCTCATCCCGCACGTCCGCGGCCTCACCAGCGTCATTTTTCTGCCGCTCTTTTTCGCCGTCACCGGACTGCGCACCAACATCGGCCTATTGGGCTCGCCCGCGCTCTGGTTCTGCTGCGCGCTCGTGCTCCTCGTGGCCATCGCCGGAAAGCTCGGCGGCGCCACGCTCAGCGCCGCCGCCACCGGCTCATCCTGGCGCGACGCCACCGCCATCGGCGTCCTCATGAACACGCGCGGCCTCATGGAGATGGTCGTCCTCAACATCGGCCTCGAGATCGGCGTCGTCTCCACCAGCCTCTTCACCATGATCGTGATCATGGCTCTCGTCACAACCGCGATGACCACGCCCCTGCTGGACCTGCTCGTCCGCGCCGAGGCTTCGACTCCGGCCGAGGCGCAGGGCGCCACGATCGTCACGTGAGCTGGATTCAACTCCTTCCGGCAACTGTCTAGTAATATCCGGTCTCAATCCTTAAGAGATCGACAATTGTGACTCGCGCGGGTCGTGCCACGAAACTGGTACCCGGGCGACTTCCATCGTGATGCGCAAGGGACTTGGAAATCTCATTCTCAGTCCTTCTAATGTGTGGGCAATTTCGAGCCCGATTGAGAAAGCGCTACGATGTGCTCATCCATGGAGCATCCATTTTCCTCCGGGCGAATGCTTTCGGCATTCGTGAACGGTGGACTCGACGCGTTGACAAGGCGAGAGATCGTCGAGCATGTGAGCCATTGCTCCGACTGTCACGATCGGTGGAACGAGGCGGCCAATAGGTCATCGAGGTACAAGGGGCTACGGAAGTACCGACGCGCGGCCTATTCGGTCGTCTTGCTAGGTGTCGGTGCACTTCTCATCGGCCGCAGCATTAGCCCTCCCGTCATCGGCGGAGCCGCCGCTTTGAATGCGCTGGTAGATGCGAGCGCAGATCTTGCCTATCGACCTGTCTTACCGCGCCTCAGCAGCGGATTTTCATATCGCGCGCCGAAAGATGAGTCCCGAGGCGACCAGCGCAGGGGGGACGTCAATCTTGAAGTCCTGCAGGTGGCTGCCAGGATCAGCACCGCAGCTGAGAAGGAGCCGACTCCGGAGAACCTGCATGCACTCGGTCTTTCGCTAATTCTCGTCGGGAACTTCAACCAAGCCATCGAGGTACTCAAACAGGCCGTGCGCGGCGATCCTTCTAGTTTCTTATACAAGAGCGACCTCGCTGCGGCGCACCTCGCTCGCGCTGTGCAAAGCCGCGACAATGCTGACGACTACGCCGCCGCATGCGAGGAGCTCTCGAAACTGATCCTGCTCGAGCGGAGCCGGGAGCCGGTGGTTCATTTCAACCTTGCGCTGGCCTTTGAAGGACTCGAGAACCGTATCGCAGCAGAACGCGCCTGGAAGGATTACCTTGGCCTAGACGACAACTCACCATGGGCGGATGAAGCGCGGCATCACCTCGATAGCCTCCGCGCAGCGTCGTCGGGCGCATTGCCCACGGTCACCTCTGCGATGGCCGTAAACAGTAACTGGGTTTGTGGCGAGCCACTGCGAACGAGGCGTTACGTCGAGAACGACGTCCTGCCGCAGTGGGCGGAAGCGACAATGCTCAATGACATTGCAGCGGCAAGTGCGTCATTGGGCGTTCTAAATGGCGCTGGTGAGGCGCTGCAGCGTTGTACGACTGACCGCTGTCTACTGTCGATGGCCACGACTTTGCGCTCCGTGGCGGCCGACCGCTCCGGTTCGGTGCGCGTGGCCTCGGCCATTCTTGCGCTCCGCGCCGCACACGAGCTCGCACGGCGCGAGCAGGGTCGGCCGGCCGGGGCAGCGTACGAGCGCGCGTCTAATGCATTGAAGGACGTCGGCCTCCCAATCCATCAGCTGGCGGCCGGTCACGCCGCATTTCAGTATTACTACATCGGAGACTTCGTGACCGCGCGGCGGCTGCTCGATGATGCGCCTCGCGACGAGGCCGGTGCGCCGGGATGGGCGGCGCAGTTGTACTGGGTCGACGGCATGGTGCATCTGGCCGGCGGCTCGCCGTATCGGTCGCTGGAGCTGTACCAGAAAGCCGCCGACGTGTTCGCGCGTATCCGCGACCTCCGCAACGCGGCCATGCTCGAGATGTTGGCGGCCGAAAACCTCACTATCCTCGGCGCTTCTGACGAAGCGTGGCCCCACCGTCTCAACGCATTGGCGGCGCTCCGGCGCAACGGCGACACCGAACACGAACAAGTGGCACTCAACGAAGCAGCGGAAGCAGCGATGTCCGCAGGCCATCCGTTTGCTGCTCTCGCCTACCAGCAATCGGCACAGCACCTCGTTCGCGAAGATGACGATCCGTCCGTCGAGACGTATGGGGAGTTGTGGCTCGCGCTCATCAACGAGCGCTGTGGATTCCGCGAGGCAGCTACTGCTGCTCTAGCGCGAGCTCAGGATCTCGCGGCGCGAGTGCCGGGAGACGACGCACGCGGTCGTGTGGAAGCCGACATCGATTTCGCGGAGGGTGTCATCGAACAGGCCGAGAATCCGTATCGGTCGATCGCTCTCTGGTCGTCCGCTCTCGACTACTCCCGATCGGTAGGTTCTCACTATCGCGCCGCGCAGCTCCTGCTCGCTCGCGGCCGGGCACTGCGCCGACTAGGGCAACGCGAACGATCGCGCGCAGATCTGACCGCCGGAATTGTCGAGTTGGAAGCGCAACGGCCGCTGGTCGAGAACGAGACGTTGCGCACCAGTTTTTTTGGGCGTGGCGCCGATCTCTTCGATGAACTGATCTCGTTGCTTCTGGAAATCGGAGACTCAACGGCTGCCTACGACATTGCCGAACGCCGCCGAGAACGGACGCTGCTTGATGCGTTCGAGCAGAACGTCCACGAAACTCCCACTACCGCAGCGCAGATTCGCGAGACGCTGAAGGACGAAGAAGTCCTTCTCCAGTATGCCGTGCTGTCCGATGGACTCGTCCGTTGGGAAGTACGCCGAGGTGGCGTCAAGATGTCCAGAGTCGGACTGCGCGCAGAGGAACTACGCCGGCTCATCGACACCATCTATGAGAACAGAGAATCCGGAGTCATTACGGCGCAACAGAAGATTGCACTGACGTCGCTGCGAAAAACGCTCATCCCCTTTGACACCACACAGAAGCCGGGCGGGCGTCTCATCATCATCCCCGATTCGCTTCTGACACGTGTACCGTTCGCCGCCTTGATGGACGAAACGTCGTTCCTCGTCGAAAGGTATTCGATCGAGGTGTCGCCGAGCGCAAGCCTCTTTGTCGCGTGCCGGCGACGGGAACACGACCTCGCCGCGACGGCCGGTACCGGGCGATCTCCGCGCGCATTCGTATTCGGTGACACGCGCGGCGTTTCCAAGATGTCTCTTGCACCGCTGCGCGGGGCGACCATGGAGTTGCGCGAAGCAGCGCTGGCCCTGAATACCGTCCCGATTACCGGCGGTGACGCCACCAAGCCGACCTTCCTTCGCGGCGCGCCAACGGCCGACATTATCTACGTAGCTGGGCACGCTGTAGCCGGAGCCGTGTCGGCACGCCCGGCACTGGTAATGGCGGTCGACCGGGCGGAAGGAGGCGATTTGCTGGCAATCGAGGAAATCCGGCAGAGCCACCTTCGCGGTCGCCTGGTCGTACTGGCGGCATGCGGTACAGCCGTGAACCAGGGAGAGGGCGTGACCAGTCTGGCCAGAGCATTCCTGGTTGCGGGCGTGCCGGCAGTGGCCGGATCGCTCCTGTCGGTCGACGACCGCGCAACACAGCGGCTTCTGGCGCCGTTTGCCCGGGAAGTAGTGCGCGGCCGCTCTCCAAGCGACGCCTTGCGTCATGTGCAACTCGCCGCACTCAATCGCGACCGGTCCGGCGATCCACTCTCTTGGGCGGGATTTCAAATCTACGGAAGTGCGTCGCTCCCGATCTCAGCAGGTTCCTGAACTCGAAAGGGGAAACTTATGGCAGACATCATGTCGCAAATCATTCTGACCGGCATTTGTCTCTTCCTCAGACCGGAGGCGGGGAAGCCCCCGGAAGCGGCTGTATTCATGGACGGACGAACGAATCTCGATGAGACCGCATCCGCTCATCCGCATCACGTCTATCTGGTAATCGATCAGTCCGCATACACAGTGAATCAAACCAAATACACAGATGAAGGGTTGCTGATACCCGCGGTGAAAGCTGGAGCCTTCGGTAAAAAGTTCGACGTTTACACCCTCGACGACCGATTGATCAGGATTGGCTCCCCTGCAACGCAAGGTGAGCTCACGGACGATCTGGACAACGCGAAATTTCCGATACCGCATCTCAAGAAGGCTTGGCCGCGGATCATGGGCGGCGGGCACAAAGAGATCGAGGGGCTCCACCTCTCGAAGAGACCTGATGCGCTGAAGAACCTGGTCAATGCGCGCTTCGAATTGCTATCGGGGGACCTGAACGTGAGCTTTGCCAACGATGATCAATGGCAATTCGCACCCGGCGTCTTATTTCACACGCGGCTTGAAGGTGAAATCCCGCAGGAGGTCACCCTCAAGCAAACATTGGTCGATGATGGTGTGAATTTCCTGATCTACGATTTCAGCAAGGCGAAACTGACGCACGCGTTAAAGGTCAAGCCGAAGTCAGGCAATACCGTAACCGTCCTGCTGGCCAACGTTCCCGAGAACGATATTTTTCCCTCAGACTCGTGCGTCACGGAAGTCGACTGCTTGAAAGATCCCGAGAACATCTGCTGCAAGGATCACCATTTCTCGATCTACTACAAGGCGTTCGAAAATCAGCCGGGCGACCCTCCTCTTCCCCACAAGTTGCCCAATGCTCTTGCGTTGGGCCTTCCTCATGATGGATCGGCACCGTTGTTCCGAGTCGGCGGTGCGAACTGCGGCCCAGCTCAACAACCGTAATGGTGAGGAGATGACGATGTTCAAACGTTCCCTGATCGCGATTTTCACCATGGCTTCGCTGCTGTCAACATTCGGCTGTACGACCTCGCGCCCTCCCATTCCACCCGTGCCGCCCGCCCGCGCGAGTGTCGATGCCGCCAACTGCCCAAACGCGATTCCCGGCGGTTACCTTGTTGGATTCGTGGATTCAGCGTCGTTGCAGACGTTCACTGCAAACTTCCTATCAACTTTCCGTGCGGTGGGGGATAAGGCACCGTTCAACGCTGAACTCAAGCAACTCACGGATACCGTCCTCCTACTGAGGAACTCCCCCGTCGTCCCGCGCACGTCCGAAAACGCCGGCATCAGATATGTCGACAACGACGCTAAGGTGAATTTGCTCAAGACACCATCTGACGGCGATTTCGACCAGCAGTGCGGTTTGAAAACAATCAATGCAGAAGCGGCGTGGGATCTTGCGGATCCTACTAAGGCTCACGACGTCAAGGTGGCTATCGTGGACTCGGGAATCGCTCACCGTTCCGCATTTAAGTCCGTGTCAGGCGACAACGATCTATATGGGCACGGAACTCATCTAGCCGGGATCATCGGAGCGGCCGAGGGCGACGGTGGCACGGTGGGTGTCGTGTGGGATGTAAAGCTCTACGGGTACAGTTTCACCGACAGTTTAGGCAACGGTACTCTTGTCAATGCGGTTGAGCAATTGGATCGCGCCATCGATGCCGGTCCGGACATCGTCGTCCTGGCTTGGGGTTCGGCATGTCCATCTCAGGCCATGTATGAGCTGATCGTAGGTCATCCCGAAATCCTCTTCGTTGCCGCCGCCGGCAATAAAAACAGTGATCTCGGGACGACGCCCATCTATCCGGCGGTCATCGATGCCCCGAATCTGATCACGGTCATGGCTACTCTTTGTATCGATGCGGGCACCGAGGTGCCTGCTCTTTTCACCTCGTACGGTAACGCAGTCGATATCGCGGCGCCGGGGGCGGATGCTGTGACCGGCATTCCTTGCGGTGATACCTGTGGTACGTCGGAGCACGGCATCCTCAGCACAGTGCTGAATGACTTGTACTGTTGCGCCAAAGGAACATCGATGTCGGCGGCATTCGTTGCCGGGGCGGCGGCTCTCGTCAAGTCGCATCGGTCGACGCTGAAAGGGGGTGCCCTCAAGACATGTCTGATGGACTCCGCCTATGACCTTGCGACGCTGGCCGGCAAGTGCAACTGCGGACGACTCGATCTGCTGAAGGCGGTGGTGGATGGAGCACAGCAACCACTGTCGTGCAAGTGAGGAAGTTAGATAGGAGTGCATCTCCATCGTGCGGTTTCGCGCCGCGGAACCGATACTCGAGGCGCCACGATCGTCACGTGAGCCGGCCTCCGGCCTGTTCGAGCCGCGCGTCATAACAGGCCATCTGCCGCTGGGAAAGTATTACCCGAAACGATCCTGCTGTTGGTGTTGCTGGCCATCCAGATCGGTGGAGCGATCGCATGGTCCGATCTTCCGGTGGTACGGTGGCTGACATGCGCCTGAAACTCGCCTTTCTTGCCCTGATCATCGCGCAGGCTTGCGCCTCCGCTCCCGCACCGGTCGACGACGATCGCGCACGCACGATCGCGCTCCTCACACATCAGGCAGATGCCTGGGATAAGGCCATCATCCGCAAAGACCGCGCCGCCATCGAAGCAAACATGGCCGAGGACTTCCGCCAGATCGACGGCGGCGGAAACGTAGCGACCAAGACCTCCTTCGTGGAAGGGCTCATGTCTCCCGCGCTGGAAATCGATCCGTACACCGTCGAGGAATTCGATGTCCGGCTCTACGGCGACGTCGCACTCCTCAGCGGACGCACGGACATGACGGGCCGATACGACGGCAAAACGTTCTCCAGCCACTACCGGTACAATCGATATCTATGTCCGGCATGATGGCGCGTGGAAGATCGTCAGTGTGCAGATCTCGAAGATCACGCCATGACCTGTTTCGAATTCGGCAGGAGCGGTGCCGGAGCGCTTGCTTCACCGTCATCTCGCTGAGATTGCGGATTGCCGGGGCGACCGTCGTGTGCTCATCCACGCCGATGGCACCGTGCCGTTTTCGCTCGTTCAGGAAATCCTGGCCGCGTCGCGCGATGCCGGTTTTGCGGAGTTGTCGCTCGTCACCTTCCGAGGAACACGGTTCGAGGCCTGGAAGAAAGGCGGAGCGGTCTAAACTCTTTGGTGGTGTAAGCTTCTCCACACATCCACAAAGGAGCTGTAAATGACCGACGTTGCAACTGCGCCGGCGCAAACGGGTAGCACCGGCTGGATTTCCCGATTGGCCTCTCGTGGTGTGAACTTCCCCTGTTCCTTCCGCGTACACACGCCGGGCGGCGGAGCCATCACGGTCGGCGACGGCGCCGCCGAGTTCGACATCCACATCCGCAACGAGAATGGGATGCGCTCCCTGCAGTCGGCCTCGGAACTGCGGATCGCCGACGCATATGTGCGCGGCGATATCGAGATCGAAGGCGATGTGGTCAAGGCCATGTGGCTGCGCAACTTTCTTTCGGACCGCAATGTCTGGCTGAAAGTGTGGCGTCGTTTGCAGCCGTTGATCTTCGGCCGCGAGAAGCTCAATCCGGCCTGGATCGCCAAGCACTACGACTCGAACAACGTACAGCTCATGGCCCTCGATCGGGACTACTACGCCTACACGCCCGGCGTCTACCTGACCGACGACGACACGCTCGAAGAGAGCTCGCGCCGCAAGTACGAATTCGCCTGGGAGTCACTGCGCCTGCAACCGGGACAGGAACTGCTGGAGATCGGCTGCGGCTGGGGCGGCATGACGCGTTACTGCGCCAGTCGCGGCGTGCGCGTCACCGGCATCACGCTCTCCAAGCATCAACAGGCCTTCACGCAGAACCTGATCGACGAGCATCGGCTCGACGCCACGGCCAGCTATCAGGATTTCTTCACCTACCAGCCCGGACGCCGCTTCGACGCCATCTCCTGCATGGGCGTCATCGAAGATCTTTCCGACTATCCGCGGGTCATGGCCCGTTTCGCGGAGCTGCTCAAACCCGGCGGACGCGCCTATCTCGACTACGCCGCCGGAAAAGTGCCATTCGGCACGTCAAGCTTCATCACCAAGTACGTCTGGCCCGGCACGTTCCGCATGGTCTATCTCCCGGAGCTGATGGCCGCCATCGACCGCTCGGCCATCCAGTTGACCGGCCTCTACACCGACCGCCGCAATTACTACCTCTGGGCCCGCAACGGACAACGCCGCTGGGTCGAGAACCGCGCCAAGATCGTCGCGCAGGCCGGCGAGGAGATCTATCGCCTGTTCAATCTGCTGTTCATGGGAACCGCCGGCGTCATGAGCGATCCTGCGCAGACGGTGACGGCGTATCGCATGGTGCTGGAGTTGCCTGGGGACTGAGGAGTTCCTCGGGTGAATGCCCGATCTCGCCGAGGAACCCCGAGGTCCTCCGAGGAACCCGAGGAACTCTGCTTACAACTCCACCTGCGCCCCAAGCTCGATGACCTGGTTCGGCGGCAGGCTGAAGAAGACGGACGCGCTGGAGGAGTTGCGCGTCATCCAGGCGAAGAGGTGCTCGCGCCAGATGGCCATGCCGGGGCGTTTGGTGGGAATGAGCGTCTCGCGTCCGAGGAAGTAACTCGTGGCCATGGGATTGAAACGCATCTCGCCGGTGCTGAGGCGCTCGAGCACGGTGGGGATGTCGGGATCTTCCATGAATCCGAAGTGGAGGGTCATGCGGAAGACGCCGAATCCGATCTCGGTCCACTCGAACCGTTCTTCCTCGCCGAGGTGCGAACGGTCTTCGGTCTCCACCGTGAGCAGCACCACCCGCCGGTGCACGATCTTGTTGTGTTTGATGTTGTGGAGCAGCGTCGTCGGCACTCCTTCGGCGGCGCGGGACATGAAGATGGCCGTCCCCGGCACGCGCGGGATGCGCTCGTTCTCCAGCTCCTTGAGAAAACTCTCGATGGAAATCCCCTGCTCCGTCAGCCGCTCGCTGAGGATCCTGCGGCCCAGCCGCCACGTCGACATCAGAATGAAGATGAACAGGCCGACCGCCAGCGGGAACCAGCCGCCGTCCCACACCTTGACGATGTTCGCGGCGAAGAAGGCCAGATCGATCACCAGCAGCGGCGCGGCCAGCAGCGACACACGCGGGTAGCTCCAGCCCCAGCGTTCGTGTGCGAACGACGCGAAGAGCATCGTGGTCACTGCCATCGTGGCCGTCACGGCCACGCCGTATGCGGCGGCCAGATTCGTCGACTTCTGAAACGCCAGCACCAGGCCGATCGCCGCCAGCATCAGCGCCCAGTTGATCGAGCTGATGTAGATCTGCCCGATCTCGCGCGCCGAAGTGTGACGCACGCGGATGCGCGGCAGGAAGCCCAGCTGCGTGGCCTGCCGCGTGATCGAGTATGCGCCGGAGATCACCGCTTGCGAGGCGATGACCGATGCCGCCGTGGCCAACACCACCAGCGGCAACACGGCCCACTTCGGCGCCATCAGAAAGAACGGCTCGGCCGTCCCCGTCGGCGTGTGCAGAAGGAACGCGCCCTGTCCGAAATAGTTCAACAGCAGCGCCGGCAGCACGAAGGTGAACCAGGCGATCCGGATCGGCTTGATCCCGAAATGTCCCATGTCGGCATACAACGCCTCCCCGCCCGTGACCACCAGGAACACCGATCCCAGCACGAAGAAACCGGTCAGGTGATTGTCGACGAAGAACCGCACCGCATGCGTGGGCACGACCGCCTGCAGCACGCGCCAGTCATGGCTGATCTGCCAGATGCCGAGCACGCCCAGCACGGTGAACCAGAGCATCATCACCGGCCCGAAGAAGGCTCCGATCTTGGCCGTTCCGTACTTTTGCACCCAGAACAGCCCGATCAGCACCACCACACAGAGCGGCACGATGTACGGTTGGAAGCGATGCGTGACCACGCCCAACCCTTCCACCGCCGAAAGGACCGTGATGGCCGGAGTGATCATGCCGTCGCCGTAGAGCAGCGCCGCACCGAAGAGGCCGAGTGCCAGCAGCACGCCGCGCCGTTTCGATTTCCGCGGGCGCACCAGCGACATCAGCGCCAGGATCCCGCCTTCGCCGCGGTTGTCGGCCCGCATCACAAACGCCAGATACTTGACGGAGATGACGATCGTCAGCGACCAGAACACCAGCGAGAGAATGCCCAGGATGTTGTCGGGCGTCGGCATCAGGCCGTGCTCTTTGGAAAAGCACTCGCGGAAGGCGTAAAGCGGGCTCGTGCCGATGTCGCCGTACACGACCCCGAGCGCGCCGAGCGATAGTGTGAGGAGATAACGCCTGCTGTGTTGCTGCTCTGACGGCTCCATGTGGTGCGGTTGGGAAACGTAGCACAAGATGGGCCGGAACGGGGTACCGTGCACTTATGAGGAGGGTCGACTCATGATGCATCTGGCCGCCGCGTTGTTGTTGTTCCTCCCCGTCGCGCAAGCGCAGGACGCGCCTGCCGAACAGACGGTTGAGCAGACGAAGAAGAACATCAAGGTGCTGCAGGGCCTTCCTTCCTCGCAGCTGATTCCGGTGATGGCGTTCATGGCCAACTCCCTCGGCGTGACGTGCTCGTACTGCCACGCCAAGGAGTGGTCGTCCGACGAGAAGCCGATGAAGGACGTCGGCCGGAAGATGATCGCCATCCAGCGCGCCATCAACGAGCAGCAGTTCAACGGAAAGCTCGTCGTCACCTGCAACACCTGCCATCAGGGCCACGCCATCCCGCCGGCCACGCCCGATCTCGCCGACGCGGGATGGCGACACGCATCGACGCCGCAAGTCGCGCGGATCTCCGGAGAGGCCGCAGCCGAGCGCCTGGTCGACGCGCCGAAAGGCGTCACCGGCCGCGTCATCCGCGGCACGGTCGAGCGCTACAACGGTCGCGACGAGCCGAAGAGCGAACCATTCACTCTGACCTTCGGCAGCAGCATCGACTACAAGACCGAACTGTCCCATCCCCCCGAGGCCACGCGAGCATTCGTCCTCTACCTCCTCCAGCGCCCGAAGCCGGAACAGCTGC
>Ga0065707_10000958_pt1 | contig 11095 bp, 4 predicted proteins | sample SwiRhicommuniRL3_FD_59094 | JGI IMG/M metagenome (GOLD analysis project Ga0065707, IMG submission 59094) | Switchgrass rhizosphere bacterial communities from Rose Lake, Michigan, USA - RL3 v2 (version 2) | ecosystem: Host-associated > Plants > Roots > Rhizosphere > Soil | place: East Lansing, MI... | reverse complement strand
CTCAAAGCTGGACATCACGCAGGCAGGGTACACTCTGGCGCTTCCCGATCTTGCGGTTGGGCGCCTGGTAGATAGTGCCAGCGACATTAGCAGCGCAGTCCATGCTTACATTACGGCCAACGGCCTGATGGTACCTCATTCAACGTTGATTACTGGGTATGACTTTGTCGGTGACGCGGCCGTGGCGGTCAAGAACGAGATGGACGCGGGCACGAACTCTACAGCCGATACCCTGATCCAGGCCCCGGGTTTACCTCCCAGCGATCCAAGCGCGTGGACAGCCAATCAATTGCGCACGAAACTGCTGGCCGGAAACTTTGATATCGCCATGCTTTCCGGTCATTTTAGCGCAGGCAATCTGCTGGCGGCGGATTATGTCAGTCAGCTTTCAGCAGCAGAGATCGCCCTGTCTGCGACAGACCTGAGCAACATCTTATTCCTGGCATTGGGTTGCCATGGTGGGTATAGCATTCCCAATAGCGATGTGTTTGGAGGCATTTCACCGGATCCGGATTGGGCCAAGACTTTCCTGCGGAAAGGTGCAGCCGGGTATGTTTCTGCGACGGGCTATGCCTATGGCGACACAGAATTTACTGAGTATGGTGAGCGGCTCTTCCTGTTAATGGCACAGCAGTTACGAACCGGTAGTGGTCCGGTATCTATTGGGCAGGCTGTTATCAAAGCCAAGCAGCAATATCTGGCTGGGACCGCTCAACTAACCGGCATCGATCAGAAGACTCTGGTTGAGATGACGCTTTATGGCCTGCCGATGATGAAAGTGGATATGCCCGGCGCGCGCATTACACCACCAGCTGATAACTCCGTTGTCAGCACAACGAGCCTCGTTGTGACTGGTCCGGGTGCAAGCTTTGGCTTACGTAGCACTCAAGTTGCCCTGAACCCCGCGGTTACCACCCATACCAAGGCATTGCAAAACCTATCCAATGCTTCAACTGTTACGACCACGTATCTCTCCGGCGCGAACGGTGTGGTCGCCAATCCATTTGAACCGATTTACCCGAAACAACTCTACAACGTCAGTACGAACGGCAGTGAACTGCGGGGCGTGGCATTGCGCGGTGGCAGTTATACGGATACAAGTGGCATCGTACCCCTCACATCTGCCCCCACCACCGAAACTTCAACCGCACATCTCTCATACAATACCAACGCTTTCTATCCTACTCAGACCTGGGCACCCAATTACTATGACGCCATCAGCGGCGGCAATACACGTTTGATCACCTTCCCGGCCCAGTTCCAGTCTAGTGGGCCAGGGGCTATCGATGGGACGTTGCGCAAATTCGGTCAATTGAATCTGCAGCTTTACTATCTGCCAGCCAATTGGGCAAACGTGGGCAGCTCGGCAGCGACGAAGGCCGCCGCGGTCAGTGGGGCTCCAGTGATCCTGGGAGCCTCCGGTGTGGAAAACGGCAACAGTATCAATTTTAGCGTCAATGCGGCAGCCGAAGGTTCGGCAGGCGTACAGGCAGTCTGGGTGCTTTACACCGGCAAAGTGGGCAGCACTTATCATGGAACGTGGGCTCCCCTTGACCTGACCCAAAACACGGATGATCCTACCCTGTGGGAAGGAAGCCTTACTCTCCAGCCCGGGGCCAATGCTCAGGATATCCTATTCATGGTGCAGTCTGTGGGCGGAGCAGGTCTCACGACTCTGGGAACCAATCTCGGAGCATACTACAATGTTACAGATGAGAACGCTTCACAGCTTCCACCTCCCGCGGCCACCACGCTTACCTTCCAGTCGCCGCCGGCGAATGGAACCTATCTAAAAGCTAGCACCTTCCATCTGTTGTTACAATCGGGTGGACAAGCCCTGGCGAATCGATTTGTGACTCTGGATATTGGCGGTCAGCAGGTTTCCGGAATGACCAATGCCTCGGGGGAAGTAACGCTCACATTGAACCTGGTGGTTCGACCGGGTGTTTACACTGCACAGGCAAGCTTCGCCGGCAATGCCGATTACCTGGGCTCAAATGATGTCAGCGCCTTTACGGTCAATAAAGATACGACAACGCTGACCGTCACACCGGCCTCGGCAAGCGTATCGTTCAATCAGGTTACGCCGTTCGTCGCAGTGGTGCGCGATTCGGCCGGGCGGGCGCTGGGCGGAAAGTCTGTGTTCTTTATTGTCCACAACAGTACGAAGACGTTTGCCAAGTCGGTGATCGCAGATTATCTTGGCAACGCCACGCTGGGAGCAGTGCCCCTGCCGGCCGGCACATACACGGTGGACGCGTACTTCAATGGCACCATCCCACTTAACCCCAGCATCACGTTGAGCGACGATTACTATGAAAGCTCGAACCGCCTCGGGGCATCCCTTGAGATCAAGCCGTTTACCTTCACAGGCTTCTTCGATCCCGTCAAGAATCCACCGGTCATGAACCAGATGAATGCCGGTCGGGCAGTGCCTCTCAAGTTCAGCCTGGGTGGAAATCAGGGCCTCGCCATTTTCGCGGCCGGGTACCCGACCTCGCGCCAGATCCAATGCAGCAGCTTGAATCCGATCGACCCTGTCGATCAGACGACGACCGCCGGGTCCAGCTCGCTTAGCTATGATCCAGCGACAGGAATTTACACCTACACTTGGAAAACGGACAAGGCCTGGGCTGGGACCTGCCGGCAGGTGAATGTACAGTTTATCGATGGACAGACCTATACACTGTATTTCACATTCACTCGTTAGCCGACACGATTGATTAATAGGATGAGTGTGGGAATGGGTTTCATTCCCACACTCATCCTTATCTGTTGAAATGGAAGATCAAGATTATCGATTGCTGCAGATCTCCGTCCGGTGAAACTGATTTAGGCGGGTAAAATATTATGATTATTGGCTTGATAGCAATCTTGGAGAATCTTTTTTGCACAATCAGCGTCCTGTAAATACAGTTCATCATGGAATCCTTATACGCGTATATCCCCACTGACCGTCGTTATGCCCTGGCACGCGGCACAGATTTACCGGATCATCCCAGCGGAGCGGCGCTCTTCGCCGATATATCAGGCTTTACGGCTCTGACAGAGGCTCTGGTACAAGCACTGGGTCCGCAACGCGGCCCCGAGGAACTATCGCGCTGGTTGAATGAAATCTATGATGCCTTGCTTTCTGAGGTGGAAAGTTACCGTGGCAGTGTCATCAGTTTCAGCGGTGACGCGATCACCTGTTGGTTTGACGATCAGAGAATTGAAGAGCTTGAGTCCCGTACCACAATCTCCAGTGCATTTCGAGCAGCTGCCTGCGCCCTGGCGATGCAGAAGACCATCCAGCGCTTTGCTCAAGTCGATATCCCCGGGGCGGGAATTGTCTCTCTGGCGATCAAAGTCGTGGTAACGGTGGGTCCGGCGCGACGTTTCCTCATTGGTGATCCAAAAATCCAGTTAGTTGATGCGTTGGCGGGAGAGACACTTTATCGATTGGCTGCCGGGGAGCACCAGGCCCAAAGAGATGAGATTCTTCTCGATCAACCCGCTGTGGCTGCCCTGGGAGAAAAAATCAAAGCGTTGGAATGGCGAGAGGACGCGGAGAGTGGTGAGCGCTTTGCCGTTGTAAAAAGTTTGGATGCTCTTGTCCAGCCTGATCCCTGGCCACCGCTGGATGCCGATGCGCTCAGCGATGATCTGATCCAACCGTGGTTATTGCCGCCGGTCTATGAACGGCTCATGAGTGGGATGGGGGAATTCCTGACCGAACTACGCCCGACGGTAGCGTTGTTCCTGCGGTTCTCCGGCATTGACTATGATGCTGACCCCGAAGCTCAGTCCAAGCTCGATACGTATCTACAGGCGGTCCAACGGATCCTGGCTCGCTACGACAGCTACATGATCCAGTTGACGATCGGTGACAAAGGCAGTCATTTCTATGTATCGTTTGGCGCACCGCTGGCGCACGAAGATGACGCCATCCGCGCGATCGCCGCCGCGCTGGAATTGCGCGATCTGCAGATGGATTTCATCCGCGAAGTTCAAATCGGTGTCAGTCAGGGTCTCACTCGAACGGGTGCTTGCGGTGGAATGTATCGCCGCACTTATAGCACGATAGGGGATGCGGTCAACATGGCCGCCCGTCTCATGCAGAACGCCCCGCTGGGTGAGGTGCTGGTCAATCAAAATGTCCGTAAGGCGACGATGGACAACTTCACCTGGGAGGAACTTCCGCCTTTACTGGTCAAGGGAAAGTCGCAGCCAGTCACAGTCTTTCGGTTGATCGCCAGTCAGGAATGGCATGGCATCCACCTGCATGAACCAAAGTACGCCTTACCCATGGTAGGACGCAGCGCTGAGCTGGCCTTGATCGAACAGAAACTCCATATGGTATTGAAGGGTCATGGTCAAATTGTAGGGATTACCGCCGAGGCTGGCATGGGGAAATCACGTCTGATGGCTGAAGTCATTCGCCTGGCAAGGGGACGTAGTGTGCTCGGTTATGGGGGCGAATGCCAATCTTATGGGACCAGCACCAGCTATCTGGTCTGGCAGAACATCTGGCGTGGATTCTTTAATCTAGACCCGAATGGGTCGACCGCTGACCAAATCGAATCGTTGGAAGCACAATTAACCCAGATCGATCCATCCTTACTCCCGCGCTTGCCATTGCTTGGGGCAGTTCTGAACCTGCAGATCCCTGACAACGAGTTGACGAGCTCCTTTGATGCCAAGCTGCGCAAAGAGTCGCTTGAGTCGCTGCTTGTTGATTGCCTTCGCAAGCAAGCGCGGGTAATGCCATTGCTTCTGGTATTGGAAGATTGTCACTGGCTCGATCCGCTCTCCCACGATCTGCTGGAGGTGATCGGTCGGGCAATCGTTGCTCTGCCAGTATTAATCGTACTGGCTTACCGGCCTCCTCAACTGGATATAAAGCTGGCTCCGCGAGTTCAACAGTTGTTCTACTTCACAGAGGTTCACCTAACGGATCTACCAGCCGAGGATATCGAACAACTGGTTGCGTTCAAGCTTGGCCAGATCTATGGAGAGGCAGCCAGGGTCCCCAGAGCACTGATCGAAAAGATCAGCCTGCGGGCGGAAGGAAATCCATTCTATATCGAGGAGTTGCTGAATTACCTGCATGATCGGGACATCGATCCGCAGCAACCGGAAGCCCTCGCACAGATCGACCTGCCGGATAGTCTCTATAGCCTGATCCTCAGTCGCATTGACCAACTCACAGAAAATCAGAAGACGATCTTGAAAGTAGCCAGTGTCATTGGACGCTTATTCCGCGCTGCCGTATTATGGGGCGTCTACAATCAATTTGGTGGCCAGGAACGGATACAAAAAGATCTGGATGCTCTCAGCGCTCTGGATTTGACGCCATTGGATACGCCCGAACCGGAACTCGCTTACATCTTCAAACACATCCTGACGCAGGAGGTCGCTTATGAGACACTTTCTTTTGCCACACGCGCCATGGTTCATGATCAAATCGGACAATACATAGAGAACAATTATCAGGAAGTGCTTGACCAATATGTGGACTTGCTGGCCTATCACTTCGAGCGTAGTGAGAACCGCTCAAAGAAAAGTGAATACCTGCTGAAGGCGGCCGAGGCCGCCCAGACAAACTACGCCAATGCTGCTGCAATTACATACTATCAACGGGTACTGCATTTGCTGCCCGAGGATCAGCGGGTTGTCGGGTTGCTGAAACTGGGACAGGTATTCGAGTTAGTGGGTGAGTGGGAAAATGCCGAGCAGATCAATCGAGAGGCGGAGAGACTGGCAAGCCAGATCAACGATGCCAGGCGTCAGGCGCAGGCACAACGCGCCCTGGGCTGGTTGCTGAGAAAACGAGGCGAATACAACGCAGCCGAAGAACAGTTGAGGCATGCTCGTGAAAGCTACCAGCATCTTGGGGATAGTGCGGGCGTCAGCAATGCGTTAGCCGATATTGGTGAGATCTACCGGCTGCAAGGCAAGTACACCGAAGCTCGGGCTTATTACGATGAAGGCCTGAACCTGGCTGCGACGATTGGAGAACACCGAATTCGCCAAAAGGCGCGAGCTCACGCGCTAAAGGGAGCTGGAACCGTTGCCACTTGGCAGGGCGACTATGTCACCGCGCGTGAATTGAACCAGGAAAGTTTGGCTCTTCGTCGCGAATTGGGCGATACCCCCGGCGTAGCGACCCTGCTCAACAACCTTGGGATCATTGCACGCTTCCAACGCGATCTTGCGGGTGCGCGCCAGATGAATGAAGAGAGTTTAGTGCTCTTTCGTGAAATGGGTGATCGCTGGGCGGTAGGGCAATTGCTCAATAACCAGGCTTGTGTCGCCAGTGATCAGGGAGACTATGCCGAGGCACGTCGGCTACTCGAGGAGAGTCTCCTTATTCGCCGACAGTTGGGAGATAAGGCCGGGCTGGCACTCTCCCTCAATACGCTGGCCGATGTGGTATTGGATGAGGGCGCATTTGCCGATGCCCGTCCTTTGCTGGATGAAAGCCTGGGGATCAGCCATGAGTTAGGGGACCAGACCGCAATTGCTTACCTGATCGAAGATTATGGGGGGGTAGCCGCTGCGGAGGCCAAGTTGGAAAGGGCGCTGCAATTGGCAGGTTTCGCAGCTGCCCTGCGTGAAACAATTGGTGCACCGCTTCCACCTGCTGAGCAGGCACGTGTCGACCGGATGATTGCGCCGGCGCGCGAAGCGCTACCGGAAGCCATTGTTAATGCAGAATGGGAAGCTGGACGGTCTCTAAGCCTGGATCAAGCCATTGAATTGGCGCTATCCACGCAGTAACCTTAACCACATCTGCCCTGGTGGACAGTGCCAGGGAGTGTCGCAAGACCTTCGGCAAGCGGTAGACTTGAGCCGAATCCCATATTTGTTACCACCTCATGGCTGCATCCCCCAGGTGTTTTTTTTATTCTGAATACGTGCTATTTTAGTGTTTATGAGTCGTACTCTTCCGTCCACCCCGCAGATTTTATTTAATCTGATTGCTGAACTAAAACGTTGAAGAGAGCCTCGGATGGGTCTATTAGCGCATTCGGTAAAAGCGCAAGAAACCGCCACCGGTCGGCCACTCTCCGGCACTTTCATTCGGTCTGAGAGTGCTTGTTTCAATACCTATCCACTCGACCAGCTTAATCCTCTCCCTTTGGGAGGGGATTTTTTCTGCGCAAAGGCTATGATGGGAATGTGCATATTCACCTTAGCCAGGTTTCACTTACCAAAAGGAGTACAAGATGAAACGTCTAAAGCATTTTTCTTCGGTCTTCTGGCTGATCTTCGCCACGGGCCTTCTCCTTTCGCTTGCAGGTTGTGACATTCCCACTGCAACGCCAGTTTTCACTACACCGCCGGTCCAGGATACACCCACTGCACAAGCGCAGGCCACCCTTCGCGGAATAATCACGTACCAGGCTCCGCCAACTCCGACCTCCATGTTGTATCTCATCAGTCCAGAGCGCTGGTATTCCATGGAAGTACCAAGCGCTAACCCATCTTCAACTTTCGAAATGCAAGTGGCTCCGGGAACTTACCAGCTGGTTGCATTCCCCGTTGGGAGTGAAATGGGAGAATTTCGCCCCGCCGCTGCTTATACTACCGGGTCCGGGATCGCCTTCTTAACAGTTGCCGCCGGACAGGTGGTGGAGGGCATCCATGTAAAAAATATCAATTCCGACAATTGTATTACATATACTTTTCCTGCCTCGCCGGATGGTCGTTTCCCGGGTTTGGAAGAAAATTGTAGCAAACTTCCGACGGAAATTCCGCCGGCCACTATCCGTGGGACGATCAGCTACCAAGCCCCGCCAACCCCAGCCTCCATGTTGTATTTCATCAGCGGCGAACACATGTATCCACTTGAAGTGCCTGGCGGAAGCCCAATGGCAACTTTCGAACTGCAGGTAGCCCCCGGCACCTACCAGTTGGTGGCATTCCCGATCGGCAGTGAGACCCAGCCCAATCGCCCTGCCGCTGCATATACCACCGGGTCCGGGATCGGCACTTTGACAGTTACCGCTGGCCAGGTGGTGGAAGGCATCCGGGTTCAGAATATCAATTCCGACCGGTGTGTTAACTATGCTTTCCCCGCCTCACCAGATGGACGCTTCCCACCCATAGATGAGAACTGCAGCAAACTCCCGTCAGAAACCGCGCCGGCTACCGTGCGAGGGATGATCAGCTACCAAGCTCCGCCAACTCCAACCTCCATGCTGTATTTCATTAGCGGCGAGCATTGGTATGTCCAGGAAGTGCCTGGCGGAAGCCCGGTGGCAACTTTCGAGCTGCAGGTGGCTCCCGACACCTACCAGTTGGTCGCTTTCCCAGCCGGCAGTGAGACCCAGCCCAATCGCCCTGCCGCTGCATATACCACCGGGTCCGGCATCGGCGTTTTGACCGTTACTGCAGGACAGGTTGTGGAAAGCATCCGGGTTCAGAATATTAACTCTGACCGGTGCGTTAACTATGCTTTCCCCGCCTCACCAGATGGGCGTTTCCCGGCATTGGAAGCTGACTGCAACTAGTGCCAAACACCCGCTCCGGAAAATTGCCATCCACCGATCAATGGCAATTTCAGAAGCAAGCCGAAAGACGTGTTTTCTCAATAAGTAGTAAATCGATTGTAAGGTGTACTTCTTAGGGATTGGGTATATTATCGATCAGGTTCGTGGAAACCTACTTTTGTCATGCGGCTCGGACTGCGCTACTATGGGCCTGTCTGAGCCGCAGGCGTCCGATCAAGGAAACGAGGAGAGACCATTCTGATCATTCGACAAGAGCCTAAAACATGCCCCATATATAGAAAGGCTCCAACTGAAAGGCTACGTCGAAGCTTGAGCGAAGATACAGCGAAGATAGAGCGAAGGATACTTTTTCGAAAAACAGTTCTTTCGCCAAAAATGAGTGCCAGATCTGGGGGTTCAGCTAACCAAAAAGCAAACCAAAACGTATTCCACAACCATGATACGAAGTCTTTCCGGTAGCTTCAGCAAGTGGGCCTGGGATGTACGGCTTTGAGAGCCCTGGTTGCGGGTGATCATAACGATGGAAGCTCATCACGTGGTTTTATTCGTTGGATTTACTCAAAGAGTGCCATGGCAATGGCGCCTCGCAGGGCGGTGTCATATCCCAACTGACTCAACTCCACACGAGGCGCCGGAACCAATTTCAGGTGCGCCTGCATTACCTCTCGAGCTTGACTGATAAAGCCGTGACCTTCGCCGACTGCCACTCCTCCGCCGATGCGAATGATCTCGGGTGTGTAGAGAGCAGCCATGTTTCGCAATCCCTGTCCCAGGTTATAGGCTACCTCTTCCCATTCCTCAGCATTCAACGCCTCGGCGGGTTTGCCATAGATGCGGCGGATCCCATTGCCTGAAACCAGCGCCTCCAAACAATCCGTGACGCCGCATTCACATTGAACTGCCGACGGGTTAGAACAGCGGAAATGAATCGACTGATGGCCCACTTCAGGATGGGCACCACCTTGTCCGCGATAGATCTTTCCATCGATGAGCAAACCGCCTCCCATCCCTGTGCTGAGCGTTAGGTAGAGGAAGCGCGCCGCAGAAAGACCCCCCCAGCGATACTCGCCGAGCGCGGCGACGTTGGTATCCACATCCACATGGAACGGGCAGCGCCACCTTTCTTTCATGAGCGCTTTGAGGGGTACGTTCCGCCAGACGGGCTGGTGAAGAGGAGAGACGATTCCTTGCTCCCAATCGAGTGGCCCGCCAATCGCTGCCCCCATGCCAAGGATCTCCGCTTCAGCCGTTACTTCTTTGATCATGCGATGGATGTTTTCCAGATCTGCTTCAAGGCTGGTGGATGTGGCCGTTCGGACGCGCTGCAGGATGTTCCCCTCGCCATCCGCAGAGGCGACCATGATCTTTGTCCCACCGATGTCCAGTCCAATAAATACTCCCATAATCAAACCTCTCGATAAAACTTTCTTTTGCGCTACAGTTAGGTTTCAATTCGCCGGTACTGGCTGTCTCCCGATTCTACTCCAGGGAATAGGGCACGACCACAAGGCCCGGAATAGTAACCGTGAGCTTTAGTTTTGTCATTTTTGAAAGTTGTCAGAAGCGTACCTTGTTTTGCATTATTGTTCTAAAATAAAATTGGGTCTAGTCCACTTTAGAAAGTTGCGGGCATTCTCCTGTTTGGCGCCCACTGATGGAGCGTCCTCCTGCCCTCTTTTTCATTGCGGTCTGACGAAGTTTCATTGAATGCATTACCTTTAAAGGTATGCGGGAATGTACCGATGACAAATGATGGAATCCAAAGGGGGTAACTTGGGATGATTACAACGAGCAAGAAAAGTGGTCTCCAAGTACTAGCAGAAACCTACAGCCTACGTTCTACGTTTTTTGAGTTGCGGCAGAGGGATCGAAGATGTCTACAGTCAAGATTGCCCAGAAGAAGATATGGGTGGATGATACGCCGATCCCCTTGCTTAGTGGAGAGGTCCATTACTGGAGACTCGACCCGGCCCACTGGCGTACTGTTTTGCAGTGCGCACGCGAGATGGGATTGCAGGTCATTGCTACCTACGTATGCGGGGACTTCCATGAAATGGAACCAGGTTTCTATGACTTTTGCGGCGACACGGACACATGCCGAAATTTGCTTCGTTTTCTCGAATTGAATGAAGTAGTATGGAACGTATTAGTGTTGCTTTGAAACACTTCCGAATCTCTAATAGGCTTAGAGATGCACGGATCTGGCGGCCTTCGATTTGCAGTTAGTTCATGGATTGACAGTTGGGAAAAGATCAACAGTTGGGGTACAAGACATATATCCTTCAGAATAGGAGACCCAACCCGGATCGTTGCTCCCTTTCATTCTTATTTTGATCCATTGGTTAGGGCTGATGCCTAGCGCTTGGACAGCATCGCCATCCGATAAGACAGCAATTTGAGAATATGTCTTACCAGGGCCACTCCGCACATACACGGTCCCTCCGCTGATATTACACACCAAGTCTAGTATGAGACCTCGGATGGTGAGTTTATCGAAGTGGATATGGACGTTGGGGACATCAAAGGATTCCACATAAAAGCCCACTTCTCCACTGGCATAATCGGGATCTGTCGCCTGACCTACCAGTTGATCATTG
>Ga0065707_10001030_pt1 | contig 11106 bp, 10 predicted proteins | sample SwiRhicommuniRL3_FD_59094 | JGI IMG/M metagenome (GOLD analysis project Ga0065707, IMG submission 59094) | Switchgrass rhizosphere bacterial communities from Rose Lake, Michigan, USA - RL3 v2 (version 2) | ecosystem: Host-associated > Plants > Roots > Rhizosphere > Soil | place: East Lansing... | reverse complement strand
CTCCCCCTCGCGAGCATCGCGGAGCAACGTCTTATCGAAGGCCTGAATCGCGGTTGGGATAATAAGTCGGCGTATACCGTCAACTTTCAGCTTCAAGAGGAAGCCGCGAATGTGCAATTAAGAGCCGACATCGATCCGGCACAAGCGGCGAAATATGTTTCAACGCACCCGAATGGAGACTAAATGCGTTCAAAATGTTCAAGCCGTTCAAATCGTTCAAACCGTATTCCGGAGGTTTCAATGACGGTTGGGGAGTCGCGAACGGCTTGAACCGTTGAAATGGTTTAAGCGATTTTAAACAAATTCGAGGTAACCCATGGCCAAACAAGGCTTCAAAGTTCTCGACAGCGACATGCACATTCTCGAGCCCGCCGATCTATGGCAGCGCTATATCGACAAGAAGTTCAAGCACCTGGCGCCAGTCGGCACCACCGATCACGTGCGTGATTTGCGCCTGGTCGGTCCCGATGGCCGCGCGTGGGGCCGACCGCCCGATCCTCCGGCCGGCACGCTGCCGCCGCCCGGCCATATTTTTCACAAAAATCAAAAGCTCTTTCGGCCGCACTTCGAGCGCGGTTGGACGGCCCAGGTGCAGCTCGACGCCATGGCAGAAGAAGGAATCGACCTGGCGATTCTTTATCCGAGCCGTGGCCTGAATGTGCTCAGCATTCCCGACTTGGATCGCGAATTCGCCGCCGCGCTCGCGCGCGCCTACAACGACTGGCTCTATGAATTCTGCCAGGCCGATCCGCGCAAGCTCATCGGCGCCGGCATGATTTCGCCTTTTAACATCGCCGACGCCATCAACGAAACGCGCCGCTGCGTGGAACAGCTGGGCTTTCGCGCGATCTTTTTGCGCGCCAACATCGTCAATGGCCATAACTGGCATGATCCCTATTACGAGCCACTCTGGTCGACCCTCGAAGATCTGGGTGTGCCGCTCGGCTTCCACGAGTCGAACACATCGGCAGCACGCCAGGCGGGTGAACAGTTCGGCTACGACTTCATGCTGCGCCATACTTTTTCTCATCCCATCGAACAGATGCTCGCCGTCGGCAGCTTTTGCGGTGGTGGGGTCTTGCGTCATCATCCCAAACTGCGCGTGGCGTTTCTCGAAGGCAACTGCGGCTGGCTGCCGTTTCTCATGTGGCGTCTCGACGAGCATTGGGAATTGTACGGCGATCAATGGGCGCCCGAGCTAAAGAATCCGCCGAGCCACTACTTCAAGACACAATGCTACGCGTCGGTGGAATGCGACGAGGAGCCCGTGAAATACGCCATCGATTTTCTCGGCAACGAGCGATTGGTCTTTTCCACCGACTTTCCCCATGTCGACACAAAATATCCGCGTGCCGTCGAACGGTTTTTACAGCTACCCATTACCGACGACGACAAGCGCAAGATTCTCTGGGATAACTGCGCGGTCTATTATGGAAGGACGGGGATGTAGAATGATATCCGCTGCCCGTAGCTCCGTAAGGATCGTTCATCTGATTCTAATTGCCATTTTCGTTGGGATAGTGTTCCCGCGCTCTGGCCATTCCGCGGAAAGCTTGCGGAAAGTCCGCATCGGTTACCCGTCCTCCGCTGTTTCGACCCTGCCCTTCGACATCGCCAGGGAAAAAGGATTTTATGTCAAAGCCGGCCTCGACGTTGAATACATTCAGATGCGTTCCGTGATCGCGCCCCAGGCAATCCTGAACGGCAATATCCATTTCTTCACCTCGCCTCAATCGGCCATTTCCGCCGCGGTGTCAGGCCTGCCGCTGGTGGTCGTGTTATCGCTCTACAGGGACACGCCCTGGATTTTGGTCACCCACAAGGACATCCATCGCGCAGCGGATTTGATCGGCAAGAAGATCGCCATTTCGGACGTTCGCTCATCGCCCTATTACTTCGCTCGCGCCGGATTCAAGAAGCTCGGCCTGGACGAAAAGCAAATCGGCCTGGTCACCACCGGCGGAACATCCAATAGCTTTGCCACGCTGACGAGCAACCAGGTGGCAGGGGCGGTTCTGAGCCCGCCATTCGACGACAAAGCGGTTTCCCTCGGCTACAGGAAGTTTCTCTTTCTCGGCGACTTGGCCGATATCCCCTATGTCGGACTCTTCACCTCCCAAGCGGAAATCCGCAGCAACCGCGAGCGCGTGCGGAAAACTATCGCCGCAGTCATTGCCGCGGTTTCGTGGCAACGGGCCAATCGCGCCGAAGCCGTCAAGATGATCGCCGCGCGCTACAAGATCACGCCGGGCGAAGCGGAACATTCCTACGAGACCATGACGGGAATTCTCTCGACCGACGGCAGTATGGACCTCAAAAAAGTGCGCGGCTATCTATCCCTCCTGCGCGAGGAACGGCCGATACCCGAAATCCTGGAACCGGAAAAACTGGTCGATTTTTCCATGTTGCCAACAGCTCGGTAGTCTGATTACATTATATTGTGATGAAAGGTGCCGTCAGCTTGCTGGGTGTCTCCGCCATCGTCGTCGTCCTAGGTTCGGCAAGTTATCTGCCTGCGGCCGCGGATCCAGTCGAAGACCTTCTGAAGGAACAAACCAAATCGCGGCAGGAAGAAAACATAAGGGCATTGAAGCGTCAGGAACAGCTGGAGAATTTGAAACGCGACCAGCAGTCGAGTCAGTCACAGCAGCAATTGGAGCAGATCAGGCAATCGAAGCCGGACGGTTCAAGAGAGCAAAAGCCCCAAGCCGATCAAATACAGCAACGACTCGATCAGTTAAAGAACGACCAGCAACTGCAACGTCTGCAAACCGACGAACAGATCAACCGCATCCAACGCGAGGCCGACCCGCTCCGCCAGCAACAACAAATCGACAATCTGCAACGCCAGCAGCGCATCGACTTTCTACAGGACCAGATCCGCCGCAACCAAACCCAGCAGGATCTGGATCGCCTGCGCCAGCAGCAAAATCTGCGCTAGGGCGCCGCGCAAGAGACTTTCCCGAGGCTCACGCCGCCAACTTTTGCTTCAGCCACTCGATAATCACAGCCTGCGAATTGCCGCCGCCCATGTGGCCGCCAGAATAAAACCGGGATGCTTTCGGATTGCCATGTTCGAGCAGGAGGTGCATGTCGGCAATCGGGAACACCGAATCATTCACACCGTTGACACAGAGCAGCGGCGCGCAGGATTTATCCAGTATGCCCAGGGCGAGAAGTGATAATTTCGGCGCGTACTCGATCCATTCTTCGCCGGAAGAACGGTCGAAGGCGCATGCCAGAGTCTCGCCGAGCTCGAACGGATATTCGCCGCGCTGCGCCTTGACGATCCAATCCGCCCTAAAAGCAAAATGCGCCGGGCCGCCCTGATTCACCGCCGCGCGTAATCTTCCGGCATGGGTGTGCGCGACTTTAGTGGCCCAGTAACCGCCCGTGCTGCCGCCGTGAATCCCCACCCGATTCGCGTCGAGATCAGGCCGGCTCGCGATGTAATCAAAAATGGCATCCCAAAGTCGCTCGGCATTCTCCGATCCGGGAAGCGGCGCGTCGGCGACGCCCGGCATATCGATGCAAAGGGTCGCCATCCCCGCCTTCAGATAGGGATCGCTCGGCCGCTCTTCTTTAAAAGCATCGATGCCGCCCCAGATCACGGCAACCGGCGGACGCGAAATTCCCTTGGGCTTGCGCAGAAGGCCAATCGACACCGCCCCCTCCCCGGATCGTCCTATGAACGGCATCTCGACGCGTTCGAGGGGTGGATCGAAGTAACGCGCCGCTTTGTGAAAACATTCCTGCGACTTTCTATAGGCCGCAAGCTTGCCGGGAGAATTAGGCGCGGGATAGCGCGCCACATGATAGCAATCGTAGGCAATCAGATACTCTTTCCGCGCCGCGTCAGCGTCACCCGTTGTCTCCGCCTTGGCGGCGCGTTCCTCATGCGGCGCCGCCAGGGCAACGAAAGCTTTGGCCCAATGCTCACGGTCGACCGAATTTAGCCGGTCAATTACCGGCGCAACTTCGTCGTAGATCGTATAGAGAAACGGGTTGCGGTTTCCCTTGGCCCGCCCAAGCAATTCCTTTTTTACCTCATCCATCGGACGAGCAGCGAAAGGATCGGCAGAATTTGCCATCGGTTTTCTCCCACGGCTTGTTTGACCGGCAAATGAGAGCAAAACTAATCGAAAAAAGATACTTTAGCCAACGGAAATTCAAACACGAGTTTCACTCGAAATGCATCATGGCAGACCTTTTCGGCCCGACGGGATAGGATTTCTGCAGTCAATTTCTCCGCCGTTTGTCGCGGGGCCGGTTGCGTCCTTGAAAACAGCAGAGCCAAGCCCGGCATAAATTCTTCTCGATTTAGCCCCCGCCACGATTGACATCGAGCTTCGTTCTATTGCACTAATCACTTAATGGCATTCGAACAAGATCATTCCGCCCTCTTGACGGGAGCGCGTACGGGAGTGGCGGGAGCCGAAACGGTGCCACCCCTTGGAAGATCGGGCAGCAAAGAATTTACCAGCCGGATCGTGCCTCCCCTCCTCGCCGTCGCCAGCGTTATTGGAATCTGGTGGGCGCTTTACGCGATCTACCCCCGTCTATTGCCGAGCCCGCTGAGCACCGTTCAGGAAGCGATCCGCTTGCTTTCCGACGGCACTTTCTTTTTCCACATGTATCAAAGCTTGCGGCGCGTCTTCGTCGGCTCCTTAGTCGCAATGCTTTTCAGCATCGGCGTCGGCATTTATATGGGCACGGTGGTCATGGGCGAGCGCTTCTTTCAGCCGCTCGTGGTGCTTGGATTGACGATTCCCGGTCTCATGTGGGCGCTGATCGCGGTGATGCTTTTCGGCATCAACGAATTCTCGCCCTATTTCGCCGTCACCGTCACGATCTTCCCGATGCTGGTCATCAACATTTGGGCGGGAGTCAAATCCCTCGACAAAGAGCTCATCGACATGAGCCATGTCTTTCATTTTACGAAACGGATGAAGATTACCCAGGTGATTTTGCCGCAACTGGTGCCGAATATTTTCGCGGCTACTCGTTACGGCTTAGGTCTCGCCTGGAAGGTCGTCGTCGTGGTCGAGATGTTCGGCACCAGCAACGGCGTCGGCTACCAGGTGATGAAATCGTATCAGGTCTTCAATATGGAAGGCGTCATCGCCTGGACGCTCACTTTTGTTCTCGCCATGATTGTCATCGAGTACGGCATCATCAATTTCGCCGAGCGGCGCCTAACGGCCTGGCGGCCGAAGATAGACGTCTGGAGGCGCTAGGTGGCCGAGCTCCTCGTCAAAGACGCCGAAAAATGGTTTCGCCGGGAAGACGGCAGTCCTTTCAAGGTCATCGATCGACTTTCTTTCGAAGTTCGCGCGGGATCCGTCACGGTTTTGATCGGACCCTCGGGTTGCGGCAAGTCGACCCTGCTCAATTCCATCGTCGGGTTGGAAAAGCTCGACCGCGGCGAGCTGCTTTTTGTGAACAATGGCACGAGCCATGAACGCCCGCTCATCGGTTACGTCTTTCAGAGCCCGCGTTTGCTTCCGTGGAAGACCGTCGGTGAAAATATCGCTCTCGCGCTGAAGGGCGCAGGAGCCAGCCGCAGCGGCTGGGATTCGCAAGTCGCTCATTATCTTAAGCTCGTCGGTCTCGAAGAATATGCCAATCAGTTTCCATTGTATCTGTCCGGCGGACAGCGGCAGCGCGTGGGTTTGGCGCGGGCTTTGGCGGTGGAATCGGAGGTGGTACTAATGGATGAACCCTTCGCCAGCGTGGATGAGCTGACCGCCCGCCAGTTACGAGAAACCACCCGCCGGCTGTGCGAGCAACTGCAACGCACGGTTCTCTTCGTGACGCATAATCTGGCGGAGGCCGCTTACATGAGTGATTTCGTCGTCACACTCACGCGCCGTCCGGCAAGCCTGGACGAATACGTCACGAATCCGCTGCCGACGCCGCGTCGTTGGGGACCGGAGATTTATAACTTCGCCGCCCAGTTGGAAAACAAAGTCACTCTCAAGGAGGATGGAGATTAATGAAGACCACTGAAACCCTGGCCCTCGCGCTATTTTTATTTCTGGCGTCAAAGTCATCGGCACAGGCCGGGCAAGCTTTGCAACAGATCAACATCGCCACCAGTGCCGCCGGCCAATCCGGCTACCTCGCGGCGCTGATCGAGAACAAGGGGCTGGACGTCAAGTACGGCATCAAGATCAACAACATGATGATGGACTTCACCGAAGCCGCCAATGCGGTGAAACTCGGCAGAGCCACGGCGAGCGCGATGCAACCCAGCACGGCAGTCAATCTGGTGAAAAGCGGCACGGATATCCGACTGATCACGCCTCAGATCTGGTCCGGCAATTCTTGGCTGGTGAAGAAGGACGCCCCGTACAAAAGCTTTACCGACCTAAAGGGAAAAAAAATCGGCAACTTTGCGCGCGTCACCGGCGCCTATTTTTTCTCCGCGGTCATCGCCAAAGAGCGCAAGCTTGACATCGAGAAAGATTTTCAGAATGTCCCGGCTGAAACGGGAGCACTCATCGCGCTTTTAGAGCGCGGCGAGGTGGAAGCGATCAATATGTTTGAACCGCATACGACGAGATTGGTGATGTCCGGTAAATATCGCGTGCTCACCGACTTCGATATCGAGCTTGAGAATATCTTCGGCGCGCCGCCGCTCAAATCCAGCATCGGCATGCTCAAGGAAACCGTGGAAAAACAGCCGGCACTCGTCAAATCGATCCGCAGCGCCTACGGAGAAGCGGTCCAAATGATCAAACACGGTCAGGACGAAGATTTCTTCAAAGCCAAGGCCAAGGAACTCTTCAATCTGAGTACGCCGGAAGAAGTCGCGGCGGGAATGAAGCAGAACAAAGCAAACTTCGCCGACAAGTGGGGCGACGGTTTTTTCCAGTCCCAAAACAAGATTTTGCAGTCGGGAATTTCCCTCGGCCTGCTGCCGAATATCGGCGATCTGAATAGCCTATGGATCAAATAACAGCTAACCCGGATTATTCGCGGCAGAGCTACGATCGCGCTGCAACCCTTCCGGAACGATGGCAAAGCAGCGGTGCGTTGAAGATGCAAGCGGGAGAGTTGCCCATGAGGGCAGCAGCGAAAAGGTCAAACATCGTGCCGGGCGCCGAGACCCATTTGAAATATTCGCGCCGGTGCCTTCGTTCCTCCAGGGTCACGACCCGATCAACAGATTATTGTCAGATTTCCTCGTAGCAGTGGCATGAATAAATAATTCAGGCTAACGCGATGCAACGTTCTGAACGGCTTGAACGTTACCGGCTACTTCTTTTCTAGGATTTGCTTCCGGACCCAGGCCGCCACATCGCCGCGGCGCGCCAGCCAGACATCCTTGTGGCTGGTGGCATAGGCGATGATTTGCTCGAAGGTGTCAATGAGGGGAATACGCGAGCTCAAGTAGGCGTGGGTAATCACATTCATCATCGTCGGGTTTTCACCGCCGATCTTGTAGCGGTAGTCGAACTCGTCCTTGAATTTGTCAAAAAACTCGTGGCGCGTTCCCTCTTCCTGCATGCGATGATCGTTGATCGTGTACTGGTGCGGAAATTCGATGAGCAGCTTGTCCCCGACCCAGATCGGATAAGGCATCTCATCGTCATGAAAATCGCAATGATATTCGAGACCCGCTTCGAGAACGAGCTCGATGGTGTTGTCGGTTGGACGCACACCGGGAGATGACCAGCCGGCCGGCCGCTCACCGGTAACTTTCACGATGGCATCGATGGTCTTGAGAATATTTTCACGCTCCTGTTCTTTGGTCAGCATATACAGCCGTTCACCCTGGTCCCAACCATGCGCGACCAGTTCATGGCCGCGTTGATGAGCGTATTTAACCAGCTCGGGATAGTAAACGCAGCTCAAGCCGTTCACCGGCATGCTGACTTTCAAATGATAGCGATCGCAAATATCGAGAAGGCGCTTAAGGCCGATTTTGGGGCCGAATTCGCGAAAGGTTTCCGTCGACCAGTCCCATTTCCACAAAGCGTCCTTTGGCAAGGGCGATTGCAGGGCGCCTCCCTGCGACGGTTTGCTCTTATCCCAAGCTTCGAAGGCTATGCCCAAGACAAACGCCACGCGTGCGTTATCGGGCCACCTCATCTGCGATTCAGCCATGGAGGCAAGAAGCCTTTCTTGAAAAGATTTAATCCGCGAGCTGGCAAAACATAACAAGCCGTCGTTTCAATTGTCAATTGATTGGCGCAACGGGCGAGAAGTTTCTATTGGCTCAAAGGGTTGGGCTACGAATACGCCTAACCACATCCCGCGCTCGAAGCATTGTTCTTGAGTTGCGACGACGACGGGCAAGCTCGATTGGTCGGCAAATCGAAGCAGAAGGAACTATTTAGCAAATTCAGGCGCTCGCTGGATTCCCCGCCACGTCACGAGCACAGTTGGATCGCTGGGAAGGGGAAGTTTGGCGCGATTGCTGCGGCGCAGATACATCTTGACCCAATAGTCGTAAAAATATTCTAGATCCTGCTGGGCCTGCTTCAACTGACCTTCGGCGGTTCGATAGCTAACCGTGACCCACTTGCCCTTCAACGAGATGCCCACCAACGAGGTGATGTCGCGGTTGTCCAGGTACGAACCGGCACCGCGCAAAATTTGCGAGAGGCTATACGGATCGGGCATTTTGCCTGGATCCTGACGTTTGATTCTGCCGCGCACGTCAAAGCGCTCGATCTCCTCGGGAGAAAAACGGAGATCAACCTGGCCTTCTGAGCAAGTCAAAGTTGGCGGAACCGTTGAGCCGCGGAGCAATTCACGGACGAATCGTGAAAACGAAAATTTTATGTTCTCGGTGGAATGTGCCCGACCGGTCACCAAGTAAATCCCGCTTCTTAGCTCGAGATCGAAGTCAGAAAAACTGAATTTCTCGAGCGCCTGTCCAAGAGCGCGCAGTTGATGCGCGAAACCTTGGACAATGCTGCTGGCCGAGTCGCTTGCTTTAGGTAAACCGGCCTCTTGCTCTGTGTTGGCGGTTCCATTCTTGGCGATGTCTTGTTTCATGGCTTTGACTCCAAGCGCCGTGCTATTGAGTTTTTCGCTTACGGCAGCTCGGCGCTCACGGGGAAGTGGCCCATGGGGCCACACGCGTGATCCGTGGCTTTCCGCCCTCCCCTCACAGAGAGTTCGGCTTTTTCAGGCGAGAGCAAGAGTGTTGCGTGCAGAATTTGGCGCCACTCCGCTACCAAAACGAAAAGCAATGTCGAGACCACGATCCAGTGTGGAAAGACACTCCAGGAAATGGGCAAATTAGCCTAAACTTTGCCGTTGACTGTCAGCCCTGGCAACTTGGCGAGTCCAGCCTAGCAACATGATGGGCCGATAATGAAAATTGTCGACCCATCTCGGCGGGCGCGCTGGCTCTCCCTGTCGCTTTATGGCAAGCGAGAGAGAGCCCAGGTTCTTCCGTGAAAAAATGCCACGACGTTACGGCTGGCTAGGGCAGGTTGGTTTCACCCATGAGGAAGCGATCGCACTCCCTCGCCGCCCCGCGGCCCTCGTTGATCGCCCACACGACCAGGCTTTGACCGCGCCGACAATCGCCGGCGGCATAAATTCCCGGCACGTTAGTGGCAAACTGACCGTATTCGGCTTTGGCGTTGGAACGCGGATCGCGTTCGACTCCGAGCTGGGCGAGCACCGGGTCTTCGGGACCAAGAAAGCCCATGGCGAGCAGTACCAGATCCGCTTTCAAGATTTTATCCGAATCCGGCACGCGCTTGGGAATGAAAGCGCCTTGGTCGTTTTTGGTCCACTCGACGTCGTAGATATGAAGCTCTTTGACATTGCCGCTTTCATCACCGACAAATTTTTCGCCGGTAGTCAAATAAATGCGCGGNTCTGCGCCGAAGCGGGCTGCCACCTCCTCCTGCCCGTAATCNAGTTTGTACACTTTAGGCCACTCGGGCCACGGATTATCGGGCTGTCTTGTATCGGGAGGCCGNGGNAGAATTTCGAGCTGCGTTAAACTTTTGCAGCCGTGCCGCATTGCCGTGCCGACACAGTCCGTGCCGGTGTCGCCGCCGCCGATCACGATCACGTGCTTGTCCTTCGCGGAAATGTAAGCGCCGTCTTTGTGCTCCGAGTCGAGCAGACTTTTCGTGTTGGTGCGGAGAAACTCCATCGCCATGTAAATGCCTTTGAACTCGCGCCCGGGAATGGGCAGATCGCGCGCCTTGGTCGCACCCGTGCAGATGACCACCGCATCGAACTCGTCTTTCAATTTAGCCGCCGGCATATCCACGCCCAGGTGCGCGTTGGTGACAAACTTTACGCCTTCCTGCGCCATTAGATCGATGCGCCGCTGGACGATGTTTTTGTCGAGCTTCATATTTGGAATGCCGTACATGAGCAGCCCGCCGATGCGGTCCGCCCGCTCGTAAACCGTAACCAGATGTCCGGCGTGATTGAGCTGCGCGGCGCAACTGAGACCGGCAGGTCCCGCACCGATCACGGCGACTTTCTTTCCCGTCCGCTTCTCCGGTGTTTCGGCGGTCACCCAGCCTTGAACAAAACCGTTGTCGATAATGGCGCACTCGATGTTTTTGATCGTAACCGGCAGTTCGTTGAGGCCGAGCACACAGGAGCCCTCGCAGGGTGCGGGACAAACCCGGCCGGTAAATTCAGGAAAGTTGTTGGTCTTGTGCAGACGCTGCAGCGCTTCCTGCCAAAGGCCGCGATAAACGAGATCGTTCCATTCCGGAATAAGATTGTTGACCGGGCAACCCGATGCCATGCCGCTGATCAATTGCCCCGTATGGCAAAATGGAATTCCGCAGTCCATGCAGCGGGCGCCTTGCCGGCGCAGCTTGTCCTCGGAAAAATGCTCGTGAAACTCCTTCCAATCCTTCACCCGATCGAGCGGCGATCGATCCCTCGGAAGCTCGCGCTCATACTCCATGAAGCCAGTTGGTTTACCCATCGTTAACCTTCTCCCAATGATCACAAAGGAACGCGCGCCGACCCGCACGCAAAGGCGGCGCGGTCATTCAGTTCTTAAATTTCAAAAACGGGGCCGGCAAGAATCGATCAAACAGACGATCCGTTTCGAAGCAGCGCCTAGTTGCCGCTCACCCGCGCGGCGTCATTCTTATTCGCTTC
>Ga0065707_10082969_pt1 | contig 11119 bp, 11 predicted proteins | sample SwiRhicommuniRL3_FD_59094 | JGI IMG/M metagenome (GOLD analysis project Ga0065707, IMG submission 59094) | Switchgrass rhizosphere bacterial communities from Rose Lake, Michigan, USA - RL3 v2 (version 2) | ecosystem: Host-associated > Plants > Roots > Rhizosphere > Soil | place: East Lansing... | reverse complement strand
CGGCCGCTCGGCGGAAGCATTCAGCGGTCGTTCAACGTGTTCACCAACTACCTCGTGATGGCCGCGGAGATGATGCCGGAGACGACCTTCACGTTCCGGCCGACTCCCGAGGTGCGGACCTTCGGCGAGCAGATCAACCACGCGACCGGCGCACACTATTCGTTCTGCCACCAGGCAGGGCTGCCGCCCGGCGTTCAAAAGCAGGCGCCGCCGAACCTGGGCGCCACCACGTCGAAACCCGCCATCATCGCGGCGCTCAAGGAATCGATCGCGTATTGCGATCGCGTGCTCGCGGCCGCGTCCGACGAATGGCTGATGGAAGTTGCCCCGTCACTCGGCGGCTCGTCGAGCGGGCAGGTGTCGGCCCCACGCGCGCACGCGTTCATTTACGGCGTTGTGCACTCGGCCGAAGACTACGGGACGATCACGACTTACATCCGGATGCAGGGGGTTGTGCCGCCATCCACGGCGCTACACCCGTCGCCGCCGAAAAAGTGAGTAAAGGGCAGTGCGAAGTACGTAGTGTCCGGCTTCAGCCGGACGAAGTGAGGCCGGGTCTCAGGAACAAGACCCGGCCTGCAACTGGTTAGGAAGGCAGTCGAAACGCAATCAACTCACCCGAATACCCTGCCCCGCTGACGGCGACGACGATGTACTGACGGCCGTTCAGCATGTAGGTCATCGGCGATCCCGTTTGCGGTGCCGGGATGTAGACCGCGCCGACTTCCTTGCCGGTGGCCTTGTCGTACGCCCGCAGCATCGCGCCGCGCGCGCCAGTGGTGGTCGGACCGAATCCTGCCTCTCCGGAAACAACCAGCGTCTTCGTCGTCATCGATCCGACCACGCCAGGACGTCCGGTGCGTGGAATATTCAGGCCCTTCAACAACGGATGATTCTTGATGGCCTCCGGCGTTTCACCGTGCGGAACCTGCCAGAGAATCTCTCCCTTGCCGAGATCGATCGCCGTCAGCTGGCCGTACGGCGGCTTCATGATGGGAAGACCTTGAACGGTGATAGAAGCTCCGCCGCCTCCCTCTCCGGCAGGCGTAGCGGCCGCAGCGGCCGCGGTCGTGCCGGGCGCCACCGCCCTGTCTCCACCCGCCGCCGATCCCGTACCGCCAGTCGTGCGTGCACCGGTAAGGGCATTGCCCATCACGTAGGCCAGGTCGTTCTTCGACGGATCGCGCGGCGGCACCAGCCCGAGCTGGCTGACCGATTTCTGCGAGTTCACATAGAGAATGTTGGTCTCGGGATCGTACGAGCCACCCGGCCAGTTCGTGCCGCCACCAGCCGATGCCAGCACCAGCGTGGCCAGCGGACCCTCGGCCTTGCTCACCACCGGGGGTGTGAAAACAGGCCCGATCTTGTATCGCGACACGACCTTCACGCCTTCGGCACGAAGCTCGGGCGTGAAGTCGATGAGATCGTCGGTCACGAAACCCTGCCGATCGTAGTTGAAGGGCTGTCCGCGCCCGTTGAGCGGGAAGGGCTGCGTCGGTGAGTAGTACTCGCCGGGGACATCTCCCTTCGGAACCGGGCGCTCTTCGATCGGCCACAACGGCTGTCCCGTCACGCGATCGAACACATACATGAACGCCTGCTTGGTCGGCTGCGCGACGGCCTTGATGACCTTTCCGTCGCGCTTGATGTCGACCAGGATCGGCGCGCACGGAATGTCGTGATCCCAGATGCCGTGATGCACGAGCTGGTAATGCCACTTGCGTTTGCCCGTCTGGAGATCCACCGCGACGAGACTTTCGGCGAACAGGTTGTTGCCGGGCCGGTCGGCGCCGAAGTAATCGCCGGTCGCGCTCTCGACCGGCAGATAGGCGATCTGCAGCTCGGGATCGACGCTGATCTGTCCCCATGCGCCGGTATTGCCCGTGTACGACCAGGAATCCTTCAGCCACGTCTCGTTGCCGAACTCGCCCGGCGACGGAATGGTGTGGAAAATCCAGAGACGCTTGCCCGTGCGCACGTCGAAGCCGCGGATGTATCCCTTGACGTTCGTCTTGCTCGTCGGCACGCCGCCCGATCGATGCGCCGCGCCGATGACGACCACGTTGCCCGCAACCGTCGGCGTGGCATGGAGGCCGATCTCACCCGACAGCGGGTCGATCTGCTGATCGTTGTTCTGTTTCAGATCGACGATGCCGTCGGTGCCGAACGTCGGGACGCGCATGCCGGTCTTCGCGTTCAGCGCCACGAGCTGATAGCCGGGAGTCACATAGAGGATGCGTTCCTCTTTGCCGTCGGTCCAATAGGCCAGGCCGCGGCCCGAAAGCTGGCGCGGCGCGCCACCACCGCGGGGGCCTTCGCGCTCGCTGTGCATCCACAACTCTTCGCCCGTTTCGGGATCGAGCGCCACGACAGCGCGCCGGGTGCCGGCGGTTGTATACAGCACGCCGTTGGCCATCACCGGTGTCGACTCGAACATGAATTCGGGACGTGGCCCGAGATGATCGGTCTTGAACCGCCACGCGATGGTCAGCTTGGAGAAGTTGGCGGCGTTGATCTGATCGAGCGCCGCATAACGTGTGTGTCCGGTGTCGCCGCCGTACGCATGCCATTCGCCCTTCAGGGCGCCGGTCTGCCCATGGACGCCGACGCCGGCGGTCAGGCACATACACACCACGGCGAGGTCACGCAGCAGGCGAGAAGACGTCATTCGCATAGGGCTCCTATTTGGCGCAATTATATGCCGCTGCCATAGCGCCGGTTCAAAAGCTCAGCCGGATGCCGAGCTGCATCTCGTGTGAACTTACGGCGAAGCGAACACCTTCAGCTGGATACCTTCGCGATCGACGCGAACGTCGGGGACCGTCGGCTTTCTACCCTTGATTTGCGGGCCAGTGTACTCGACCTCATAGACCATCGCCGCCGATGCGTGCGCGCTGTTGATGACGTCCGCCAGCCGCTGCAGGGTTTCGAGTAACCCGGCTGGAGAAGTGTCCGTATACGCACCGCCGGTATCGCGCGCAACGATCTGCGTCACCGGGAGCGCGGTCACATTGCCGCCGCGAAGCGTCTGGGCAGTGGTCGGCCGCAGCCTGATGCTGTGGAGCGTGCCCCCACGCGCGATGAAATGGTCGGAGATGTGTTTGATTTCCTGCGGATTGATGTTCTCTGTCGATTCGTAGCGCTCGGCCGTCACCAGCACGAACACGGGACGCTGGCCGGTGGTCTGACCGAAGCGATGGAAGATGTCGTCGACGTGCCGGTACATGGTGCTCGCCCCGCTCGTGCCGAACAGATTCCTGGCAGCCTTGATCATCGCCGCACGGTCCTTCGTCGGGGCCACACGAATCTGGAGCGTGCCCGCGACGGTGACGAACATCATTTCATTCTCGGCATCGACGGCTTCGAGAAATGTCGTAATCGCCGTGCGGATCTGGCCTATCGGCTGGCGAACGGCATCGGTCGCATCGACCATCAGCACGATGCGCGTCGGCCGCTGTGTTAGCGTCGCCGACGAAACATCGCAGACTGCGCCGGCCTCGGTGATCTGAAAATCCGCGGGTTTCAGGTCGAGCACCGCGCCACCAGACGCATGCGTGGCGTCGACGAACGCGCGTCGAGTGACCGGCTGCCCACCGGCGGGAACAGGCAGGAGGAACGCCACGCACAGGAGCGCCGGCCATGGTCGCATCGTCGTGTGACCTTTCGTCCGGCAAGGGCCGAACGGCGCGATTATACGCGCTCAATTTCCCTGTATCGGGCGTATAATTGGCGACTCTTCGCGAAAACCCACGACGGAGGTGTTCATGTTGCCTGACACCGTCAGTTCCGTTCTGCGCCGGAAGGATCGCAAAGTCCTCACCATCTCGCCCCTCGCCTCCGTATACGAGGCCATCGCTCTGATGGCCGAGAATTCGGTGGGCGCGCTCCTTGTCGTCTCAGACGGCATGCTGGTGGGAATCCTCTCGGAGCGGGACTACGCCCGAAAGGTGGTCCTGCAGTCGCGGTCGTCGAAAGACACCATGGTGGCCGACATCATGACGTGCCCGGTCACGACCGTCACGCCCGGTCATACCGTCGAAGAATGTATGCGCACGATGACCGACAAGCGCATCCGCCACCTTCCGGTCATCGAAGGCACGTCCATCGTCGGAATCGTGTCGATCGGCGACCTGGTAAGGTCGGTCATCACGGTGCAGGGCGAGATGATTCAGCAGCTCCAGCAGTACATCAACGGGCCGTATCCTGGATAGGTGAATCTAGAAACTAGAATCTTCAAATAGGAAACTCAGATTCTAGATTTCAGATTTTAGTTTTTAGATTCAGGGCTGGGTTCCGCCACCGGTGACGTCGTCGATGGTTCCGACGGCGCCGGCTCAGGTTCTGTCTCTTCTGGTGGTGGCGTCGGCTCGGCTTCTGGTTCTTCGGGCGCGCTTTGCACTGGCGCGGGACTGTCGGCAGGCGGCGGGACCGCCACGATCGGCGGCGGCGTGACGTATCCCATCCGTGCACGAATGAGGCGCTGACGCGCGCGAAGCCGCCCGTTCGGTTTCGCGATGTTCAGCAGGCGCGGGTTGATGATGGCCCCCGCCATGAGCGCGGCCTGATCGGGGTTGACCGCAGACGCCGGGATGTTGAAGTAGGCCTGCGCCGCTGCTTCCGCGCCCCAGATGCCGTCGCCCCACTCGATGTTGTTCAGGTAGAGGTCGAAGATGCGCGTCTTGCTCAGCTCGTGCTCGAGGCGGCGCGTGATGTACAGCTCGGTGAGCTTGCGCGTGGGGATGCGCGACGGCGACAGATACAAATTCTTCGCGAGCTGCTGCGTGATGGTGCTCGCGCCGCGCATCAGCGACCCGCGCTCCCAGTCGGCCTCGAGCGACTTCTTGATTTCCTCCAGGTCGATGCCCTCGTGGCCCCAGAAGCCGGCGTCCTCGGCGACGAGCACCGCGCGCTTGAGATGCGGCGAAATGCGGCTGTACGGCACGGGTCGATGCTCGTACCGCCCATCGCGTCCTTCGGCCCTGGCTTCCCGGACGCGCAGGTACATGAAGGCCGTCGATTTGGGATTCTCGGTGCGCAGCAGCCGCACATCGGGTAGCGTGAGATACAGAAACGCGAGATAGCCGAACCCGAATGCCGCGATCGCCGCCACCACGCGGCCGACACGTCGCATGAACATGATTATAGTCATCGTGCTCGTGATGTTCGCCGGTATGCTCACCTACGCACAGGCAGACAACTGGCAGGCGCTGCGTCAGCAGATGGTGGACACGCAAATCCGTGCCCGTCAGGTGCAGAGCGAGGCCGTGCTGCAGGCGATGGCGCGCGTGCCCCGGCATCTCTTCGTACCGGAGTCCCTGCGGCCGTACGCGTACGAGGATCGGCCGCTGCCGATCGGCCGCGAACAGACCATTTCACAGCCGTACATCGTGGGCTACATGACCGACGTGCTGCAGCTCGAGCCCTCGCACCGCGTGCTCGAGATCGGCACGGGCTCGGGCTATCAGGCGGCCGTGCTCGCGGAAATCGCGACGCACGTCTACAGCATCGAGATCGTGCCGGAGCTCGCCGAGGGGGCGCGGCGCGCGTTGACGGAATCCGGCTATCGCAACGTGGACGTCCGGACCGGAAACGGCTATCTCGGATGGCCCGATCGCGCGCCGTTCGATCGCATCATCGTGACGGCGGCGCCCCCGACGATTCCGAACGCGCTCGTCGATCAGCTGGCGGTGGGCGGCATCATGGTCGTGCCTGTCGGAACCGACTATCAGGAGATTGCGATCATCAGCCGGTCGGCGAGCGGCACGACCGAAACGCGGACGATTGGCGTGAGGTTCGTGCCGATGGTGACCAGACCTGGGGATTAGGGATTAGTGATTAGGGCTGCCAGACTTAGGCATGCAGGCGCGAAGGCACGATGTCGATCTGACGGACGCGGGTCGTGACAATCGTTTCGGCGCCGGTTGCGAACTCGATGCTGAAACCGACGTAGATACCAAACAGCTTCAGAAAGCTTCCGGCGAGCGACGCACCGGACAGACGGACCTTCGTGTAAACCGGGAAGAACGAGCCGCCGCGGACGAGCACGTCGCCGCGCTCCGGATCCATCACCGTAATCTCATACAGCGAGTTCTTCGTACGCACTTCGAGCGTCTCGAGCGGTTGCAGTGCTCCCAGTTGCACGCCGCCGGCCCACGGCCGGCCGCTCCAGGCGTCGAGGTCGCACACCGTTGGAGGATAGGTCGTCGTCATAACCGCCGCCCGGCAGGGCTGAAGCCCTGCACCACCGCACCCAACGCAGCTATCGCACCCATCGAACGCAATTAGGCGGGTTTGGCCTTCAACAATCCGATCTGCACCAGCACGCCGGTGAAATCGTAGATGCGGGTCTCGTGCGCGATCTTGCGGTCGCGAAACTCGTAGACGAACACCGCCGGCGCCATGAAGCTTCTGCCCGACGGCTCGAGCCCCATGAACCCGCCGATGTCGGTGCCTTCGAGGGTGAGCAGTTGAACCACGTGGGTACCGTCGATGATGAGCCGATCGGTCCGGTACTTGAGGTCGGGAAACGCCTCGAACCACGCGCGCCGGGCGCGATCGACAGCCGCCGTCCCGCGAAGCGTGCCTGCGACACGGCTCTCGACGACACAGTCGTCGGCATAGTCGCCCCGCAGCGCATCCGCATCGAGATTGTCGAACGCTTCCTGGCGCCGCTCGAACAACTCTGTCACTTCATCGCGCGTCAGCACCGATTCGACAGTCATATCGGGCTCCTTTCCAAGCGTTCACGTCGCATCCGCCTTCGCGCCTGCTTCGCACATCGCTACGGCGGACAAGCCCCTCGCACCTATCGCACCCAACGCACCCTCGCACCCAACCCCACGCCTATTGCGCCTATCCACGGCTTGAACTAGTATCCCGCCGCACCTAACAGGTCCCGTTTCCCAGCCCCCAAGGAGCGTCTTATGCAGATCGCCGAACGCTCGGCCGGTAATGTCATAGTCCTCGATCTCTCGGGCCAGATCACCTTTACGCAGGGTGATCTGGTGTTCAAGGACAAGATACACAGCCTCGTGCACCAGGGACACAAGAACATCCTCGTCAACCTGGCCAACGTGACGCACGTCGACAGCGCCGGTCTCGGCGAGCTCGTGAGCGCATATACCACGGCAGCTCGCGCCGGCGGCAGCATGAAGCTGGTGAACCTCACGAAGCGTCTCACCGATCTCCTGACCATCACAAAGCTGCTCACCGTCTTCGACACGTTCGACTCCGAGCAGGACGCGCTGAAGGCTTTCAGCTAACGCTTTTTATACCTGAGGACGAGCGCAGTCACGTCGTCGTTCTGAACTGCGCTCGCCGCAAACGTCCTCACGGTCGCAAGAATGCGGTCGAGCAGCACCTCGGGCGTGCTGCCGCGATGTGCTTCGATGCACGGCAGCAACCGCTCTTCGCCGAACTCGTCGCCCGCGGCATTCAGCGCCTCGGTCACGCCGTCGCTGAAGACGACGAGCGTGTCTCCGTCTTCGAGCTGAAGCGTTTCCTCTTCATAGGTCGCGTGGGGAAACAATCCCAGAATCAACCCGCCCGTATCGAGCCGGCGCACGCCGCTTTTCCCGAACAGCATCGGGGGATTGTGGCCCGCGTTGCTGTAGGTGAGACGCCCGTCTGGCGCGAGCACGCCGTACATCACCGTGACGAAGCGCGACTGGATCGCACGACGGATCAGCGTGCGGTTGATGTGCGCCATGAGCGCGGCGGGCGAGTCGGTCGACGTCACCTGGGCGGCGAACGCCCCCTGGATCATCGCGGTCAAGAGCGCCGCGGGCGGTCCCTTGCCCGCCACGTCGCCGAGCGTGAACGCGAACTGGTCGCCCGCAAGGTTGAAGTAGTCGAAGAAGTCTCCGCCGATCGATCGGCACGGGATCGAGGCGGCAGCCACGTCGAAGTGCGGGCCCGACTGCAGGGGGTCGGGCAGCAGCGCCCGCTGGATTTCGGCGGCCAGCTGAAGCTCGCGTTCGATTCGCGCCTTCTCGGTGGCCTCGCGGTACAGCCGGGCGCTCTCGATCGCCGAGGCAGCTTCGCCCGCGACCGATTCGAGCGCGCTGCGCGCCGCCGGGGACATCAACTGGCCCTTTTCGCGGCTATCGAGATACAGCACGCCGATCGGACGTTGATCGGCTTCGGTGGCCGTTCGTTCCACGTACCGGACGACTCGCAGCGGCGTGCACAGGACGTGGCGAATGCCGAGCGCCACTGTGCCGAGATGCTGGCCTGCCAGATCCGCGTCCCGCAAGTCGGCCACAATCCGCTCCTGGCCGGTGGCGAACACCTCCTGCGGAATCTTCTGGCTGGTCTCGAACGATTTTCCCGAAAGTGTCACCTTGCCGCGCGCGCGGGCGATGGTGAACTCGAGCTCGCCTTTCGCATTCGCGAGCATGATAAACCCGCGCTCGGCGCCGGTCGCGTCGATGGCCGAGTCCATCACGAGCACCAGCACTTCGTCGAGCACGCGCGAAGAGCCGAGCCCGCGCAGCCGGTCGAGCAGCGTGGTGAGCGGGCGAAGATCCACGAGGCCCGACGCATGGCTCAACCGCGAGTCGGTGGTCCCGTCATCGGCGAGAAACACCATTTCGGCGCTGCCACTGCGACCGAGCCGGATCTTGTCCTTGTGCCGCAGCGGCCGCTCGGTCACCTGCTCGTCGTTCACGAACGTGCCGCAGCGCGATCCCCGGTCCTTCAACAGGAACCGGCCGTCGTCGAGGCGCACGATCTCGGCGTGCTCGCGCGACACGTCGGTGCCGACCGAGCGAAGATCGCTCTCGCTCTTCCGGCCGATGCGGAACACCGGCTTGTCGATGAGGACGACCCGCGGACCGAGCGGATCGTTCACTTGAAGGCGCGCCGTTCGGACGTCGGGGGTTTCCGCCATGGTCACACAGACTTCGCCTTCAGCACGCCAATCTCCATCAGGAATCCCGTGAAGTCGTAGACGCGCCGTTCATGAGCGATCCGGCCATCGCGCATGGTGCAGATGAGCGCGGCCGGAAAGGTAAACCGCTTCCCTGTCGCCGGCACGCCCATGAAGCCGCCGGTGTTCGTCCCGGAGAAGGTGACGAGCTGCACCACGCAGTTGTCTTCGATGACCAGGCCCCGTTTTTCAATCGTGAAGTCTGGAAAGCTCATGGTGAAGCCGCGATGCACCGCCTCGATGGCGCCCCGGCCGGTCGCCTTGCCGGCAATCGGGCTTTCCAGCACGCCGTCCTCGGCATAACCCCCGACGAGCGTATCGATATCACGCTCGCGCCAGGCGTCGATACGGCGATCGAAGAAGACCTGAGCCTCTTGGCGAGTCATACCAGTAGGGGATCGGCGGATTATATGCGGGCCCAGAAAGGGGGAATGAAATATTTCGGCTGGTCGGTCGACACGTACCTGGCGACGTCGGGTGGCCGCCTTCACGTTGAAGACGGCCACCCGGCCCAACCCACCTGTCAATCAACCCGCTGAAATTTGTTTTCGAGGATGAAGCGGGCGATGTTCGCCCCGAGCTCTGTGCCGACCTCGCACGCCGTTCGGAAATGGATGCCGGCAAAAATCCTGGCGTTTTTCACCTCTTCGAGCGCCGCGCGGAAACTGCGGAACGACCGAATTTCGCCGATCATCGTGTCCGACTCCACAGTGAATCGGGTCCTCTCGCCGAACTCGTCGGCAAGCACGGTGGCCGCCGCTCCGCTGAGGCACGAGTGGCCGGACGGATACTCGGGATGCGAGGGCGTCGTGAAGAGGGGCGACCAGGTCGTGTCGGGTTCCGTAAATGGGTTTCCATCGTCGGCGGCAAGGTGGATTGCCGTGACCGGACGCCAGTAGGCGTAGGCATACTTCGCGTCCCAGCAGCCGACCATGGCGTCGGATATCGCGACGTTCAGCCGGCCGAAGAAACGGGCGTTCTGCAGCAACGAACCGTGCCTGCCGTGCCTCCCATGGTGCCATCTGTGGCTATCATCGTCGCCATCCCAGTCGTGGTCATCGTCATCGTCCTCGTCCCGATAACGGGCTTCGAGCAGCCTCAACGCCACGCCGTTCCACAGATAACTCGCGGACGTCGAGTTCCAGAACAGCGACGCGACGGTCTGATCGGCTGTCCGGAATGCACTTGAATAGCTTCCCATCTTCTTCACTTCGTTGAAATCCCTGGTATAGCGGTCACTCGTCAACGACGGAGGCGCGTCCGGACGGAACTGGCTGATGAGTGTCGGAAGGTCCATCGTCCACGGGGTCAATGTCGAGAGCGAGAGATACCCGGCGCTTGGCGTAGATGTTCCAGGGGCGGGGAGGTTGAGCGTGCGTCGCCATTGCCCGGGAAGGTTGCCATCTGGAAAGTTACCCATCGTGGGATCGGGAAGAAGGGCCCAGATGGCGTCCGCAACGGTTTGCCCCCAGGCCACGCCGCTATCGACCGCTCCAGGACCTTCGTCTTCAATGATCTCCAGAAGGCTGACCGTACGCCGGTTGTTGAGGATGCCCTGCTGGACAAGGGGTGTCCCGGTTGTTCCCCCGTACTGCCTGCTCAAGATCACGTACGCCGCCTGCACGGCTGCGGCCCGTGCCGATGCACCTCCAGGTGCCGCGGGGTCGACAAGAATCGGGGTGTAGCGGTGGTAGACGCCGTTGACGGCATCGTAGATCGCTGCATGCACCAACCCCGCCACGCGTGCCGTGGCCGTCGGCGAGCTCGCGCCCAGCAATGCCGCGCGGAGCATCGTCTGATTCCAGTCGGTCACTTCGTCGGCGTGTACTATCTGTGGCCCCGCCAGGATTACCAGAGTGGCAAAAATCGAGACCCAACGCCCTGGGATGCGTCTCATACGAGCCTCCTTGAACTGTCGGTTGACCGGGGAAGAAGGAGCCGAATGCGAGGCGCTGCGAGAACTCAAGAAAAAACGTCCAGCGTATGTGCTAGCACGTACTTGATGCCCGCGTCAGCGCAGAGCTCGCCTACACTCCCTGCACTGATCGCTATAAACGTCTTCATGCGCTAAAGCGAACACCCATGGTACGGCCCGAGATTTGCACCAGAGTGCGGCGTGAGCAAACTGACGACGCTGTTTCCCTCGACATCGGTCCTCTCCAACTGGGTCGAACGCGACTGGCAGCGTTC
>Ga0065707_10000965_pt1 | contig 11121 bp, 7 predicted proteins | sample SwiRhicommuniRL3_FD_59094 | JGI IMG/M metagenome (GOLD analysis project Ga0065707, IMG submission 59094) | Switchgrass rhizosphere bacterial communities from Rose Lake, Michigan, USA - RL3 v2 (version 2) | ecosystem: Host-associated > Plants > Roots > Rhizosphere > Soil | place: East Lansing, MI... | reverse complement strand
CGACAGGATGCCGCTTTCATCCGCGCTGTCCGCATTTCATGGCGGGCTTGTGCGATGTCAAATTTCCACCCGATTTTGAGCCCGAGCCTGAACATTTTGTGGCTTGCTGGTTATATGAAGACCCTTCGCGCAGAGCGGAACTAATCAATACGAGTGAAGCCGAAGCGCCTGCGACCTAAACTATGAATTCTCCCCGCCTCCTTCTCAGCCTAGGCGTGATCCTAATGTTGTTAGGTATTATCTTGCCATTTTTGATGGTCATCCATGTATTGGAGTCCACCTTCTTTTTGAATTTCTTCTCCTGGGGCGCGTCGGTGGCAGGGTTGTCTTGCGGAACGATTGGGTTTGCGATGTATTCACGAGGGAGGAAAAACTAACTCTCACTTAGCGCATACGCAACCGCTTCATCGAGTGTCATTGTTTGACCTTCGGCCCAAGTATTGGCGAATGTCGATTCATCAAGTTGCGCGCGCAGGGCAATGACCGTTCGCTGATATATTTCTCGCTCAGGAGAAACTAAGTGTCCCATAGTAGTTTGGAGCAGCGCCTCTATAGCCCCACGTACTTTCGTTGCTTGCTCCGTCTGTCCTGTAGTCTGCGCCAAGTTTGCCCAACCAACCAAACAATTGGTGATATCTTGCTTATCTCCTGACTGGCTAAAAATGATCAGGCTTTCCTTATAGTGTGTACGTGCCTCGTCATAATTACCCTCAATCAAAGACAAATGCCCCAAGTTGGTTCGAGAAATCGCTGTATACCAGTTGTGTCCCACCTCGCGGCTAAGATTCAGGCTCTCCTGATATCTTGCCCGCGCAGCGGCATAGTCAGTTCGATTGTATTCCATACGCCCCAAATATTGCAGCGTATAAATACAACCGTATTTATCACCGAGTTTTTGGAATATACCCAAGCTTTTCTTGTAGAGGATAGCTGCATATTCATAATTACCTTGGGCATCATGTACTCTTCCCAGATAACTAATTGTCGGAGCAATCCCAGACAAATTTTCCAATTCCTGCCAGATTAACAGACTTTCCTCAAAAAGCGAGCGGGCCAGTGTAAGATCACCTTGGTAGTACATTAAGCCACCTATGCTAAGCAACGTGTCCGCAATACCGCGCTTATCACCCAACTCTCGCCTAATTGCCAGACTTTCTTGATAAAGCTTGTAGGCCGCGTCATAATCACGGCGCACACGTGCTACCCGACCCAGGCCGAATAAAGCCATCGCAACGCCACTGCGATGCCCCAGCTCTTTGTATATGGTGAGGCTTTCTAGGTGCAAAGAGTGTGCCCTGGTTAGGTCTAATTCACTCCACGCAAGAAACCCGGACGCATTCAGTGCCTTGGCATATACAGGAGAGGGTGAGGATTCTTTATACAATGCCAGCAGTCGTGTCAAGCACGCGCGTCCCTCCTTCCAATAAGTGCGTACGGCCCAAAACCAATAGAGGGCCCCTGCCAACCGCAACCCGGCTCCCAAGTTATTGACGATCGACCATTCTAATGCTGACCGCAAGTTATGATTTTCAATTTCCAATCGGTTGAGCCACTTGAGCTCTTCCTCTCCCAACAATTTTGGTTCAGCTTCTTCAGCGAACTTGAGGAAGAAGTCGAGGTGACGGTCTTGGATTACATTCGCTTCGCTTGCTTCTAACAACTTCTCGTATGCGTACTGTCTTATTGGCTCAAGCAGGCGATAACGTGCTTCGCCATCTTGACCTTGCTTTACCAAAAGTGACTTGTTAGCCAAGTGTGTCAATATGTCCAACACATCATTGCCTTTTAGATCATCCTCTCTGCAAATCGCACCTGCCGCTTCTAACGTAAATCCGCCTGCAAACACAGAAAGACGCCGCAGGAGGATACGTTCGGCATCAGAAAGCAGATTCCAACTCCAATCGATGGAAGCGCGTAGGGTCTGCTGACGTGGTAGAGCAGTGCGACTGCCTCCCGTGAGTAAGTTGAAACTCTCATCAAGCTGTTTCGCGATCTGCTGTGTGGAAAACATTCCGACTTTTGCAGCAGCCAACTCGATCGCCAGTGGCATACCATCGAGGCGCTGACAGATTTGAGCGACAGATGAAGCGTTCTGCAGCGTCAGGGAAAAGTCAAATTGGGCAAGTTTGGCGCGCTCTTCAAACAAATGCACAGATTCAAAATCCCTGAAGGTATCGAGCAGTTGTTGAAAGTCAGGGAGTTCCAACGATGGAACCCGATAGATGGCTTCGCCTGCGATTCCCAGAGGTTCGCGGCTGGTGGCGAGGATTTTCAGGTGGGCACAGCTCTTTAATAATGCATCCGCGAAATATGCGCACGCGTCCAAAAGATGCTCACAGTTATCGAGAATGAGCAGGGCGGATTTTGCGCGCAAGAAGTTGATTAGTAGATCAGTAAATGGAATATCAGATTGTGTTGTAATGCCAAACAGCCCAGCGGCAGTTTGTGGCAGGAGCGCGGGATCGCTTAATGAAGCTAACTCCAAGAACCAAACACCATCGGTATAACTTCCGAGGACTTGTTCTCCAACTTTTATCGATAGACGAGTTTTTCCAACGCCACCTGAGCCTGTGAGCGTTACGAGGCGATGTTCGCTAATGAGCCTTATTACTTCCGACAGCTCTTTTTCCCGACCGATAAATGTAGTTAATAGGGTAGGTAGATTTGAGATTGGTTTGCTTGATAATGGAATGGATTGGGTGGGTAAGTCTGATACGCCTCGTGCAAAGGCGATCCATTCCGGTCGTTCGATTTCGGGGATGCCAAACTTCTCAAGAAGAATACTCGCCAATTCCTTGGATGGTTTGAGCATTCCTGATTCAATGCGGCGTAATGTGATCCGCGCACACCCTACTTGATTCGCCAAGTCTTGTTGCGTCAAATCCAGCATGCGGCGGCGCTGACGCAGCCACTCTCCAAACGAGATTTCTTCCGGTAATTTTTGATTCATTGGCACCACCATGGGCGGTGAACTGCCAGAGGGAAATATTTAATTGCGACCAGTTGTATCACATTTTATATCCATTTTGGCATTACTTCCAATGGACGATTTTGGTGTAATGCAGGCAGTGATTGGCATTCAAGCCAAACAGTTCATCTTATATAAGGAGATTTACTATGAAAACTATTCGATCCACCCGATTCTTGGTCTTCGCCCTAGTTGGCCTCTTAACTATCACGTCGGTTTTATTTGGCTCCGCGCAGCCTGTCTTGGCCGCCGCGCCGGTAATCACGTCAGATGTGATCAGTGTGACCAATCCGGCTCCAATCGGGGTCGATTGCGGCGCCTTCCAAGTCCTGGCTACTTTCACCGTCGAACGCCAGAACATTACGTTTTACGATGAGGCTGGCAACAAGCTCCGACAAATTCGTAACGCTAGTTTTACGGGGATACTATACAACTCGGTGACGAACGCCAGCGTACCCTATGAGGGATCATTCAACCGTACTGAAGACTTTGTGGCACATACGGTCACCTTCACCGGACTCCGCCTTGCTGTTCGGATTCCAGGCCAGGGAATACTTGCCCTCGATGTTGGCCAGACAGTTCTCGATTTTTCAACCAACCCTCCCGCGGTGACTGTGGAAGCTGGGCAGCACGACTTCAATACACAGATCTGTCAATTGCTTGGATAATGAACGGATACCATGCATATTACATCTGGCCGTGACAACAAAGAAGTAGGATAGCAAACTGGCTACGTCTCGGCCCGCCAGCTAAGACCTGGCTTAGCCCGCGAAATGTTGAATCAAAGTGCTTTGAGAACACCATAAATACATTCAATACTTTCTCAAGTGAGAAAGTTCTATTCCGAAAGAAGATAACCATGAAATATCAAACTTTGTTTAAGCGAGCACTTGGTGTGGGTCTCATGATGACCTTACTCATGGGATGTAGTGCATCTGCAACGCAAGCACCGACATTTGTGCCACCAACTTTCGGCCCTACAACTGTGCCGCATACAATCGTGCCAACCAGTCAAATGGGCAGCCCGGTTGAGTTTGTCTGGCGAATCAAGGGCGAGCCATATCGGCTGTCCCGTCCTGCTGTTCTGGCGCTCGACGTACAAGATAATCTGTATGTCATTGACGGGAGTAACCATCGTATTCAGAAGTTTGATCGCGACGGCAAGTTCCTGCTGACATGGGGAAGTTTCGGCAGCGCGGATGGACAATTCATTTTTCGGAACGGCGCTGATCATCCAGGAGCAATTGCCATTGATGTTCAAGGCTTGGTTTATGTAGCCGACTACAACGGTTTCATACAAATATTCGATAGTCAAGGAAAGTTTCTACGCAAATGGGGCAGAGGCAATGGCACAGGCGATGGACAGTTCGTATCACCTCGTTGTATGGGGGTAGATCGGCAGGGCAATATTTACATTGCGGATGAGGATCAGCGCGCAAGTCGCGTTCAAAAGTTTGATGCACAAGGGCATTTTCTAATGAAATGGGATCGTACTAAGAATAGTACTGAATTGGTCACTCATTGTCTGGCCGTTGATAAGCAGGACAATGTCTATATTGTCAATCCCAGTCAGTACCGCGTTGAAAAATATGACAGCGATGGTCATCTGCTGACGATGTGGGGTAGTCAGGGTATCGGCGACGGTCAATTTGGAGAGCCTGAAGGAATTGCCGTGGATGCTCCAGGCAATATCTATGTTACAGATAATCGCGATAATTATCGTGTCGAAAAGTTCGATAGCGACGGAAAGTTTCTTGGCAAGTGGGGCAATTGGGGCAGTGACGATGGCCAGTTTGAATATGTGTTTCGCATCGCCGTTGATAGTCAGGGCAACATCTATGTCACTGACGCTGGCGACAACGATAGCATTCAGAAGTTCCGCCCACGCTAATATTACAGTCACTGCGGACGCCGCGCGACAAACGCGTTAAAGAACACTGTCAGCAAGTTTAATGTTTGTTCAATTGATAAACGAGTATCTATTCTGAAAGAAGGTAATTATGAAATATGAAATTTTGCTGGAGCGAATACTTGGTGTGAGTTTCGTGTTCGCCTTACTAATGGGGTGCGGTGCGCCNGCAATACAATCACCAACGCTTGTGCCGCCAACNTCCNGCCCTACGGCTGTAGTGACACTATCTCCAACACCATTCGCCAAACCATCGATGGAAAAGATCTGGGATACCGATGGAAGTCCGAACACTTTTTATCGGCCTACTGAAGTCGCCCTTGATCCTCAAGGCAATGTCTACATTATTGACGGCGGTAATCACCGTGTCCAGAAATTTGATCAGGATGGAAACTTCATCCTTACTTGGGGTAGTCAGGGTCCGGGAGACGGGCAATTTTTGTTCGAAGTACCGCCAGCCCACTATGGAAGTCTCACTGTTGATAAGGATGGTTATGTCTACGTCACAGATCACTTCAACCGGGTTCAGAAGTTCGATGGCAACGGAAAATTCCTAATGAAATTCGGTGACACCGGCTATGCCGATGGAAAGTTTTATACTTTATATGGGGTTGCAGTGGATGACGAAGGGAATATCTATACAGCTGATTGGACCAAATACGAAATCCAGGAGTTCAACAGTGAAGGAAAATTTTTGCAGAAATGGGAAGTGCCCAGTTGCCAATTAGGCGCAACACCTTTCCCACAAAACCTGATCGTGGATGAGCAGGGGCAACTCTATATCACAAACGATGGTGGTGACTGTATTCAGAAATTCGATAACCGGGGGAACTTGCTCCAGCAATGGGGCGGGACAGGGAGAGGCGACGGGCAATTTGACAAGCCGCTTAGCATTGCATTGGATACGCAGGGAAATATCTATGTGACCGATAATGGTAATAATCGTATCCAGAAGTTTGACTCAAATGGGAAATTCCTGGCGGCATATGGGCCTTTCGATTACCCTGTTGGCATCGTTATGGATCAGGAAGGCTATGTGTATGTAGTGGAAATTGAAGCGGCACAGCTTCATAAAATCCGCTTACAGTAAAGTCACTTCCTTTTCAACAAACATGGCCGAGAGTGCATACTCGGTCACGGTTTATCTATGTTTCATTGAGTGCCAACGCGACTGCCTCATCCAGCGCCATCTCCCGCCCTGAATCATAAGCAACTTCAAAGGCGGAGGAGCCGATCTTTGCCATGATCGCGGAGATATCGCGATCGACATTTGCCTGCTCAAGAAATGGACGAGGATTAATGATTCGTTCGCGGGTTGCATCCGTCCAGCCGATTAAGGTGGCGGCGTGCTCTGGTTTCCCAACAGCCACAGACAGGCCCGCCAGCCCTTCCAGTGTGTAGACCACGCCAATGGTGCTGCCATCCTTATGAAAGGTTCGGACGGTCTCAGCAAGAATAGTACGTGCCTCAGTCAGGTTCCCAGCTCGCAGGGCAATATGGCCCAACTGAACACGAGTCCAGAGATAACCCATTCGGTTTCCCCGGTCTTGGGCAAGGATCACGATTTCTTCCAGAAGTGCCGCTGCCTCTTCATAATCCCCGCGCATGAGGGCGATTAGGCTTTTTGCAAAGGACGCCTCTTCCCATAGTCCCCCAATATTTCGACCCCGCACGGGTCCATATTGGAGCGCCTCATCCAGATCCTTTTGTGCATTCTCGATGTCGCCCGTTAGCAGGATGCGAAACCTGGCCGTCGCGCAGAGCAGGCTGGCCATGGAGCTCCGGTCATCCACCTGGCGAAACAAGGCGATTGCTTTCTCCCAATAGTCGATCTGGCGATCGGGGTGGTCGTAGCCTAAACGAAAGAGCGCCAATGCCTGCCTGCGCGCATCGCCGATGGTGCGTGCCAATGCCAGAGATTGCTCATAAAGTTCATCTGCCGATTCCCGCCTGTCCAGGTATTGTAAGTCGTATCCCAGCAGGATCAGGGCATCTGCTTCGCCCTGCTGATCTCCGCAGGCGCGGAACAACGTCAGACACTCCTGCGCGACCGAGGTCGCCTCTGTAAAATCCTCGGACCAGAGCAGAAGCACTCCTAGCGCATACAAGGCTTTTGCCTTGGCATGCGGATACTCTGGTGACTCTGGCTTCTGGAGAAACTTTGTCATCCAGCGCACGCCCTCGTCCAGATTCAGACTTTCCCAAAAACCCTGTAAGCGACCTGAGATATACAAGCCGGCTTCCGGGTCAGTTTTGTCTGCCCACCTCAGGGCCGCGCGCAGGTTATCACGTTCCTCGTTCAAACGTGCCATCCACACTTCTATTTGCGCTGGACCTTTCAACGAGGGTTCAGCTTCTCTAGATAATTGTAGAAAATACTTCAAATGTCTTGTGCGGACTTCGTCTTCTTCGCTTGTTTCATTCAGTTTTTTGCGTGCATATTGGCGGACAATCTCATGGAAACGATAGCGTGTGGTGCGCCCCGATCGATGATCGACCACAATGAGCGACTTCTTCACGAGTGCCTGAGTCAGACTCAAAACATCGCCGTCACACACCGCCTCCGCCGATTCAAGTGTCCAGCCGCCTGCAAATTCAGAAAGTTGGCGCATGAACGTTTGCTCGGCTTCGTTTAACAAACTCCAGCTCCAATCCACGGAAGCCTGCAGAGTTTGCTGGCGCAACGAGCCGGTACGGTTATCCGTGGAAAGTAACGAGAAGGAACTCTTCAACTGGTTCAAAATTTCTGAAACCTGCAGAATGTTCACTCGCGCGGCGGCGAGTTCAATCGCCAGTGGAATGCCATCCACTTTGCGGCAGATGTCGATCACAGCCTGGGCGTTTTCTTCTGTCAGTGTAAACGATGAGAAAGCTAACGTGGCGCGTTCTGTAAACAAACGAATCGATGCGTATTCTGTCAATTTCTCAAGGGAGGCTTCGTCCTGTTCGGGTATCGAAAGGGATGGCGTCCGGTAGGTTGCTTCCCCGGTTACATTCAATACTTCGCGGCTAGTGGCAAGTATTTTGAGCTTCGAGCAGTTCGAGAGTAAAGTGGTTGCGAGTTGGGCACAGGCCTCCACGACATGTTCGCAGTTGTCGAGAATGAGTAAGGTTGTCTTCTCGCATAGTTTATTGATCAATATTTCGATGATTGAACGATCATTCGATTCCCGAATATCGAACACTGCCGCAACGGTTTGCGGAACCAAAGCGGGATCATCAAGCGAATCCAGGGCGATGAACCAGACACCATTGGGATATTCGTTCAATAGTCTCTGTCCCACCTGAAGCGCCAGACTTGTTTTGCCGATGCCACCGGTCCCCATGAGCGTAACGAGCCGATTCCTCGCAATGAGATTCACGATCTCCGTCTGTTCTTTTTCGCGCCCGATGAAGGACGAAAGTTGTGACGGCAGGTTATGTTTGGGTGGATTTGTTTCTGCAGCCCTGAACGCTTGCACTGGCTTGATTTCGCCTCTGCGGATTCTTTTGTAAAGGGCAAGCGTTTCGGGTTGGGGATCAAGGCCAAGCTCCTTTCGGAGGATTTGTTCGCAGGCCTGATATTGCTTCAGTGCTGCGCTGTGCTGCCCGGCTTGTAGATAGACTTCCATCAACTTGCGGTGCGACGCTTCATTCAGCGGGTCAAGTGTGATCAAGCGTCGTGCGTACGGAATGGCTTTCTCTGCTCCACCCACTGAGATGTAATCCTTCGAAAGTGTATTGAGCGCCTCGGCAAGATCGCGGCGTAGTTCCTCCGATTCAGCGAATGCCCATTCGTTGAACGTGAGGGCATCCTTGAGGCTGAAACCGGTCAGAAAGTGGTTGCGATATAGTTTCGCAGAATCAGCCAAAAGGGAGAGACGAAGCGGGAGGTCATTTTGGGTATGACTCTGACTCAGCAGGGATTTGAAGTGGTCCACATCCAGCCAGATGTCAGCCTGCGGGTTCAATCCAATTTTGTCGCGGCTGGTATCGAGCCAGTCCTCGCCGACGGTTTGTTGAATTTCCCACAGAGTATGACGCAGGTTTGTAAAGGCTTTGGATTGTTCGTANTCGGGCCAGANCAGGGCGCTTAAAATCTCGCGCGAATGCATCCCGCGGTTNACTGCCANATACGCCATCAGAGCCACCGCCTTGCGGCGTTCGACCGGGATGGGCGAATTATTCAGAGATAGTTGTGGGGTGCCTAGAAAGTGCAAGGCAAGCTGTGGGGACATATCGTTCCTTTTACTCCAGCCAATGTTTGGATTATATCGCTGAAATCTGACCAAACCTGTCAGATTACGTGGTTCGACACGCTCTACGACACGGAAGATCAACGCCAGGTATGTAAACTAGGGTCAAGTTCAAAAAATTCAGAAGGAGAAAAAAATTATGAACACCTACACGGATACGATACAACCCAAGAAAAAAGCTGATCGAACCACCCACACAAACCAGTTCCAGAATCCAGTCATTGTGACCATCATCTTGACGCTGGTTGCAGCACTTGCCGTCGCTGTCTTCATTGTGAACCGGTCGGTAGGTGCAGCGAAAAATAACCCCGCTATACCTTATGGCAATGCTTTGGAAATGCAGTACGCTCGGCCCTGGCTGGAGGGGCAGAACAAACCGGCTGTCACCTACAGTAACGCCTTGGAACTGCAGTATGCCCAACCCTGGCTGGATAAAGCGGAATCAGCAATCGTGGTTACGGGCAATGCACAGGAACGGATTCCGCTCAATTGTTCCAGCAGTATCGAAATGCTCTATGCTTGCAAATACGGAAATCGGCAACCCTAGGGGCACGATCATTTATTTCAGTATTGAGAACGGGTGGCTGCTCTGGCTGATACTGGAGACAGAGCATTATGGTGAGCCCTTTCTCCTCAAAAACGTGACCGAGAAAATTTTCTCGGTCACGTTTTTCTTTAGTAGGTGGGGACACTTGCTCTTAAGCGATGCATGAAAAAGATCATCAGAGCGAAAAGGGACAACGCGCCTGCCTGGTGCGCCAATGCAACCGCGATTTCCACGTGAAGAACGACCGTCAAGATCCCAAGCAGGATTTGAAACACGACCAGCCCGACCAACCAATTTAATCCATTTTTGAGGCCTGCTGCATTGTTCTGCTTGCGCGCATTTACGTAAAGTGCAGCGACCCCAATAAATACTGCAAACGCAAACCAGCGATGGATAAAGACAATCGTTTGCGGGGTTTCAAAAAAATTGATCCATGAATTGAAAAGATTGGGTGGAACCAATTTTCCGAACATAAGCGGCCATGTGTCGGATACATGGCCGGCTTTTAGCCCGGCAGTCATCGCGCCGTACGAGATCTGGATGATCAGCAAAATAAAAGACAGCAAAGCTAACCTGGATGGCAGAGACCATTTTGCCCTGTCGCCTGAATCTGGGAAACCATATTTGTGTCCAAATGCTGTCCAAAGACTGAGGCCCAATAACGACAGAGCAAGTAGTAAGTGAATCATTAAGTTGAAATGACTGACGGAGGGGTGGTCAACCAGCCCGCTGGCGACCATTGCCCAACCCGCTGCTGCCTGGGCGATGAAGAGCAGACCCATCACAAAATAGATGCCGAATTCCTTGAACGGAATTGTCTTTCTGAAGAGAAAATAAAATACAGGGATGGCGTAGACAAGGCCAGCCATACGCGCGATGAAGCGATGGATCCATTCGATGTAGAAGATATATTTATATTCTTCCAGCGTCATATTGGAATTGATCTGCTGAAATTCCGGGGTCTGCTGATATTTGGAAAACTCTTCGAGCCAGGCTTTTTCACCGGTTGGGGGAACTGTTCCACTGATAGGATTCCATTCGGTAATGGAAAGACCGGAACGCGTCAGACGAACGAATCCCCCAAAGACAACAAGAAACGCCACAATGCAGGCAAAGATGAAGAGCCAGTTCATCACGGCGCGATTACGAGTTTGAGGCATATTCTATTTCTCCAGAAACGAAGTCGCTGGGATTATAGCACTTTGGCAAATGTCATTGCGAGCGTTCTTCGCGAAGCGATCTCCCCTTGTAATAAGGAAGTCTTCTTATGAAGAAAATATTGATTAACCCAAGATTGCTCACCTGTACTGCAACAAACGCACGATTTGCTTTAGCAAATCGGGTGCAAGTGTCGTCAAGCTACCCCTTTACTTGCACCGGATCCTAGTAAAGCCTCCCTCGCAATGACATCTAAATAAAAACCCGCCACTTTGTAAAACATGTGGCGGGTGGATGTCTATGG
>Ga0065707_10001788_pt1 | contig 11122 bp, 10 predicted proteins | sample SwiRhicommuniRL3_FD_59094 | JGI IMG/M metagenome (GOLD analysis project Ga0065707, IMG submission 59094) | Switchgrass rhizosphere bacterial communities from Rose Lake, Michigan, USA - RL3 v2 (version 2) | ecosystem: Host-associated > Plants > Roots > Rhizosphere > Soil | place: East Lansing... | reverse complement strand
GCGGCCCTCCGTGGCCGCCCGTGGTTTTGATCGTGTTCGCCGAATCCGAGGCCGTCGCTTCTTGAACCCCTTGCTCAAACCACGGGCGGCCACGGAGGGCCGCCCCTACAGTACGTTCGACAGCGCCCTCAACCGATGCTTGCCGGCTTGGTATCTTGTGATTAGTATTCGGCCAACAGCTAAAGTTTGACTGCACCCCTGAGGTACCCATGAAACTTGCATTCAGCGCACTACTAGTTTTTAGTCTTTCGTTCGGCGTGGCAACTCAATCACGACTACCAGTCGACAGACTGATTCCGCGCAGCACTCTTTTCGCGGACGAAGACAAACTCAACGTTCGGTTGAGTCCTGACGGCGAAAAAATTGTCTATCTCGTCCCGAATGCCGAGGGAGATGAAGTCTTCTCCGCCTCAGTTGCCGATTCGGCCGGCGCACGATTGTTATTTAGACAAACTGACGGCCCGGTGCTGAATCTGCAATGGACCTATTCGTCAGGGCAACTCATCTTTTTGAAACCGGTGGGCCAAGACACTCATCTGTTCGTATTCAATCTTGCCGATAAACAGATTCGAGATTTGACACCGCAAACAAAAGTCTCGGCGCGTATTGAAAAGCTAAGTCCGGAACATCCACAAGAGGTGCTTATTGGTCTTAGGAACAGTGAGGCAGTGCGCTCTGATCTCTATCGTTTGAATTTGCAGACCGGAGCTTCAGAGCTTGTGCTAAAGAATGACTCCTATGATTCCTTCCTTTGCGACGATGAGTTTCGACCAAGGGTTGCGACCCGCCGCACTGACGATCAAGGCTACGAGCTCTATAGCTTAAAAGCCTCGGGTAGGTGGGAACTACTCGATCGGTTCAACTACGAGGAAGCACGCATTTCACAACCGGCGGCACTTAACAAGGAAGGAACCACACTCTACTTCGTCGACAACCGTACGACTGATAAAGCCATCCTGAANTCGATTGATCTCAAAACTGGCAANNCCCGCAATCTCNCGACAGATCCGTTCGCTGATTTCAGAAGCTCGCTTCTTCTTCACCCACGTACCAAACGAGTGCAATCAGCGTCTGCAGTTTACGGGCGTCTTCGACGACACTTTCTCGACCCGTCGATCAAAAAAGATTTTCTCTATCTGAGTACGTTGCACAATGGTGACGTTGGCGTGGCGGGGCGCAGTGTTGATGATCGAATCTGGCTCATCGCCTACCTCGACGGTGGTCCATCTCGTTACTACGTCTATGACCGGCTTGCACGTAAGGCGCGGTTTATGTTCCTGTCTCAAAGCGCGATCGAGCCCTTCGCGCTGGCGCGGCGAGAAGCAGTAGTTGTGCCGACTCGTGACGGTCTTAAATTGCCTGGTGATCTTTATCTTCCATCATGGAGCCATGCGAGTCGCGGGAAGCTTTTAGATCATCCTTTGCCGATGCTGCTTTATGTCCATGGCGGGCCAACCGTCGCATATGANTGGGATAACTGGCTTGTCAATCGCACGTTGCAGTTGCTGGCCAACAGNGGCTACGCCGTTTTTCGAGTTGAGTTCCGCGGCGTTGAAGGGTTTGGTAAACAGATTCGCGAGGCAGGTGCTAAGCAGTGGGGCCGCAAAATGAATGACGACCTGATTGATGCAGTTGATTGGGCCGTAAAGCAAGATATTACGGAAAAGGACAGAGTGGGCCTCTGGGGATGGTCCTATGGAGGATATGCGACGTTGGCTGCTTTGACTTTCACGCCCGACGTCTTCGCCTGCGGGATGGCCATGTATGCGCCGACAGATTTGCAAACCATGATGCAAACGCGAAGTGGTCCATTCGGAACTTTCTGGCGACGATTAGTTGGTGATGAGACAACCAGGGACGGCCAGGCTCAATTGCACGCGCAGTCACCCCTCTACTTCACCGATCAAATTACTAAACCACTTCTCATTACGCATGGTGCGTTGGACACAAACGTGCCGCGAAATTATTCCGATGATTTCGTTGCCGCGATGAAGCAGCACCAGAAGCCGGTAACTTATCTAATCTATCCCGACGAGGGTCACGATTATCGGCGCAAGGAAAACTGGATCTCCCTGTTCGCCGTTGCCGAGCGGTTTTTCCACGAGCATCTCGGCGGGCGGTACGAACCATTCAGCAATGACTTTGCCGGCTCAAGCATGCAGGTGCTCGCGGGTGAGACTCTGATCCCTGAGTTGAGTGCGGCACTCAAAACCAGATCAAGTTCGGGAGCTGACGACTGAGAAGCAATTTTGTAGGGGCGGCACTCCGTGGCCGCCCCTTCGTCGGTTCAATGTACTCTGCGATCATGCTTGCGACACAAGGGGCGGCCACGGAGTGCCGCCCCTACAATAGACCTTACGTATCCAGCGCGGCCCGTCTCCTCCTCCATCAATTAACACTGCCCCTAGACAGTCTGGGTAGTCCGTGGTATGCTGGCCCTAGATTATCTAGGAGGTCACCCCATTGCCCAAATCTAAAGCCAGCCTGCTTCAGGGGACGCTGGACATGTTGATCCTCAAAGCCCTTTCGCTTGGCGCTCTCCATGGTTACGGAGTCGGTCAACGCATCGCACAAATTTCGGGGGACGCTCTTAAGGTTGAGGAAGGATCGCTTTATCCCGGACTGTACCGGCTCGAACAGCGCGGGTGGATCGAGTCGGAGTGGGACGTTTCGGAAAACAACCAGCGCGCGAAGTTCTACAAACTAACGCGCGCGGGTCGGAAACAGCTAATCATCGAAGAGCAGAATTGGGAGCGGCTTGCGGGCGCAACGATCAAGGCGCTGCGCGCGGTCTAAGAAAGGATTTGATTATGTTCTGGATCAAAGCCACGACAAGGTTCATTAGTGCCTGGCGGCGTCCCGACGAGATGGTGCGCGAGGTTGAAACGGAATTGCGCTTCCATATTGAAATGCGAACACGAGCCAACGTTGAAAAGGGAATGAGGCCAGATGACGCGCAACGCGCGGCGCTGCAAAGGTTCGGTGACTTCGAGCAGGTCAGAAACAACTGTTGTGAAATTCGACGGAGCCTTCCCCTCGATTCCACGCTCTTGAGAATGGCGTTGCACATTACCATGGCCACGGTGGCCGGCTTAACAGCGCTGTGGGCGGTGAACGTCCCACATCACAACTTCACAGGTGTCATGCGCCAGTTAATGGCCATCGCTGTTTTGACTTATCTATTCATCGTCGTTCGGCGCGCCCGCTCAAAACGGCGTTCCGGCAGCGAACATGTGGACGGCGTGCTCCCAGCCCCGAGCGAGACGTTCGGCGCCAATAAGGGTTTGATGAGTGATATGTCGGACGCGCCCTCCGCAAAAATCACGGCTTATGATGAACAGGGACGCACACCGGTTGAGCGAGTGTTCAAGTCTTAATTGATTCTCCCCTCTAACTAACTACTGAAAGGGCCGACTAATGCGAGTTAGCTTTGCATCTCGGATCGTTACACGTGTGTTTACACTGCTTATTATCACCGCGAGTCTGGCAACAAACGTACCCGTATCTGCAACATTGGCCGATCAGCGAAAATCGGAAACACTCAATGACCAGCCATCGAGTCCGCGTTTGCTGGCCCTACGTGATCGGCTTATCTCAGGTGATCGGACCGCGCTTGATAAGTTCTGGAAGGAAATTAACGAACGAGGCGCGCCGATCATTGAGTCCGCTGCAGATACCGATCACGAGATGCTCGTCACTATGCTTTGGCGAGCCAGCGAAGAGACGAAAAACGTTTTTGTCTTTCGCCTCGGGGACGTGAGTAAGCCGATGGTACGGCTGCTCGACACTGACTTGTGGTACAAAACATTTCGGCTTCAGAAGGGCGCACGCTTCACCTATCAACTCGCAACAAATCTGCCCGACCCAAAAGAGTGGGGCGGCGTTGACCGCTTCGCGCGAGTCGTACGGAATGATCCGTTGAATCCGCTTCAGGACATCGAGCGCTGGAACGAATTCAACCCGTATGAAGTGACTTTCTTTTCGGCAGTGGAATTGCCCGCTGCCGAGCCGCAAAGTTGGAGCGTCGTCCGTCCGAGAGTTCCTACTGGACAAGTGCGGCGCGACAAATTCACCAGCAAAATTCTGGGCAATGAGCGTCCAATTTGGATTTACACGCCGTACGGCTTTTCGACTAACAAAAAGCCTTACGGTTTGCTAGTTCTTAGCGACGGCGGTCTTTACGTAAACACGGCGCGGGTAGCAACCACTCTCGATAATTTGATTGCAGCGGGCTTGATCCCTCCGCTTGTCGCCGTGATGGTAGATAACCCCGAGCGCATGCGCGAATTGTCCTGTAGTTCAGCGTACGCCGACTTTTTGGCTCAGGAGATTGTTCCCTGGGCACGCGCTAACTACCACGCGACCGACCGTCCTGAGCAGACAATCATCGGGGGCTCGAGCCAGGGCGGATTGCAGGCGGCTTTCGTAGGGCTCAAGCATTCAGAGGTGTTCGGCAACGTGCTTTCTCAGTCGGGTGCTTTCGCATGGAAGCCCCCCGGTGAAACGGAGTGGGAATGGCTTAACCGCCAGTTTGCTGCGAGCCCGCGTTTGCCTTTGCGCTTTTCCTTTGAAGCCGGACTGTTGGAAGGGACTTGGTGGTGGCGTCCCTTTGTTCCCGCGCCCGTGGTACAGCCTACACTGCTCGCGGCTAACCGTAATTTGAGAGACACGTTGCAGAGTAAAGGATACGCGGTCCACTTCACAGAATTTAACGGAAACCACACTTTGCTTAATTGGCGAGGGACGCTGGCGAGTCACCTGATAGCGCTCGTCGGTATCAAACCCGCGCCGAAGATTTCTGCCAGCAATAAAGACGCAGTCGCGCCGTCATCACTTACTCGGATAGCGACCGCGGCAGCGCAAGTCAAAGTGGCTCCCGCGCTGTTGCAACAGTACATCGGCAGATATGAAATTGATCCGAAGTTCGTGCACGATTTCGTCCTGTATGTGAGCGTCAAGGATGGTGCTTTGTGGGTCAGGCCTTCAATCCTGAGTCCGCGCCAGCTCGTGCCTGCATCCGAGTCGAGGTTCTATGACAGCGATATTCCAGATCTGCGCCTCGACTTCATTAAGGACGATAAAGGCAATGTTACTGGTCTCACTCTAAACACTGGTCAGGCAGACATGCTGGTGAGAAAGATGCCGCCGCCAGTGCCCAGTACCGGCAATACAACTTTCACTCTGCAAGGGCACACCGACGCGCAGGTGGTGGCGATCTACGGATCGTTCAACGATTGGATTCAGACTAAGAACTATTGCGCGAAAGAGAGTGACGGATGGGTTTGCCGAATTGATTTAACGCCCGGCAAGTACACTTACAAGTTCCTCGTCGATGGTGTAGGTCTAAACGATCCGGCCAACTCCGCCACTGAAGATAACGGGAACGGGCAGATGGATTCAGTCATCATCATCAAACCGAGCAAAGAAAACTAATCGAGACTTGTCGGTTTCTGGACGATAAAATCAATACCGCTGACGCTCAGGATCCCTGTTGCCTCATGTAAAAAACTACTCCAAAGCTGATTCGTTGCCGCAGATAAAAATCTACTCGAAACGATACTGGTTTTCATATCACTAAATCAGGTTTGAGGTGCACGATCCCTGTTGCCTCACGTAAAAAACTACTCCAAAGCTGATTCGTTGCCTCATATAAAAATCTACTCGAAACAGATGTGTTCATGGCGACATGTGGGGTTTTATCTGTAGCCCTCTCTGATTCGAGTGGCGCTTTAGTTTGAGCGGCCGCTTCTTACTAGCGAGACGAAATAGCTCCTTGCGTTGTTTGTCGAGCTCTCGCTTCAGCGCCGCGGGATTGAGCAGTCGATATTGGCGTTGCAATTTCTTTTTGTCAGCCAGGGTAACGGCAGCGCAAGCCAGTACTCGTTGATAAGGAGTTTGCGGCGCGTGGTAGCTCTTCTTCACGCGACTACCAAAACGTTCCTTGCTTTTAAGCTTCATCGTCGGTTGAAAGAAGTTAGTGTATAAGCGCAGTGTCGCATACAACTGCTGCAGCACCATTAACTCCGCCGCCGTGTCGAAACGTTGATAACCCACTGTCTGCCGGACCACCGAATAGTTCTTTTGTTCCACATAACAGTTGTCATTCTTGCGATAAGGACGAGCGCGCGTGAAAGTAATCTGCTCTTTCTGACAATAGCGCAGCAGCTCCTGGTTCACGAATTCGGAACCGTTGTCGGAGTCCAAACCGAGCAACGGAAACGGCAGGCGCTGACGAATTCGCTGCAGCGCTTCAAAGACCCAGACTTGAGCCTTATTCGGCACCGCTTCGGTCTCGGTCCAGCCGCTAAAAACATCCGTCAGATCAAGTGTTTGGCAATAGTCACCAAGTGCCAGACCACCATCATGGGCCACCAGATCAATCTCCGCAAACCCGGGTTGTTGCTCATTCCACTCGGCAAAGGTGCGAATCGGGATCTGGTGTTTGAGTAAGGTCCCCGGCTTGGTATGAGCACGCCGGCGTAACTGCTGTTTGCGCCGTTCAGGCTGCAGCAAGCGATCGACGGTAGTGGCACTAATGCGCAGCAGTTTTTCTTTGCTACTCGGCGAGAGTCGCAGTTCGCCGAACTGCTCGAGCTTAGCAATCAGCTCTGGCATGATCGCTACCAGCCGCTTGCCACAACTATAATTCAGTAGCTCCCAGAGTTTAACTAACTCCTGCACTATCGCTTCGTTATAATAGCGGGGCTTCTGCCGCTGCCGCCGCTGGTGCACGTCTCCCACGATCACTCTTTTTCCGCGTAGCCATACTTGTCGCCCGTGATTGCGCAACACAAAGCGCGCATAACCACGGCAGTAACCTGTGGTCTCACAAAACTCATCCAGAATCTGCTGCTTTATCTTTTTACTGCCATTGCGGTATCGCTGGACTGTCACCGCAGTGACCGCTTGTCGTTGCTTCATCGTTAGCCTCATCGCTGCCCTCCAGCCCTTTCGGACCGCAGCAGTGTCTACTTTTCGAGTAGATTTTTATATGAGGCAACGAATACCTTTTGGAGTAGATCTTTAGTGAGTCAATTCGCGGTCTTGAGTCAGGTTCGGTCGCCTGGTAACCTGGGTTCACTCTTACGAACCTCAGCCGCGATCGGTGCGGGCGGATTTATCTTACTGGGCCAACAGATTGACCCTTATGAACCAGGCTTGGTTCGGGCAACGATGGGCGCGCTCTTCAAGCAAACACTCGTGCGCACAAACATCGAGCACTTTCGCCGCTGGATACAGACGCACCGTCCAGCCGTTATTGGCGCATCACCGGATGGCGTGGTTGAGTATGATCAAGTCCGATACACGCGGCCAACAGTTCTCTTATTAGGCCACGAACGTTCGGGACTGACGGCCGAGCAACGAGCACTGTGCGAACAGATTGTTCGCATCCCGATGGTGGGCGACACGGACTCTTTAAATCTTGCTGTGGCTGGAAGCCTGCTCTTGTATGCTGTCTTTCGATCGACCGGGTAACACTTCAAGCGCGAGTGAGATGGTGATTGAATTTCTTGAACCCTGGGTCGCTTTAGAAGCGAATGCAGACTTCTTTCAGCGCGAGCTTGTGGCGGAGGTCGGCACTGGCCATCCCCTGCACGGCCGTGAAATGCGAGCCGTTGCAAGGCGCGAAGACTGCGACGACGTTTTGTTCGTTAGCACCGATGAACCGCCGCTGGTGGCCGTCGCCCACCTCACGTATGGCAGACGGCCTGAGACGGACCCGAGATTTCCCTGGACAACCATCTTCGAATCGATCGAGGAGTGGATCGAGCGAGGGCATGAAAGCTGATCATGAAGACCAATTCGCTTAGTCGCTTATGACTTCCATTCCACAATCCACATCATTTCATGGGAGTCGAAAGAATTCCGTGACGTGGAAGTCTTGCTTCGTTTCGGATTGGTACTAGTCGTCTTTCAGCTCCGCAACAACGATCGGTGACGTGAACGTCTTATGCACCGGACACTTGTGCGCGATCTCTGTTAAGCGTGCGAGTTGTTCTTCCGAGAGTGGGCCGGTGAAGCTGACCGATCGTTCGATGCGGTGAATATAGCCCTCCATATTCTGCGCGCATTCCTGACAGTCTTTTGAGTGAATTCGACCTTGTCGCAGCCGCACGGTGACCTGCTCGAGTGGCCACTGCTTTCGCCGTGCATAGAGCGTGACGGTCATCGAAATGCAACTGCCGAGTGCGGCGAGCAATAGAGTATACGGATCCGGTCCAGCGTCTTCGCCGCCGGCGCTGATGGGCTCATCGGTAATGAATGTATGACCTTCGCCGTAGTTCACCTGGTTCCGCAGGTTTGTTTGAGAAGTTACAACAACGTCGCTCATGATTACCGTCCTTTCCAGCCACAGATTACACGAATTATACAAGGCAACTTGCGATGAACTCCGAGGCGCGGCTACACTCGCGCGTTCCAAAAGATCCGAAATCATCTGAGGCTGTTGCATGAAGATTCATGAATATCAGGGAAAAGAACTCCTAAGAAAGTACGGCGTGCCTGTCCCGCGGGGCATCGTGGCGCACTCGCCTGAAGAGGCATATCACGCTGCAAAAGAGCTCGGCGGCGACATCGTCGTCGTGAAAGCGCAGATTCACGCGGGCGGACGAGGTAAAGGCGGCGGTGTGAAGCTTGCCCGCAGCGCCGACGAAGCCGAAGCGATTGCTCGTCAGATGCTGGGCATGCAACTCATTACACATCAAACCGGCCCCGAGGGCAGGGAAGTACGAGTTCTGCTGATCGAGGAAGGCTTGCCGATCGATAAGGAATACTATCTCGGCATCGTGCTGGATCGTGCTTCAGGTCGACAGGTGTTCATGGCTTCATCGGCAGGGGGAATGGACATCGAGGAAGTGGCAGCAAAGACGCCGGAAAAGATCATGAAAGAGACGATCGACCCGGCCGTTGGCTTTCTGCCATTTCAGGCACGCAAGCTTGCGTTTGGTTTGGGATTGCCGGGCGCGCTCGTCAACCAGGCAGTGAAGTTCATGCAGTCGCTTTATAACGCCTACGAGCAGATGGACGCGTCACTCGCCGAGATCAATCCGTTTCTTTTGACGAAAGACGGCCGCCTGATCGCGCTTGACGCAAAGATCAATTTCGACGACAACGCCCTGTTTCGACACAAGGATTTTCTTAACCTGCGCGACCTGCATGAAGAAGAGCCACTGGAAATCGAAGCGTCGAAGTTTGATCTCAACTACATCAAGCTCGACGGCAACATCGCCTGCATGGTGAATGGCGCCGGTCTCGCGATGGCGACGATGGACATCATCAAACTCGCAGGCGGTGAACCGGCGAATTTTCTTGACGTCGGTGGTGGCGCGTCACAGGAGCGAGTTGAAGCCGCGTTTCGCATCCTACTCGCGGATGAAAATGTGAAGGCGGTTTTGATAAATATCTTCGGTGGCATTGTGCGTTGCGACATGGTCGCGCGCGGCGTGGTGGAAGCGGCGAAGAATCTCGGGATCAAAGTTCCTGTTGTCGTGCGTCTCGAAGGGACGAACGTTGAAGAAGGACAGCGAGTAATTCGCGAGTCAGGTCTAAACTTTACTGTCGCTAATGGTATGAAGGACGCTGCTGAGAAAGTTGTTGGCCTGGCGGCGTAACACAGATTACACGGATGAACAGAACGATAATTTTGAAATGGTTCGTTCGTGTTTGTCGCTTCGGCCTGGCAGCGCTGTTTCTGTTAACAGCGATCGCGAAGCTCGCGATAATCAAAACGTTCGTCAAAAACATGGGTGAACTGTTGAGCTCGTCCGGGTTTGATTACCAGCGCTGGTCCTGGCCTGCAACGATCGCCGTAATCGTTGCTGAGTTCATCACTGCGATTCTTCTGCTTGCTCCGCGGACGGTGCGAATCGGCGCGTTGTGTTCGGGAGCATTGTTGCTAGGCTTCGCGTCGTACGCGCTTTACTACGTTTACGGGTTGCATGGCGAGCCACTCGAGTGTGGTTGCTTCGGCGGCATCATTGCCAGCCAGCTCGGAGTGAAGACCGCGCTCAGAAATCTGGCATTGCTAATACCAGTAATCGTTGTATGGTTTGGGTATCGGAGAACCCGGAAGGAGTTGTTAATTGGCCAGTATTGAGTTTTGGGGTGGTGTCGGCACCGTCACCGGATCGAAATATCTAGTGCAGACCAACCGAGCGCGAGTGCTGGTTGATTGCGGGTTGTTTCAGGGACTGAAGGAATTGCGCGAACGCAACTGGCAGGATCCGCCTTTTAAGGCAGGATCACTGAATGCGGTTCTGATCACGCACGCGCACATCGATCACACGGGTTACCTGCCGCGCCTGGTCCAACAGGGTTTTCGCGGCCCGGTCTACTGCTCAAAAGGCACTGCGGATTTGTTGAAGATACTTTTGCCGGATGCCGGACGCTTACAGGAAGAAGATGCCGACTATCGCAACCGTCATAATCTGACTAAACACAATCCCGCACTCCCGCTCTACACTGAAAAGAACGCGTATGCTGCTTTGGAGTTGCTGAAGCCGGTTCCGAATACAGGTGAGGCAATCGAAGTTGCCCCCGGTATTCGTGCCGGATTTCGAATTGCCGGCCACATACTCGGATCCAGTCTGGTATTACTGGAAATAGACCATGCTTTAGCTGACGGCCAGGGACGCCGCATACTCTTTTCCGGCGACCTGGGCCATTACGATCAGCCAATCATCCGCGACCCGGCGCCGCCGCCTGGTTGTGACTACCTTCTGGTCGAATCGACTTACGGCGATCGCCTGCACGATCCCGAAGATCCGAAAGTGGCNNTAGCNCGAATCATCAACGACGCTGCCGAACGCGATGCCCCCGTGCTCATTCCGGCTTTTGCTGTTGGCCGCACACAGGAAATCGTTTATCTGATTCGCGAGTTGGAAGAGGAAAAAACTATTCCGATTTTGCCGGTCACGGTTGACTCGCCAATGGCCGCCGCCGCGACGGCTGCGTACGCCAACCGTAAAGAAGAGCAGGACGAGGAGTATACGAGCATTCTCACGCGACAGAGACACCCGTTGCGAACTCATTCGATGACAACGGCTTCATCGCGGCAGGAGTCGAAGCGACTCAACGACGCGAAAGGCGCGCGTGTGATCGTCAGCGCCTCGGGGATGATGAC
>Ga0065707_10082968_pt1 | contig 11123 bp, 11 predicted proteins | sample SwiRhicommuniRL3_FD_59094 | JGI IMG/M metagenome (GOLD analysis project Ga0065707, IMG submission 59094) | Switchgrass rhizosphere bacterial communities from Rose Lake, Michigan, USA - RL3 v2 (version 2) | ecosystem: Host-associated > Plants > Roots > Rhizosphere > Soil | place: East Lansing... | reverse complement strand
CCTCCGTCTCCGCCATACTAAAATTTCCGGTTTTCAACGCCTCCAAGGCTTTGAAAATCGGCGACATTTTCGGGGTTCGAAAGCCCTCATTTCGTGCATAGGCCAGCCTATCGCCATAGACGAGTTTGATCACCGTTTGCCTGTCTTCCAGATGGTCACTTTTCCAAAGATTTGAAGGTCTTACGAGGAAATTCCAGGCGAGTTCGAACATTTCATCGAAGGGTCGAAGCGGCTTGCCCGAATTGCCAAAGCGCTCGGTCAGCACCAGCTTCTCGCGTTCAAGTTCGCCGATACGGCGCTCGTAAGCCTCAACAACGGCATCCGTCGAAGTTGCAACAAGCCGTTCAACCAGCTTTGCTATCTCGCCATCCACCTTGGCCATGCCGCGCCGGAACGCCTCCATGGTCTCCTGCGCATTGCGGCGTTGCAGCTCCCATCCGTCCTTGAACATTGCTCCTGCAATCCGGACAAGCGACGCGGAAGGTTGGACTTGATCGAGCATCTGTTCGAATGCGCCCTCAATGTCGGCGCGGCGGATCGATTTGCGATAGCTCACGCAATCTCTGGTGTTGCACCAGTAGTAAGCGTGCCTGTCGCCGGTCTTGCTCCTGGACCAGCAGGCCGTGAAAAGGCGATCACACTCCGCGCAGCAGACGCTACCCCGCAGCACGAAATCGGCGCTCACATCAGGCCGCGCAGCCGCATAGCTTCGCCCCTTGAGGCGCGCTTGAATCTTTTCGAACGTCGCGAAATCTATGACGCCTTCATGCTTGCCCCTGCGCAGCGGCACGCCCCATTCGGGACGCCCGACCATTCCAGCATACAAAGGCTTGGTGAGGATGTCGTTGACGAGCTGGTTGCGAACCTGCCCTTTCGAGTCTCGCGGGAATTCTGGCCGCGACTCGAAGAAGCGCTTCACTTCTGCCTGGGACTGGAAACGCCCCGAGGCGTAACCTTCCATCCCTTCCTGGAGAATGGATGCCAGCGGTTCGTCTCGAACGAGAATTTTGCCGTGGCCCTGCCGTTCCTCGGTCCGGAATCCCATGCACCCGATGAAGGGCCAGTAACCGCCGCGCAAACGGGCTTCTTGACGGTTCCGCGTTGTCTCCGCGATCTTGAGGCGGCCATGTTCGCTCATGAGCGCGAGCATGCGCTCGATCAGTAAGCCATCGCCGTCTTTGCCGAACTCGACCGAAGGGCTTTCAAGCTCAGCACCGACCTTGATGAGTGCGGCGCGCAAGGCAAGGTGCGCTTCAAGACCGCGCGCCAAGCGCGAGATATCATCGATCAGGACCACGATGCCCTCGCCGCGGTGCTGACGTAAATATGCGAGCATGCGTTGCATGCCGGGACGCTCGATCAAGCTGCCGGATACGCCTTTGTCCTCGAAAACCTTGAGAACCGTATATCCCTTCAATTGGGCGAAATGCTCGCATCGCGTCGCCTGGCTTTCAGCGCCGTGGCCTTTCGCGACCTGCGCGGCGGAGGAAACGCGCACGTAGATGACGGCTTTTGGGTTTGTTTTTAGACTCATGACTCCTTCGCTTTCTGCGGCGGATGTTCCGCCGCGTTCAAAAATTTTCGGATAAGAAATTGATGATCCGATTCTATCACGACTTCGGACTCATCGCTCGCGCCGTCCGATGACAGCGCGCCTTGTCCACAGCCAATTTCACGCATCCTGCGTGCGGCTTGTGCCTGCTGGACGGGATGAACGCCCCATCCGATCCGGGCGAAGGAGATGATGATCGACCATAGAGCTTCGAGCAGCTTCATCTTGTCCGCGTCGCCGATACTGTCGTCCTCGAACAGTGGCAGATAGGGCGAAAGATCGATTTCGAGGGCCGGTGGCTGTCGCGGTTCCTGTGGGCTGATCTCTTCCATACAAGCCTCCTTCCGGCCCTTGTCATTTCACCATCTCATCCGACTTCCTCTTCGCCGAATAGAACAAAAGAGGAACATTAAGCCTGAAAGCGGCTCTGAAAGTCAAGGAAATTATTCCTATTTTCAATAACTAGCGCTGCCGATCAGGTTGCCTCGGCGGCTCCGGTTCCGGCTGGCGCTGTTCCTGAAAGGCCTGCCGACGCTGCTCCCTGGCCGGGTCCGCCGCCGCTATTTCGGGGGCCGGTGCCGACTGGGAGTTTTGGCGCTCGGGTATCTGGTGCGCGGGTTCCCGCGCGGGGTCCGATTGCGGCTGGCGCTGTTGCTGAAACGCCTGACGGCGCTGTTCCTTCGCCGGATCGGTCGCCGGTTCATCGCGCGCGGGTGCCTGCTGCGTGCCTTGCCGCTCGGTCCCTTCACGTTGAGGTTCATGCGGCGGCTGCTGCTCCCGATCTTCCCGGCGCAATGCCTGGGTGAGATCATATGCTTTGCGAGCCAGCTCCGAGACACGCAGCAGTTCAGTTCCGACGAAGCTGTGCGTGTCGCGCAGCTCGCCCTGCTGATCCTTGTAGGTGCGCGTGAGCCTCGTCGAATAGAAAGGCCCTTTCTCGCCATCATTGCGCCAGATGCTGGCTTTCAGATTGCCATCCCGCAGCACGTCACGCGGTGGGTCGTTATCCATGGTCGTTCTCCTTCCTTCACGGGTGATATGTTGATCGGTTTGGCCTCGCTGCCGAGGCGGCCCGTCCGCTTCCTCCAGCGACGCGTCGAAAGCCGCGCGGGCGGAGCCATAGGCAAGGTCCGGCGACATACGCGCGGGTCCCGGCTGCTGACGCTCCGCCATGAAGGCTTCACGCCGCGCGGCGCGCTCTGACCCTTCCGAAAAATGCTGTTCCACCCGGCGGGCCTGTCGCGCCGCCTGCCTGCGCTCCGCTTCCCATTGCACGTCAAACGCTGCGCCGTCAGGACCGAAGGCAAGCCGTGGCGACGGTCGCAGCACGGGCCGGGGCTGCTGGCGCTGCACCATGAAGGATTCCCGGCGGGCAGCGCCTTCATTTTCTTCGCGGACGCGCCGCGCTTCGAACGCGGCACGTGCCGAACCCGTGCGCTCATAAAGCGGATTGTCGGCGCGCAACTCGGGGCGCTCATGCGCGTGCGACAGACGCGACGGAGAGATGCCGCGCGACATTACTCCCACCACCTCAGCGGTTCGATGTAGCTCCACATCCCGTCGGCATGTTGCGGAAGATGTGCATATTCCGGAGGCACAGGTTCGCGGTTCACACGCTTGCAGGCATGCCCGAATCGAGTTTTGACGCGGACCTTGTCGAGCGGGGGATGGTATGGGTTCGGATGGTACCCAGCCATGAAGCGCTGTTCGTAATAGGGCACGAGGTCGAGAAGGCATGTGCCCGACAAGCCGTCGGCATAGAGGATCATCTTTCCCTGCATGCGCAGGATTTCATCTTCCTTGAGGAGGTCGCGCGGACGCAGCGGTTCGTAGATTGCCGCATCCTCGTGGTGCGCGATCTCTAAAGCCGCGCTGATAGGATCAGCACCCGAAAGCAAGTTTTGCACGGCCTGCTTGTAGGCATGATCGCTTCGCGCTTGCTGCAATGGGTTGGCCACGTGCAGACTCTGCGTTCCGCTGAGGCGCTTGAGCATGGTCGCTGTCTCGACCTCGCGTACCGCGAAATATTGCTGCACCGACGCGCTAGCCGGGATGATTTTTTCAGCGTTCGGACCTGTTGCTCTTAATTGGTCAATTGACTGGTAAAATGCCCACGGACGAATATTAATGCCCGCGCCATAGGTGAACAGGCGGATGACCAGCGGAAAATTTCCGAGCTGGGCGCATTCGTCCAGAATCCAAGTTTGTTGAGGTGCGCTCGGCGAGCGAGCCTTCCAGATCATTCCACCGATGAAAAACGCCTTGAGGACGGGAGCCCAGCTTTCGATGAATTCGGCGGGCGGCATCAGGTAGAAATGATAAGGATGATCGCCGAGCATATCGGCGAGCGAAGCCGTGTATGGCGGCGAGACCGATGCCATCAGAATGTCATCCGATAGAGGCGCTACCGCCTTCGAACATTCGGCCAGGATACCCCTGATGCCGCCGCTGTTATCATTACGGCTCGCCGCGATTTCCTCCTCGACCGCAACGGCAAGTGGAAATTCGTTCGACGAATGCATTTCAAAGGCGAAGTCGAGCCAGCGCTCGCCGCCACCGGGCAGGAGATTGATGATCTCAAAGAGGCGCGGCAGGGTGAGAACACCATCGATTTTCACGATCACGTAGATGATCGCTTCCAGGAACGATTGCCCGCGCTCTTCAAAAAACGAGGCATTCGCGCTGCCGGATTTTGGTAAGATGTTCTGGCAGAACACTTTGATATCACTGATCAGTGTTGGACTTCCCCAGACAAGGTAGTCGCATGGATTAATTCTGTCCTGCGGTAAATCATGCAGCTTGGCAGGATTCCAATATATGCAGGACTTCGCGCGTGGTGTTCTGGATATGCCGAGAAGCCTGCACAGTCTGGATTTGAGCGTTCTCCGCGTCGCCCGATTGGCACCAACCTGATCTCGGCTTACGGCGGCGATTTCGGCCTTCATATCGAGGATCAGCATCGAGCCGCCATAGATACCATGGCAAGTATTGTACGCGATGGCGGCTGTGAACTTACGTCCTCGCGGTCCAGCGACCGTCAACAAGCCGCCTTGTCCGTTCCAATAGACCGCTCGCTTGCCGCTAAATCCGACTACCAAGCTGTTCGTTTTGTACCGGAAGAAACCCGCGCTCGCGAGTTCATCGTCATGCACCTTGTGCGCGCGGCCATGCGGGTGCTCGGCATTGTCATGGATCACGGGTTCGCTCCTCAGTCGGAGTGAGTGCTTGCTGTCAGCGCCTGAAAATGAGCATCGAGAGTTTGGCGAAGCCGAGTCTGAGCGTGATCGAGGTTAGCATCAGACAGATTGCGAAGGTTCCAACCCCGACACCGACGCGCCATAGGAACTCGAAAAATGATTCCCAATCGCGTCCCAACTGATCACCGACGTATTTGACGAACGCGTTAGCGGTTAGATGATAGATTTGCGGAGCCAGTAAGATTGTCGCCACAGCGCCGATCACATAGGAAAACAGATCGGCCCCCATCTGGAACGCGCTTCTGTTCGAGGAGCTTGAATCGCCGGTGTCGCCCATCGTTGTTTTCCTTTCGATCACAAGCTTCGAACGGCGTGGAATTTGGACGGATCGGAAAGCCCCGACCCCACTGAGAAGGCGCGCCATTCCTTCTCGATATTATCGATGCCGTTGGTGGGGATGGGCTCCAGACCTTCGGCCTGCACGCCGAGCCCAATCATGACCACCGCTGCACATTGTGCGTAAGCTTTGTGCGTGGGCTTGGGCAGCTTCGCGGTTCCCGCGATCAGCCCGCGCCAGTTGGTGAACTCGCGCTTGTCCGCCGGCAGCCCGTCCGTGAGGACGATGACGGCCCCTTTTCCGTCGTGGCAGCCGAAGTCGGTGTTCTGGAGGACATGAAGCAGGTTGGTCGTGTCCTGGCCGACATCGGAGCGATTGGGCAGGTTGGCGATCCGGCGATAGACTTCGTTCAGGACATCCCGCTTGCTGTGCGTCCGGTCGAGGGTGAGGCGCTCGGACATAAGCTCGCGCGGACCCGAACGACCCAGATAGCGGATGACGACGCTGTCGCCGGGCCTCAAATCACTGTCGCGCAGTTTCTTCCAAACTGCCGCCGCCAGCGACTTGGCGAATGCCGGGTCCGTGTAAGCACCGAAGCTGGCAGTCGGGTCGATAACGATTGTGCAATCAGCCGCGACGGCCTTGGGTGGCGGTGCCGATGGGCTGCACGCCGCCAGGCAAAGGGCAAGCGGCAGCCCGAGATAGAATGACTTCATGCCTTCTTCCTTTGGGCTTTCCGGCCCTTCCGAGGAGCCAGAGCGTTGCGGATGTAGGTTTCGAGGAGCTGCGGTTTTGACCCGGCTTCCAGCCGTTCGATGCTGGCCTTCAGGAGAGCGAGCTGCCGTTCGGGCAAGCCGTTTTCGCGCAGGAGCTTTTCGTAGACGGTCCTGTTCGCATTGATCGCTGGCTGAACGGCGTCATTGATCATTGCGGCGACGCGGATCGGAGTTTCCGCGATCCTGATCCTCAGCAGCGCAGCGCGAGAATCGAGCTCGATTGCCTCGCGGCGCTGCTTTCTGGCTCTCAGCGCCTGCGCAAGCTTCGGCCAGATTTCCGCGAGGCGCTCGGCCAGATCGCGGAGCCGGATCAGGATGCCGTGAGCGCAGTAGAACGAGACGATCGTGGCCACGCCCAGGACGCCGGCGAGGCCCATGGTGCCGATACTCTCGCTCAAAGACCCGAGCCATGACGACGCTGCTTGAGTCGCGGCGTCGTCTCCACTCGGCGGACCAAATCCCTGGCTGCTGAACGCGGAGACAATAGCCGCCGCGATGAAGATGCCGGTCGCGATCGGCATGAACGGGATCGCGGCACCGGCCAGCCGGTCGATGAGCCAGCGCAGGCGTCCGCCCGTGCCTTGCATCTTGATATAGCCCGCGATGGCAAACGGGATCAGGAGCGCGATGATCCAACCATGTGCGATCGGGGGCGTATCGCTGCCATCATCGAAACGCAGTGACATCGCTGTGCCGAGAATCCGGGCATCGATCATCAGAATGACGATCAACGCGTCAGCCCAGAACAGGAACCGCGCCATCAGCAGCATGGTAGAGGCGATGATGACCTCGATGGATTCCAGCTTGGCCGGTCGCGGAGGCGTCAGCGCAGGTGCGGCGGGCTGACCTTTTCTTTTGCGCGCGACCATGTCATCGAAGTCCGGCACGGCGTTTGGAACGGCAACAACCTCTGTCTCGGCCCGCTGCTCATCCTCATCGATCTGAAGGGCGCGACGGGCCTCGATTTCGGCCAACTCGTTCTCCAGCGGGGCGGCATCGTCCATGAAAATGGCAACGACCGTGCCTTCGGCGGGAGGCTGGCGCTTTTCGGCGCCCTCCACGATCACCGCGAGCTTCGACGCGACGCCGGGAGTCGTTTTGAGGGCAGACTCTTCCCCATTCCGGGAAACAGCATAGCTATCCCGGTCACTTAGTAGGTTAGCCATCGCTTGACCTCCGCCGAGCCGCCTAAGCCTCATCCCATTAACCGGCGATGCAGCCGAACCTCGCGATCCGTGCCGCATTTCCTGGCGCATTATCGCCCCGATTGGCGCATAAAGCAGGGTCTCGTTTGGGCCTCGCAAGACGGAGCACGGGTGACTTGAAAATACGAACACCGATTACAGTTTCAAATTCCGATTACAGCGTGCCGGAACGGCAGCGCATTCGGCACGTATTGACCACTGTGAAATGGCGCGATGGCATGAGCACACGCAGCCTTCTCGCAGACATGGAAAAGCAGTTCCCATTCTATAGCGGAAATACCTTTAAAGATCAGAGGCAGCTAACAAAATTCCTTGAAGGAACGGAATCCGACGATCGAAAAATAGAGCTCGTAGTGCAATATATAACTAAGAATTATCCTGATCTTGCCAAGATTATAACTGACGATGGCAATGTCAACGTGACGGGATTTGCTCTCAGTGGCATGTTCAATTTCTACGAAACAAAATCATTGTTCGATAGAGCCGTAGATGTCGAATCTATAAGATCTCGAACTGGAATCTACGTCTTGATGAGAAGTGCAGGAAAAGCAGGGGGAATAAATTTCATTCGGATTCAACACGTAGAGAATTGTCCATATGCGTTAGTCCGTAGTTTCGTCGTTACGGTACCGCCGGAGCTTTACCCGAAATATTCGCAGAAGGAGATTGATGAGTGCATTTATGAAATCTCATATCGACTCAGTCAACTCGGTGGAAATAAAGATGAATACAGATCGTTATCGTCGGAGAACATAAGGCCGATATCTCTATCTATAGATGGCATATGTCAAAAATATATCGATCCGATATTGTCGGAATATCTAAAAAATAGACCAAAATTTAAGAATCCCGTCATTACGCTTTACTATTCTGGTGTTCTAACAATTGTAAACGATAGATATATGTTTTTCATGAGGGATGTTTTATCAAGATCCCCATTGTTCGCTGAGGCAATCTTCGATACTCGCGCCATTGCCCTTACAAACTTTTTTGGAGTACCAAACCATATCTGGGAAGATGGTGCGCGACCAATATTCTACGGGGAGGATTTTACTCCATTGTTTTTGGTTGATTCATCTCTTTCTCGCGAAAGTTTTGAACTATTTCCGTGGAGGCTTTAGCCATGGTCAAGGCAGTTGGAGATTCAAAGAAATTAGGCTATACTTCATCAATGACGCCGCCAAACCTTATAAGGTCTGCCGAGCTAGGTGATTTAGATAGCGTTAAACTTGCCATAGAGTTGGGAGAGAACGTCAATCTTCAAGATCATCGGACCGGCATTACTGCCCTCCATGCCGCATGCGCGAGGGGGCATTACTATGTCGTTGAATACTTGTTGTCATGCCGGGACGTGGATCCTACGATTTCTGATAGTGGTGGGCGTCTTGCCGGAACATTGGCTCTCGATGTTGCGAGAGACGATATTTTCGAACTAATTCAACATTTCATGCTAGGCCGCTTCCCAGCTCCCGAAGCAAACGGGCCGTAATTCTCGTTATGAGACAAAAAATCTGACGTCATAGTTAACGCGTTATTAACGAGGCGCGCTATACAATCGAACTGGACAAAGTTAGTAGAATATCTGTCCATCACGAGGGTGCATGGCGCATGATGAAGCCGACATAGGCAGGCTCAAGGCCGCCGTTCCTGACATCTACCGGCCGCGCGACGCGGCGGGCATGCTCTCCAATCGCTTTGATTTCTCAGTAGATTTGCGAAGCAAATCTACTGCCCTGCAGGGCAGCGACGCCGATCCGGTCGGCCTCGCTAACCGGCTGGCGACAGCCAGCGCTCGCGAACTGCATAATCTGAGCGTGGGATTTGTCGCTGGCAATGGGGATCGCAGTGGAGCGGGCTTCCTTCTCACCGGCGCTCAAGTTTCCGCGCAGATCGCGCAGCGCACAGAAACCCAGCAACGCGGACGCGATGATGAACGCTTCGCCCTCAATCAGGCCGACACCGCGCTGAAGGCTGCACTCGATGCACGCCTGAAGGCCTTGGACGCGGAGTTGGGTGCTATCGACACACGACTCGAAGAAATCCGTCTGCGCCGGATCGAGATCACGGACAGTCTCGATGCCATGGACGACATCGAACAGCTCGCCCGCGACGGCAAGCTGGACAAGAACAACGAAGCCCACCGACGCCTGGCACAGAAGGCGGGCATCGATCCCGACAAGCTGAACGCCGCCGATATCGCGCGCATCATTGCCCAGCGACGCGGTGAACTCGACGCCGAGGATGGCGCGCTCGATACGGAATGGAACCGGAAGATGAAGCGGCGCGGCCAGATCGTCATCGAGCGCAAAGGCGTTGCCGATGCGCGCGGCGAACTCGAAAACGCCAACACGGACGAAGCGCGCCTGCTCGCGGAGCGTCGGGCGCGATCCGTGCTTGGCGCGCAGGAGCTTGGCGAAGCCGCGTCCGAAACGCGCAATCAGACGGCGAAGGTCATAGCCGCCGATGCGGTGGGCATCAGCGCAAAGAGCGAGTCTCAGAATCGCAATGCGGCACTCGACACAGACACGTTCCTGACCGGTTCGGATGATCTGAATTGGAGCCAGTCACCATCGACATCCGATGGACAACGGGGCAGCAAGCCCCCACCGCCGACCACCCCTGCGCCTTGAGCGCTATCGCGAATAATACTCCCGGTGAATGTCGCGGATGAGCGCCACCAGTTCCGCTTGCGTAATGGTGTTGGGATCGATGGGCCTCGTGACATGGTGGCCCTTGGCATATACCTCCAGCGCGGGCATTGCTGAAGGTGGCCCGACGATGATCGCACGCACCGGAAAACCATTCGCCTCCGATTGCAGCGCCGCGCTTCGGATCTTCGGCCACACGGATTGATTGACGCCAAGAAGCGCGATGTTCGGATAAGCCTCTGTCCCTTGCGCGGCTGCGAAACGCACCGAGTTCGGCTCGATGTCGCGGGAATCTTTGACCACAAGGTGGACAGCGCTGGATCGCGCTTGCTGCGCATGTGCGGGAATCGAAGTTACAGATGAGAACGCACACGTCACGACAAGAGCGAACGCGCTACCACATGACCTTACAATATTACTTCTAAAATAGACCATCGCTTGCGCCTTACCGAGCAGAATTCCAGCCATCGGTCCGGTTCACGCTAGCCACTAAATGCACTAGCAGCGGCCTTTTACCCTCTTGCAGAAGGGAACCCTTTTGCGCAGCTCTGCTGTAGGGAGGGGCTATCGGGATTTTCATTTACTTTTTTAAGGATTCAACCTATCAACAGCCCGATGTCCGGGCCGCGCGGACCCTACGCAAAAGGGTTCCCTTTTGCGCACGGCCAAGGGATTGAGCTTCCACGACAAAGGCACGAATGCGGATCGGTTACGCGCGCGTTTCCACGATCGACCAGAACACCCAGCTTCAGTTCGATGCTCTGGAACAGGCAGGCTGCACGCGCATCTTCGAGGAGTCGAAATCCGCCGTCGGCGTGGAGCGCCCCGTATTTCAGGCGGCGCTCCGCGCGCTGAAAGCGGGCGACACGCTCGTCATCTGGAAGCTGGACCGCGCCTTCCGCTCGACCAAGGAAGCGATCACGGTGTGGGAGCGCTTGCGGGCGCGCGGCATCGAGTTGTTCATCGTGACGCTCGCCTTCGTCAGCGACACACCCGAGGGGCGTCATTTCTTCCGGGGGCTGGCGAGCAACGCCGAGTTCGAGCGCGACATGATCAGCATGCGCACGCGCGAGGGCATGGCGGCAGCCAAGCGCAGCGGCAAGCATGTCGGCAGGCCGCCGAAGCTGGGGCCGGAGGATATCGAACAGGCGCGGCGGCGCTTCGATATGGGGCGCGGATCAATGGCCGACATCGCCGGAGAATTTGGCGTCTCGCGCGACACGCTGCGCCGCGCCTTGCAGCGGGACGCAGCGAAAGCGGCGTAAGCCGCGCCGTTGACCGTCGGCGGCGGAGCAGTTGATGGCCGACCGCAACAACTCGGAAGCCAGCGCCGCCATGACGATGGGCATTGTCTTTGCCATCATCGGGGCGCTTGTCGGCAGTCAGGCCAATGGCGGCGGCGCGCTGG
>Ga0065707_10082963_pt1 | contig 11124 bp, 8 predicted proteins | sample SwiRhicommuniRL3_FD_59094 | JGI IMG/M metagenome (GOLD analysis project Ga0065707, IMG submission 59094) | Switchgrass rhizosphere bacterial communities from Rose Lake, Michigan, USA - RL3 v2 (version 2) | ecosystem: Host-associated > Plants > Roots > Rhizosphere > Soil | place: East Lansing, MI... | reverse complement strand
TCGCCCGGCGCGACGGCGCGGCTGCCGTTATTGCTTCCTTCCGATACGCAGCGGCCCATCGCCTGGCGCCAGGGCCACGCCGTCACGGTGGCTGAATTCCTGGGTCATGTCGCTGCAATCGCGGCACGACTGCCGCCAGGCCGCTCGATGATCAACCTGTGCGAGGACCGGTATCGCTTCATCGCGGCTTACGCGGCAGCTCTCAGCCGTCAAGATACGGTGTTGTTGCCGGCGTCGCGTGCGGAAATCATCGTGCACGAAGTGGAACTCGCCAACCCCGGCTCGTATCGCTGGAGCGACGCCGAGGTGCAGGCAACGCTCGATACCGCCGATGCAACTGCGGTCGAAGCGATTCCTGGCGTTGCGCCCGGCGACACCATCATGATCGGGTTCACTTCAGGCAGCACCGGCCAGCCGAAACCGTTTCCAAAACTCTGGCGCAGCGTGAAGGGCAGCACCGCTCACAACGTCGCAGCCATTCGCAGGGAATTGCAGCTGCCCGAAACTGCGGTTGGCTGGATCGTCGCGACCGTCCCGCCGCAACACATGTATGGAATGGAATTGAGCGTGCTGTTGCCACTGCTCGGCGGCATGGCGGTGCACGCGGGAAGGCCGTTATTTCCAGCAGATATCGCCGCGGCGCTCAACGAGATTCCGCAGCCGCGCATCCTGGTGAGCACGCCGCTGCACTTGCGGGCGATGGTCGATTCGGACCAGGTGTTCCCCAGGACAGCGCTGATCATGTCGGCGACGGCACCTCTCGATGCAGACCTGGCAACACGGGTCGAAGCAAGATTCGGCGGGCGGCTGCTGGAAATGTTCGGCTCGACCGAAACCTGCATTTTCGCCTCGCGCCTGACCGCGACGGAAACATCGTGGCAGCTGTTTCCGCAAGTGGAGTTGCAGTCCCAGGAATCCGGAACGCTGGTGAGCGCGCCATGGTTCGCCGAGCCGACGCTGCTGCAGGATATCGTCGAACTCGAGCCCGGCCGGCGCTTCACGGTTCGCGGTCGCAACTCGGACGTGATCGAAGTGGCCGGTAAACGCGCATCGCTTGCCGACCTGACCCGCCGAGTGCTCGCGATCCAAGGCGTGACCGATGCTGTCGTATTGCAACCGGACAGCGAAGCCGTGGCGACGATTCGTCGCGTCGCTGCACTCGTCGTAGCGCCGGGTCTCAGTGCGAAGGAGGTGCTGGCGCGGCTGGCGGAGAGCGTCGACCCCGCGTTCCTGCCAAGGCCGTTGCTCATGGTGGAGCGACTGCCACGCAATGAATTGGGCAAACTGGCGCGCGAAAAATTACTGCAAATGCTTGGACGAGCAGGCTAGCTATTACGCCAGCTGCGCGCATTCGATCTCCAGCAACAGCTCCTTCCTGCAGATATCTGCTGCCAGATAGGTCGTGGCCAGGTCCGGCAGGTGAGCTTTCAGCCGTCGATCGATCATCTCCATCTGCTCTGTGTCGCGAACATAGACTTTCAGTCGCGTGCCGCTCGACAGGGAGGAGCGCAATCCCGGCCGCTGTTTCGCTGCCTGCCCGATCAGTGCTTCCAGATTTCGCAGCGTCTCGTCCAGCTGCGCAGCCGCGTCGCCGATGTGATGCGAGGCATGTCCCAGGATGCTGGCCGTGCCGGAGATCAGCAGCGTATCGTCCGGTGCAATGGTCGCCCGTGAGAAACCCGGACTGGCCGGACCGTAGATATGTGGATACCGATAGGCGCTGACCTGGCGGGGATTCTCGACGGCGACACCGGCGACGTGCCCGGCCAGCCAGTACACCTGCAGCGAATGCGTCAGCTGTTGTCGCCCCACGGCGCTGGCTGCCGGATAACTCTCCGATAGGAAATCGCCCAGTCCACGCGCGCGTCCGACACAGAACTGACGATAGCGCTCCATGTCGCCGGCGCCTTCGTTCACGGCGTCCACGTAATTCCACATACGCAGGATGTGACGATACGGCGAACTTTGCTGAAACCGCCGAACTTCGCAATAGACGAACTCCGCCGTGCCCAGGATACCGCCGTGTTGCCGCTCATCAGCTTCCACTACGGCGAATACGTGCTGGCCGTCGTGTGCGAAACGGACACTGCCATCCTGCCCGAGGGTTACCGGGCCCTGCGCCTGCCACACTTCGACCGGCGCAGATGCCGTGCCGATTGGCCGCAGCGCGACGTCGATCCGCAGACCCCGCGAAGCAGGATGAGACGCGGCATGAGGCGAACCCCCAAAGCGGATCTCGGCGAGAATGCTGTCGGTAGATTCCGGTAGCGAAGCGGCGGGGTAGTAGCCTACGGCGACGCGGGCGGCAGCGGCGCTGGCTGCCTGTTTCAGGGGGTCGGAAACGCGCTGGCTCATCGTCTGATCGGCTGGGCTGCCTGACACCTTGGTCTTTTTTAGAGCATCCGGATGATACACTTCGCGCCCGATCCCTTCACCGCTACCGTCCATGGCAGATTCATTGCTCGCAAACGAGCGCGAGCTCGCTGAACTCATCATTGCCGCCCTCAATCTCGAAGGCGTGTCGCCGGATGATATCGATCCGCAGGCGCCGCTGTTCAAGACGGGCCTGGCCCTGGATTCCATCGATGCCCTGGAACTCGCACTGGAGATCTCCAAGCGCTACGGTTTCCAGCTGCGGTCGGACGACGAGAACAACGTCCGTATTTTCGCTTCGCTGCGTTCGCTCGCTGCACACATCGCCGAAAATCGCGTGACCTGACTCCTCCGGGGGCCTCCCTCGGCAGTCGCAATGGCTCTTCGATAGCACTTCGTGGCGATTGCATCCCCGCTCCGGGGTTGGGCATGATTCGCGCCGCCAGGCGTCCTAGAACGCCCTCCACGCACCCGATCCAGAACCTTTCATCCCGGAGCCCATCATGAGTTTCCAGCGCGAGCCCGCGTCCCGAACCCGCCCCTGGTTATGTCTTCTCTTCGTGCCCCTGCTCGCTTTGCTCATGGGCGCACGCACCGTTCCGTTGGTGGATCCTGCAGCGATCCTGGTGCCGGCGGGCTCGCCCATCAAGAACGTGGAGCGATCGATCAAGGCCGCGCTGGTGGGCCGCCAATGGGTAGTCGGCGTCGATGAACCCGGACACATCGTCGCGCAATTGAATCTGCGCACGCATATGGCCAAGATCGATGTCGCCTACGACACGAGCGCCATCACCATGAAGTACCTGGACTCCAGCGACCTGCTGTACGAAGACACCAAGGCAGGCCGCGTCATCCATCGCAACTACCAGAACTGGATCCAGAACCTGGTCACCGATATTTCCAAGAACCTGCAGTTGTCGGCGCCGTAGTCCGCGATGCGATTCCAGCCGCTGCGAATCAGTGCTTTCACCGTCTGTTCCGCAGCGGGTGCCGGCCGTCAGGCAACGCTCGACTCGTTGCAGGCGCGCAGCGGCAGCCTGACCCCTAATGACTTCGGCGCGTCGCCCTTGCCTACCTGGATTGGACGCGTGCCGGGCCTGGAAAGCGCCGCGCTACCGGATGGTCTGTCGCAATGGGATTGCCGCAACAATCGCCTGGCATGGCGTGGATTGGTCAGCGACGGCTTCATAGACGCAGTGAAGGCTGCGCGGGCGCGCTACGGTGCGGATCGAATCGCCGTCGTAGTTGGAACGTCTACCTCCAGCATCGGCGCCAGCGAAGAGGCTTACACGCGGCTCGATCCGGATGGCCGCTATCCGGCGGACCTGCGCCGCTCCATCATTCACACGCCGCATTCGATCGGCGATTTCGTGCAGCACGCACTGGGCCTCGAAGGAACCAGCGTGACCGTTGCGACCGCCTGTTCTTCGAGCGCCAAGGTGTTCGCACAGGCGGAGCGAATGATTCGCTGCGGCCTGGCCGATGCCGCGGTCGTAGGCGGTGTAGATACGCTGTGCGGCAGCGTGCTGTTCGGTTTCAACTCGCTGGAACTGGTCTCGCCGGATCGATGCCAGCCGTTCGATGTGGCCAGGCGCGGCATCAATCTCGGCGAAGCGGCGGGATTTGCATTGCTCGAACGCGAAGCGACTACTGGATCGTGGCTGCTCGGCTACGGTGAATCCAACGATGCCCATCACATGTCGTCGCCGCATCCGGAAGGCCGCGGGGCGCGCCTGGCGTTGCAGGAAGCACTGAAGCTCGCCGCCATTCAGCCCGGGCAGATCGACTATATCAATCTGCACGGCACGGCCAGTCACAAGAACGATGAAGTCGAAGCGCTGGTGGTCGCCGAGACGTTTCCGGAAAGCACCTTCGCGAGTTCCACCAAGGGCTGGACCGGCCACACCCTGGGCGCCGCGGGAATCGTCGAAGCCGCGATCAGCCTGCTGGCGCTGGAACATGGCGTGCTGCCGGGCACCTTGAACCTGAATACGCCCGATCCTGTTTGCGGTCCGCAGATTCGACGAGAGAATGCGCAGCGCGATGCACGGCGGGCCTTGAGCTTCTCGTTCGGTTTCGGTGGCAGCAACTGCGTGCTGGCATTCGGCCGGAGCGACCTGTGAATCGCCCCATCGATTGTTTGGGGCCGCTCGCCATCGAAGGCATCGCTTTCTGGTCATCGCGCCTGCCCGGCTGGGACATCGCGCGTTCTGTGATTCGCGGTGAACAGCCTGCATCGGCGACGCCGAGTTCCCGTCCGGCGCCGGCATTGCTGGCTCCGACGGAACGTAGACGAGCACCCGACACGGTAGCCGTCGCACTCGAAGTTGCATCGCGTGCGTGTGAGAGTGCCGGTCTCGCGCCGGCTGCATTGCCCTCGGTGTTCGCATCGACTCATGGCGATCTCGCGATCAGCGATCACATGTGTTCGACCCTGGCCACCGCGCCGACGCTGATCTCGCCGATCAAGTTCCACAATTCCGTCCACAACGCGGCTGCCGGCTACTGGAGCATCGGCACCGGCAGCACGGCGCCGTACACTGCGATAAGCGCCTTTCACTACACGTTCGCGGCCGGATTGCTTGAAACCGCGATTCAGGTACTCTGCGGCCAACAGCCGGTGCTGTATGTCGCGTTCGACATCGAGGCCAAGGGCGCCCTGGCGACGGTCGCGCCGAGCCGGGGATTGCTGGGCGCCGCGCTGATGCTCAGCCTATCGCCCGGGAATTTGTCGCGTCGCATGATGTTACAGATTCAAGACGGCGCAACTATGACGCCTGCAGCTTCGCCGGCAGCGGTATTGGTTGCAGATAATGCGCTGGCGCCTTGTCTGCCACTATTCGAAAGCCTGGCGAAGGATCAGGCTGCCAGCATCGACCTGGCGCTGAGCGATAACAAGATTCTGTCCGTCACTCTGGATGCTTTGGGTTGATGCAGTGAACGATATCTCGCAGCACGATGTAGTCATTCTCGGCGGCGGATTGGCCGGCCTGTCGCTTGCCATCCAGCTGCGCAACCGGTTTTCCGAACTGGACATCCTGGTGATCGAGCGTCGCGAGCATCCGGTGCCGGCAGCGGCCCACAAAGTGGGCGAGTCCACCGTAGAGATAGGCGCACATTATTTCGAATCCGTACTGGGCCTGGGTGACCACCTGAAGACGCGACAGCTGCGCAAGTATGGGTTCAGGTTTTTCTTTTCGGATGGGCGTACGGACTTCGATGCCACCACCGAGCTGGGCGTCAGCCACTATCTTGCCGTGCCGAGTTATCAGCTCGATCGCGGTATTTTCGAAAACTATCTCGGTGAGCATGCCCGTGCGCTCGGCGTGAGATTCGTCGATGGCGCCACGGTGCGCTCGTTCGACCTGGGCAAAGGCGACGCTCGGCACCGCGTTCGCTATGAAACGCAGGGCCAGACACTCGAAGCTGCGAGCAAGTGGTTGATCGATGCGTCGGGCCGCGCCGGCCTGGTGAAGCGCAAGCTCGACCTGGCGGAGCTGAATGCACATGACGCGAATGCCGTCTGGTTCAGGCTCAACACCAAGATCGATGTCGACGAATGGTCGGCGAACGATCGCTGGCTCAAGCGTTGCGATCCGCCGTATCGCTGGATGTCGACCAGCCACCTGTGCGGCGAAGGCTACTGGGCGTGGTTGATTCCGCTGTCGTCGGGATCGCATTCGGTAGGCATCGTCTGCGACGCCAACACGCATCCGCTCGACACCATGGATACGTTCGACAAGGCGCTCACCTGGTTCCACAAGCACCAGCCGCGGCTCGCGGCAGAGATCGAAGCCAAGAAACACCTGTTGCAGGATTTTCGTTTCCTGCGCCGCTTCTCTTACGGCTGCAAGCAGGTGTTTTCGGGCGATCGCTGGGCGCTGACGGGCGAGGCGGGCCTGTTCCTCGATCCGTTCTATTCGCCGGGCAGCGACTTCATCGCGATCGGCAACACCTACATCGTCGACATGATCGCGCGCGACCGTGACGGTGAAGCGATCGGCGGCCGCGCCAGCATTTATCAGCAGCTGTATTTCTCGTTCTACCAGAACACGCTGGCGCTCTACACCGACCAGTATGAAATCTTCGGCAATCCCGAAGTGATGCCGGTGAAGGTCATCTGGGACTACACCTACTACTGGGGCATCCTGTGCCAGCTGTTCTTCCAGGAGCGGCTCACCGACGTAGTCAGCATCGGCAGGCTCGCGACCGAACTGGGGCATTGCACGGAGCTCAACAAGGCAGTGCAGGCTTTCACGCGCGAGTGGTCACGACTGAGTCCGAAGCGCCATGCGCAGGACATGCTGGACCAGGCCAAGCTCCCCTGGTTCGCCGACCTGAATCGCAGCTTGAACGACAAGCTCGACGAACCGGCCTTCCGCGAACGCATTCGCCAGAACACGGCGTTGCTCAATGCGCTCGCCAAGCAGATAGTCGAGCGTGCACTCGATCAGTGTCCGCAGCTCGATGCAACGGCGGTTCTGCGGCTGCTCGATGGCGCTCCTCTCAATCCTGTCGTGGCGCAGCGCATGTTGTTCGCCGAGGCAGCATAGTCATGACTCATTCGCCCCTGCTGCTGCAGCTCGTGGTGATCCTCGGCACGGCGCGGTTGCTGGGACTGGTCCTGCGGTTCTTTGGCCAGGCGCCGGTGATCGGTGAAATGACAGCGGGACTGGTGCTAGGTCCCATCGTGTTCGGATCCCTTGCCCCCGATCTGCATGCGCAGATCTTTCAGCCGGGCAGCCTCGGCGCGTTGCGTGGCCTGTCGGAACTGGGATTGGTGCTGTTCATGTTCATCGTCGGCGCCGAGTTGCGGTTGCCGCAAACGACTGCCGGCGACGTACGTAAACAGCTCGCCGCGGCGAGTTGGATCGGGTTGCTCGCAGTCTTCGTCCCAATGGCGTTGGGGCTCGGCATCGCGGATCTTCTATATCCATCCCTGGCGCCGCCGGGGGTGAAGTTCTGGCCATTCGCGTTGTTCGTGGCGTCCGCCATGTCGATCACGGCGTTCCCGGTCATGGCCCGTATCCTCAAGGATCGCCAGCTCACTCAAACGACGCTCGGCCGATTGTCTTTGACCGCCGCGGCCGTGGCTGACGTGCTCGCGTGGATCGTGCTTGCTCTGGTGGTGGTGCTCGCGGGGAGCAACCAGAACTGGCAGCGATTCGCCCTGACGATGGGCGGAATCGCGGCGCTCGCGGCCCTGATCTTTCTGGTCGTCCGGCCTGCCATCGCGCGCCTGCTGGCGAGATTTGCTGCCGACGGTAAACCGGAAGGAGCCTTGCTCGCGACGCTGCTCATAGGCACTTTTGCCTGCGCCTATGCGACTGAGATTCTCGATATACATGCTGTGTTCGGCGCATTCCTGTTCGGCGCCTGCCTGCCTCGCGACGATCGTTTGCTGGCTGCATTGATCGAGCGCATCGAACACGTCGCGATCATCGTGCTCATGCCGATCTTCTTCGCACTGGCGGGTCTCAATACCACGCCCGATGTGTTCGAGGGCGCCGGCCTGGGTGCGCTGACGCTGATTCTCGGCGTCGCGATCGTCGGCAAGATCGCCGGCGGCGCTGCGGGTGCACGGATCGGAGGCCAGTCCTGGCGCACCTCGTTCGCAGTGGGCTCGCTGATGAATGCCCGCGGCATGATGGAACTGATCGTCATCAAGGTGGGCCTGGATATCGGCGTCATCGGCAACAGCCTGTTCACCATGCTGATGGTGATGGCCATCGTGACCACGTTCATGACCGGTCCGCTGCTGACGCTGTTCGGCGGTGGGACGGGCGCTGAGCCGCAAGGGGATGCTCGTTACTTGCCTCCCCGGTGAAACCGAGTGCGGGGACGTTCGTCGCGGCAGCGTCGAATGTCCCCCATCTTCCGAGCACCGCTGCGCTTGCGGATGGAGATTGGGGCAGGCACCTTCCGCTGCGCTTCAGGAGCCAGTCCCCATCCCCGGATTCTGTCCCAGCACTACGGTCGCACGGCCTTCGGCAATGACGCTGCCTGCATGTGAAATGACGAACTGGTATTGCTGGCTCGATGGCGTTGCCTGCAGGCACCGAGCTTTCACCAGCAGTTCGCCCGGAAGGTCTTCCGCATAGTCACGTGCGAACTGCACCGATCGCAATGCTACGAGCATTCCGGGCGGCGCCTTCATTCCATGCGCTTGTGACTTCAGCGCTCCATGCACGGCCATCGCCTGGGCGCCGTACTCGCACAAGTGCACTGCTCGCAGCCGGCCGTCCACTCGCAACGGATTGTCCGGCGAGCGATGCGTCGTGGTGGTAAGCGTAATGGATTGCTCATCGTGCGCGACGATGTGTTCGAGCAGGCACATGCCGCCCTGATGAGGAATCAGTGCGGCGAGCGGACTCATTGCTGCTCTCGCGTCAGCAGCAGGGCGAGAACGAAGTTGGCGATCACACCGAGCGACACTGTCACGCCGATCGCACGCAGCACCGGTAGCTCCGACACCCCGAGCAGTGCGAATACCATCAATGTAGACAATGAACACACCAGCACGGCATGCAAGGTGCGACGCTGCTCGCCTGGATCGTCCTCGGCGTGTTCGAAGAACAGGGCGTAGTCTAGGCCCAATCCAGCGGCCAGCAGCAACGCGATCAAATGGAACAGCGTGAGCGAAACGCCCGTTGCTTGCAGGAAGGCGACGATGATGAACGTGGTGAGCACCATCGGCGCCAGCACGCGAATGACTCTGCTCCAACTGCGCAACGAGAACGCGATGACCGCAGTCAGCAGCACTGACGAGATCAGCAGGCTCCAGAGAATATGCGTGCGCTGCTGCGCTACCAGCGATTCGGACGCTGCCTTGAGGTCGAGGAGCAAGGCATCCTTACCGGCGGTCGCAGCGAGTTCCTGCAAAGCTGCAGTATCGCTGACGCCGCTGAAGGTGACGATAGCGGTCGATTGCTCTCCACGGCGCGAAAGCAGCATATCGAGGCCCGCGCCCAAAGGAGAAAGTCGCAGCTTGTCTACGGTCAACGGTGGCAGTTTGCGTGCTTGCGCCACTTCATCGAGAAAGGGTGCGAATACGCCATCGCGAAACGGCGCATCGGCGAGTGCCGCTCGCAACGACTCCTTCAGGGTAGCTGCATCCGGCAGTCGCTGTTGCCGTGCAATCTGCGTTGTTGCAGCGGGTACATAGCGAGCCGCATGATCGTAGCCGGTGATCGCTCCTCGCTCGATCATATCCCGCAATGGCGCGTCGAGTTTCTCCAGGCGTTGCAGCGCTGCGTCGTCGCTCGCCGCATTCAGTACGAGCATGTAGCGAACGTCGGGCGTGCCGAGGTGCGAGCGCAGCTCCTGGTCCTGCATCAAGAGGTCGAGCGGCAACGGCGTCAGCTTGCTCAGATCGTTTTCCCACATCGGTTGCGGCGATAGCAGGACTGCCGCGATAGCTGCGAGAGCGACCAGCGGTGCGGCCCACAACGGCCGCGGCAGGCCGGCGATGCCGTGCCAGATGTGATCCAGCCATTGCGATTGACCCTGGTCGCGCCCGCGTTCTCCCATTATGCGAGGCAACAGGAAACGCGTCGTGAGTCCGGCGACGGCGAGTCCCGCAATGGTGAAACACGCGAGCTGGGCCAGTCCGATGACGCCGGAAAACAGGAACGTGAGATAGGCAATGCAGGTGCTGGCCACGCCCGTTGCAAGCGTAGGCCACAGGCCGCGGACGAGTTCGAGCGCCGTCTGTCCAGGTCGTCGGTGACTCAGGAGATGAATCGGATAGTCCTGCGCCACGCCGATGAGCGTGAAGCCGAATGCGAGCGTGATGCCATGCACTTCACCGAAGAATCCGCTCACGGCGGCCAGTCCTGCAAGGCCGGCGCTGGCGAGAGGCAATGAACTCAGTACGACACTGCCAATGCTGCGATATGCGATCAGCAGCAGCAAAATCATTCCCACGGTCGCCACGGTGCCGAGTGTTTGCGCCTCACCGCGCGTGCGGCCTTCCATCAGTACGGAGAAGGTTCCGGCGCCACTGACGATCAGCTTGAGCTTGCCGGTGTTCACCATCGCGAAAGCGTTGTTGACTGCATCGAGCGCGATGCGCTGCTGATCGGGATCGAAGGCCGCAGCACGTGTTTCGCCCAGCAGCAGCGCTCGCTTGCCGGCCCGATCGAACCACACATCGAACTGGCGATTGGGTTCCTGCATGGGCTGCCAGTTCTGCAGCACATTCAGCAATTCGAGCGTTGGATCGCGCGGCAGTATCGGTTCGAGAAATGCACCGGCGGGCGAGGAGAGATCGCGGGCCCGCGCCTGCAGTTCATCGTGCAAGTACTGCGTGTCGAGGCGATGCTTATCCAGGTTCGGCGACAGCAGATAGCGATACGGCCACAGCTCATCCGGCACCGAGTCGAGCGACATCTCGCCGTTGGTGACGAAGCGGAACTCCTTGCGTTCGCTCAAGTGCTGCGCGAACTGGCGGGATACATCGGCAAGTTCTTCCGCAGGCGCGCCCTCGATGGCCATGACCAGCACTCGCGACGCAGGACCTTCGCCGATTTCTTCCAGTAACAGATGCTGTGCCGGCGTGACTGGACTGGGCAGGAACAGTCGCAGGTCGGTGCTGACGACCAGTTCCCGCTGGACGTACCAGCCCAGCAGCGCAAGACAGAGCGACCAGGCAATGAATATCGCGATGGCGCGAGGTTGCCGACTCATCGTGGGCGGGCTTGCATCAGGAATGCGGCGCTTTGCGGCACAGGGTTTCCAGCTGGTCGGTAG
>Ga0065707_10001836_pt1 | contig 11124 bp, 6 predicted proteins | sample SwiRhicommuniRL3_FD_59094 | JGI IMG/M metagenome (GOLD analysis project Ga0065707, IMG submission 59094) | Switchgrass rhizosphere bacterial communities from Rose Lake, Michigan, USA - RL3 v2 (version 2) | ecosystem: Host-associated > Plants > Roots > Rhizosphere > Soil | place: East Lansing, MI... | reverse complement strand
CCGGCGACGACCAGGATGGGCCAACGTTAGCCGGTCGCTACCGCTCCCGGCTCTGACGCAGCGGCGCATACCTTTTCCAAACGCATTAATGTGTCGACGCGTTTAATCGCGCGGGCCGCCGAATTAAAAGCTGTAATAATCGATCCGCCAGTCTTGCCGACGGTGAGATCGCCGATCAGAAAAAGACCCGGCACGTTAGTCTCTCCCGATCGATCTGTCTTCGGCATCCCATTCTCGAACGCGACGCCGAGCGTCCGGAGGAAATTGACCGGTGTCGTGCCGCCGAGCGCATAAACAATCGAATCGAACGTTCTTGCCGGGTATGATTCTTCCTTGAATCGCACGTGCGGACGGCCTTCCTGATCCTGGACCTCGAGGATATTTGAACCGCGAAGGATCAAGACTTCGCTGCGTTGCTCCATACCCATCAAAGCGGCCAGGTTGCCACCGTTAAGACGTTTGAATTCCTGTTGCCGGTAGGAGAGCGTGACCCGATTGTCTTGCTGGAAGAGATGCTGCACGTATTCCGAGGCCGTATCCCCGCCGCCAACAACTAACACCTCCTCGTTCTCAATTTGCCGCGTCGTAATATCAAACAGCAGTCGATCTTTGAGAGCAGGCGGCAGCCGATACTCCTTCGGCTTGTTCGGACGGCCGAGTATCCCGATGGCAATTGCCAGCACCTCGGCGTCAAAGATTCCCTTCGAAGTCTCGATGTGAAAATGGCCTCCCTGGGGATCATCGTGGCGCTCTACCGCAAACGCCTCAACGTTGTACTCAATGTTGACCTGGTAGCTGGCGATTACCTGATCGAAAAAGGCGATGGTCTCATCCTTAGTCATGTCGGTAATACATAAAAGACCTTCGCACTGCGCCACATGGCCTTTGTAGTTGGCAGTTGTTTTCTTATGGGCCGGGTAGTATTGGCGGATGGCCCAGTTGTGCTGAGCACCTTTTTCGAGAATCAGAACATCCTCCAGCTTGTGCCCGACCGCGCGGGCTTCAGCGGCGAGGGCAATTCCGGCGGGTCCGGCCCCAATAATGACCAGATCGTACATGGTTCTTTTCTTAGCCCTTCGGGACGCTGATGCCGACCGACTCAAGAAACCCGATGGGCGGCGCGCCGCCGATTAAGGCCAGCACGTAATCGTTAGGTATACTCGCTTTTTCCTCTTGTGTCCGAGCATCCGCGATGACGACTTCGCCGTCCCAAATCTCTTTAATCACTGTGCCAAGGTAAATCTTGATCTTGCCTTCATCGATGCAGCGATAGACTTGCTGCTTGTTGCGAAATTTCACATCGCCTTTGAAGTCCGTTCGTAACAGGAGTGTGACCTCGTTGCGTTCCTCAGGGGAACGAAATTCAATGTCATCGCCAATGCGACGCGCTACCAAATCTACCGCCGCTTCCACTGAAGCATTTCCTCCCCCGACAACGATCAGTTTCTTCTTGACGAAATCATTGGGGTCGGAAAAGGCGTAAATGACTTTGTCTTCAAGTCGCCCATTTCGATGGATTTTCAGATCTTCACCGGGCACCTGAAGTTTCATTGGTGCGCCCCGATTTCCGAGCGCCAACACCACGCGCCGAGCAGTGTAAAGGGCCGGCTCATGTCTTTCACCTTTTTCAACCTCGATTGTGAAGTAGTCGCCGTCCGTCGCGCGTTTGACGGCTTTGCATTCCTCTTGTTCGTTGATCACGACGCCATTATTCATCATGGTGCTCAGCCAGGCATCCAGGAGTTTTTCCCTTTGCTGGCCGTCGCCCTGAGTGGGAATGGCGCCACGCGCTTCCATCGAATCGGGTTTAAAGAAAAGATATTTGTTCTTTGGATAGGCGACGATCGTGGCGAGAACTTCATCTCGCTCGATGCCGATGTATTTCAATCCTGATTGTTTGGCCATTACTGCGGCTGACAACCCTCCCGGTCCTATGCCGATGATGGCAACGTCGAATTGCGCCTTCGGTTCCGGTGGGTAGCTTCGAGCCTCTGCGACAATGTGCCTGATAACATCAGCCCCTTCATTCGCGGCATTCTTGATCAGTGGCGTTCCCGAAACATCACCGATGATGTAACAGCCGGGCACGTTCGTCATAAACCTTTCGTCTCGTACGGGAACAGGTCGAGGCTTGATGACTTTGGTCGTATTGACCACGACGCACGCTTTTGGTGTGACCGGACACGCGATCTGACAGGATGTGTCTTCCATACACTGGTCGCGAGCTACCGGAACGGCGATGTTGTCAACCATGGCGAGCACGTCATGCGGACACGCTTCAACGCAGGCCTGGCAACCGATGCAGCGATCCGCAATTATCACCGGATGTGGATAATCAGGACCGGCGGGATCGTATTTTTCAAGTAGTTCTTTTGAGAGTTGAAGGTTTTGCTGGTTCTCGTCCAGGTGCTTCTCAACCGGTTCTTCGAGTAGACGCCGCGCCCGAGCTGCATCACGCAGCGCGAATGCGATTCCTGCCAGCATTAGGAACAGAATAATTCCGGCCCAACCGTACCAGGGAAGTCCTCCAAGGTATCGTCGCAGCGACGCGCTCTCCGTGAAGAGCTGATTAATCGTAAGCAGCACTGCCAGCAAGGCCAGAATAATTATTAATTGAGATTTCCTCATTCTCGATGGCCTTACTGCACCGCTTCGATGCCGGCAATTCGCAGCTTCGAGGCCCAGCGCTTGTCCTTCACGTGTTGCACATGACAGGAAGTGCAGCTGACGGTTTCAATTCTTGATGGCGATTTCGAGGGCTCATTAAAGACCCCGGCGTTATGACACTTGCCGCAAGTCGAGCGCGGAAAGCTCCTGTCGACATTCGTCCCCATGTAGCCGGTCTGGTGACAACTGCTGCATGACAAAACTCTGTTGCCGCCTTCGTCGGGAATTCCGTCAACGCCCGGAACGACACGGATGCCGTTAAGGTGAATGCCGTGGAATTGCGCATTCCTCCACTCTTCGGCTTGAGATGAGTTGACTCGATTCTTTTTCAGGAACGCCAGGACCTCCGGCCTTTGCGCCAACTCTTCCGAACCCAAACCCTTCCAAATCCAGACGCCGTTAAGTACCGGATAACCGTAGGTGCCGCCGTGCGGAGTGTGCACTGTCTTACCGTTGTAAGCGTGTTTGTTTTGATCGTTGTGGCATTTGGCGCACGATTCCAGGGCCGCATTCAAAGGTCGAAATCCCTTGTCGCGATGTTCGGAATGACACGTGACGCAGTTAATGCCCGCAGCGCGATGTTCCGGGATGACCGTTGCCTCAAAACTCTCAGTATGATGACAAGCGGCGCAGTTCGCATTCATCCTTTCTTTATTGGCCACACTCACTCCCAGTGCATGACAAGATGTACATGAGTTTGCATTCGCCTGTTTCGCGATCGCGGGTTTGATCGTAAGGCTGTTTCTCGTGTGTGGGTCAGAAACGGCTTCAGGGGCAAAGGCGTTCTTGTGCGCGAACGCAGCCAGCGCGGCGAAGGTCGCCACCACGAGAACCGCCCAGATGAAGATGGCGAAAGGCCAGGGTCGTATCAAATCCCGAGTGCCCGTCCAATTGAATCGTGCTTTACCGGTGCGTGGTGGCCTGCGCGGGTGCAGGGGCGACGGCCGGCCGGCTTTTTCGCGCGTGCGTTTGCCCCAGAAAACCTTGAGCGCATTCGTCAACTCTGGAGAAGTAAGCGTCCGACCCTCCATCTTTTCGAGCGCGGTTTTATTCAGGGAACCCGTAGTCGCCTGGAGGGCACCACTGACTTTTCGCATTTCACCGGTTTTAGGTTCGTAAGCGGGCGCACGATCGCCAACGTTAAAGGCAAATTCGGATGACACACGAATGCTGAAGCTTTCGGATGTCTCGTCAATGTAAAGAAAGAAAGGTCCAATCTGAATTTCATCACCCTGGGTGAGGGCCTCTATTTCGTTGAAAGGCACAGCGCGACCGTTGAGCGTCGTTGCGCTGGACGCACTTAGATTGATAAGAAAGAAATCGCTGTCGATGCGATTGATGCCGGCGTGTAGTCGAGATACCTGCGGATGGTTGAGCCAAACATCCGAATCCGGAAGCCTGCCGATGCGCAGCGCTTCAGCGACGACGGTTTTGGGATCTATCGCACGGTCGTCGCGAATGGTGAATTTGGTTTGCTGAAAATCAGCCATAATCAGCGCACGCTAAAGAGCATCACCTGAACAATGTGTACACACATGAGCGCGAGCATTAGCGAGGCAGAGACCACGTGCGGCGCCAGCCACAGCTTCAGGAGTTGATGCAGATAGATCAGCGAATCTACCCGTCGCAGGGTAACCGTGGTCTCAATGGCTTCCATGAGCGACCGCCGGTCCTTCGGATCGCTTAAGGTGTCCGCGTCCGCGCGAAACTCGGCCCGCGCGTCAGCGAGCACTTTGGTTAGTTCCTCTCGCTTTAGGTACTGGCGCACGAGATAGCCAAACGAAAAGAAACGTCTGCGCATTTTTGTTTTAACCAACTCACGCATTTGGGGATTGCTGGTATCTATCAAGGCGAGCTGCTCACGCAGCTCTTCCCGCCGCGCGCGCAGGTCCTCAATGAGCAAAGGATCTCCCTCGATGCTGGTCATTATCCGGGGCACGATGAAGTAACAAGAGACCCCAAACATTCCTGAAACGATTACCACATCGAACGAAATCATCAGGAGCGAAGTCAACAATCCGCCGGAATCTCGGCCGCCATGGATTAAAAGGACAATTCCCGCGAGTAAACCGAGATACGCGTGCGCCAGCTTCCAGTAACGCAGCGGGCCGGCGCGCCTGGTGTAGATTTGTTTTCTACCGGGATAAGTAATCACAGCCGCAATGCTTCCCAGTCCGATCAAACCGGTGATCCAGCGAAGCGTCAGCCACGTGCCTTCGAGGTGCGCGTCAAGCGTGAATTTTTCCGCGGCCCAAAAAACAACCGTAGTGATTGCAATGATTGCGAAGATGCCGATCGCGTGAACGATTCTCGCCGGAGTATCACGCTTGTGAATGTTGCGGCCAATTGCGTGAGTTTGATCCTTGAAGACGATGCCAATCGCGTTCCGGGCTTCGTCGAANTATTCGCGTGGATTAACTCGCACCAAAGCACCCGTGGGACANTTCTCTTCACACGAGTATGCGGGCGTCTTTGCCCGGCTCGGGTTGAGCGANGTGTTGGCGCAGAGGTTGCACTTCACGGCAAGCAGGTCCGCGGTCTCAGTCACGGGCGCTGGTACGTTGGGTGGGGACAGCGTGAGCCAACTCTTAATCGTATCAACCGCCCCCAGCGGCGGAGGTGTGGCCGGTTTTCGGGGCACCATCGAAATTGCGTTATAGGGACACTGGGTGGCACAGTCGGCGCAACCAATGCAGGTGTCAGGATTGATATCGACTTGTCCTTCCGCAAACCGCGCGATCGCGCCGGTGGGGCACCCGGTCAAACACTCCGGGTCGTGACAATGAAGACACACGGACGGTGAAAGGACATGCTGAATGGATTTACCTTTCGGTTTAAGAGGCCGCGCGATGTGAATGCCATGACGGAGCAACCTGGATTGGCCGTGAATCTTGTGACAGGCGAGTGAGCAATTGCCGCAGCGAATGCAAAGATCCATGTCCATTACGAGCAGGTTAGTAGCGTCAATGACACCAGTCATAATTTCCTTCGCGACCGCTGCCACGACGCGTTTATCGACCGGCGGCTCCGGCGGCCGGTCGTCTGCTGAGGAAAAGGGCGGAAACTGCTCGTGGGCTGCCTTGATCAGTTCGGGATGGCATCGCAGCTCGGAAATAGAAATTTCCAAAGCCTCGGTGCGCGACATCACGGTCGCTGAGTAATTCCAATTGGTTTGATCGTTGCTGAAGACGGCATCAAGACCCAGCCAATTTCCGGCGCCCAGAAAATCCAGACCGACGTTCTTTAACTCCATTACCATTTCCGCCATCGGCTCAGACGTTAGACTCCCGTCGGACTTTAAGTCTGAGCTGACGCCTTTTACTCGCCGAACCCAACCGGCACTGATGAAGATCATTTTTTCAATGGGTTCTCCTTCGCGGAACAAGACGTGATCTTTGGCATACACCGAAAAGCGCGCGGCCGCTTTCAGCTTTTCCAATAAATCAGGAGTGAGCGCGTTATGGGTCGCCTGTTGAATGTCGTGGAGCGTGTGGTTGAGGCCATAATGCCGATAATTGTGTTCCAGCCGGTCACCGAATTTTTTAAACTTGCGCAGTAGCCGAATCGCGGGGCGTTGGATTTCAAGAACAGCCGCCTGATTTCCTGGCGGTACAATGACAGTTGCGTTCCGCGGTTCTCCGGCGAGCACGGACATCTCGCCAAAACTGTTCTGCTGTTCAACCTGACCAATTTTCCGGGAGATGCCCTGCTTGTCCTTTCGATAAACATCGAGCTGTCCGCTGATAAGGATGTAGAACCGGTTTCCTCCCCAGTAGCCCTCGCGAATGATCTCCTCGCCGGGACTGAAAGCCAACAAGCGAGCATATGGCCCGACTCGTTTGTCCGCGTAGGTGCGTCCGTAAACAATCAGTTCGAGATCCAGCTCGTGCTTGTATTGGTTGCCCTGGGTTTCCAGCAACTCAGAGATGAGTCCGCTGTTGCGGATTGCCTCAATCACCGCGCCGTGATGTGTAATCTCTCGAGGCATGGGTGTCGTTGCTTATTTAGAGTTGGTGGAAATCAATGTCGCGAAAGGATTGCCCTTTTGATATTTGGGGGGCGGTTACCGACAACGTTAGCTAATTACCGAAATTGAACTGAGCGGAGCGCGTCAGAAAGAGTAACGCACGAATACGGTTGTCGTGTTGGCGTGATAAGTGCCGTAACGCGCATCCTGGAACATATATTTCGGCGTATCGCTGGTAAGCCTACCGTGCACGTAGGGCGCGAGAACGTTGTAGCTGAAGTCATCCTGATTGTATGGCTCATACCAATAACGTACGCCGATCGCGAAATCTTCTTTGATGCGGCGCAAGATGGCGATATTCACGTCGTGGCGACGGACCACCGTATCGGGATAAGGATTTGCGCCCGCGTGAACGACTGAATCTGCCCGGGGAATAAACGGATTTGAGGTAGTAATTCGGTCGCGGGCGAAGGAGAGCGCATACTCGAGGTCAAACTCCCATTTTCGTAGCTTTCCTTCCTGAGGCGCCCCGTTGATGCCGAATTCAAAACTGTCCAGACTGCTGCGGCTGGCACGCTCCCAGGTATTGGCGAGGGGGTATTGAGCCAGCGTGCCCTGGACGATCGCGCCGGGAGGCGCCTGAGGATTCGGCAGCAGGTGTGCAAGGTCTCGATACTTGAAGTTGTTCACCTCGCGGTTATAGTTGGCGTAAAGGAAACTTCCGTTTTTGAATGCATGCGTGAACTGGGCATCGAAAAACTGGTAGCGATTGAAAAGCAGGCCAAAAAGATTCTTATCGTACTCGTCTCCCAGGTAGTGATAAGAAGCCGAGAAATTCGTTCTCTCGCCCTTGAATAACTCCAGCGTAAGGCCGCCATCGTGGCGGATTCGATCCGCCTCATCAAACCGGCGCAGTAGATTGAATTCGATTGGGAAGCCATCGTTCATCGTGGTGAATGACGTCACTACCCAGGCGCTTTGGGGGCTATTGGCCGGAGCTCCGCCCAGGGCGACCGGGCACTGCGCAGTGTTCGGATCCCCTGGGACCGCATTCGAAGGGCAAAGCGTCAATGGCTGAGTGTTGTACGCCAACGCGCGTCGATTCGCGTAAAGGTAGTCGAATCTAAGCCGAAGACTCGTGTTGGATTTAAGCTCAGCGTCCGGCGTTGCGCTACCTTGAGTGACTGGCACGGTAGTGTATTTACTTCCGTTCTGTTTTCCTGAAAGATTGAACTCAAATTCCAACCGGTTCCGAATGCTGTGTTGATTGTTACGGTTCACGTCCCGGAACTTGCGGTTCCAGATCTCCCAGTCATAATCGAATCTCCAGGTCAGATTCGGCCGGATATCCCATTGAAACCCCGCGTTAACATTCTGGCTCCTAAAATCCCAATCCAGGTTTTCGACCGGCAAGTTGTAGAAATCCGTTCGCGCCGCGCGCCAGGTCGAATCGCCAAACGCGGCATATCCCGGGAAGACAATCATTGGTGATTGATTGTCCAGGAACTGCGAACGGTACTCCGCCTGGAAGCGAAACGTATGGCCGCGATTGACCAGCGCATATTCCTGGTTCATGTTTCGCATCTTTCCGTTGAGGCTCCTCGCCGGAAGCTGATTTACATCGGTGGGATTTGTAACCGGGCTGAGCGCATCCCAATCGGTCGGCCTGATCGCCGTATTCAGAGTCCACGGGAGGAAGGGATCATTCTGGGTCCAGTACGCGAGCGAGAAAAGACCGCGCATTTGAGTTTTCTCGGTCAGATCGAAACTGCCCCAAACGGTGACAGTGTGAGAATCGTTATTTGGAGCCAGATCGTTCTGCCATCTAACCTCGCGGAATCTATTTGAAGCCCCGCACGTAGGGGCACACCCCTGCTCGTCGGTAACCCGAAAAGGGTTTTCGAAAGTCAGCGATTCCACGCGATTGCGAAAGAGCGAAAGATCGTACTCCACGCCGGCCCGCCATCGTTTGCCGCTAAACTGCGCTCCCACCGTGAGGTTTGTCGTGCGCTGATTTATGGGCTCCAGAAACTCTTGTCCAATGCCTTCCCACGAACCCCCAATGTCTGTCGGCACGCCTCCGGGACCGGGAACGGCTCGGCGGACGAACGTGCCGGCGGACATGGGTCGCGTTCCGCGATTCTTCAGCCAGCTAAGCTCGAAGTACAGCTCGACATTCTCTGTGGGTTGATACGATTGTCTGAAAAGGGCCTGATCTCGCTCAAGTCGGACTATGGTTATGGGCGCAAACACCAACTGTTGGCGGACCAATGTCGGTAGAGGGCCGTTCACCGGCGTTCGCGTCGCGTCCGATTGTGTAACTGCCTGCAGACTGGCTCGCAGCGTGGGGCTGACTTGATATAAGCCGGGCGCCGTTTCCACCAGGAAGGATTGCCCCTTGCCGAAGAAATGCGGGATTTCGTCCCACATAAATCGAGAGCGAAATTTTCCAATCCGCCGGAAATCGACCGTGAGACGCTGGTCATCCTCGCGAAGCTCAAATCCCTTAACTGACAGAAGGTGGGGAGAACCGGCAGAATTGAAATCCAGCCTCAGTTTCGGCATAGTGCCCCCTTTTGGGACCTCGCGCGTCTCCTGGAACTTGGCGGGGTGGTCGCCCTCAAGCTCACGAAATTGGACGCCCATTTCGATGGTTCCGTGGAGCCCTTTCCATGTTTGGTTCTTCGGTTTTGACTCGTCCTTCCCGGGCGCCTGGCACCAAACGTTAGAAGTGATCAGGAGCACCGCGATCAGGGGAGCGATGAAAACGAACTCGACGCGCAGAATCGATTTGAGTCTCTCTGGTTGGATGCTCATCTGCCCTCCTACCGCGTAAGTGTTCTTCCTCCCGGATGATTCGAGCCATGAACCTGGCCGTGGCAATTCAAACAACCGCGATTGATGGAAAATATGTCCAGAGGTTTTCCGGCGGTGGTCGAATGGCGTGGCAACATATGAATGTGGCATTGCTGGCACACCATATGAACGCGAGCCGTTAGAAGCTTGGCATTGTTCGAACCATGGGGCGAATGACAGTTGAGGCAATTCTCGCGAACCGGTGGGTGGTCCCAGAGAAACGGCCCGCGTTTTTCGGCGTGGCACTTGTAACAGACGTTATTAACGGTCTGCTCTACAAGCATCTTTGCCCCCGGGCCGCCGTGCGGATTGTGGCAGGAGGAGCAACCAACCTTCATGTTGTTAAATTCGGTGCGAAACAGGTGGGTCGAGCGTTGATAAAAAGACTTGCGCCGGTCAAGGTGACAGCCGAAGCAAGTGTCTTCAACCGTTGGCGCCAACAACATGTGTTCAGGCAATCTGGTGTTAAGAATCTCCGCAACCTCGAGGTCGGTCTTCTCGGTAAGGTTCAGCGACATTCTTTGGATGAACTTCGTGTGATGAACATTGTGACAGGACAAGCAACTCATATCGCTTCGATCGTGCTGCGTGCCGCGCCACTCAAAGTGGCCACGGTCCCGAGCATGACAGAACAGGCACGTCTCGTTAGTCTCAGCCGTGGTTGGATTAGCGGGAGAGTCGGCCTTCTCGCCTGCCTTGGTTCGGCTGCTGGTTTCGGCGTGCTTCTCGCTGTTGCGGTGGCATTGCTCGCACTTGGCGGCCCGCGAATCATTTAGAAACGAGGCGCTCTTGCCGTGATTATCGAGCAGGAAGGTTTGCACCACGAGTTTGTGGCATTGGCGGCAGTCCCTTCCGATTAAGCTCTGGTCAGGTGTCTGTCGAGTTGTGGAGGTCTGCGTCGATTGTGCCGTTACCGGNGATTTGAGAGCAGAAAAAAAGAGCAGCGGAACAAGCGCGCNGGCTGCAATGATTAAGAGTGCCAAAACCCGCCGATCCAGTGGCGCAGGACCTTCCCCGTGGGGTTCGCTCATACAGTCACCTCGGAAAGAGAGACTCTGGTTCTTTATGCTAAGAAGTTAAGAATCAGTACGACAAACTATCGGCTGTCGTAGGAAACGAGCTAACGGGGGAATTTATGAGTCTGACAGTCTACACCCGCGTGGGGCAGTGTCAAGATTTTTTTTCGCGCGTCTCGCGAATAACCTTCAGTCGCGCGAGCCGGTCGCGTGTTTGGACCTTGCGGTGGAACCAACCTTGGCGGCCACCAGGAAGGGAAGTCTGAGCAGAGCAGAGAGCGTTTGGTTATTCGCCCCATCAAAGTCTTCGAGGCCGTAATGCAGGTTGCGAAAGTCTACGGCGGAAGTGTGACTGCCGAAGACTCGATCCCATACCGAGAATATGTTGCCGTAGTTGGTGTCGGTCTGAAACTGTTCTCGCGAGTGATGCACCTTGTGCATGTTCGGAGTTACGAACAGGATGCGGAGCACGCGATCGAAGGGTTCAATCAGTTCGATGTTGGTGTGTCCCAACTGGGCGTTCAAGGTCGAAATCGTCAGGTATATGATCACGACCCACATGGGAATCCCAAATACTGCAATCGCCATCGCCTGCCATAGAATCCGCCAAATGGTTTC
>Ga0065707_10001051_pt1 | contig 11126 bp, 10 predicted proteins | sample SwiRhicommuniRL3_FD_59094 | JGI IMG/M metagenome (GOLD analysis project Ga0065707, IMG submission 59094) | Switchgrass rhizosphere bacterial communities from Rose Lake, Michigan, USA - RL3 v2 (version 2) | ecosystem: Host-associated > Plants > Roots > Rhizosphere > Soil | place: East Lansing... | reverse complement strand
GTTTTGTGAGCAATTTTTAAGATTAATGAAGTTTTGGAAGGCTTAATATGTAATAATGAGATTAGTATAAGTAAATTTAGAAATTTCTAGTTTGTTCCGCTATAATATTCAAACAAATCCCCTTGGGCCCCTATTTTATATTTCCAGTGGTTGAGCCCGCTTACTAGCAATGTTCAAATCCCACTGGTCCCTTCAGGGGGACATGATATTTTCATTTGCTTGAATTGAGGAAACTGGCTCTTCTTTGTATCACACTGAATAATAAAAAACAAATATAAAGGCAAACTGATGACTCAAGTAACAAAATTTAGTGTTATGTTATTTAGAATCGAAAAAGCCTCAATTGAAAATTCAATTATGTCCCGATGAACCCTAAAGGGTTCAAAAACTTTAAAGCTTAGTAATTGAATATTATACTCAGAATCCCATTTTAGAACCGATAGCGGCGTGGGTACCGATGGCTTCACAGCACCAAGGGAAATAAAAACAAGTCATTTGGGGAGTCATCTGAATGTGCCAAGGGATACGATTTGGGAAAGGTAACGGTCAATGTTTGGGTTGACAACAAATTAATCGCACAGGTGAAAGCAGAAGATCTTAAGACAACTAATCTTATCAACGCGACTGAACTGTCGACCAAGGGATTTAATATTACAACACCAGAAAACTCTAATTTAGCAGTAGATTTTCCAGTTACTCATCTGGGAGCTGCTCATGATTGGTACACCTATTTAGAACCGCTACCTGTAGGTGAGCATACTATTCGTTATGTCAACTATGTGAGGGAAACCACGCTAGGTGCAGGAAATACAATTAATGCGGATATTACCTATTCACTGTACGATAAATAGACAACCTTCGTTTATGCTTATAATATAGTAGCTCATAACAATCATAGGTTGAGATGGCCGATTCAATTAACGATGAATTCGGAGTAAGGAAAATTTATCCTACCAATACACATCCGAATCGTGCTAAACCGTGGCTCTTGGGAAGAGGTGACTGGGAAGGACGAATGTACAATGGGACAGGTGATTGGGATGATTATTCAATATCCACATACAATAATACTGTTACATTAAATTTTGTTAATGATCCTTTTATTATTCACATCGGTGATATTAAAGGAAGATTTCCCGTCTTGGCATTACGGAGAGATCAATATCCCAAAGACTTTGAAGGAAACGTCACAATTGGCAGCGAGAAAGATCAAAGGAAACTTAGGAAAAGTGGATACATGGGAACATTGAATGATTGGAAAAATGTGGAAATTACTTTGTATTGGAAAGTAAATGGAATAGCAAATAGTGGGAATAAGGCCATGGCTTTTAGCGTTCGAGGTGGTCCTCATCATAGCGATGGGGGCTTTTTTGGCATTAGTCCCTGTTGGGGAACTGCACTATATGTTGGGCTAGTTTATTCTGGTCATCTTGGGCTAAATTTGTCAGGTAAAGGTTATATGAAAAAGGAGTTAGGCCACCCAAAATATACAGGTGGTATATACGCAGAAGATGGTATAACGGATGTTGACTTGAGTTACAGGTGGATTGGTATGAAAGGCATATTTTATACCAAAGCTAATGGTAATCCGTATATAGAACTCTGGTTGGATAAGAACGTAGATAATGTTTGGGAACGTATACTTTTCAAAGAAGATGATGGGAATTGGTATCTTGATGATGTCAATAAACCTAATGAATGCAGTGGACAGGATAATGAACGAGTAATATGGGGCGGTCCAGGAGTTATTTTCAAATTAGATGGCCTTACCAGGGTCGATATGAATCGGGCTTCAATAAGAGAAATCTTGCCTCCAGAAGGCTGGCCTCTTAGATACTTACTTAAGGTGAGAGGATTCTCGTTTCCAGTCAGCATGCGTAGCCTAGCTGAGGAGTATGGAATTACAGCCCCAATATCACTAAGACAGTTAACAGAATTAGAGGCTGAACGATATACTGTTCCATAAATTTAACCAGCCTCCACATTATGTAACCTCCTTAAAAATAAATGTCATAAACAAGATGGTATAGAGGTTTCCAGAAAAGTATTTTTTTGTTATTACTTTATCAAATAGGTGAGTATGTCTTATTGAAGAGTAACTAGAACAGGTATCATCCCTAATCCATCTTTTATTGAGCCTAATGCTTTTCCTATTACGGCTCCAAAAGCTTTCAGAGGATCTTCTGCCTTCATGGCATAACCTTTTGTAGATGATGTTGTCAATAGATCTCCTGTTTCTATGGGAGAATGCCTGGCATCAACCTTGCAGTAGACCTTGCCTATTAGCGCTATCGGTAATCTATTTTTCCTTTTGTTCTGTTGATCATGAGGTCCTTGCCGCCTTGCTAAGACCATGGCTGGAGTGTATCCTCCGGCACCTGATACGACGCCTGCAACTTTCTTATCATATTCCTGATGGCTTGATTGCAAAGAACCATTTTCAGTTAGAACCATTACAGTTCCTGCTTCAACGTTCACTTCTAAAATATCAAAATCTTCAGCACAATCTGCATTTTGTGGATTCAGTAATTTAATATCACCTGTAACTTCCACATCTCCCTCAAAACGACCAGCAATTGTTCCTCTTCCATGAACTGCGATCCCTCCCGCTCCGCTACTAGAAGCTCTAGCAATACCAAATACACCAGTGCCACCTACTCCGCCGTCTCCAACTACTCCTGTAAATCCTTTAGTAGATACGCCCCTAACGCCATACGGGCCTTGTCCGAGCACTCCAACCCCCAAATGTCCTGCGTCCATATATGTCGATGAACCAATAACACCGTTATTACCAGAAGATTCCGCCGTTACTCCTGGATAATGACTTTTTGCAACTATTGCTTGTCCATATTGACCTGCGCTCTCACAGTAGATACAAACGCTTTTCTTACCTGTAGCGTTTATTGTAAGGGATTTCGCTTCATCAATGCTCACATTGCCTGTTGATGGCTCAGTAAAATTAATCGCTGTCATGAATTCGTTACCGGCCTGTGATATATAACTTTTTTAACGTCAATCAAGATTCTTTTAGTACTTGAAGAAAGTAAATGAGGACTCGAAATGATAGTAGCTAATATTGGCTTCTATTCCTTGTTGAGGTGTTCTGGAGGGTTATTCGACTTTACATTTTCGTTTGGATCCGAATTGTTAACAATGCGATTCCCGACGGATTACAATATGATAATATCAATGAAGTAAATATTGTCACGGACTTTCTGACCGATGTGAAATTATTTAAAAAGAGTATCAAGGAGTCTCGGTAATTGGACCATTATCAACCAAAAGCTGAACCATTTAATGTTTCACGTGAATCGTTGTTCCTTTCATTAGGCTCTTTTGTAATCGGATCATGTTCGAAACCCTCTATCTCAATTTTGAGACTCTCTATGGCAATCGCGTTTGCATTCGCATCAAGGTCGGGTAAAGCCGTATATTCGCTGACCCATGCCTTATGAAGAAAATAGCGATGAACAACCTGACCCTTTTCATTCACCATCTCTAGAACTAGGTCCCGTTTATAACTTGCAAGGTCCATCGTAACATCCCCTCCAAATGAAAAGATAGTACGTGCCCACTCCGCAAATTTAGAGTCATGAGTTACACCTCTTTCTAACGTTATAGGATCATAAGTGGTGTGTCCTGGAGATTTTGAATCATGTGAAGGGTCATTCCCGTCTCTGTGTTTTATCACTTCTGTTGTTCTCTTAATCGCACTTACTTTACTAACACCAAGTACAGGTCTCCCGTCTAAACTGATTCGGAATTTGAAGTTTTTGTACGGGTCTTTTCGACCAATTTTTTTAACGACCATATCTTTCCTAGCATAGAGAATATTGTGTGCTATGTTATTAAAGTTGTCATCCCGCCTTGCTAACTTCTGCCATTACGTTCGATAGGATCTTTTAAACCATTAAACTTTATTGCGTAATTAACGTTTTAGCATACTGACTGACATTCTCTATTCTGTCTAAAACTAACAATCTCTAACACAACAAAAAGAAAAATTTAAAAGGAAAAAATCCTGTTCAATTAGTAACACCTTACTCTACATTGATCAAGGTTGATAAACTATATTACCCATTCGGAGCGGAGGACCTCACTTACCTGGAATGATCAGATCCCCCTTGTCTCATTTTAGGATACTAAACGTGAAATATCCGGATGATACGAATACTTTCTAAATAACAATTTTGGACGTAAAAAGGTAACGGTTACTATCTTCTTAAACCAATTTGTCACCTTCTAATATTAACTTACCCTATAATCAGTATTTGAAAGGTACGCATTGTTTAAAAATAAGTAGAAATCAACATTGTATCTAATGTATAAGCTTCCGTTTATTGACGACGGTAAATGGGTTCTAAATACCGGAAATTTTGATGATCCCATTCATGGACATGGTAAAGGTCAGTATTACGCATTCGATTTTAATCATGATAAAGGAGGGGAAGTGCGCGCCGCACGCGGTGGCTGGATTGTTTTTGTAGAAAACAAGCTTGAAGTAAACGTCTACGACCTACCTAACGATAATATATGTAAAGGAATTCTTGGTGCGGGGAACGCTGTACTAATTAGGCATTTAGACAACACAGTCGCAGCATACGATCATATGATGACGGACAGTATAACGGTGAAAAAGGGTGAATGGGTAGGGCAAGGAACACTCATTGGAATGTCCGGCAATACTGGTAACTCAAGTGATCCCCATCTTCATTTTGAACTTCATGCTTATTGGAATAACGAGAATGATTGGGGACCATCAGTTCCTACGATCTTTGAGGACAAGAAGCATCGTGCTTGGCGTCCAAAACGGGGTGACGAGTTGCATTCCAATAATGACATTATATTACAAGAGGACTGGCGTTGGTGTAAAAAATGTCAGGGTCTATTCTTTGGAGGAAATCCTGGATCCAAGTGTCCTACTGACGGTAAAACACATAGTAAAACAGGAAGTGCAAACTACGTCCTAGCACGTGATTCGCCTAATGCTCCAGGCTGGCCATTTCAGTCTCATTGGCATTGGTGTAAAAAATGCCAGGGTCTATTCTACATGGTTACTGGATCCAAGTGTCCTGCTGACGGTAAAGCACATAGTAAATCAAGTGCAAGCTACGCCCTAGTATATAATAAACCAAATTTTCCAGGCCAACATGATTGGCGTCGGTGTTATAAGTGTCAGGGTCTATTCTTTGGAGGAAATCCTGGATCCAAGTGTCCTGCCTCCAGTCAAGGACATGGTAAAGGAAATGATAACTATGTATTGTGTCAAACCTATTTTAATGAAGTTCAAGGTAAGTGGCGAAAATGCAGTAAATGTCGGGTTCTATTTTACGGCGGAGGTCCCGGTTCCAAGTGTCCCGTAGATAATGGACCACATAATAAAACTGGAAGCAAAAACTACTACATTACAATTGATTGGACAGAATATCCCGGTAACCCTAACTTTCGTCGGTGCGACAAGTGTAAAGGTCTATGGTATATTGATTGGAAGCCTTCTAAATGCCCTGTAGACAACGCAAAGCATAGCAAAACGGGCCATGTTTATATCTTGAAGGATGGTGCGCAGCCTCCAGATGATTGGAATTGGCGTATCTGCGGGAAATGCATGTCTTTATTCCATGGTGCTACTTCGCCTGTTGCAGATGAATGTCCTTCCACGTTGGGAACGCATGGCGTGGGCATTACCAATTTTGAGCCTTATGGCGTGTTGATATCAAGCAAGTAATTGCGTGTTTATCCTCGATCCTAAATTGTAGACCAGAAGTTCTCACTATTATAAACGAATATTCTAAAAGTTTAGAACCGATAGCGTCGTGGGTACCGACGTCCGAAGACTTTAGTACTTGACAATCCGAGTCTCGAAGGTTTAATTAGGATATGGGAGACTGAAAGAAAAGGTCGCGACCTATGCGCAAGTTTGATGTGGGAAAATGTTACCTAATCGTAAGTCAAAATTTATATTCTAGATGAAAAGGATGACGTCTTATATCTAGTATGACTTGACCGACACATGTTGCAGCTATAATAGTCATAAAGAAAACAGGTAACAGAGTATCACTTAAAGCAGCGCCAATAATGAGAACAACTACTGCTGTTCCTAGGCTGTAAATTGCCTCTCTGTATTTTTCTGACCATTTTGANTTAACTAAAGTAACGTTACTCTTTGCAGAAGTTATTTGNATTANCCCTATTGCAGACAGGCATATAGAAGTCGAAAGGCACAAAAGCCATGCTNCAGAAGGCGGCAAAGGTAAACTTTGATTGTTCAGAACTACATGTTCCACACTTACACCCAATGCTGTAAAGCCAATTATCAAAGGAATGTGGGTGTATAGCCAGGTAACATATACTCCTAATTGCTTATTTTCACGAAGTGCCCTAATTTCTGAGCCATCCAGATTATCAAAATATAGCCACCACAGACTAAATGTCATTCCAAGTCCCAGGGCGGCAGTTACCATGGAAGAGATAGTCCATTGATGTGTTGCAATGCCATTAACAACACCCAAAATTGCTATGCCTAAAACGATTATTGTAAACAATCCAAAACGTTCGGGCAAATGCCTTGTATGGGGAGCAAATTGCATTGAAAACTGTTTAGTGAACAACAATGGGATACCTACATCAACTGCTAAGCCAATAATCCATAGAATGAATCTTAGTGGTGGAGGTACGAATACAGATGCAAACCATATTGCTGTCGAAATCGAAAATCCAATGGAATAACGAGCTGTTAGCTTGCGCGCTGCAGGTACGTGTCTTCCTGCTCGAAGGTATTCAACTATAAGTATAGCACGACTGGCAGCATATGAGAGAGCAAACCAACCTGAATTACTACCCAAGCCATCTGGGATATTAACCGCCATAAAGGCAAAGGCGCCTATCTGTAAAAGCATAAGAAATCGATGTATCACATCGTCAGTCCCAAATCTTGTTGCATAAAATGTAACACCAATCCAGGCCCAGAAAACTGGTATGAACAATGCTACAAATTTAAAAAACCCATTTACAGAAACGTCTTGACTAAGATTGATACTCAATTGCAAGACAACTATTGCAACTATAAGGTCGTAAAAACTTTCTAGCCATGAAGCACGACGATCAGTATAACTTTCCACTTCTTTCTATTTATCAAAGTAGTTATTATGATTAATTAGTAGAGTTAAAACTATAGAGTGAGATTCAGGCAAGGAATAGAGAAGAAGGATACTAGGGAATTTATATAATTTTTTCCAACTGTTCAGAGCGAAGAGAGTGGATTCGGTGGTTATATCATTCTTGAGAATGATAAAATATTATATCAACGGAGAGCCTCATCAAACACATCTTATATCACTTATTGCCATATATACACATGATACCGTCCAAATTTCCATTTATAGCGAATGAATTTAATGGAAAACGCGCGCTTGTAACAGGTGGCACTGCTGGAATAGGTAAGGCTGTGGTAACACGGCTTCTGGATGGAGGCGCCACAGTCATATCGACTGCACGTACGAAGACAAACGTTGATGAAAATGCCAAACTTAAATTTGTTCAATCCGACCTTAGCACATTTGAAGGCTGCTCCAGTGTGGTCAGAGAAGTAATCTCCCATTACGACGGCATTGATATCCTTGTGAATGTTTTAGGAGCATCAGCAGCACCAAGCGGAGGCTTTATCAAATTGAGTGATGAAGAGTGGCAAAAAGAGCTGAACGTAAACCTTATGGCAGCAGTCCGGCTTGACAGAGGATTACTTCCTAGAATGCTGCAGCAAGGCGTTGGCGTTATTATACATGTGTCTTCCATTCAGAGAAAGCTTCCTCTATATGAAGCGACGTTGGCGTATGCGGCAGCGAAAGCAGCGCTGACGACTTACAGCAAGGGATTGTCAAATGAAGTGGGACCAAAGGGAGTTCGTGTGAATTCAGTTGCCCCTGGGTTCATTGAAACCTCGGCCGCTGAAGCTCTCATTGAACGTTTATCCAAACAGTCGGGCACGGATATGCAGACAGCACGTCAAGAATTAATGAAATCTCTTGGCGGCATTCCTATAGGTCGTCCAGGTCGTCCAGAAGAGGTGGCTGAACTAATCGCATTTCTAGTTTCTGACAGAGCATTGTCAATCAACGGGAGTGAATATGTGATTGATGGTGGAACAGTTCCAACAGTCTGATACGCACGATTGTTGGACATGACTGTTCCCCAAAGAAAGTAACTGCGTTGCAATTGCTCGAATAAAGTTAATCGATAGAAACAGCTAAATACCAAGGTAGTAGAACCCTAATACATGCAGGGTTCGAATCCCGACGGCCTGTACCTNTGACAAACTTTGCAGTAATATATCATTTGCAACTTCGAACATAAACATTAGAACTCGATATGAAAGATAGACAAAAGTTCCGTTCACATTTTTGTTAGTAAACTGTGCGTTCCTGNAATATGCACTTAGTAGAACGGTCCTAATTATATAATTTTGGTAACATCCAGTCATTCTATCCTGCGTTTAGAACAATATTGAATGTTCCAAGATAGGATGTTCCTTGTTTAGTGATGTTGACCATTAACCGTTCTCCACTATTTTTTTGAATAAGACCATCCGCTGAGGCTCCGCTATAAATCATGTCTTCTTCGTTTGTTGTTTGTGGAGGGCCATGATTGTTGTAAGGATTTTGTTCATGCACCTGTTCATTGATGGAATTGTTAAAGTACAACTGTGCTGTCCACTCCAACGTGTTCTCCGACCCGTTAAAAGTACGAACCTTATCGTGAATGTGAATTGCTCTTCCCTCATACCATCCTGGGTAGATTGTGGTGAAATGAACAGTTCCATTATTATCCGTCATTTGGTATCCACGTAAGAAGTTCTCTTCTGTAGTTCCCATATCTTTTACGGCAGAATAAATTCCTTGAGAATTGGCATGCCAAATATCCACTTTTGCTCCTCTAAGAGGAACACATGAACCATTATCTACATCGTAGACGTGAATTACTAGGCGCAGCTGTATGCCTTGTTCTACTGATCCTTTGGAAGTATCTGAACTGATGTCTGAACGATTTGGCATACCATCGACAAAATAAGGACCTTCGGTCTGTTGTGGAGTTCCATGCAATCTAACTGAGGGAGGTGTGAGTGAACATGTGCCTGTTGTTGAAGCATTTTTTTGGGTTGCAGAAAGCTCAGGAGGGATGCCAAATTGTGTGGGTGTAATTGATAAGGTTTGATTTTCAATTTGATTTGGTATTTGTCCAAAAGATTTTGACAGGTTATCAAATGATATTTGCGTCAAAAATAGCACTAGAGAAAGAATCGTTATAGTGAATAATGTTAAAATTCCTTTTTGTTTTATCTGTTTATGAGTTTTGATCACCATAGTGTGTTCTCCGATATGTAAAACCACTGTGAATCATAGTTAAAATACTTTATATTTTCTCTTATGCTATTGGCCGCCAATACCACTGGTCCCAGCGACACCTCTGGACTCTAGTATCTGATTCTCTTTCCAAAACGATATCTGGATTAAAATTTAGTATGGATCCGAATTGTTAACTATTCGATTCCCGACGGCTCCAGACCTTTAGAATTAATTCTACCAAAAGAAAGGCATTTTTTAAAATAATCTCATTTAAATGCGCTAGATTATTATCGGTTTGCAATGTATAAACCAAAAATACTGTTGCTAGCACTTGCTGTTGCGATATCTTTAGCTTCATTTTCATTGGCACACATAAATTTGGCAATTGCACAGACAGAACAGTCAGAACCTTTTAGCGCAATGCTTTCAGGAGGAGAAGAAGTTCCTCCAGTAGATACTGCTGCTACTGGTGTAGCATCATTTACTTTGGAAGGAGGAGAATCAATTAAATATGAGGTGAACGTTACTGGCATGGATAAGGTTACTGCAGCACATATTTACAATGCGCCCAAAGGTGAGAATGGAGAAGTCGTAGTTACCTTGTTTAAGNCCGATAGTCCGACTGGCCAAATATCAGGAAGTCTGAGCAATGGATCTATCACAGCTTCTAACTTGGAAGGGCAGATGCAGGGAAGCCCTTTCCGCGACATAATCAGGGCCCTGGAACGTGGTGAAGCTTACGTAAATGTTCACACCGAGAAAAATCCTGACGGAGAAATACGAGGACAGATTAGCACTAAAATAGAGTAATTATATCCCACATTTTTTATTTGTTATTGGTTTTTTCAACGTTCTACTCCAAATTACGTATTTATCAAAGGTATAAATCAAGTCAAGTTTTAAGTAAACGAGCAAACATGATACTTCCTAATCGCGTTATTATTTCAATAAAATGTCATATTCAAACTGATACATGATCCATAGTCGATGTTTACTTTGTTACGATTTTTACTACTCTTCATTGCCAGAGTGAAAGCTAAATACCATGTCGGCAGAACCCTAGTACATGCAAGGTTCCAATCCCGAGGAACCTTGGAAAGCTTTAAAGCTCTGTAGCCTTCTCTAATACGAAGGATCACTATTTAGAACCGATAGCGGCGTGGGTACTGATTTTTAATATCTAAAACTTCGATGTTGCTATAGCATATGAAAATTACTTATTCATTGATCACTTACTAGAGTATAAGCAATACATATAACTATTAGAAGTATCTCATCTTCCTAACTTGAATGCTCAAAACATTTTAGCAGTATTCCTTATTGGAATGTTCTTTCTAGTGACGACAACTTCGATAGGATCTACGGCTATGGCAGACAAAGTAAAAGTTGGTTGCAAAGACCTTGCTTTTGCGCTTATAACATGGGATCAATTGTTGCCGCTTGTTCCTGAGGATGATATAGCAGAAAATGAGCATCAATTAAATGAAAATGGTGTAGAACCTGACACGTATCAAGATATAATCGACCGTCACATCAATGACCTACTGAACGATATTGACAAATGCGACCTTAATGATGCTGTAGAAGATATGGTTGAAGAAATAGATCCCGAGTTACCGTAATTTCAAATTTCATTGACCTGTAGCTAGTTCACAGATTCCGGTAGATGCAGGTCAACTATTTCATCTTTCTTCCAGTTCCACTTTTGAGACTGTACGGATCTAATTTTTTTACATTGATTTTTGGAGTCTTGTTGGTAGATCAAATGTTTCAACTAGTTCACCAACA
>Ga0065707_10082967_pt1 | contig 11129 bp, 7 predicted proteins | sample SwiRhicommuniRL3_FD_59094 | JGI IMG/M metagenome (GOLD analysis project Ga0065707, IMG submission 59094) | Switchgrass rhizosphere bacterial communities from Rose Lake, Michigan, USA - RL3 v2 (version 2) | ecosystem: Host-associated > Plants > Roots > Rhizosphere > Soil | place: East Lansing, MI... | reverse complement strand
AAATCCTGACGCCAACTTGCCGTCAGCTCCTGACCGAAAAGACCAGGTACGCGACAAACTAGAGTTTTTGGGGCGATTCGGATTCTGGCGCGCGCTGATTTTGGTCGCGGCTGCGGTGCCAATTGCCATTCTTACAAATGCCGCCCGGGTGAGCGGGACCGGCGTTTTGGCCCATTATTATGGGACCAAAGTCGCCGACGGATTTTTTCATACGTTCTCAGGCTGGGTGATTTACATCGTCGCCGCGGCGCTGCTGTTCGCCACCGGATGGGCCCTGGATCGAATTGAGCGGGGCATGTTGAAGTTGAAGGGCGGGCTGTCGCATGGAGGCGACACCGCGAAATTGAGCGAAGTCACGGTCGAGTAATGAAGAGAATTGAGCACGCACGTTTCTGGATCCTGTTCGGCGCGCTGCTGGTGTGCGGCACGGTGACAAATGTTTGGGAGCGTGCCGGCGAAGCCCGCATCTCACGTAAACCACTCAAAGAGTTCCCTCAGCAGATCGGTCAGTGGCGCCAATTGGGCGAGGACACTCGTTTCGATTCTGAAACCGAGAAAGTCCTGCGCGCGGACGATTACCTTTCACGCCACTTTGAATCGAAAGGCCGGCAAGCTTCATTATACGTCGGCTATTACGCCACCCAGAAGAACGGTGCAACGTATCACAGCCCGCTGAATTGTCTGCCCGGAGCAGGCTGGGTCATGAGCGACGCCGGCCGAATTAACCTTTCTCCGGCTGGTGCCGCTTCGTTCGAGGCCAATCGATACTTGATTCAAAACGGCAATCAGCGCGCGCTGATGATTTACTGGTATCAGGGTCGTGGTAACACCGTGGCCAGCGAGTATTGGGCGAAGATTTACACTGTGCTCGACAGTGTTCGCCGCCGCCGCTCTGACGGCGCTTTGGTTCGAGTAATGACTCCGCTTGGTAATTCACCGGCGGACGCAGAGAAGTCGGCAGTTGAACTTGCCACCGAAGCTGCCCGGGAACTCCCTGCCTTTGTTCCCAATTAGCTTATCTTTGGCGTTCCGCCGCTAAGCGGCTGTTTGGCGCACACCTGCGGACCCCCAAACTATCCTTTCCTGGGAAAAATCCTCGATTAGCCCTTTCTTCCCTGTAACTCGCCGGTGCGTGCGAGTGACGTTTTTTGACACCTTATTCAATTCGCTGAAAACGGCCTTCGAGAGCTTTGCCCGCCGACGAAGACAACCGTCAAAGCGACCCAACCACAGTCCCGATTTATCGGGACTCACGGAGATCGTGGTAATGAAAAATCAAGAGTGCCGCCGGAAGTTCTATACCCTTCCTCTGCTTATCCTAATTGTCGCCGCCGTATTTATCGGCGCGTGCACTTCCCCCGAAAAAGCCAAAGCCCAACACGTAGCCCGCGGTCAGGCTCTTCTGAAAGACAAAAAGTTTCAGGAAGCTGCGCTGGAGTTTCGCAGTGCGCTGCAGATCGACGAGAAGTTTGCCGATGCTCACTGGGGTTTGGCCAACGCTTACGAAGGATTGCAGCGTTACCAGGAAGCCTTCGAGGAAATGAAGCAGGTGGCGGAATTGGACGCGAACAATCTGGACGTCCGCGTCAAGCTCGGCAATTACTACCTGCTGGCCGGCAAGCAGCAATCCGCGGCGGCAATCTCTGAGGCCGAACGGATGGCTAAAGAGGTCCTTCAAAAAGACCCCAATCACATCGAAGGTCACATCCTGATGGGCAGCGTGCTGTTCCAGCAGAACCACAAGCCTGAAGCGTTCGCTGAATTGAATCGCGCCATCGAGATCGATCCGCAGCGGGTTGAATCGTATTTGAGTCTGGCCCGCTTCTACGCTCTGACAAAGGACACGGATACGGCCGAGGCAACCTACAAGCGCGCCATTGCTGTTAACAATTCGTCGGCGATGGCCCACTACGAATACGCAAAGTTCCTGGTCCAAACCAATCGTGTCGATGCGGCCGAAAACGAATTCCAACTCGCCGTTCAGGTTGATCCAAAAAACCGCGAAGCGCGTTTCGTGCTGGCAAGTTTCTATCTGGTGAACAAGCGATACGCCAAGGCCGAGGAGGCGTACAAGGCCCTGGCCGAACTGGACAAAGACAAACCCGAAGGACGCTCGGTGCTCGCGGATTACTACGGATCGACGGGGCGTCTGGATGAAGCCATTGCGATCTACAAAGAAGTTGTTACGAAGTCGCCCGATTACACCCAGGGTCATTACCGGTTGGCCGAGTTCCTCCTGAATAAGAACGACCTGGTAAATGCCAGGGCTGAAGTCGATTCAATCTTGAAGAAGGATGCAAACGATCGTCAGGCGATGATTCTGCGCGCCCGCATTGAAATGCAGAACGGCGATCAGAACAAAATGAAAGCGGCGATTGCCGATTTGCAGGAAGTGTTGAAGCAGGAACCCAATTCGCGCGCCGGCCTGTTCCTGATGGCGGAAGCAAACTTCCGCTCGGGTCAGATTGATCAAGCTCGCGTGTATGCTGGCGAGCTTAATCGTAATTATCCGAGTTATCCGCCCGCGAAATTGATGCAGGCCCAAATCGACCTGGCCACAGGCGACGCCAAAGGCGCGCTGCAAACCACCACGCAATTACTCGATCTGATTGCCAAAGCCACCCCAGACCGCGACACCTCGCCGCAAATGCTGGCCGACCTGCGCGCCAACACTCTGGTGGCTCATGGTTCAGCGGCGTTGCAACTGCGCGACACGAAAACTGCGCGACAGGATTTCATGATGGCCCGCGATACTTCGCCCAACAGCACGGACGTTTATGTAAATCTCGCGGCGGTGGCGTTGGCCGAAAATAAACCCGACGAGGCGGTCACCTTCTATAACAATGCCCTGGCCATCGATGGAGCGAATTTCAACTCACTACGCGGCCTGATCAACATCTACGCAGCCCGCAATCAGACGGCTGAGGCGCATGCGCGCATTGATCAATCACTCGCTTCACAACCCAACAACGCCAGCCTGCATTTTCTGAAGGGCCAAATCTATGGCTTTGAAAGAAATGCCGCGGCTGCCGAAGGCGAATTTCGGCGGGCGCTCGAAATAGACGGTAACTACCTCGCTGCGTATTCCGCACTGGGAGCTTTATTCGTCAACACTAATCAGCAGGATCGCGCGATCGCTGAATACACCAAGATCGTGGAACGTCGTCCCGACAACGCGGCGACCTACACGCTCATCGGCATGCTCGAAATGAATCGGCAGAATATCGATGCGGCGATCGACAACTATAAAAAGGCCCTGGCTAAAGACGAGAACGCGGTGTTCGCCGCGAACAACCTCGCGTGGCTCTATGCCGAATATGGTAAGGGCAACATAGATGAAGCGGTCCGCCTGGCGCAGGGCGTGGTGCAAACCAATCCTGGTGTACCAAGTTTCTCAGACACGCTGGGCTGGGTTTACTACAAAAAAGGTTTGTACGGTGCGGCAGCTGAACAACTGAAGAAAGCAGTTGCGGTTGATGAAGAAGCGGCGCGCCGCAGCAACGGTCTGGCAACGCCTTCGTACCGCTTTCACCTGGGCGTGGCGCTGGCAGCGACGGGCGACAAGGCTGGAGCGCGGAGAGAAATTGAAAGCGCTTTGCGCCTATCCGCCAAAGCGAGTTTTCCGGAAGCCGACCAGGCGCGAAAGGCTCTGGCCACGCTGTAAGTCAGAGGTGACGACAAACTGAAGGTTGTCGGACGGAGGAGCAATCCAAATGAGTGCTGAATTTCGACCCCGAAAAATAGGCGAATACCTCAACATCGCACGTAAGCGTAAGTGGCTCATTCTGCTGCCCACGATCGCTGTAGGCCTGGCGATCTCGTACGTCGTTTATCGATTGCCTGATGTTTACGAATCGACCACGCTGATAGTCGTCAGGCCGTCGACGCTGCCAAACTCGGTCGTCCCAACCATGGCCGAAGAGACTCTGACGCGCCAATTGACCAGCATCTCGCAGGTGGTAACCAGCCGCAGCTCTCTGCAGCCTTTGATGGAAAAATATGACCTATACAAAGAGGAACGCCGGCGCGGTGAACCGATGGAGCTTTTGATCGACTGGATGCGCAAGCAGATTAACGTCACCGTCAACACGAGTAACCGCGAAATTACTAACGGCTTCAACATTACTTATCGTGGCCGCGATCCGAAATCGACACAGGCGGTTGCCCGTGAATTAGCCAGCAAGTACGTCGACGAACAGATCAAGGGAACCGAGAACGGTGGTACCTCGGCGAAGCTATTCATCGAAGACCAGGTGCACCAGGCCAAAGAGGAACTGGATGCCATCGACACCCAGCGTCTCACTTACCTCCAGCAGAACCTGAACAACCTGCCGTCACAGTCACAGGCATTGGTGGGCCGTCTTACCGCTCTGCACGAAGGACAGAAGGCTCTGATTGCCGAACTCGGACGTTCGCGTGATATGGCCGCTGCTTATCGGAGTCAGCTGGCTGACATAACCAAGAGCTACGATCAGGAAATTGTCCTGAGCGCTGAGAACACCACCGATCCCAAGACCACGCAGGCCTATGCCGAACTCGTGCGCCGCCGGTCTGAATACGAAGGCGAACTGCAAAACCTGCTGAGCCAGTACAAGGAAAAGCATCCTGACGTAATCGCGAAGCAAAAGCAGCTCGAAGACATTAAGCGCCAACAGGATCAGATGATTAACGACTGGAAAGACCGCATTGAGGAGCGAAAGCAAAAGCTCAAGCAGTTAAGCGATCCACGCATTCTCAGCCTCCAGACGCAAATCTCGATGATGGAAAGCGACACCCAGCGGCAACAGAAACTGTTAAGCGAAACCAATCAGCAGATCGCCGAGCTCGACGCGCGGATCAACGCGATTCCGAACACTGAGGTCGGATTAGAGGCGATTGATCGCGAATATCAAACCAAGAAATTGAATTACGACAACCTGCTGGCGCAACAACAAAAGGTCGTGATCGGCGCCGATGCCGCCAAGGACCAGCAGGGATCAGGAATTCAGGTTGTCGATCCGGCGAACCTCCCGGAACGACCAGTGGCCCCGCAGCGCTTCCTGCTCACCGCAGGTGGTTTCGGAATTGGTCTGGTACTCGGAAGTTTGCTGGCACTTTCGTTTGAGCTGCGCCGGCTCTTCACGATTCAAACAACTGAAGATGCGAAGCACTACACCAGGTTGCCGGTGCTCGCAACGATTCCGGAATTGAGGACACTGGCCGAAGAGCGTTCGCTACCACGCCGCAGGGCGCTCGCATTTGCGGCGGGAATCGTGGGCGCGATTGTATCGATCCCGATGCTTGCATTTGTGCTGCGGTCTACTCACCTGCTTGACAAGTTCTTGACCCAGTGAAGCCCCATGCAAGCTAACAGCTTGCATTACGTTGGAGGAAGATATGTACACCGAATTTTACGGACTGAAAGAGTTGCCATTCGCGCTGACACCCGATCCGCGCTACATCTACTTCACACCTTCGCACACTGAAGTGATGGCCAACCTGCACTATGGCATTGAAAGTGGCAAGGGTTTGATCGTCGTAACCGGCGAAGTCGGGACCGGCAAGACGACGATGCTGCGCTGGGTCATGTCGCGTCTCGATCGCACCGTGATGGTCGCTTACATCTTCAACCCGCGACTATCAGTCACCGAGTTCTATCAGCACCTGGCAACCCTGTTCGACGTTCCGAATTGGGAATCAAAATCTGATCTCCTGTTCGAACTCGGCAAGGTGCTCGAGTCACGTCACAGCCGCGGCCTGCGCACGGTGTTAATCGTTGACGAAGCTCACGGCCTTTCAGCCAGCGTCCTGGAAGAGATTCGTCTGCTGTGCAACTTCGAATCCGATACGGCGAAGCAATTGCAGATCGTGCTGACCGGTCAGCCCGAACTGCGCGACGTCCTGAATTATCCCGAACTGCGGCAACTCAAACAGCGTGTCGCATTACGCTGCGAGCTCAAAGCTCTTCCCAATGTCGAAGAGACAGCCCAGTACATCAGTTCGCGTTTGAAAGTCGCCGGGGCTGATCAGCTGGACATCTTCTCGCCCGGTGCGGTCGATTACATCTTCCGCTGCACGGCGGGCATTCCGCGCGCCGTCAACAATCTTTGCGACAACGCGCTGCTGAACGGATTCGCGGCCGGGAATCAAATTATTAGCAAAGCAATGATTCAAGAGGTCGCTGAAACCTTCGACGTGCTTCCGCGCATCGCCAGGGTCGAAGAGCGCGAAGCTCCATCGCGAATCTTTCCCGCAGCCAGCCGGGCTGAACTCTGGTCAGCAGGCCACGCCGACAACGGCAATGGCCACCGTTATGGTAATGGTAATGGCAACGGTAATAGCAACGGCAATAGTAAGTATTCGAACTCTGATTCTGAATTCATTGCGATCTCGCCGGCGACCGAACCTGACATCATTTTTCATGAACACGCACGCCGAAACGATTCTCAAACCAGCGTAGACGATCTGGGTCCAGCCTTTAGATCAGGTCTTGGGAGAAGAACCAATGGGAAGAATCTATGATGCGCTGAAGCGGGCTGAGTCCGCCCCGCGCACTTCATCTTCAAAATCAACATTTCGCCAGAACGGCAATTCCGACAATGTCTCGGTGTTCGTTCCCCGGAACGCACAGGAGCATCCATGGGAGCGATCTGCTTTCACCGGAATGCCGTCGGCATTCGATTCAGCGTCCACTGCGCACACGACGGAAGCGACCGGCGGGCCGGCACTCCCCGGCGGTCCAGCTTCGCGTGATGCTGGGGCAACCTTGGGCGCTGTTGGATCGGCGCGCGCCGTCAAGTTCTCTACTCGGGAAGTCTTGACTGCGCGCGTCGAACCACATCTGATCGCAATTACGGAACCCCGTTCACCCGAATGCGAACAGTTCCGCGCGTTGCGCACACGACTGTTACAAGCGGGGGAACGTGAACAGAAACGCGCCTTCGTCATTACCAGCGCGGGTATGGGTGAAGGAAAAACTCTAACGGCACTAAACCTCGCCTGGTTGCTGGCGCAAACCGATGGCGCGACGGCGCTGGTTATCGATGCGGATCTGAGACGCCCGTGCGCTGCCGAATACCTTGGGATCGAAACCGAATTCGGTTTGTCGGAAGTGCTCACCGGAGAGACCAAACTTACTCAGGCGATCCTGAAGCTCAACCCCTCGGGTTTGCACCTTTTGCCTGGCGGTTCAGCCCGTGAAGACGTGGCTGAGTTGCTTTCAGGTCCACGCTTCGGCCGGCTGCTCGACGAGGCGCGGAAACTTTTTGATTACATCATCATCGATGCGCCGCCGCTCGGCGTTTTTACTGACGCGAATCTGTTAATCAATCGCGCCGACGCCGCCCTACTGGTGGTGCGGGCGTCAGTGACGCGTTACTCAGTTGTTGATCGATTGCTCGAGCAGTTGCCGCGCGAACGTATGCTGGGCGTAGTGTTGAATCGCGCTGAACCGAAACCTGAGGACGCTTCTTATTACTATCAGCCCAGACTTCAACGGGTGGCGGCGGAATCTGTCGCCGAGGTTAAGCATGGCGACCAGCCAGAAATCGAGCCAGAGATGATTTATATCGAGGAGGAAGGCGTTTCCTAGAAAACGAGTCAGAAACCCGGTGTTAGCAAGGGCTTCTTTACCTAACAAGCTCTCCCTGACGGTCAGGCTTCTGACACACCGAAGCAAATGAAAGCGTCGCGACTCAACGCCCGAACGATTTTCCTGCTGCTGGTTGAAGCCATGTTGCTTTTCAGCGGCTTGATCATCGCAGTGTATGTGCGTCTGGGGGCGATTGATGCTGAGGATGCGCTGATCTTTCGTCACGGATTTCATAAAGCCGCGCTGGCGACAGTCTTTTGCCTCACCTCGTTTTATCTTTTCGATCTCTACGATTTCGTCGTGATGCACGACCGCGGTGAATTGGTGCTGCGGCTGCTGCAGGCTCTCGGGCTCGCATGGATCGCTCTGGCATTGCTTTTCTACGTCCTGCCGCAGGTGATGATTGGCCGCGGGGTATCGCTCATCGCTTTGCCGATTGCGCTGCTGTTGATGGTGGCCTGGCGGATGGCAATTCACTGGGTGTTGGGCCATCCCGAACTTGGCGAGCGAATTTTGATCGTTGGCTCAGGTTCGTTCGCCATCGAGATCGCGCGCGAGACGCTGAACCGGCCCGATGCCGGATTTCGCGTGATTGGGTTTGTCGATAACGATCCGGCTTTGGTCGGAAAGAGCTTAATCAACCCTAAAGTGATAGGCCTGACTTCGGAACTGGCGTCACTGGTCAAGCGTGAGCACGTCGACCGTCTGGTTGTCGCCATGGGCGACCGGCGTGGCCAGTTTCCGACTCAGGAATTGCTGCGACTGAGTTTGTCCGGCGATGTTTCGATTGAAGAAAGCGCTTCGTTTTACGAGCGGCTCACCGGACGAGTCTTGCTCGACATGATTCGCCCGTCATGGCTTATTTTCTCCAGCCGCGGCCGGCGGGCCCGCTCCAACGAAGTCATTCGCATCGTCATTCATCGAATCATCGCTTTGCTCGGAGCAATTTTATCTTTACCAATCGCCATCCTGACGGCGCTCCTGATCAGGATCGATTCGCGCGGCCCGATCCTCTACAAACAGGAACGTGTCGGCCGGAACGGACGCACCTTTACCTTAATGAAGTTTCGTTCAATGCGCGTCGATGCCGAAAAAGACGGACCCGTTTGGGCCAGTAGCGGTGACGATCGCATGACTCGGGTCGGCAGGATTATTCGCAAGATCCGCGTCGACGAGATTCCACAGTTTTGGAGCATCCTGCGCGGCGATATGAATTTCGTCGGCCCGCGTCCAGAGCGACCGCACTTTGTCTCGCAACTTGCACAGGAGATTGATTATTACGAGCAGCGACACCTGGTCGCGCCGGGCCTGACCGGTTGGGCGCAGATCAAATATCCCTATGGCGCTTCGATTGAAGATGCCAAGAAGAAACTCGAGTACGATCTTTATTACATCAAGAACCAGAACCTGGCGCTCGACGCGACCATTATGTTCGAAACGATCAAGACGATCCTGTCCGGGAGAGGCACTTAGTGGCACAGACTTAAGTCTGTGTTGCACCGTGGAGACCACAGACTGAAGTCTGTGCCACTTTGGAGGTTGAAACCATGAAGAAGCTGTTAACTCACACACTTGTCCTGACGATCGCAACCGCGATCACGGTCAGCACTTTCGCCCAGTCGCCGAGCAGCGCGACGCGCCAACGGCGCACGGCCGCCGAGGGCCCTCAGCAGGGCTCAGACACTTCGGCTGATAAGTCGTCCGAAGTGAAGGCCGGCACAGACAAGACAAAATCTGCGCCCGAAGTGACTGCGGATCCGAAGACAAATCGCACGCCTACCGATGGCCCTCAGCAGGGTTCAAACACCGCGTCTGATAAGTCGTCCGAAGTGAAAGCCGGCACAGAAACAAAATCTGCGCCCGAGGTGACTGCGGATCCGAAGACAAATCGCACGGCTACCGATGGCCCTCAGCAGAGTTCAGGCAAGGCGGCTGATAAGTCGTCCGAAGTGAAGGCCGGCAAAGACGAGACCAAATCTGCGCCCGAAGTGACTGCTGACGCAAAGACGAACCGCGCTGATCAGCAAGCAGAAGAAGACGCGATCATTCCCTACTACAACAACTTCTTCACTACCTACCGGTTGGGGCCGGAAGACGTAATTTCAGTCAACGTCTTCGGACAGGATCGCTATTCAAGGCAGGGCATCAAGATTCCACCCAGCGGCCGGATCTATCTGGCGCTGATTCCGGAAGGTGTGTTCGTCAATGGCAAGACCGCCGAGCAGGTCGCTGAACTGATCAAGAAGCGCTACGACGAATTTATCATCGACCCGCAGGTCTCGGTCTCATTGGACCAGGCAGGATCCTATCGGTACAGCGTCGTCGGCGACGTGGCTGTGCCCGGAATCAAGCTGATGAACCGTCGGTTGTCTGTGGCCGAGGCGGTTGCTGAAGCCGGCGGCGTTTTGCAAACCGGCAACCGCAGCAAGATTGTCGTGTTACGTAAACAGCAGAACGGAAAGCTGGAGCCAATCACCGTAAACCTCTCGGCGATCTACAAGGGCCAGGCACCCGACTCGGTTTATCTGAATCCCGGCGACCAGGTAATCGTCCCCGGCAATAAACTCAAGAAGCTGCAAGCAATTATGGGCTTCGCTCAAGTGCTCAGCTTCGCGACCATGTTCCGAGGTGGATGGTGATAGTTCGACGCGGAGACGGAGTGACGCGGGGGCTCGGAGATACTTCTCGGGGTCGCCTTGTCCGCCTGTCTTCGCGTCTTCTGATCCTGCTGCTTTCCGCCTCCTGCTTTCTGCCTTCCGCCTTCGCCTCTTCCTGGACTCGGCAGCCATCCGGCACGATGGCCTGGCTGCGCTCAGTTTACTTTCTCGATCAGAATCGCGGCTGGGTCGCGGGTAGTGGCGGGACGCTGTTGCAAACCACCGATGGCGGCGAGACCTGGAAAAGACTGCTGGCGCTTACCCGGGACACGCTGCACGATGTTTACTTCGCTGATGAAAACGTTGGCTGGCTGATAGCTGAGCGCGATCTGCTCAAACTGAAGACCAATGACGAGCCGCGTTCTTACCTGTTGAAGACTGAAGACGGCGGGTTCAGTTGGCAAAGAGTGTTTCTGAATAACAAGGACGCAAATGTGCGTCTGGTCCGTCTGGTATTCACTGACGGGCAGCATGGCTGGGTGTTTGGTGAAAGTGGCGTGGTTTTCGCGACGAGTGATGGCGGCGCGCATTGGATGCGACAACGATCACCGACAAAACATCTGCTGTTGGGAGGTGCTTTCGCTCTCGACGGTCATGGATTGTTGGTCGGCGCCGGCGCGACGATCGTCCAGACCAGCGACGCGGGCGCGTCATGGCAGCCCGGATTTGTCCGCGACGCAGAGAACACGAGATTCACTTCGGCGAGTTTCGTGGGCGCGAGTTTTGGTTGGGCCGTTGGTAATGCCGGTCAAATATTCGCGACCCGAGATGCCGGCCGTACCTGGTTCGCGCAACGCTCAAACGTCGAAGTCGATCTGCAGGATGTAAAGTTTATCAGTCCGGCTGAAGGCTGGGCGGTCGGCGCTGACGGCCTCGTCTTACACACGAATGATGGCGGCGCT
>Ga0065707_10001677_pt1 | contig 11138 bp, 8 predicted proteins | sample SwiRhicommuniRL3_FD_59094 | JGI IMG/M metagenome (GOLD analysis project Ga0065707, IMG submission 59094) | Switchgrass rhizosphere bacterial communities from Rose Lake, Michigan, USA - RL3 v2 (version 2) | ecosystem: Host-associated > Plants > Roots > Rhizosphere > Soil | place: East Lansing, MI... | reverse complement strand
TGCCAGCCATCCTGTCGACGGATCCTCTTTACAGGAGCAGGGTGCGCGCCGCCACCCTGGATTTCGCGCACACGATATCGTGAAGATGCACCCGATATGGGCAGATCGGAGAATCGAGAGAGGCTGTCTGGTTGGTTCTCGATTCTCCCGTGTTCCGGGCGGAACCATGTGGAAGCCCAACTATCTTGGGCGCCACACCCGGTATCTCGTACTCATCAGGTGGCGACGCCGCCAGTAATCGTCCGTGTTATAACGGCGATATCCCACGTTTGATCCGCGCGCGAAGAAATTTCCATTTCGCCAGAAACCCGTAGTCCGCCGCGACCCGCGTCCGTCCCAACGACCGTCGCGCGCGTCATGACAGTTTACGAACTTGCCGCATTTCCAATCCTGATTTCGGCGGCGGTTGCCGCGGTAATCTCGATCAGCGAAGACGTCAAATCTCCGGCCATTTCCGTTACCTCGGCCGCGACCCTGTGCGAGCGCTGCGGTAGTTGCCAGGCAAACGATCGCTACGCACAAAGCCAGTCTGACTAAAATCTTGTTCATGGGTTCTCCCGTTCAAGTCTTGAAAGTGGGGAGAGTGGGGGCCAACGCTCCGACGCGTTGTCCGCGTCGGGACGGCACGTCATTACTGCAATCGAATTCTTACGCGGAATCGATTGCGCTGATAGCAGGGGGTATGTGTTAGTAACCAGTTTATTCTACAGGCTGTTGTTAGCCTTCGGCTTGCGGCATTGTTATAGTTGGATTTCAGCGTGGTGATTTGTTGTCGAGCATGACCGCAGTAAGCACAGCGACGAGCCTGGTGGAACGCATAGCCGAGGTGCGGGCGCGATTAATCGCAGCAGCACACAGAAGCAATCGGCCGGTTGATGAAATCACCCTGGTGGCGGTTAGCAAGACGCACCCCGCCGAAGCAGTACGCGAGGCGATTGCCGCCGGGTTGGATAATTTTGGCGAGAATCGCGTACAGGAAGCCGAGTCCAAAATTCCTGACGTTGGCCGGACTGCGGCGCGCTGGCATTTGATCGGGCACTTGCAGTCGAATAAGGCCCGCCGCGCCGTCGAATTGTTCGATTGCCTTCATTCCCTCGATTCTCCTGACCTGGCCCGGCGGCTGAATCGGATCTGTGATGAGCTTGAGCGCCAGGAATTGCCGGTGCTGATTCAGGTTGATTTGGGTCACGAAACGACCAAGACGGGAGCTGAGGAAAAGGATGTCAGCGAATTGGTGGCAGTGATTAGCGACTGTCCCCGGCTATGGCTCAAAGGTCTGATGACGCTGCCGCCGTTTTTTGATGAAGCCGAAAGCGTGCGTCCATATTTTCGCCGGCTGCGCGAATTGCGCGACGGGCTGAAAGCAAAGGGCGCGTTTGGTGATCATCCCGGCGAGTTGTCGATGGGCATGACCCACGATTTCGAGATTGCTATTGAGGAAGGCGCGACGATGGTTCGCGTCGGCACCGCAATTTTTGGTGAAAGAGGGTAGTAGCCCGACTGTTTCAGATCTCAGATTTGAGATTTCAGATTTGAGATCTGAGATTTCAAACGGTCGGGCTACTGCCCCGAAAAGGATTACATGCTGGCTCTTGCCTTAACTTATTCATTGATTCGTTGGGCGGTGATCGCGACAATCGTGGCCGCGATTCTGCTGGTCATTCTGCGCTCCATCTTCAACTACATCGACGTCAACCCTTTCACCTGGCATGCGCGGAACGTTCGCCGCGCCACCGATCCGGTCATTATGCCGGTACGCCGGATGCTCATGGGGTTCCGCCTTGATCCAAAGGTGGCGCCTTTTATCCTCATCATTATGCTCATTGTGATTGGCTACCTCATCGTGCAAATCGCCGGTACCCTGCTCAATACGATTGCCGGGATTTTCTTTGCCGTGACTGAGCGCAAAGCCGGCGCGCCGATGGGTATTGCGGGCTATCTCTTGTTTGGTTTTCTCGGTCTGTATACGCTGGCTATCTTCGTACGCATCGTCATGTCGTGGTTTGGAACAAGTTACGCCAACCCGCTGATGCGCTTCCTGATTCGATTGACGGAACCTCTACTCGGTCCGCTGCGGCGGATGCTTCCGACCGTGGGCATGTTTGATGTTTCGCCGATTGTCGCGTTTCTGATCGTCTGGATCTGTCAGACTGCGGTGGCTGCAACTTTGTTGCATGGCTGGCCGATCAGTTTCTTCTAAAATCAAGTACGCACATAAAACCTCAAAGTCGTTGATCGCATTTACGATTTATGATTTACGATTTACTATTGGGTCTCGAGTGATCCAGTTTAGCGAAGACGGCCGTGGGATAACTTTTACGGTGCGTATTGTGCCGCGGGCTTCGGCCAGTGAAATCGTCGGCGATCACGAGGGCGCCCTACGAATTCGCATAGCCGCGCCACCGGTCGAGGGAGCCGCCAACCGCGAGCTGATTCGGTTGTTGGCAAAAAGGTTGAAAGTGCCGCAAAATGCGGTGGAAATAGTTTCGGGAGCTAGTTCAAGAAATAAGATTATTCGCCTGAAGGGCGTCACTGCCACCGCCCTTGAACCGTTACAATTGCAATGGACGAGTCCCCCAAAGAAGAACTGAAGTCGATTTCTCGTTATCGAATCCTTGAAAAGCTGGGCTCCGGAGGTATGGGTGAAGTCTATCTCGCCGAAGACACCCGTCTGGGCCGCAAGGTCGCGCTTAAACTGCTCGCCGAAGAACTCACCCAAAACCGCGATCGTCTGAGCCGTTTCGATCAGGAAGCTTACGCTGCGTCGGCGCTCAATCATCCCAACATACTGACCATCTACGAAATGGGTGACGAAAGTGGTCGCCATTACATTGCGACGGAATTCATCGATGGACAGACCTTGAGGACCCATCTTTCTGGCGCGCCGATGGATCTAACGGACGTTCTTGATGTGGCGATTCAGATTGCCGGGGCTTTGGAAGAGGCGCACGCCGCGGGCATCGTTCATCGCGACATAAAACCTGAGAACGTGATGATCCGGCGCAACGGCCACGTCAAGGTGCTGGACTTTGGTTTGGCGAAGCTGACCGAGCGGCCGGCCGTGGACGATACCGACACTGAAGCGGTGACTCGCGCGTTGGTGCAAACCGATGCCGGCATGGTCCTGGGGACTTCACAGTACATGTCACCCGAGCAGGCGCGAGGCAAACCGATTGATGCACGAACAGACATCTGGAGTCTGGGCGTGGTTCTCTACGAGATGGCGACCGGCCGGGCGCCATTTTCCGGAGAAACCAAGACCGATATCATCGTGGCAATCGCCAAGTCTGAGCCGCCCGCCCTGGCCCGTTTCGCCCCGAATGCCCCACCGGAGTTTGAGTGGATTGTCCTGAAAGCGCTGCGCAAAGACGTCGATGAGCGCTACCAGACGGTGAAAGAACTCGAATCTGATCTGAAGAAGCTGAAGCAACGAATCGAGTTCCAAAGCGAGTTGGAACGGTCGATGTCTCCCGAGCAATACGCGTCGGCGATGAGTGGCCTGGCCGAGACTGAGATTCACGCCACCGGACCGCGTCTGAGTACGCAATCGATGTCGCCTCAGACTCTTCATACCAGTGTGGCTTCGAGCTCGATCCAAACTCGCGCGTCGAGTGCGGAATACATTGTTAACGGAATCAGGCAGCACAAGAAGGTCGCGGTGATTGTGGCTGGAGTTATCTTGCTCGTGATTGCCGCGCTCATCTTTCTTCCCTGGAGATCTAAGACCAAGCTGACTGATAAGGACACGATTCTGATCGCCGAGTTTCTCAACACGACCGGGGATGCGGTATTCGACAACACGCTGAAGCAGGCTTTGGCAGCGCAACTCGGACAGTCTCCTTTCCTCGACATTTTTTCTGAGGATCGAGTGCGCGACGCGCTCAAGTTCATGGAGATGTCCCAGGACACGCGTGTGACCCGCGACGTGGCCAAGGACATCTGTGCGCGACAGGGAATTAAAGCCATGCTGCTGGGAAGAATTTCCAACGTGGGCACGCACTATGTAGTTCAACTCGATGCTGAAAACTCGCAGACCGGCGACAAGATTGCGTCCGAACAATTTGAGGTTGACGGCAAAGAACAGGTGCTCAAGTCTCTGGGGGCGGCCGCTTCGAGCTTGCGAGAAAAGCTGGGCGAATCCCTGGCGGACATTAAGAAGTTCGATGCGCCGATCGAAAACGTCACGACTTCAAAGTTGGAAGCGCTGCGCCAATACTCGCTCGGCGTCGAGCAACATTCCAAGCTCGATTACCGCCAGGCCATTGATTTTTACAAACGCGCTATCGAAGTCGATCCGAATTTTGCGATTGCCCATGCACGGCTGGCCTATTGCTACAACAATACGGGCCAGTTTGAAGCGTCGCGGGCGGAGTCCAAAAAGGCCTACGAGTTGGTCGACCGCGTCAGCGAGCGCGAGAAGTTCCTCATCAGATCAAGTTACTACGGCGGCGTAACCGGCGAGTGGGAGCAACAGATCATTGAACTGGAATCCTGGAAGCGAACCTATCCGCGTGATTGGGAACCATTGAATCTGCTCGCCAGCAAGTACACGCTGGTTGGACCCTTCGAGCGGGCAGTCCAAGAAGGCAATCAGGCCATTCAACTCAACCCGAACGATGCGCGAGCTTTCGTTAATGTCGGGGTAGCTTTCATCGAGTTAAACCGGTTCGACGAAGCCAAAGACACTTTGCGCAAGGCCGAGAAGCTAAAACCGGAAAGCACCAACATGCACGCCCGCCTGTATCAGATCGCTTTTGTGCAGGGTGATGCCGCGACCATGAAGGAGCAGATTGATTGGGCCAACGGAAACAAAAAGATCGAAGATGCCTTGATTTGGCAGGCGCGCGTTGCTGCTTTTTCAGGACAATTGGCGGCTGCCGATGAATTGAATGATCGAGCCATCGGAATGTTTCGCACCAGCGAGGCGAAAGAATCGATGGCCCAGGTGATGCTGATGGAAGCCCTGCGCGACGCGACGATGGGTAACTGTGGACGCGTGGCCCAACTGGCGAAAGAAGCTTTGACCCTGTCGCGAGAACAAGGGAACCTGGTTAACGCCGCCAATGCTTACGCTGCCTGCGGCCAGGCTAACGAAGCTCAGGCTTTAGTGGATGATTTGACCAGGAGGTTTCCGGCGGACACTCTGCTGAAATCGAATTCCATACCAATCATTCGGGCCCAGGCTGAGTTAAGTCGAGGCAATGCCGCCCCGGCAATACAGGTGCTTGAATCAGCCCGCAAATATGAAGTGTTCGGTGATTTCTGGTCGCAGTACCTGCGCGGTCAGGCCTATCTCAAGAATAACAACGGCGAGCACGCTGCGGTTGAATTCAAGGTCATTCTCGATCACCGCGGCTGGTCTTTGCTTTCGCCTCTCTATCCTCTGGCCCAGCTGGGTTATGCCCGCGCCCTCGTGCTGAACGGTGATACTCCGGCAGCGCGCAAGGCCTATCAGGATCTGTTTGTGCTCTGGAAAGATGCCGACGCTACGCTTCCTCCGCTGGTCGCTGCCCGCGCCGAATACGAAAANCTGAAATAGCCTGACCGTACCGGCGGATTAATAAACTTAACTCACCCGTGGTACCGAAGTAGAGAGAGCTATCCGCAGATTTCGCAGGTTAATTATTATCTGCGTAATCTGCGGACACTTCATCGATTNATCAGGGCCCGAACCGTTGCCGGTATTCAANCGAAGAGAGAAACGCNTTGACCATCTCAGCGTTGATATAGTTGCCATTAAACTGATTGAGCTTCGTCAGCCAGAAATCATAGCCGGTGTAATCGCGTGTTGCTTCCGGAGCATCGTTGGGATTGCGTCGCAAGTAACCAAAGTATTCCGCGAGCACGAAAGCTCGGTTGAATTCCGCGTTGTACAGGTCAGTGTCCTCGGCCACCAGTCGAACTGCCTGAGCGCGCGCTGTCGTGTTGCCGCTGGTCGCGGCGCCGCCGAATAAGTTAATGGCGGTAGTGCGCTCAGTCGCGGATAGCACATTCCCTGCTCTCGTGTTGAGTTGATCGACAAACTGCTCTGGGGTCATCGTCGTCTGAAATGCCGTGACGAAGCGCGCCGTTTGCACGAACTCTGTCGTGTGCAGCTGCTTGTTACTCTCGAGCAGTTGTTCCCATCCTGGGGCCAGCACGATCACTCCCTGACCAATTCGTTGCGTGTCGCGCAAAAACTCGTCAAAACGAACTATGGGAACGGGCAGTTGATGAGTCGACGGAAATGTCGATGTTCCAGTTGCATCGCCGTAGGCGGTCTTGTAAATCCGCTCGACCAGATAGCCGGTCTGTTGAAATTCGATTGAGAGGAAGAATGACGCGGAAACGTTGATGCGAGCAACTTCAAGGCACTGAGCATCCGCGCCGCAGGAAGTTATTTGTTTGGTCCAGAAATCCAGCCCATCGGGATCGGCCTCGCGGCTGAGAAAGTCGCGGTAGTGTTGGATGACCAGGTTAGCGGCTGTGTCAATTGGGTTAGGCAATAGACTGGTTATCAAGCGCGCTACCCCGCCGCGCACCGTGTCATTAACGGTGCTGAAAGAACCGCCTGCGATTATCCTGCCGTCTGTTTGGAGGGCTAACGCACTAACCCGACCATTTGCTCCCGAATTGAAATTAATGAAAGTCTCGTCGAGCGAACCGTCAGCCTTCACGCGCGCGATGTTGCCGCGATAGGCGGCATTGTAGTTGCCAAACTCACCCCCGATCACAATCCTGCCGTCTGTTTGGAGGGTGATCGCCCGCACAGAATAGTTCGCGCCTGCGGCGTTAACGAGGAATGCGGTGTCGAGCGTGCCGTCGGCGTTCAATCGCGCGAGGCGGTTGCGTGGGGCATTGTTCATGGCGGTAAATAAGCCCCCGATCAGTACCTTGCCGTCGGATTGAAGTGCCAGCGTAAACACCTGATCATTCGCACCCGTACCCGAGGAGAGAAACGCTGTATCCAGCGTGCCATCGGTATTTAGACGCGCGAAACGATTGCGCGACGTCCCATTGAAGCTGGTAAAGTCACCGCCAATCAGGATCTTGCCATCAGACTGCACCGCCAGAGTAAACACCGGACCGTTCGCGCCTGTGCCGGAAGCCAGGAAAGAATTGTCGAGCGAGCCGTCGGTATTCAAACGGGCGATACTGTGGCGGGCTGTGCCGTTGATGTTGGCAAAACTGCCGCCTACAAGAATCCGGTTATCAGCTTGAATAGCGATCTTTCTTACCGAAGAGTCTGCGCCTGTACCGACCGCCAGGAACGCGGTGTCGAGCGTGCCGTCCGAGTTCAAACGGGCGATGCGGTTGCGCGCCGTATCGTTAACGCTGGTGAAGTTCCCCCCAATCACAATCTTGCCGTCAGACTGAAGCGCTAAAGCGGACACGTCACCATTCGCGCCCGAACCTGAGGAGAGAAAAGTAGTATCGAGGGTGCCATCGCCATTGAGGCGCGCAACACGGTTTCGGGCCGTACCAGCGAAACTGGTGAAGGTGCCACCAATTACAAGCTTGCCATCGGATTGTAAGGCTACGGCTGTGACATCGTTCCTGGCGACTCCGGTTCCCGCGTTGTCCAAATTCCCGAGGTCATCCAGACGGGCAACTCCGATGCGCACCGCTCCATTGACGGTTGTGAAGGCCCCGCCCAACAGAATTTTGCCGTCACTTTGCAGAGCCAGGCAGCGCACAATATTGTTTACGCCCGAACCTGAAGCGAGGAATGATGTATCAACCGATCCGTTCGCGTTAAGTCGCTGGATGCCGTCGCGCGCCGTGCCGCTGAAATTGGTGAAGGCGCCACCGATGACAATCTTGCCGTCGGATTGCAGAGCTATGGCGTACAGAGCTGCGTTGGCGCCGGAACCTGTGGCAAGGAACGACATGTCGAGGTTACCGTCGGGGTTGAGACGCGCCGCGCCGTTGCGCTCAGTCCCGTTTACGTTCGTGAATAGTCCGCCAATCACGACTCTGCCATCGGATTGGACCGCTATAGCAAAGACAGAATTATTGACACCTGCTCCCGCGGCCAGAAACGAGGCGTCGTTTGTTCCGTCCGAATTTAGACGCGCAATTCCAAGTCTCGCTGTACCGTTGACACTGATGAAAAAACCGCCAATCAAAGTCTTGCCGTCAGCTTGCAGAGCCAATGAAAACACCTCTCCATTGACGCCGCTTCCTGAAGCCAGAAACGAGGTGTCGAGTGTGCCGTCGGAATTGAGCCGAGCGATGCGATTACGCGTTGTGCCGTTGATCGAGGTAAAGCGGCCGCCAATCACAATCTTCCCGTCAGATTGAAGACCCGCCGCGTTCACGGCGAAATTTGCCCCGCTGCCCGCGGCGAGGAACGTAAAGTCGAGCGTGCCGTCAGAGTTTAAGCGCGCTATGCGGTTGCGCGCCGTGCCGTTGACGGTGGTGAAGTCGCCGCAGATAACTACCTTGCCATCCGACTGCACGACCAGGGCCGACACATCTCCGTTTGCACCGACCCCACTCGAAAGAAATGTCGTGTCGAGGCTGCCGTCCGGGTTAAAGCGGGCGATGTTCCCGCGCGCTTGACCGTTGGCTTGACTGAAAGTCCCGCCAATCACAATTTTGCCGTCCGTCTGAAACGCGACCGCAAGCACTGTGGCCGCAGACCCTGATGCGCCGAGGCCTGGCTGGAAACTCGGATCGATGTCCCCGGCAGCCGCCCTTCCTGCGCCGGGAGCCAGCGTCATTATCCCCAGCAGGTAAATCCCGTTGAGAAGGGTTCGCCAGGTATCGTGCGCGGACAACCTGCGTCGGTGGATAGGCGGCCTAAAGGTTTTCATGCTTCCTCCTCGTTCGCCTTACCAGATCGGTAAGCACAGAGTACAAGTCGCCCATGGCCAGTGTGGAGAATCGGGAATTCGTAAGAGGCAGCGACGTGGACCCTTACATTTTCGATTGTACTGCTGCGGTAATTATCCCTTCGAGGCTGAGAAACCTCAACAAGTGATCGGGTCTGCCTGCTCCTTGACTGCCATGATGGATTTCGGTGCGGGCCGGAGCGCCTCGCCATAACGTAACGCTCGTCGGACGCGAGAGTTTCTATTTCTTTTTTGGCGGTGCCTGCGGAATTCACACGCCGATCCCCGGTTATCCGAACTTAACGCCGGTTCGCTTCACCAATGCGGACGCCTTCGCGGTTTGAAGTCAGGCGCAACTATCGGCGGCCCGCGCCTGCCACTTCGGCAACTGCATCACTACGGCAGGCATGTGCTATATTTGGGCCCCTAAAAATCAATAAAAATCTGAAGTAAGGATCAGTGATTTCCTATGTCCGGACATTCGAAGTGGCATTCCATTAAACATAAGAAAGGCGCGCTCGATGCCAAGCGCGGCAAACTTTTTACCAAGTTCATTAAGGAGTTGACCGTGGCAGCGCGCACCGGAGGCGGCGATCCAGATGCTAACGCGCGGCTGCGCAAAGCAATTTCCGACGCCAAGGCCGGCAACATGCCGAACGACACCATCGATCGCGCCATTCGCCGGGGGACCGGCGCAGAAGAAGGCGTGAACTACGAAGAGATTACCTACGAGGGTTACGGTCCCGGGGGCGTCGCTTTGTTGATTGAATCTGTGACCGATAATCGCAATCGCACCGTCGCGGAGATTCGTCACATCTTCTCCAAGAATGGCGGTAACCTGGGCGAGGCAGGATCCGTCGGTTGGATATTTGATAAGAAAGGCTACCTGGTCGTCGAGAAGTCTGCCAAGGCCGAAGACGAACTTTTCGATCTGGCGATCGAAGCTGGCGCCGACGATATTCGCGATGACGATGATAATTGGGAAATCATCACGGCGCCTGAGACCTTCGAAGCTGTTCAGACTGCCATCAAATCTGCCGGGATCACCCCGCAGGTCGCCGAAGTCGAAATGGTTCCGCAGAACTACATCAAGCTGGAGGGTTCGCAGGCGAACCAAATGCTCAAGTTGATGGAGGCTCTGGAGGACCACGATGACGTGCAGAAAGTTTCAGCCAATTTTGATATTAGCGAAGCGGATATGGCCGCGGCGTGAGCTGTTGCAAGATTTTTGCCTTGCGTGGAGTGATAAGATGCGATTAGTGAGCGAATCGAACGAGAATCTTATTGGCTATATCGCTAGCACGATAGAAGCGATGCGCGACGAAATGGTCACGATCCGTAATGAAATGGCCACGAAACAAGATTTATCGGGGCTGGAAATGGCCACGAAGCAAGATCTCTCGCGGTTGGAAGGGAGACTTTCCGAAAGACTTGATGCGTCGACTACAGGCATTCGCGGCGACATCGAACAAGTCCACTTGCGGCTCGAAAGCATCGAACATGGGATGTCCTCACGTTTCGAGCATGTTGAAGGTGAAATTAGTCGGCTACGCAGCGCAGTATACCTTCTCGGCAAGGATCGCCCGGATGTGCTGCGGTTGCTCGGTCAATCAAGCTCATAACAATCTTCTGTTTTTTCGCTCAATCTCTTTTCCATTAATTTGCAAAGTCGCCTAATCCTTCTGCTCGGAAAGGAAGCCGAACATTTCCAATCTTCCTCTTGCACAATGCTGTACACTCTGAATCACTGTGCGCGTTTTGGGAATAGATCCGGGCAGCGAGACTACGGGCTGGGGTGTCGTCGAGGGCGACAGTAGCGGCCAGCGCTATCAGCTTGTCGAGTTCGGCGTCGTGAAGCTTTCGTCATCGGCCAGCTTTGCTTCCAGACTGTTGAAAATCAGTCGCGCTCTTCAGGAAGTTATCGATCGATTAAAGCCCGATGCCTGCGCTGTCGAAGAAGCCTTCTATTCCGTCAATCCCAAGGTCATTCTAAAGTTGGGCCAGGTGCGCGGCGTTGTGTTGCTCGCCGCCGAAAGCGCTGCTTTAGAAATCGGAGAATATTCCCCGCGTCTGATAAAGCAGACGGTCGCCGGCTATGGCAACGCCGAGAAGCATCAAGTGCAGGAGATGGTTCGTCTGCTCTTGTCTCTGCGCACTGTGCCGGAACCGCACGATGCCGCCGATGCCCTGGCAGTCGCCATTTGCCACTTTCATCATGCGGGAGTGAATCAGCGAATAATCGCAGCTGAAACCCGTACAAAACTCAATCCGATTGCGGCCGCCACTCGCCGCCGCGCGTAAGCGGTACGCACGCCTCCGGCG
>Ga0065707_10082965_pt1 | contig 11140 bp, 8 predicted proteins | sample SwiRhicommuniRL3_FD_59094 | JGI IMG/M metagenome (GOLD analysis project Ga0065707, IMG submission 59094) | Switchgrass rhizosphere bacterial communities from Rose Lake, Michigan, USA - RL3 v2 (version 2) | ecosystem: Host-associated > Plants > Roots > Rhizosphere > Soil | place: East Lansing, MI... | reverse complement strand
GAATTATTGAAGTAATTCTTTACTGGACGGATGCTGTGATTTATATGTAGTAAGAGTTGATTTGTATTATTATTAATATTACTATCATCATATAGAAGTTCCTTAACTGTAGTGAGAAATAGAGCAAGCAAGGTGACTTTTGTTAACTATGGTGGTATGGATCTTTTGGGTGCAAATAATCAAGCATTATCTACAATTAGTTACGCCCAACAGCAATACACAATACTATTCAATCCTTACTAAATCTCTGGTGGTACTAAAGTAAACGAAGCGATCATGGCTAATTTCAGAGATACTGGTGGAGAATATGACTCGAATAATGTACAATCGCCATACCACAAACTATATAAATTAAACTACAAACCGTGAACATCACATGGTCATAGTCTAACATAGCCATACTATAACATATGAAAAGTAATGGAACGATATTTCAAAGTTCGGTTGTTCAATTGGCCAATTGGCCAATAAACCACGCTTCCAAAATCCCCATACTTTCGGAGAGTTGTCTTTGTGAGAAATTTAGAGATTAGAGTTATTACATTACTATCTATCAGCGATAGGTCCAGAATATATCCTCGGTTCTTGATGTGATAGAAGGAAGAAGCTGCCTTTATTTCAGAAAGTTATCTTAAGCTATCCCGGAGGCTCTTGTTCTGGATCTTCTGGATCTTCTGGATTCTTGTCTTAATGTCCGGACCATCTATTAGTCGTGTCTCCGGGTAATTTAGTCCCACCAATTAAACCCCCGTACGAAAAACAAGCACAACCACCGATCCTCCTCAACCGCGCACTTTCATTGGACAATGGCGATTTACATAGTAAAAAGGTCGTGTTAATCGACTCAAAAAAATCCGAAGGAAAAAATCCAGCGATTATTTATGAGTGTTGAATTCTCGACCAATTCATAGTACTCTTCTTTAGCTGTCTTATTTACCAAAGTTAACTACTATGGTTCTTCCAAGATTATTTAACACAGCATCACGCAATGCGTTTGTTGCTGCTAAACGTAACTTCGTTTTCAACAGAGGTTTAGCTACCGCCGCCCCAGTGGCCGGTAAGGTTAGGTATGTACAATGAAAATTACCAAAAATCAGAATTGGGTGGAGATTTCGGCTATCCAATTGAACAACATTCACGTTAGTCAATTGAATGATGACCTGTGCTTAGGAGATCGATAGTATCTGGATATTGAAGTTCTTGTCGTCCTGAAGTGGTCGAGATCATCTTGGGGATAGTGGCAAGCACTGAATAATCTAGATGGATTAGTCAATCAATCGATCCTACGTCTTTTACACGTGCATTGAACACACTAGCATAAACAGCACTCTCAATTGGACTTTAGATTCGTCTTGGTGTCGACTCTGTTGTTGGCTGGACTCGAAAATTACTATTGCAGTAGTGATCTTTTCCATGCACACTTTTTCGTCCAATGAAAATTTTCAAATTTTTCAGTTGCCGAGCACGAATCAAACTCATAGTTGAACATCTACTAACAAATTTAGAGCCGTTATTGGTGCCGTCGTCGATGTTCAATTCGAAGAAGGTAACTTACCTGCTATCTTGAACGCCTTGACCTTGAAGAATGGTGACAACGACTTGGTTTTAGAAGTTGCCCAACATTTAGGTGAAAACACCGTTAGAGCTATTGCTATGGACGGTACCGAAGGTTTAGTCAGAGGTACTGCCGTTAACGATACCGGTTCTCCAATCTCCGTCCCTGTTGGTAGAGGTACCTTGGGTCGTATCATCAATGTCACTGGTGACCCAATCGATGAAAGAGGTCCAATCCAGTACGAGAAGAGAAACCCTATCCATGCCGATCCACCAACTTTCGTTGAACAATCCACTTCTGCTGAAGTTTTGGAAACCGGTATTAAGGTTGTCGATTTATTAGCCCCTTACGCCAGAGGTGGTAAGATTGGTTTATTCGGTGGTGCCGGTGTCGGTAAGACCGTTTTCATCCAAGAATTGATTAACAACATTGCCACTGCCCATGGTGGTTTCTCCGTTTTCGCCGGTGTCGGTGAAAGAACCAGAGAAGGTAACGATTTATACCGTGAAATGAAGGAAACCGGTGTCATCAACTTGGAAGGTGACTCCAAGGTCGCCTTGGTTTTCGGTCAAATGAACGAACCACCTGGAGCCAGAGCTAGAGTTGCTTTGACCGGTTTAACTATTGCCGAATACTTCAGAGACGAAGAAGGTCAAGATGTCTTGTTGTTCGTTGACAACATTTTCAGATTCACTCAAGCCGGTTCCGAAGTATCTGCCTTGTTAGGTCGTATTCCTTCCGCCGTTGGTTACCAACCTACCTTGGCCACCGATATGGGTCTTTTACAAGAACGTATTACCACCACCAAGAAGGGTTCCGTCACCTCCGTCCAAGCTGTCTACGTCCCAGCCGATGATTTGACCGATCCTGCCCCAGCTACCACTTTCGCCCATTTGGATGCCACCACTGTGTTGTCCAGAGGTATTTCTGAATTAGGTATCTACCCAGCTGTCGATCCATTGGATTCCAGATCTAGATTGTTGGATGTCGCCGTCGTTGGTAAGGAACATTATGATGTTGCCACCAACGTCCAAGAAACCTTGCAAGCTTACAAGTCTTTACAAGATATCATTGCTATTTTGGGTATGGATGAATTGTCCGAATCTGATAAGTTGACCGTCGAAAGAGCCCGTAAAATCCAAAGATTCTTGTCCCAACCTTTCAAGGTTGCCGAAGTTTTCACTGGTATTCCAGGTAGATTGGTCAGATTAACAGAAACCATCAAGTCCTTCAAGGAAGTCTTGGAAGGTAAGTACGATCACTTGCCAGAAAACGCCTTCTACATGGTTGGTGGTATCGAAGATGTCGTTGCTAAGGCTGAAAAGATGGCTGCCGAAATTAAATAGATTATTTCATAAAGATCATCAAAAGTAAAGAAAGAAATGAATATGACATTGTCACATATATATTCGAGAGTATATTAATAAGAGTAGAATTCTGGAGGGTAATGTGGGAATATTGAAATCCACTAGTTAACGTACTTGCAAGATATGGCCCTGAACAGACCCCGTATGTAAGTATGTGAGTATCTACCCCATCAATAGCCTGGTATTCCTATAGTAAATAAATCCTGTATATAAACACATCTAAATTTCGTATCCGCACGACCATAGTTGACAACAACTTTGGCTGGCAAAATTAAATCATATTTTGCCACATAGTTCTTTCTACCATAAGATGATTTCATTGGCAGATGTATGTATACTGGAACTAAAGTGGCTACCGTGGTTGGTGCCCTAGAGACAAATATTCATCAATTGAGTGATCAGATCAAGCCAACGAAGCAGTCAAAGTGGACGTTTTTTTGGGATCTTTCTAGGGTAGCAGCCGTAAATGGATGGAAACCGGAATATGCTCGACGTGGATATATCATAGTGAATAATTATAGTGAAGTATTATTTGTTGGATCAAATTGATGTTCTGGAAACCTGGAGATAGCAGCCCACACCACCGTCGCGTCCTCTTAGCGGCCTAACGACCACTCAACTGAAGTCAGAATGGTGAATATTCTGAAGGTGATTATTCTGAAGATTGGAAACATCGTTGTTCCAAAACACCGCTCAATACTTATCCACTAATAAATACTAACCCCAGACCTTTTCATTCCTCGACAAACCGACCATCGATTGGAAATCGATTATCCTCTCGATTACCCTCGGACACTATCTCTTTGAAAACTATCTCTCTTACCGTCAATATCAGGTTTTAAAGCGTACTTCTCCTCCAGTAAGTCTTAAGGCTGAAGTGGATAAGGAAACTTTTGACAAATCGCAAGATTACTCTCGTGCTAAGTCAAGATTTGGATTTTTCAGCAGCACTTTTGGCTTGGTTAAGAACATTGCTTTTATCAAGTATGATTTGTTGCCAAAGTTATGGTCTATTAGTGGATGTTTTATGTCCAGAATCGCTCCTGTTTTGCCTTCCTTCATGGGTGGAATTTTGACCCAATCCATGATCTTCTTTGCTGGTACCCAATTGCTCTCTACTATTTTAAGTCTTCCGTTCGACTACTACCACCATTTCATTCTTGAAGAAAAGTATGGCTTCAACAAACAAACTGTTAAGTTGTGGGTCATTGACAATATCAAGTCGTTTGCTTTGTTCATGGTCATTGGAAACCCATTGGCCGCTGCTTTCTTCAAGATTATCGACGTTTCTGGTGATAGCTTTATCTTTTACATTATGACATTTATCTTGGTTGTCCAATTGATCGCCATCACCATCTATCCTACCTTGATTCAACCTTTGTTCAATACCCTTTCTCCGCTCGAAGATGGTGAATTAAAGACTGCTATTGAAAAATTAGCCAAGGACCATAAGTTCCCATTAACTGAATTGTATGTAATTGACGGCTCCAAGAGATCATCCCATTCTAATGCCTACTTCACCGGCTTGCCATGGAAGAAGAGTATTGTCTTGTTTGACACTTTGATCGAGCACTCTACTGTTGAAGAAACCGTTGCAGTCTTGGCCCATGAAATCGGCCACTGGAAGTTGAATCACATTCCAAAGTCGTTGCTTTTTGCCCAGGTCCATTTGTTCTTGGTGTTCTCCATGTTTTCTGGATTCATCAACAACAACTCGTTATACTCGTCTTTTGGTTTCCGCACTATCAAGCCTACTATTATCGGTTTCGTTTTGTTCAGTGATATCTTCACTCCAGTAGAAGGAGTCATGCAATTTGCCCACAACTTGATGTCCAGAACTTTCGAATACCAAGCAGACAACTATGCTGTGGACAATGGCTACTCCAATGTTTTGGCCAGATCTTTATTGAAAATGTTTACCGAAAACTTGGGTTCCATTGATGCTGACTGGTTATACTCAGCCTACCACCACAGTCACCCAATTCTTCCAGAAAGATTGAAGGGCCTTGGCTACGTTTCTGAGGAAAAGGTCGGTGATGTTAAGGTAAACGTTGTAGAAACCAAGGAGGCCGAGAAAACTGAAGAAAACGAAGAGAAATAAATGATTGAATACATGACATGTTCGAAGAACATGTTTAAACTCATGAACACCTCAAAAACTGAAGAAAACGTTGTAATAGCTTCACAGAACACCCAAAATCACCAGAACTCCTGGGCTTGACAAAAGTGTTAACATATTCGATATTACGGCGGCTAGTTTGTATTACCTATATTTTACCTCTTATTACACCACCTATTCTATGATACAGATATGACTCTAGATGTAGACTGGTCACATTATGCTGATGAAGACTGCTATGAGCACGAGGCCGTGACCCCTCCATAGATAATTAACATCAACATAGTGATTGTTCGATTGTTGTGAACACTATTTGATCCAATTGGAAAAGTGTCAAGTTGACCTCGGGGATTCGTCTGAAAAATCCTCGTTATGATTTGTTTCAAGCTGTTTCTAGCTGTTTCTAGCTGTTTCTAGCTATCTCTAGCCGTCTCGAGCTATCTCTTGTTCTAGCTGCTAGCTATCTCTTATCTCTAGATTTCACGACGTCTTTCCTCTTTTAAATTTATGGTTTAAGTCATCGTATGCTACTCTCATACGGACGAATCCAAGATGGATTTTACCAATCAAATGGTCAGCCAATCTCCGGTCACTGTCCAACCTCGATAAATATGCTCCACAGCCTTCACAGACTTGCAATTTCTGTTGTGATGTCTGGCCTACGTTTTCGGCGATAGTCCTAGCAGACTCGGCCAATTGTTCTCGTTCTTTACATAACTCATCCAACTTGACCGTCTCAAACACAGACTTCAACGTCTCGTCCTGGTTGAGCAAGTATGCAATTTCCTGAGTCATCAAGCCGATTTTTGTATCCAAATCGTCCAATTCCTTGGTGACCTTTGCGATTTTCTCCTTCTCTTCAGGAGTTCTCTCGAGTCTACGCTGGGCAATCTCAATGGTTTTGTCCAAATCGTGGATGTATTTCTGTAAGTGTTTGAAGTATGCATATTCGAAGTCTGGAAACTGTTCGCCTTTCTTCCGTGTCCGATACTCGTACTCGAGCTTGTACTTTTCAAGATGTAACAACGGACACTTTCCAAGATCCTGCTTGGTTCCCACAAACAAGTCATGAGGACATGTTCCCACCAAAAAACTCTTGCACACCTGGTGGCTGGTCATTTCGGGATCCCGTCGCCTTGCCATTGGCGATATGAGAGAGTCCTTTCCCATCAATTGTTCCAAGAGCTTCCTCTGATCTGTGGCCATGGTGATTTTAGTGAAGAATATGTGATAGATTAATATTTCTGTGTAAGTATAGTATATACCGTCTATATGGTTTGCGCTGTATTATTTTTAGGTAGTGATGGGATTCTAGTGGCAAACTTGTTGTAGTCTTTAGTCTTTAGTTTCTCTAGGCTTCGCTATAAAAACCAGTGATGCATGCTGGTGAATACACGACCTCTTATGAATTGAAAGGAACCACACATACTAAACATTATAAGTAAATTGATAGAAATATGGTCTAGAGGACTTTCTCTGAATTTAAGTATCTCTAGAAACCTACAATGACTCTAAAATAGTGAGAAAGTATACCAATTATAGAAACTTTGGGTGCTTAAATTCACTTTAGATACTATATCTCACACAAATGATACTATCTATAGAAACAAATAATTTCCAGAAGCATAATCTTGCATACTCTTGTCATTTATTATATCTAATCTTATCAATGATTCCACCATGTCCAACTTTTCTCGACATCTGTCATAAATATCCTCATATTGACAATTAACCCCACACTAAGTCACTGGTGGCTGCAAATTCGCATAATACTATACACTTTCTAAAAGCTCTTTGAAGGTTGAGGATCTCAGATGCTTTGAGTCACTCTTTTAGGCATTTAAAGCTTCGCATACAACTTGTAGTATATAACTAGCTAACTTTTCAATGTAATAATTCATCATTACCTCCTCTATAACCAAATTTAACGTCCTGCATATAATAGCTACACTGATCAGTTCTTTGCGGTGGTCAGATCATAATTAGATAAGATGACCACCACTTTATTGGCCACCACGCAGTCACTCTTTATCGCTGCTAGAATAATTTTCAATATCCACGTCACCAGTAGTTACTGCGGTCCGGCTCTAACTACTTTCATTGACCTTCCATTAACCCATCAACTCTTCCAAAAGTCAGCCGTACCTATCCTTAAACTGTGGCTCCAGAGATACAGAAGATCTAGATAACTTTTATATATACAAATTAACCAGTTTCAAGATAACTCAATCTCTAGACCACCACTCTCTTCAACTACATTCTTCAAATACTCCACCTCTAATCACTTTCACCACATCCACCTCACTCGTTATGAAAAAGCATCAACTCATAGGGTGGAAAAAGGTGATGCACAAAGTCGAAAGACCGGTCCAGCCCAAGTCGTTATGTCTTCACAACCTTCCTGTAGAGATCCTCCTTGCAATTTTCGATCTCTATACCTCCGACATCAAGACCCTCCTTCGATTAGCCCTCACATGTCACAAATTCAACATCATAATTGACAAACACTATCTCTACAAAGACGTGGTTATCAGCTCCGTCACTAGTTTTTCCAAGTTCGCCGTGTGCCATCTACCACTGTTCACGAGCTCGTTCACCAAAAAACTCAAGTTGAACGAACCAAGCACCAAAATCAACTATATCCAAACATTCCACTTGATCAACCCGCCCACCAAGGACTCCATAAACCACAATTTCAAAGTTGCTGGTTCTTACAATGTGGAAAACGTCCACAATCGTGACGTTCTTAACTATCAAGAATACATAGAATGCTTCCTGACGCTTCTTCATGAGTCGTACGGGATCAAGACTATCACTATCAGTGAGATATCTCCATCGTCGTCGTTCTCAACGGAATTGATAACTTCTTCCTCGACCGCTTCGTCGTCTCTACAATTCTGGAAGAAGGAAAAGCCTCGAAAGTCGCTTGATAAGTTGGTCCTAAAAACACAATCTGGGTGGTCGATTCCGTTCAAACTCTCTCACATTTCGTTATTTATAAGCCATTTTGCAAATTTCAACCATCTCGTCCTTCACAACTTTATTATCGACGATTATAAACTCACAGTCTCGTTTCCCACCTTGACCAAAACCATTTCCATCAAAAAATTGTCATTAAACTCTTGCATCTTTGCCAATACGCTTCGAAAACTCAATTGCGACAAGAAGATGTGCCAGCTTTTCAGCGACGTTTCCTCGCTAGAGTTGAACAATATTCTCTCGGTAAATGACTTGTCGGTGATCGACTTTATTAAGCAAAACCACAAACTTTCCCAGTTGATAATTGACTTCAGCTCTCCTGTGTTTTACAATAATGAAAAGAAGTTCAATTTTGCCCGCTACAACTCGTTTTTCAAATTGGTTTCTTCGGGAACCGGAGGTTATTCTACGCTTAAAGATATGGTCCTTACAAAGTTTGACCTTTTTCAGTATTTTGACCATCAACACGAACCAGCATCAAAGTCGCCAACCAATAATGACCCGAATATTGACCCATCAGAAACAGAGACGTTTGAATATCTCTTAACATATCTTGGACAAATCAAGAACCTCACCATTGTCCTTACAAAACGGATAAAACGATTCCAGACTTGTAAGAACTGTGGGTTCACTGAGTCTAGTGATAATGATAAAGATATGAGCCTGTTGACGGTACTGGAATGGTCGATTATTCTTCGTCCATTACTTTCAGCAAATGAAAACTGTAAAGTAAGAATCAAGGACCACAACCATACGACTTTATTCACGAGGTAATAAAATATGAATCAACGACCACAACTACAAGACATTATTCTCGAGATAATTCTATAAACTATAACTTAAGAAGGAAACATAGATATGTTAGAAATATGTTCGAAATATGATCGAAATATGAACTCACAAGCAAATCTTGTCATATTAAGGCACCACATCATTCATTAGCTTCTTGGTACTTTAGAACCAATCATTCATAATACTGATCAGCTCTTTTATCTCATTACATCACAGCAATTTCATGTCATCACAGCAATCCTATCCCGAATATTAAACTAAATACAATCACCAATATTGATAACGATAGATTCGTGGCCCCTAAATGTCAGTACGTCCATCTAAAAGCTTTCATCTCAACTTACCTTAATTGCTATTAAACATATTTGTTAAGTTATGAAACATGTTGCTGAAAAACTCAGCTATCGGATCAAACAAATTCAGTTTATCAACAGGTCCATCGCTCTCGTAATCTGAACTGGAATCATAGTACTCAGAATCACTATACGTACCATTTTCTGGAGAGAACCCTTTGGATGCTCTAGGATCGGAGTATATATCAACTATTGGGATGATTTTGTTTTCAACTGGATATGGTTGACCTTGTGGCGTGAATATCTTGTACTTGGAAAGGAACTGGCTTTCAGTAAGCTGGACATACTTGCCTTTTTCGACTTTAACTCCTTTTTCGATCAATTGCTGCACCACAGATTCAGGAAGACCTTTGGAGATATCCAAGTTCTGATATGTTGCTTCGCATGGCGGTATGCCAAATTCGTGGGTTTTTAATCTGGTTTGGATATTCTTAGCATCTTTACGCATGGCGCTAGCGATATGGGTATAATCGGTTTCGGGAAGAAGCTCGAATTGTGATTTCAACAGCAAATAATCGGCGGTGAGAGTAATATCGCCCAGCTCTTTAACGATTACTAACCCATAATTGTTTGGTTCTTGGGTGAACTCATAGACTAGACCACCGCTGAATACATCAATCATATCAGTTGAATAGATCGATTGAACTTCGTCGAAAACACGAGGTTTGATTTCATTACATCCATACCTGAGTGTTAGTAAGGTTATTGAGTATCAGTAATATAATCCTGATGCTTTCTTAACTGATAGGCTTTCTAAACTGATAGAATTCCTGATACATACTCTGAAAAAAAAACTGGCCTCGTGTATTTACTATAGTCATCAACAAGAACATTATATCCACTGGTATAAAATGTTTGCTCGCCACACCATTGGTATGAGTTCACGCCATAGAAATCAACCGAATCAGAAGGAGAAGTATCCACACATTCAAGATACTCCGAAAATGACATTCTGTACTTCAAATCATCTGCAGCAGAGTATCCCACAGGAATCGGACGTGGAGAATTATATTCGATATAGTTTTTCATATCTCTGATAACTGCTTTTACAAATATGGGCGATGCCTAATGTTAGTAAGAGCTCTAGAAGAGTTGAGCCTAGACTTATACATACTTTTGCAGACATCTCGTCATTCACAATTTCATTACCGGCAAAGAAGCCTAACGTATTGTTGTATGCACTAAACTGATCAACGACTTTGAATACGTTGGTCATGTAGTCGACATTGTAACTAGTCCACGGTTCGTATCTATTCAAATGGTGGCTTAGTAGCGGAGAATTCACATCAAGCACCAAATAAATCCCAGCGCTTGCAAGCAACGACATACAAATGTCATGGTTCAAGTCTGGATTGATGGAATATATTCGGAGAGTCTGAAGTTAGTATAATTCAAGATGTATGGAATATTCTACATACATTAATACCCAAATCCTGAAACAAGGCGATATCTCTGGAACATTCTTCGACATTTGATAGTGGATCTTTTTCAATTGTAACGCCAGATGACCCTCCTGGTTGGTAATCTACACCTTTGAGATAAAACTGTGGTTAATACGCTGAAATTATATAGTGACTAGACTTTATCTGATAGATTTGGCATAGCTTTTTTAGATTTAGTGACTGCTTATGACTTACTGGTTCTTTCGTGACACTATCGACAAAGTAGTGACCGTGAATGGAGATTGGATGAACAAATCCCAACACTGATGAGACACTAAGGAGACTAACGAGTACTTTCTTCCACATTGTGCTTAAGAAGAAAAGAGTAAGCGGTAAGTTAGCGCTCACTTAATTTGCAACCGCGACACATTTGGCACGGTTCCTGATAATATGATTAATAGAAGTATAAGAGTTCGTATATAATTAATATGAAAGTACGACAGTTCGTCTATAATCCAATATGAAAGGACGAGGTTCTTATATAATCTACTGGAAACTGCTTAGACTACTGATTTAGAGTGATTTAACTCAGA